>CEPX01100774.1_pt1 | contig 22519 bp, 19 predicted proteins | sample 361361 | NCBI WGS metagenome assembly CEPX01 (sample SAMEA2619974, study PRJEB7988) | marine metagenome | biome: marine biome (ENVO:00000447); feature: mesopelagic zone (ENVO:00000213) & marine oxygen minimum zone (ENVO:01000065); material: "saline water (ENVO:00002010), including plankton...
AAAAAGTTATAAGCATGAAAGCTCAGTTACGTATTAATTTTAAGGTAGTAAGAGTGGTGATGAAATGGTGTGTGGTGTAATGACCCAACACAGGATAAACTCGGCAATATTGCTAGCGTTCTCAGTCCTTTTGGTGGCTTAGAAAGATGCCGGAGAGCCTGAAAGATCCCATCTGCGGCATGACCGTTACTGAGGAGGCGGCAGTTGGCGTTCGGGAGCACAGTGGCGTCAAGTACGGATTCTGTGCCCAGTACTGCCTCGACCTTTTCGACAGCGACCCCGACCGGTTCGCACAACCGGTATCCGACCTGACAGGTCAAATAAGTCCTGTCAGGTCGGAGGAACAGTCGTTCACAGACCCCGTTTGCGGCATGACCGTAACAGCCGAATCCGCCGCCGGCACCCACACTCATGATGGCATAACCTACCACTTCTGCGCCGAACATTGCCTCCGCAAGTTCAAAACGGACCCGGGAGCTTATCTCGGTAAAGACGATTATGCCGGGATGCCTGCTGGTTACGATGGTGGTTCGACGAAATATACTTGTCCGATGGACCTCGAGGTGATCCAAGACGGGCCCGGGAGTTGTCCCGTCTGCGGCATGGCACTGGAGCCGATTGAGGTGACCCTCGAGGAAGAGGAAAATCCCGAACTTATCTATATGAGTCGCAGATTCTGGTGGAGTCTTGCAATGACGGTTCCCATCGTTGTCATCGCCATGGGTGAAATGGTTTTTGGGTGGGATCTGGTCTCACCGTGGGCGGGGAAGTGGATACAGCTCGTTCTGGCGACAGCGGTGGTTCTGTGGGGAGGCAAACCGTTCTTCGAGCGCGCGTGGGCTTCCGTCGTTAACAAAAACCTGAACATGTTTACACTCATCGGTATGGGGACGGGCGTCGCCTATGGATACAGCCTTGTGGCCGCGCTCTTTCCCGATATCTTCCCCGCGGCGTTTCGCGGTCTGGGCGGCGAGGTGGCTGTCTACTTTGAAGCCGCCGCTATGATCATAACCCTTGTTCTTCTCGGGCAGGTCCTTGAGCTGAAGGCGCGGGACAAGACCAGCGGCGCCATCAAGGCTCTCTTGGGACTTGCGCCAAAGAGAGCACGGATCGTCCGGGAGGATGGAACGGAAGAGGATATTCCCCTTGAGCAGGTTCAACCCGGCGATCGTCTTCGCGTCCGGCCCGGAGAGAAGATTCCTGTTGACGGTTCGGTTGTGGAGGGGACCAGTTCGGTGGATGAATCGATGGTAACGGGCGAACCGATGCCGGTGGAGAAACGCAGCGGCGATAGCGTCATAGGCGCCACGGTGAACGGGACGGGTAGTTTTCTCATGGAGGCTCAACGGGTCGGTGGCGATACCTTGCTCTCCCAGATTATCCAGATGGTGAGCGAGGCTCAGAGAAGCCGTGCCCCCATCCAGAGCCTTGCAGACAGGGTCGCTTCCTTCTTTGTGCCGGCGGTGGTGGGGATCAGCATTGTGACGTTCATCGTCTGGGCTCTGTTTGGTCCGGAGCCGAAGATGGCCTACGCCGTGGTGAATGCCGTGGCGGTACTGATCATCGCCTGCCCCTGCGCCCTGGGACTGGCGACGCCAATGTCCATCATGGTAGGAATCGGCAAGGGTGCTACGGGAGGTGTCCTCATCAAGAATGCCGAAGCCTTAGAGACCATGGAGAAAGTAAATACACTCGTCGTTGACAAAACCGGGACGCTAACGGAGGGAAAGCCGGTACTGACAGCGGTGGAAGTATCTGGCGGCACCGATGAAGATGAGTTGTTGCGGATGGTGGCAAGTGTGGAGCAGGCAAGCGAACATCCTCTGGGAGAAGCTATCGTCGAAGCAGCGGTGGAGAAAGGCCTCAAACTGATGAGAGTCGAACAGTTTAACTCCGCTACGGGGAAGGGGATCACCGGCAGAATCGATGGCCAGGTGGTAGCAGTGGGGAACAGAAGATTCTTCAGAGATCTGGGGATTGAGTTGGGTCAACTTGTGGAGAAAGGTGACGCACATCGGCGGGGAGGCGAAACGGTGATGTTCGTAGCGGTAGATGGGGAGGCTGCGGGAATCTTTACGGTGGGTGACCTTGTGAAGGAAACAACACCTGCCACTATTACGAGGCTGCGGCGGGATGGCATTCACCTGGTAATGCTGACAGGGGACAACAGGACTACGGCTGAAGCGGTGGCACGTCGCCTCGGCATCGATGAAGTGCATGCGCAGGTTTTGCCTGATGAAAAGAACCAGACTATCGCAAGACTCCACAGTGAGGGTAGAGTAGTGGCTATGGCGGGGGACGGGATCAACGATGCACCGGCATTGGCGCAAGCCGATATCGGTATCGCTATGGGCACTGGCACCGACGTAGCCATGGAGAGCGCAGAGATCACACTCGTTAATGGTGATCTCACCGGAATAGTCCGGGCTAGGGAACTGAGCCGGCGCACCATGCGCAATATCCGTCAGAATCTGTTCTGGGCGTTTGTCTACAATTCAGTTGGTGTGCCGGTAGCGGCGGGCATTTTGTATCCCTTTTTCGGGATTCTCCTGAGCCCTATCATCGCCGCGGCGGCTATGAGTTTCAGTTCTGTCTCTGTCATTGGGAACGCCCTTCGCCTTCGCAATCTGAAATTCGAGCAGACAGCATAAACCGAAAGGAGAAAAGGTGGTTATGAGAATTGAAAGAGAAGTTAGAATGAGATTGATCAATGGTGTAATTATCCTGGCTGCTGCCTGTGCTTTTGTGGGATGCGGTGAAGCCAAGGCGCACACCGATGTCGATCTGCCAACGATGCAGTGCAGTATGTGCAAGAAAACTATTGAGACGGCTCTTGCTGACGTGCAAGGAATCACAAAGGCGGAAGTTGATATGGAAAAAAAGGTGGCACACATTACCTACAAGGCTTCTGTTATCGATCTCGCTACTATAGAGAAGACCATTGCCACGGTCGGCTATCAGGCGAACGAGATGCCGGCCGATCCAGAAGCTTATTCCGATCTCGATAAATGCTGCAAACTTCCTTCCAGCAATTGAGAGAAAAGTACTGGGAATTGGGGTTAGCTCTAATACTTCCGGCGGCTCGATGGGGAGTCCTTCAGTAGTGGGAAACATTAATCCCGGGTGTGGAAGCGGTTATCCTAGAATGGTCGCTGTAGGTGACGAAATGATGATGGTCTGGACTACTCCCGGAGAGCAGTCACAGATTGAGATAAAACGGTTCAAGATCCGCCCAATCCCATCGTAGCACTCCACGGACGCTTCTTTTTATAGTTGGCTGGCTCCGATGGTATATACCACTTTTTTCTTGACTTTTAGCTAAAATCTGGCTATCATCCCTGCACTGATAATGACTGATGATCTCGGAGCGGTCACAATATCTTCCTCTTTTGCCCCTAAACTTTCCGAAAGAAAGTGACCTATCACTCTCCCTTATTTTTGAGAAGTGGATTGGTCATACATCATAACAAACCAAGTAGGAGGGTAGAATATGGCTGGCTTAAAAGACACATTTGCCACAGTAACCGGTTGGGCCAAAGACATAGTAAATCTGGGCTTCGCATTAGCCCTTGTGTTTTTGGTAGTGGACGTTCTGTTCGGTGATACCACCGGCATTGTGGGCAACGTCGCTGATCTTGTCGCCAGTTTCACTGATGAAGGCGTGGTAGGGCTTATTACCTTCCTTGCTTTCCTGTCGATCTACAGATCATAGAGCTAGTTAAGTAGAGTGGTCGTCCTCTCATTCGGGGAGGACGAACACTCTATTATCGATTCATCTGTCCGTGAGATCCTCCCCATTCGATGGGGGAGGTATACGTAAAGCAGATAGAAAGGGGAATCAACCTATGGCATCATTAAGAGACACCCTGAAGAGTACCACAGGCTGGCTGAAGGATATCTTCGATTTTGGTATAGCGCTTGTTCTTCTATTTGTCGTTATCGACATACTTTTTCCCGGGACGACAGGCGTGGTTGAAAACGTTGGGGGAATCGTCAGCAGTTTTGCATCCGAAGGCATAGTAGGCCTTATTGCTCTGCTGGTATTCCTCTGGATCTACAAAAGCTAGACCGACATATCAGTAGTCCGTCGTCCTTAAACGGCGGTCAGTCCATCCCAACCTGTTTCGGCGGTGATGTTCTTTACCGCAGCGGATTGGGATTTTCATTGTATGTAGTTTCTGATAATGAACAGACCTCCAATTGACTTGGTTTTAGCGAGGGTCAAGCGTAACTTCGCCGCCGGAAAAGGAGGATAATTCTAGTGGATTTTCTATACGGTCAAACAGGTGGTGCAGCTGGTGGAGGCTTCCTTGGATTCCTGCCGTTTATCCTTATCATGTTTGTGATTTATTTTCTCATGATTCGACCGCAGATGAAGCAGCAAAAGGAAAAGAAAGAGATGCTGACTAATCTGAAGAAAGGTGACAAGGTGGTTACTTCCGGAGGAATTCACGGAACAGTTGCTGGATTCAAGGAGAAGGACTCTATCGTGATCCTAAGTGTGGGTAAAAATGTCGACTTGCGCGTCAGTAAATCGGCGGTGGCAGGACTTGCCGGATCCAAGAAAGAAAACTAGGATTCGAAGTGGTGCGTCTTCCAGTGGTAATCTATGGTGACAACATCCTGCGCAGGAAAATGATGCCTGTGCAAAACTTCGAAGAGGCTACCGAACTGGTCGATGATATGTTCGACACTATGTATGAGGAGGATGGGATCGGACTGGCGGCTAATCAGATAGCCAGAGATCTCAACTTGATGGTTGTGGATATCACTCATACGGATGAGTGGGATATACCTTTTGCATTTGTTAATGGCGAGATTCTTGAGAGATGGGGGGAATCGGTCATGGAGGAGGGATGTCTCAGTTTACCGGAAATCAGGGTAGAAGTGAAGCGTGCCGAAAAAGTCCGTTTTGCCTATCAGGATCTGAACGGTGAAAAACATGTAAACGAGTACACAGGTTTAATGGCTCGAGTCATACAGCATGAGATGGATCATCTGAATGGCAGGGTCATTGTTGATCACGCCAGCCCCCTTCAGAAACAGCGCTTCAGTAGCCGACTTAAAGAACTTGAATCCGGTCACGGCGGTTTAATCCGAAGTTCTTCTTAAGAGGACTTAAATTTAACTCTCGCGCGATGCGCATCGTCTTTCTGGGTAACCCTGTTTTTGCGTTGCCCACACTATCATCCCTCTCCAACAGTCGCCATGAGGTAGTGGCCGTGGTCTCTTCGGCTGATACAGCGAAAGGCAGGGGGATGAAACAGACTGCCGGTCCTGTGGCTTCTTTCGCAAGGCAGAGCGAGATTCCCCTGTTACAGCCTGAGTCGCTGAAGAGCGAGTCGCTGGCTGCGTCGTTGCAAGAATTGAATGCTGACCTCTTTGTAGTAGTGGCATTCAAGATATTACCGCGAACATTACTCGGCATACCGAAACAGGGGTGTATAAACCTGCACGGATCTTTGCTGCCTGAGTATCGCGGCGCGGCTCCCATCCAGAAAGCGCTGCTGAATGGTGATTCCGTAACCGGTCTGACAACGTTTATCCTAGCGCCAACGGTGGATACCGGTGACCTCTTACTGACAGAGAAGATTGTCATCTATCCTGATGATGATTACGGTTCTCTTTCATACCGGATGTCCCATCTGGGGGCATCGCTGATAATGAAGACGCTGGACGGAATCGAACACGACACGCTGATACCAACTCCACAAGACGATTCTATAGCCTCAAAGGCACCCAAGATAAAACCTGATATGTGCCACATTCGGTGGGATAAATCTGCTGTCCGGATCCGTAATTTGGTGCGGGCGCTTTCTCCGGCCCCTTCAGCTTATACATTTATAAAAGGCCGGCGAATCAAGATCTTCAAGACGATGTTTTCGGCCCGCTCCCCCGCGTCGCCCGGTGAAATTATTAATGCGGGTAAGAACACTCTCGTCGTCTCGTGCGGTTCAGGTAGCCTTGAGTTGAGTGATGTTCAACTGGAAGGGAAGCGCCGCATGACAGTGGCTGAATTTCTTCAAGGTTTCAAACTATCTTCGGGGGAAAGATTTGGGGCTTGAGGGAAATGCGCGCTTCCATACTGTTCAGATTTTGACACAGTTTGACCGCTCAGGGAAAAAGCTGTCACAGATTCTGGTTGACTACTTTCAGTCATCCGCCGCGCCGCCGGACCGTCCTACGGTCACATTTCTCGTCCAGGAAGTCACCCGCTGGAGGGGATACATCGATCATCTGCTTACCCGTTTCTTCAAAGGCGATTTCTCCGGCTCTAACATCGTTCTGCAGAACATACTGAGACTGGGTGCTTATGAGATTGTCTTCAGAAAGCAAGTGCCGCTCTATGCCGCAGTAAATGAGGCAGTTCAAATGACGACTGAACAAGTGAGTAAGAAAGCGGGTGGACTGGTGAACGCTGTGCTGCGGCAGATCAAGCCATCTCATCTACCACGGCCGGAGCGGTTAACAAGCGAGGATCGGCCATCCAGGATTGCTACTGTCACGTCGCACCCTCAGTGGATGATCGAGAAGTGGATCGACAGTTTTGACCTCGCCCGCACACTAAAGTTATGTGAATGGAATAATAAGATACCGCAGTTCTCCATCAGACGAAACAGGAAGAAAGTGAGCAGCGGAGAATGCGAAGCGTTCCTTTCGCAAAACCAAATCGAATGGAGACAAAATCCGTTTGCGGGTGATTTCTACATGGTGAATAACATTTCCGACTTGCGGGCATCGGTACAGTTCCAGAACGGTTATTTCTCATTTCAGGACGTCTCGGCGGGACTTGTCACACATCTTGTTGAGGAAGATTTTGCAGGAGTGCTTATCGATGCTTGCGCTGCTCCCGGCGGTAAAACCTCATATCTAGCGGAACGTCTGAGCGACAATGTTATTATTCACAGCAGTGACGCCGATGAAATTCGCCTGCAGCGTTTGAAACAAACTGTCTCCAGACTTGATCTCAAGACCGTTCAGATTAGCGGAAAAGATGCCACAAAGGATGAATTTCCCATGGGCGATGTGGTTTTGCTGGATGTGCCGTGTAGCGGTACCGGTGTGATGGCCAAACGGGCAGATCTGAGGTGGCGACGCCGCCCTTCTCACCTACCGGAAATGATGCAGCTTCAGGAATCGATCCTACGGCACATGTCATCATTCGTAAAATCTGGCGGACAGCTCATCTATGCCACCTGTTCGCTGGAACCGGAAGAGAACTGGGGAGTAGTTGAAATGTTTATGAATAAGACGCGTCATTTCGAAATTCAGCCACTGCCGGATTCTGTTAGTGCTTTTGCTGATGATGGTGGTGCACTTGTCACTTTTCCGCCAGATAATGGAATTGATGGTGTTTTTGCTGTAAGTTTGAGACGGAAAAAGTGAAATCAATCTATCGTTATATCATCGCTCTGGCTGTTGTTGGTGGAATCTGTCTGCTGGTTCTAGACAGGATAATCATGCCGCTCTATGTGGGGCATCAGCACGCCCGTTTCCTGCCGGATTTAAATGGTCTTCCGTTTGAAGAGGCGAGGCACCGGCTCGAACTTGAAGGTTTTTCCGCCCAAAAGGGAGATGTGAAACATACTGATCGTTTTGCCCCCGGAACGGTTATCGACCAGTATCCCCGTGCTATGAGGCGCGTGAAGCCGGGGCGCACAATACGTCTCACGGTAGCAGAGCAGGCAAGAATGGTGGTGGTACCAGATGTAGTGGGGATGTCTATCAGGAGTGCAAAGCTCGAGATTACCGAAGCTGGACTGTCTATCGATTCCCTTATCGCGGAGTATGACCAGGAAGTACCAAAGGATGTTATCAGGTGGCAATACCCCAGGCCGGCCGACCACCTGAGAAAAGGGAGCGGATTGACGCTTATCGTAAGTATGGGGAAACCGCCGGACTTCTATCAGGTCCCTCAACTCTTCGGTCTCAGCCTTGCCAAAGCAGAACAACTCTTGCAGGAAGCCAATCTGGAAGTGGGTCGTGTCACCTATCGGCAGAATGAGGATCTGGTGCCTTACACGGTTCTGGATCAGTCGGTGGAGGTGGGTACTATTCTGCCCCGTTCCATGCCTATCGATCTGACGGTGAGCATTCTCGATCTTAACGATGTCTACAATAAGCTGACGTCTCCGGAGAGAAAGTGATGGAATTCCGGAACGAGATCTACCGTAAACTTATTCATATTGCTTCCTCCGCTTTCCCTTTAGCATATCTATTTCTATTGGACAGGATCACCATTCTGTGGATCGTCGGCATCTGTGCTGCACTTCTTGTTGCTGGCGAGTTGCTGCGCTTGAGATTTTCTCTCTTTGCCCGCTTGTTCAAACAACTGTTTTCTGCTGTTGTGCGACAAAAGGAGGATCACAGTTTTACGGGTGCCACGTTTGTCTTCAGCGCTGCATTTCTGACTATCCTTCTGTTCGAAAAACATGTCGCTGTCTTTGCCCTTCTCGTGCTATCCCTTGCTGACTCCATGGCTGCTCTTGTAGGGAAGCGATGGGGCAGAAGACCGTTGCTGGATAAAACCGTTGAAGGTACTGTTACCTTCCTGATTGTGGCCGTATTACTATCCTTTGTCATGCCTGGGATACCCAGACAAGCCGCATTTATTGCTGCGCTGGTGGCTACCCTTGTAGAACTGTTACCATCTCCCGTAAATGACAATCTCCTCGTACCTCTCTCCGCTGCCATCTCTATCTCGATGGTGAATCTTATCGCGTGAGTTTTCTGGCTCCATCGCTGCTATGGGGACTTCTTGCCGCGTCTGTCCCCTTCATCATCCATCTTGTCAGCAATCGTCGTGTGCAAAAGGTTGAGTTCAGCACCGTCCGTTTTATCAAAGAGTTGGAACACGAAACGATACGGCAGCTGAAGCTTCGCCAGTGGATACTGCTCATCCTGAGAACCATAGCCATTGTATTGCTTGTGATGGTCTTTGCCCGCCCTGTGAAGGTGGGCTATTTCCCGGTCTGGGCGGCGGGCGATCAAAGCGCCAGACTGACGTTCCTGCTGGATAATTCAGCTTCTATATCCGCAACCGTGAATGGTGAATCGCTTCTGCAGCGATCCAAGGTGACGGTTCTCAAACTCCTTGGCGGTATGCAAGATTCCCCCTTTATCGAGATCTATCAGTCATCGCCCCTGAAGAGGGTACTTTCCGAGAAACTGGTTTCCATCGAAACGGTTGAACAGGTAATCAGTACTATCGATGAGACCACACTGGAAGATGATCTATGGCACGGTGTCAACACTGTTCTGAATCAGTCAGATTTGAACGTGGGTCAATCGGGGAAGGTGGCGACGCGTGAGTTCTACATTTTCAGTGATTTTCCTGCCACTGTGCCGGAAGCGTGGCAACTCTATTCGCAAAACATCTCCGACTCGCCCGCCGCTTGGCGTTTCTATCTTTTTCCGCAACCGGTTCTGAAAGATAATATGACAATTCTGTCCGCTACCGTTGCGTCCAGTCTGCTGATGCCAAATCAACTGATGACTGTCACCACCGATATCAGCAACCAGGCAGACGTACTTAAGAACAACACCCCGGTTCAACTCTATTTTGAAAATAACAGGGTCGGTCAGGTCGTTTCAGATTTCGCTCCCCTGGAAATGAAGAACTTTGCCTTTCAAGCCTTTCCTGGTAAGACGGGTACCGTCCATGCTGTTCTGGAGATACCCGAAGATGATTACGGTCACGACAATCAACGGTTTTTCCAGTTTTACGTTCCTGACAGGATTCGCTGCAAGATTGTCGCTTCCTCGGCGGAAGAAATGTCACCTCTGAAGTTCGCTCTTGATTCCATCAATCGTCAGTCACAGTTTGTTGAAACTGAAGAACAGATATCTTCGGATCTGGCACAATTGTCACTGGATGAGGTGGATGTACTGATTCTTCTGAATCCGTCGGTTTTAAGTAATAGCGCGTATCGTGAGGTAGAGCGGTTTACGAGCGACGGCGGAGGTGTCATCATCTTCCTCGGTGACAGAATTGTGACCTCCGGCGGAGAGTTGCTCAGGAGTGCTTTCGCAATTCCCCGGGCCACCGATCTCATCGTTCTCGGAAGTGACGCATTTCACTCGGTGGATCACATTGCAGAAGAGCATCCGCTACTGCATAACTTTCCGGTAAAGGAGCTGACCAGTGAAATGCCGCAACTGTTTTCTCATGTCCGCATGGCATCGTCCACCGGCGGGGACGTTTTACTATCGCTGTCAGACAGCGATCCGCTACTGATGGAATTCCGTCGACATCTCGCTTCTGTTCTCGTCTTCACCACTCTGCCGGATCTTCGCTGGACAGACCTTCCCGTGAGAGGAATTTTTGTACCGCTCCTTCATCGCATGCTGGTCTATCTGGCCGGTGAAATATCGGATGGGTTTATGCTGCAAATTGACTCACAATTGACTGTCCCCCTTTCTGGCAGTGTCATCTCCAGGGAACTGACGCTGGTGAAACCGTCAGGGAAAAGGGTGCTGATGGTGCCAGACTATCAGAAAGAACAGCTCAATATAGCTGGAACCGACGAAGTTGGAGTCTATCATCTTTTTGCAGATAAGAATGAGATAGCCTCTTTTGTAGTCAATATTGCTGAATCCGAAGATCCTGGCCGGCGCCTCAGAGGCAAGGAATTAATGCGCCTCTTTCCGGAACAGAGGAGCCGGCTCGTGGATGCTGACGAAGATGCTTTGCTGGCTGTTAGTGAGGCGCGCAGAGGGACAGAGTTGTGGCGTCCGTTCCTTCTGGCAGCCTTGGCGGTGCTGGCTCTGGAAACATGGGTTGGCAGGGTGCGGAAGGAGGAAGAGTCATCGTGATTGATAAGAGGGAGCATCAGCACGAAAGGGCGCTGTTAGTTGGCGCAGTCCACTCGGGCATGATGAAGGAGACGGTGGAAGAGCACCTAGACGAGCTCGCCTTACTGGCGGAAACTGCTGGAGCGGAAGTGGCGGGACGGGTGCTCCAGAAAAGGGAGAAGATTGATCCGCGATATTTCATCGGCAAGGGGAAGGCGGAGGAGATCGTGCAGCAGGCAAAAGCGCTCGATCTACAGCTAATCATTTTCGATGATGAACTTTCACCCTCGCATGTAAGAAATTTCCTGAGACTGACAGAGACTATCAAGGTGATGGACCGGACGGGGTTGATCCTTGACATCTTCAGGCAGCACGCCAAGACGAAGGAAGCCAAGACTCAGGTTGAATTGGCACACCTGCTGTATTTGCTTCCCCGCCTCACCCGCCTCTGGACACATTTGGAGCGGCAGATGGGCGGCATCGGTACTCGGGCCGGCGCCGGTGAGACGCAGATCGAAGTGGACCGGCGTCTGATCCGTGACAGAATTGCGAAGCTGAGGAAAGAACTGGAGAAGATCGACAGGGAGCGCGCCACGCAAGGGAAGCGCAGGAAAGGCCTCTTTCGCGTCGCCCTTGTGGGCTACACCAATGCCGGCAAATCAACGCTCATGAATGCATTCACCGGCTCGGACATCGTGACGCGGGATCAGCTGTTTGCCACTCTCGATACGACGGTACGTACGCTGGAACTGAACTCAAGACACAAGGTGTTGCTGAGCGACTCGGTTGGGTTCATCCGCAAACTACCCCATACACTGGTGGCGTCATTCAAGAGTACACTTATGGAGGTTCTTGAGGCTGATCTGCTTTTGATTGTCCTCGACGCCAACAACTCTGCTGTAGATGACCATCTGAAAACGGTACGCGAAGTTCTTACCGGTATCGGAGCGAACAGAAAACGGCAGATTCTGGTGATGAACAAGGTTGATCTTATTGAAGAGGGGAGGGAGCTTCAGGGGCTGAAATCGAGATTCGAAGAAGCGATCTTTGTCTCAGCCCTGAGCAGGCTCAGATTGGACTCGCTTATGGGTGCTATTTATGATGTGATTGAAGAGTCATTTTGTACGCGAACCGTTGTCTTCGACCATAGTTTGACGAAAGAGATTGCGTTTGTTTATAACGAGGTCGAAGTACTGGATACGAGCTACGAGGAGGACGGTGTGTACCTAAAAATCAGGGGAGACAATGCTGTTGTGAACCGAGTTGAAAAGCTTGCACGGAGAAAGCGGACGGTGGCGAGGTAAGTTTTAACTATTATTTGTCTTAAATGGACAAGTTAACGGCATAGCTTGAATTACCGCTTTTAAACATAAAAAATCCCCCGACTGGTGACGATATTTGGAACGCCGTTTATTCACGGTGGGCACCTCCCGGATAGGGCAAACTTCCTTTACCCCGACACTTGTGTCGGGGAAGGCCTGTTTTTCCCACCCGGAGTACAGTTCCCTATTGTTATTAATTGAAGGTTCCAATATTGCCGAAACCAAGCGGGGGAATCTTTCAAAGATCGCACTTATAGTTTAGGTGAAATCTGGGACGAATGAAAGAGAAAGCGTCAGGCGGCTCGGATATTTCGTGGGGGTTCTGCCTTCGGTTCGGAATGACAAAACGAGTAGAGTACACGGAATTCCTGCCGTCGAAAGTTTGTCGTAAGGCTCATTTCAGCGCCGCCGTCATCTTTGCCACATCGCTTGTGGGGGCGTTGCACACATAATTCTGGCAGATATAAGCGGTGGCCTTGCCATCGATGGCGTACTGGGTTTCCGTAAATGGCGCAATTTCCGTTAGCAAGGATGGGGAAGAGGTTGTCGATTTGAACAGGATAACCTTGTTGGGTAGAAACATCTGCTGCACTTTCCTGAGCATCTGTCCGGTCTGCCGGCTTTCCGGATCTCCTACGATGACGATTTCGTGAGCGGGACCGAGACCAAAATCGATGGCCGAAAGGAGTTGAGAATAGCCCGAAGGCGACCGCTCCACCTGCGGCGAGAATACGCTCCCAATCATCGCCGCCTTCTCTTCATACACCGTGTTCCCGGTTATGCGGCCAGTACGAAGCAAAACCGAAGCCGCCACTGAATTCCCCGACGGGATCGCACCATCGTAGATCTCTTTTGTTCGCACGATCAGCGCCTCGCCGTCGTCCGCAGTGAAGAAGAATCCTCCATTCTCATCATCCCAGAAGAGGTCGATCATGGTATCTGTCAGTTTCGTGGCGTGTGACAGATACGTCAATTCAAAGGTCGCCTCATACAGTTCAAGCAGTCCCCAGAGGGTGAACGCGTAATCTTCTAGATGGGCGGGAAAGGAGGCGACGCCTTGCCGGTACCTCTTGATCAGACGGCCGTCTTCCGTCATCAGTCTGTCAAGAACAAAATCAGCAGCTTTCGTGGCCGCGGCTGCGTACGTTTCGTCACCAAGCACTTGAGCCCCTTTCGCTAGCGCCGCTATCATCAGTCCATTCCAATCGGTGAGGATCTTGTCATCTTTCAGAGGATGAACACGCTTTTCACGGACTTCAAAGAGGCGGCTCCGCATCTCTTCCATCTTGCGCAACATCTCGGACTCGGCAATGTCTTCTTTGTCAGCTAGTGTTGGCACGTCAAACTTCAGATGAGGAATGTTCCGGCCGTTGCTCTCTCCTGTTCCCTCCTCTCGGAAGTTGCCGCTCTTTCTGATGTTGAACATTCTGTTGAAAAGTCTTCCGTCATTCTCTCCAAGGATATCCGTTATCTCTTGCGCCGTCCACAGATAGAACTTGCCTTCCTCGCCCTCACTGTCGGCGTCTTCGGCCGAGTAGAACCCCCCCTCGGGTGAGACCATATCCCTCAGCACGTAAGCGAAGATTTCCCTGGCGGTGCGGGCGTATTCTTCCTTGTCCGTCGCCTGATATGCCTCCAGATAGGCGATGCTGCTGACGGCCTGATCGTACAGCATCTTCTCGAAATGGGGAACAAGCCAGTCGGGATCGGTAGAATAGCGGTGGTAGCCCAGTCCTACATGATCCCAGATTCCCCCTTTTCTCATCTCCTGAAGTGTCTTCTCAACGATCTGCAGGGCGTTGCCTTCGCCCGTCCGCTTCCAGTAGCGCAGTAGAAAGGAGAGGTTGTGTGCCGTTGGGAATTTCATTCTGCCCTCGAGTCCGCCCCTTTCATTGTCAAATCGGTCAACGTATTCCTGGTAGGCCTTCTTGAGTGTCTGTTCGTTCAGTGCTTCTGTCCCGACGGGAGACGAGGCGGACTGAAGATGATTGACGATCTTATCGGCGGAGGTGAGGAGTTTTCCGCGATCGTTGCGCCACATGTTTCCGATGCGCGGCACAAGGTCTAACATTCCCATTCTGTCGAAGCGACCCTCCTTGGGAAAGTAGGTGCCGGCAAAAAACGGCTTCTTGTCCGGCGTCATGACGATGGTGAGAGGCCACCCGCCACCGCCCGTCAACATTTGACATACCGTCATGTAGATGTTATCTATGTCGGGACGTTCTTCCCTGTCCACTTTGACACTGATGAAATACTCATTCATGAGATCCGCCACCGACGTATCCTCGAACGATTCGTGCTCCATGACGTGGCACCAGTGGCAGGTGGAGTAACCGATGGAGAGGAAAATGGGCTTGTCCTGTTCTGCCGCCGCTGCAAAAGCGTCCTCGCCCCACGGATACCAATCCACGGGATTGTCCGCGTGCTGAAGGAGGTAGGGACTCTTTTCGTCGGCCAACCGGTTCAATGCCTTTTTCCCTTCGATGGATTGACAGCCCGTTGAAAGCAGCGCCAGGACGATCACGCCCCGAGCTATGGTTTTGTCCAGCATGCCTGATAAAAGTTTAGCGCGAGTCTATTGTGAAAACAAGGAGAGACATTGAAAAACCATAGAGTCTGCTGTAACTTCCGTCTTTTCTAATCGTCCAGGAATCTTCAATGAACATTTCAACTACTCCATCAACTTCTCCGTGGAATCCGCGACTCCTGAGCGACAGATGATCTACCTGAACGTTATACTCGTCTATCTATTCATCCTGATGGGTGTCGGCATCTACAAATCGCGCAAGATTCACACTCAGACCGACTTCGCCGTGGCGGGGAGGAAGCTGACACCTTGGATTCTCGTGGGGACGATGCTGGCTACCTGGATCGGTACAGGATCGATCCTGGGGAACGCCGGCAAGACCTACGAAACTGGGATGGCGGCCCTGATCCTGCCCATCGGTGGGACGCTCGGCATCCTCATTCTGACTCGCATCGCTGGGAAAGTGAGGGCCTTTGAGAAGTTCACTGTGCCGGAGATCATAGGTGAGCGGTATGGTCCGGGCGCCCGGATGCTGAGCGTTATTGCTCTAGTTCTGGCGTACATGGTCATTGTCAGCTATCAGTACAATGCCGGCGGTGCGGTGCTGACCATCATCCTGACCGATGCGAATGGTAATGCTCTCATCTCGTCCGAGATGGCCACGATTCTTGCAGCTGCCTTTATCATAATCTACACATTGCTGGCTGGACTGGTGAGCGTCGCCTACACCGATGTGGGCAACGGCATTATCATGACTGTTTCTCTCGTAATCGCATTCCCCATTCTCTGGATTAAGGCGGGGGGCTTCGGCGGCATGGAGGCAGCCTTTACTGGAATGGGAAAGGGCGACCACATGCAGTTCTGGGGTGTCTACTCCGGAATGGATATTATCAACTTCTGCTTGCCCCCGTTTCTCCTCGTACTTGGCGACGCCAATATGTATCAGCGCTTTTCGGCCAGTAAGAGTGCGAAGGGAGCCACTTCGGCGACCATCGTGTTGGTACTGGCAGTGCTGATCATCGAGCTTCTTATCATTGCTTCGGCTTGGGTAAGTTCCAGTATGATTACTGATGCGGCCAATGGACGTCACGTCTTGATTTACGCCTCGCGGCAGTTCCTGCCAACTTTCCTTGGCGCCATCATGATGACGACTATCGTAGGAATCATCATTTCCACGGCGGACTCTTATCTGCTCGTACCAGCCACAACGCTGATCCGCGACGTCTATCTGAACTACATCAATCCCAGTGCGAGTGAAAAGAAGATCGTGTTCCTCAGCCGGCTTGTTGTGCTGATTCTCGGTCTAGTTGCCTACGCCGTTTCGAAAGGATTTGCCGAATCGACAGGCTTCTTTGAAAAGGCGCTTTATGCCTATACCATCTACGGCGCCGCCATCACGCCGGCTCTCGTCGCTGCCTTCTTCTGGAAGGGTGCCACCAAGGAAGGTGCCGTCGCTTCGATCCTCTCCGGAACGATTGTCACTCTCTTGTGGAAGGAAGCGCCGTTCGTTCACACGCTCATCCCTGCATCTCTCTACGGCAATCTGGACGAAGTACTGCCCGCCATTTCCGTCTCCGTCTTCGCTCTCATCGTTGTTAGTCTGCTTACCGGCCGTGCGAAGGGTGGACCGGATATTGTCGCGCAGTGAGTGAGCCGTGAAGAATTCTCTGTCGCGAATTATCCAGTTTCAGATTCAGCAGCCGCGCCTCGTGCTGGGTATCCTCATTCTTATCACCATTGGTCTCGCCGCTCTCTCAAGTGGATTAGAGTTTGATTTTACGGTAGAGAATCTGTTTGCTAGAAACGACCCTGAGGTGGACGCCTATTTTGAGTTCCGGGAAGAGTTCGAGCGCGAAGATGATGTCATCTATCTGATCTATGTGGCGGATGATCCGTTCTCCGGGGAAAATCTTCAGAAAGCTCATGAGCTGACCTCCGGATTTGAGAATATTGCAGGCGTGGAAGAGGTGACTTCTCTGGCGAATGTGGAACTGTTTGAACAATCTGAAGACTTGGTCTTGGCGCCGCTCTACGGCACTATTCCGCAAGATGCTGACAGTCTGGCTGAGCTGAAACAGCGTGTATTGTCTACGCCGCTTCTAGTTGAAAATCTTGTTTCACCCGGTGGGAAACTGGCCGCGTTTCTGATCTCAGTCAGTGATGACTACAACAATCACGAGGATCGCGAACGAATTCTTGACAGGATTAGTAAAATTCAGGCGCATACCGGGTGGGAGTGGCACGAAGCCGGAATCCCTGTCTTGCGGACGCGCTACGTTCAGTATATGCTGGATGACTTCGTTAATTTCCTTCTGCCCGTGACGGTTGTGCTGGTGGTCGTTCTGTTCTTGCTTTTCAGGACGTTGAGAGGAGTGTTTCTTCCCATGGTCACGGTGCTGATGGCTGACATCTGGATCATGGGTGTCATGGCTCTGCTGGGAATCACCATAAACATCGTTACATACATCGTTCCCACGCTCGTCCTCATTATCGGCGTGGCAGATTCTATCCATATCCTTGTGAAATATCACGAAGAGTTAACGCACAACAGTGATAAGCTGACAGCCGTTGCGGAAACTGTGAAGAAGATCGGCACAGCTATTCTTCTTACGAGTCTTACAACCGCTGTCGGCTTCTTTTCTCTCATGAGTACAAATATCGTCATCGTGCGGCAGTTCGGTCTCATGGTGGGGATTGCCGTCATCTTTGCCTTCATCAGCTCGATCACCTTCATCCCCTCCATGCTTGTCTTACTTAAAAGACCGTCTCAGAAGAGACTGTATGGCGCCAGCCGCAGCGTGCGCCACGGAGTTATAACGAGAATCATAGCTGTCGTCAATCTTCATCAGCGGCGGATAGTATACATCGCGGCGATCATCGTCATTGCCTTCTGTTTTCTGGCGCTGCGTGTCGATCCCCATTCATCACTCTTAGAGGATCTCAGCCGCGGCAACGAGTTGTACGATGATATTCACTTTATGGAAGATGAGATGGGAAGTGCATTGCCACTTGAAGTAGTGGTGACCGTGACGGAGAATGGAAAGGAAGTGGAGGACGGCATCAAGGATCCTCATGTTGTGCGACAGGTGATGCGGCTTCAGGCGATGCTATCCTCCATCCCGGAGATCGGCAAGACGCTTTCCATCGGTGACTATCTTAAGGAGATGAACGGGGCATTCCACGCCGGCGAAGCAGAATTCTTCACGATCCCTGAATCGCGTGGGCTGATTGCGCAATACCTCATGCTGCATGAGGAAGAATTCGAGTTTCTCATCAACTACGACTATTCAAGTACTCGCATCGCCGGCAGAATCAGGGATGTTACATCAAGGCGGGCTCAGGAGATTTCCGCAGAGATCATGGCGTGGTGTGACAGTCACCTTACGAATGATCTCCACGTTCAGTTGACAGGCACGACTCTGATGGCACTGAAAACGAATCAGTATCTTGTGCGCAATCTTGTACTCAGCTTCACCATTGCTTTCGGCGTCATTTTTGTCTCCATGCTGATTCTCTTCCGTTCGTTCAAACTTGCCTCACTTTCGATGATACCGAATATCATTCCACTGTTGATGATTGCCGCGGTGATGGGACTGTTTCATATCAAACTAAGGCCGACGACAGCCATGACCTTCGCCATCGCGTTCGGAATCGCGGTGGATGACACCATTCACTTTCTGGCGCGGTTCCGGCAGGAGCTTTTCGCCAGTCACGGGAAGTACAAGCTCGCCAACGAACAGACTTTGTTGACCACCGGCAAGGCGATCATTTCAACAAGTGTAATTCTGGTGGCTGGTTTCATCGTGATGGTGACTTCGAATTTCAGTCCCAGCAGGGATTTCGGTTTCTTGTCAGCCATGACTATGGTGGGTGCGCTCCTGGGTGACCTCTTTTTCCTGCCGGCGGTGTTGACCCTGGCGAGGCCGAAGATTCCGGGGCTGCGACATACGTATGACAATGAGGCACAAGGAAGTGATGCTTGAAAGAAACAACAGTAATGACGTCAGTTGCCGAGAAAATGTTTGGATCAGGCCCTCCCTCCGTTTAAATTCGCAGCCGGTTATGAGAATGAATCTTGAGATGCGCGCGACTGCCATCCCCTTCACCGGCATGACAATGACTATGGGCGGCACCATGACGACTGGTGCGGGGGAGAGTATGTAGCGGCGTAGCTCATACCGTTTCTTAGAACCCCCCACTGGAAAGGACAACAGTGGGGGGTTTTTATTTCAGGCAACTCAGCGAGATGAAAGGAGAAAGACGAGAGATGAAGGTTCTGAAATTCGGCGGTTCATCCATCAGCACACCGGACCGGATTGAGGCGGTCCTTAATGTCATACAGTCAGTTGCTCAGTACGGAGAGGCGAGAGCTGTGGTGGTTTCCGCTTTCGGCGGCGTTACCGATCAGTTAATCGAGATGAGTTCATCCGCCGAGATGGACCAGGGCGGATATAAAGTCTCCTTCAACGATTTGAAGGAAAGGCACTTCACCGTCGTAAGAGAACTAATCGCCGAGGAACATCGTTCCCGGACAGAATCAATTTTGAACGACCTCTTCACCGAATTGGAGGAGTTACTCCGAGGGATCTCCATGGTGAAGGAAGTTTCGCTCCGGACGAAGGACACAGTTCTGAGCTTCGGGGAGAGACTGTCAGCAACCATTATCACCGCTTGTCTGCGATGTCGAGGTACGGATGCTGATTTCCTCGATGTTCGCGAAGTGATCAAGACTGACAGGACCTTCGGCTCGGCCCAAGTCAACATGCCGCTGACTCTGGAGAAGATCAGAGAGTACTTTGAGGGGCGGGGGACGCTTCAGGTCGTCACGGGCTTTATCGGTTCCAGTGAGGCTGGCGAGACCACGACGCTGGGGCGGAGCGGATCCGACTACACTGCTTCCATCGTGGGTACCGCTCTCGGGGCGGATGAAATCGAGATCTGGACAGACGTGGACGGCGTCATGACGGCCGATCCGAGAGAGGTTCCCGATGCTGTGTCCATCGAGTCGCTGACCTATGAAGAGGCGATGGAACTATCCCATTTCGGGGCGAAGGTGATCTTCCCACCTACCATGCAGCCGGCCATGTCCCAGCAGATTCCTATCCGCATCCGCAACACGTTCAACCTCAAGTCTCCCGGAACGGTCATAAGGGAAAAGGTGGAGAAGAAGGAGAATCTAATCACGGGGATATCGTCCATTTCCGGCGTTGCTCTGCTGAGGCTGCAAGGGAGCGGCATGATCGGGGTGACGGGTACATCAGGAAGACTTTTCCGGGCCCTCTCCCGGCAGGACGTCAACGTCATCCTCATCTCACAGGCTTCGTCTGAACACTCTATCTGCTTTGCGGCGAGCGTGGAAGCGGCAAAGCTGGCAAAAGAAGCCATTGAGGAAGAATTCGCACTCGAGATGCAGGCAGGGTTAATTGATGAGGTCAGGATTGAGTCCGATCTTTCCATTGTGGCGGTGGTGGGAGAAAATATGCGGCACACACCGGGTATCTCCGGCAAAGTGTTCAGCGCTTTAGGCAATCTCGGTATCAATGTTGTCGCCATCGCTCAAGGTTCCTCCGAGCAAAACATCTCTATTGTCATAGATCACCGGGATGAACCTAGGGCTCTGCGGGCGCTCCACCGGGCGTTTTTCGGCATTGCGCAAAAGACGATTAATCTCTTCATTGCGGGAACTGGGCTTATCGGAGCAGAACTGTTGAGACTCATCGGTCAGGCCCGGAATGGTCATCTTTCTGTCACGGTTGCGGGACTGGTGAACAGCCGCAAGATGCTCATGGATCCTGAGGGAATCCCGACCGATTCATGGAAATACAGGCTCAGCGAGTCCGGGGCCGCGGCCGATATAGAAGCGTTCATTCAGGCCATGTCACTGAACAAGTCAGATCAGACGATCTTCGTGGACTGTACCGCAAGCGAAGAAGTGTCCGACCGTTACCGCGAAGTTCTTTCGCTGAAGGTCTCCATCGTGACTCCCAATAAGATCGCCAATACGCGCGGGTGGGAGGAGTTCTGGCAGTTGCGGGCCGGCGCCCGGCAGAACGGTGTGAAGTTTCTCTATGAGACGAACGTGGGCGGAGGCCTCCCGGTCATTGGCACACTCAGGAGTCTTGTGGAGAGCGGCGACAGGGTATTGAAGATAGAGGGCGTCCTTTCCGGCACGCTGAGCTATCTGTTCAACTCCTTTAGCGGAGACGCGAGATTCAGTGAGGTGGTTCGTCAGGCGCGCGATCTCGGCTACACAGAGCCTGATCCGAGAGACGACCTGAGCGGGCTCGACGTGGCCCGCAAACTGCTGATCCTCGCCAGAGAGATGGGGCACGGGCTGGAATTAGCGGACATCCCCATCGAGAACCTCTTGCCGCAAGGGAGCGACGGCGCGGAAAGCGTGGAAGAATTTCTGGATTATCTCGCTGACTTCGACGATGATTTCGAGAAGAAGCGCGTTTATGCGGAAGAGAGCAAAAAGGTGCTGCGCTACATGGCCTCTTTTGAGGACGGACGGGCAGACGTCGGTCTCCGGGAGGTGGAGAACGATCACCCCTTTGCTTCGCTCATGGGGAGTGAGAATATGATCGTCTTCACGACGGAGCACTACCGGAAGCATCCGCTCATCGTCAGGGGACCGGGGGCCGGGGCGTCGGTGACCGCCGCCGGTGTACTGTCAGACATCCTGCGGGCGGCGGAGTAGGGGACGTGATGATGGCGAAACAGAAAGGTGAGCGGAGGATTTCGGTGGGAATCCTGGGAGCCACGGGCAGTGTGGGGCAGAAATTCGTGGAACTGTTAGCTGACCATCCGTGGTTCGAGATCACCGCTCTAGCGGCATCGGAGCGCTCCGCCGGAAAGGAGTACCGGGAAGCGGTCAACTGGTTCCAGACAGCGCTCCTTCCGCCCGCATCCGCGAAGATGAATGTCCAGAGGTGCGTGCCTGAGTTCCCGTGCAAGATCGTCTTCTCCGGTCTCGATTCAGCAGTGGCGGGAAAGGTGGAGGCTGAGTTCGCGCGGGCCGGGTATGTCGTCGTCTCCAATTCAAGAAATCACCGGATGGACCCCCAAGTTCCCCTACTCGTGCCGGAGATCAATGCTGACCATCTCAGTCTGGTCAAATCTCAATCAAACGGCGGAGGGATGATCGTTACAAACCCTAACTGTTCCACCATCGGCATGGTGATGGCACTGAAGCCTCTCTTAGATGAATTCGGGCTGGAGGCGGTGAGTGTGGTCACCATGCAAGCCCTCTCCGGAGCGGGCTATGCTGGCGTCTCGAGCCTTGCCATCATGGACAACGTGATTCCGTTCATTCCCGGCGAAGAAGAAAAGATGGAGACCGAACCGCTGAAGATCTTTGGTCAGCTTAGTAACGGAGCGATTGAGCCGACGAAGCTGGCCATCAGCGCCCAATGTAACCGGGTTCCGGTGAGTGATGGGCATCTGGAATCTGTCTCCGTGAGGCTCAGAAGAGAAGTTACCCGGGAGGAGATCACGGAAGCGTGGAGGCAATTCCGGGGTGAGCCTCAGCAGCTGAATCTGCCTTCAGCGCCGGAGCGGCCAATTCACTATTTCGACGAAGATTCTTCTCCCCAGCCCAGACTCCACAGGAACTTAGAAGGGGGGATGGCGGTGAGCATCGGAAGACTTAGGCCGTGCCCTGTTCTCGACTACAAGTTTTCCGTTTTGTCGCACAACACGGTTCGCGGCGCGGCGGGTGGAGCAATTCTGAATGCGGAATTAATGGTGGAGAAGGGGATCATTGCGTGAAGGCAGAGGATAATTGCCCTTCTTTCCTCTTTTGTGATGAGGCGACAAATCAAGCGATCACACCGGCCGTTCCTGAACCAGCTTCCTCAACCCTTCAAGATAGCTC
>CEPX01027341.1_pt1 | contig 22513 bp, 20 predicted proteins | sample 361361 | NCBI WGS metagenome assembly CEPX01 (sample SAMEA2619974, study PRJEB7988) | marine metagenome | biome: marine biome (ENVO:00000447); feature: mesopelagic zone (ENVO:00000213) & marine oxygen minimum zone (ENVO:01000065); material: "saline water (ENVO:00002010), including plankton...
TTCCTTTATTGATAATTTATTAACATAGCCGTGTAAAAAACCTGCCGCAAAAAGATCACCAGCTCCAGTTAAATCAACAATTTTTAAATCTTTTTGACTATCGCATTCAATTACTTCATTTTTTTGTATTGCAAGACTTCCTTTTTCACCACGAGTAATAACAATTAGTTTTCCAATTTGTTTGCTAAATGAAATTACTTCATCAAAATTTTTGGCATCAATTAAAGATAAAATTTCTAGTTCATTGGCGAATGTAATGTCTAATTTATTATTTACTAAATCCAAAAAACTTTTTTTATGACGATTAACACAAAACTTATCTGATAATGTCATTGCAGTTTTTTTGGAGACATTTATAGCTTTATTAAAAGCATTTCTAGGTTCGCCCTCATCCCACAAATAACCTTCTAGAAAAACTATCTCACTATTTTTAACTGCATTTTCATCAATATCTTTATCACTAACTTTTCCAGCTATACCCAAAAAAGTACACATGGTTCTCTCAGAATCCGGAGTAATTAAAATTAAACAAGTTCCCGTTGGTATTGTTTCTTCTTTTTTTTGATAACAATATTTTACCTTTTCACTTACTAAACTTTTTTCGTATTCATCACCTAATTCGTCATTATTTACCTTTCCAATGAAGGAAACCGGATTTCCTAATTGTGATAACCCAACTATAGAATTTGCAACAGAACCACCTGCCATTGTTTCTTCAATATTCAAATTTGATAATAACTTTTTAAATTCGGTCTCATCAACAAGTTTCATGGTGCTTTTTGCAAGATTATTTTCAGATAAAAAACTTACTTCTACTTTGCAAATTACATCAATTATAGCATTTCCAATTCCCAGTACTTTCATCAGAGTTCCTTTTTACTATATTTACAATATTTGACTATGACACATTTCTTACATGATGGTGTCCTTGATTTGCAAGTATATCTTCCATGCAAAAGCAATAAGTGATGTGAGTCTTTTAAATATTTTTTTGGAACTACATTGTATAGTGCTCGTTCTACCTGATCCGGATTTTTACCAGGAGCCAACCCAGTTCTGTTGCTAACTCTAAATATGTGAGTATCAACCGCAATAGTTGAAAACCCAAAACCTTCATTTAAAACTACATTTGCAGTCTTTCTTCCTACTCCTGGAAGAGCAAGTAAATCATCAAAATTTTTTGGAACTTTTCCATTATGTTTTTCAATCAATTGTTTGGATAATAAATAAACACTTTTGGCTTTATTTCTAAAAAGACCAATGCTTTTAATTAATTTTTCTATCTTTTTTCTTCCTAATTTAGCAAAATGCCAAGGATTATTATACTTTGGATAAATATTTTTAGTTACGTTATTAACATTAACATCAGTACACTGGGCAGACAAAACAACAGAAAGCAAAAGAGTAAATTTATTTTTGTATTTAAGGTCGCTTTTAGGATTTTTTATTATTTTACTTAGATTTTTAAAAAGAGAATTTATTTTCCCTGATTTCATTTAAAATTCAAGACGTTTCTCATTGAATAAAGACCAGGTTTTTTGCCCATTAACCATTTTGCTGCAGTTAATGCACCTTCAGAATAAAGGGCCCTGTCAAAGGCTTCATGATCCAAGGTGATAGTTTCTTTTCCGCTTGAAAATAAAACTTTATGGTTTCCTACAATTTCACCTTTTCTAATTGAATTAAAATTAATTTTTTTACTGTAAGGAAAAATCTTTTTATTCAAATATTTTTTTCCCATTAAATTATAAAAATCCTTATTTTTTCCTGTCGCAATACCTTTTCCAAGCATTAGGGCAGTTCCTGATGGGTGATCTTTTTTGTGTTTATGGTGCACTTCAAAAACTTTGCTTAAAAAATTATTTCCAAGTGATTTGGATGCTATTTCAGTCAAATACATTAACAAGTTTATTCCTAAACTCATATTGCCAGCTTTAAGTATTGGAATCTTTTTTGAATATTTTTTAATTAAATTTTCCTCTTTTTTAGAGAATCCAGTTGTTCCAATAACCACCTTTTTTTTTAATTTTGATGCAATTTTTAAAACTTCCAATGTACATTTTGGAATTGTAAAATCTATAATTACATTTGCATTTTTAAATGCAGACGCTGAATTTAATTGAGGTCTTAAACCAGATGTTTTTTTATTGACCAGCCTGTCTTCTGTAACAGAAACTAGTTTAAAATTTCTTGCACCTCTGGAAGATTTTACAAGTTGCTGTCCCATTTTTCCAAAACATCCAGTAATGGTTAGTTTAATTTTGTTCATTTAATTTTTCCAAAAATTCCTAGCTTTTTCAAAGAAATTTTTAATATTAGGCGTTGTTTTATTATTTTCAAGAGTCCTAAATTTTTCTAAAAGTTCTTTTTGTTCTTTGTTCAAAGAAATTGGTACTTCCGTTGTTACTCTAATATATAAGTCACCATAATCTCCACTTCTCATTATTGGCATACCTTTGTCTCTCAATCTAAATTGTTTACCTGTCTGAGTTCCTGCAGGAATTTTAACCTTTGCTTTTCCTCCGCCAATAGTCGGAACTTCTAAAATAGTTCCAAGTGCTGCGTCAGTTATTGATATCGGAAATTCAAAAAAAAGATTTTCCTCCGATCTTTTGAAAATATCATGAGAATTAACATTTATAAAAATATATAAGTCTCCGTTAGAACTTCCTTTTACTCCAGCCTCACCTTTGCCAGAAATTCTAATTCTTGTTCCATCATCGACTCCCTTGGGAATGGTAACTGATAATTTTTTGTAAGTTTGTTTTTTTCCTATGCCCCTGCAATTTTTACATGGATTAGAAATTTCTTCACCTGAGCCTCCACATTGAGGGCAGGTTTGTTGAACCGTGAAAAAACCTTGATTGGACCTAACCTGACCATGTCCATCACAAGCAGAACATTCACCAGGATTGGATCCTGGCTCGGAACCGTGGCCATTACACCTGTCGCATTTCTCAGATGACGAATATTTAATTTCTTGTTTTTTTCCTGAATATGCATCTTCTAAAGATACTGTTAAATCGTATCTTAAGTCCGCACCTCTATTTTCAGATTGTCTTTGTCTACCACTCCTTCTGCCTCCACCAAAACCATCGAAAAAATCATCAAAAATATCCGATCCAAAAATGTCGGAAAATGCGTTGGTAAAATCAAAGTTTGCAAATCCACCTCTTCCACCCGCTCCATCAAAAGCTGCATGACCAAATTGATCGTAGTTTTGCCTTCGTTCTTTGTTAGACAAAACATGATAGGCTTCGCTTGCTTCTTTGAATTTTTCTTCTGAAGTTTTATCACCTTTGTTTTTGTCCGGATGATATTTTAAAGCTAATTTTCTGTAAGCTTTTTTTATTGCTTCTTGTGGTGTAGATTTACCAACTCCCAAGACCTCATAATAATCTCTTTTTGCCATATAAACTTTTTAGACAATCGTTGTTTGTAGGCCTTAGGCTCTCTTTTCTTTATCTTTATCCTTAGTTTTATCTTCTTTTACTTCTTCAAAATCCGCATCAACAACATTATCATTTTTGTTTTCACTTTGAGTTTCTTTGTTTGTATCTTTCGCATTTTGAGCATTAGTATTTTGCTGGCTTTTATAAACTGCTTCACCCAACTTCATTGAAGCTTGAACTAATTCTTGAGTTTTTTTCTTAATTTCTTCTGTATCGGTTCCTTTCAATACATTTCTTAAGTTCGCAGACGCCGTTTCAATCGCCTTTTTTTCGGCATCAGAAATTTTACTTCCATGTTCCTTTAAACTTTTTTCTGTTGTATGTAACATTGTATCGGCTTGGTTTCTTGCGTCCACAGATTCTCTTTTTTTCTTATCTGCTTCTTTATTAGCTTCAGCTTCTTTAACCATTTTATTAATATCTTCTTCATTTAATCCACCTGAAGCTTGAATTTGAATTTTTTGTTCTTTTCCTGTGCCTTTATCCTTGGCAGAAACACTAACGATTCCATTAGCGTCAATATCAAAGGTTACTTCAATTTGAGGCACTCCTCTCGGGGCATTTGGAATTCCTACCAACTCAAAATTTCCTAACAATTTATTATCTGTAGCCATTTCTCTTTCACCCTGCATAACCCTAATTGATACTGCCGGCTGATTATCTTCTGCAGTAGAAAATACCTGACTTTTTTTTGTTGGAATTGTTGTGTTTTTCTCAATTAATTTTGTTGAAACCCCACCTAAAGTTTCTATACCAAGAGAAAGTGGAGTTACATCTAAAAGAAGAACATCTTTAACATCACCTTGCAAGACACCTGCCTGTATTGCGGCTCCCATTGCAACAACTTCGTCGGGGTTTACGCTCTTGTTTGGCTCTTTGCCAAAAAAGTTTTTAACTTCCTCCGTAACTTTTGGCATTCTTGTCATTCCGCCAACTAATACTACTTCGTTAATTTCTGCCGCACTTAATCCGGCATCTTTCAAAGCAGTTTTACATGGGGGCAGCGTTCTTTTTATCAAATTTTCTACAAGCGCTTCTAATTTTGCTCTTGTAAATTTAAAGTTAATATGTTTTGGTCCGGTTTTGTCCGCCGTGATAAAAGGAAGATTAACTTCCGTTTGTGTTGCAGACGAAAGTTCTATTTTTGCTTTTTCTGCAGCTTCCTTTAAACGTTGCAAGGCCAATTTATCAGTCCTTAAATCAATTCCGTTTTCTTTCTTAAATTCATTTAGCAAGTAGTCTACGATAGTATTGTCAAAATCTTCACCACCTAAAAAAGTGTCTCCATTAGTTGATTTTACTTCAAAGACTCCATCACCTATTTCCAAAATAGAAACATCGAATGTTCCACCTCCCAAGTCATAGACAGCAATTTTTTTACCACCTTTTTTATCCAAACCATATGCAAGAGAAGCTGCTGTCGGTTCGTTAATGATTCTTAAAACTTCAAGACCTGCAATTTTTCCTGCATCTTTCGTCGCCTGCCTTTGAGAGTCATTAAAATATGCGGGAACAGTTATGACGGCTTTTGTAACCTCTTGACCAAGATATTTTTCAGCTGTCTCTTTCATCTTTTGTAAAATAAAAGCAGATATTTGTGAAGGGGAATATTTTTCTCCTCTTGATTCTATCCAGGCATCATTATTATCAGCTTTAATAATTTTAAATGGAGCCGTTTGAATATCTTTTTTTACATTGGGATCATCAAAATTTCTGCCCATTAATCTCTTAACCGCGAAAATAGTATTTTCCGGATTTGTAACGGCCTGTCTTTTTGCAGGTTGACCAACTAATTTTTCTTTATTTTCACCAAATGCTACTATCGAAGGTGTTGTTCTAGTTCCTTCAGCATTTTCCAAAACCTTAGCCTGCGTTCCTTCCATAATGGCAACACAAGAATTAGTGGTTCCTAAATCTATTCCTATAACTCTGCTCATAATTATTTATCCTTTTGCCCTATATAGGTGTTATTTTTAACACTACAAGTTCGACAATTATTTTTTGCTGTCATGATTATCCTTGTTTTCTTGATCTTTTTTAACATCTTCATTTTTAAATCTTGTAACGCCCACAAGAGAAGGTCTTAAAAGTCTATCTTTCATTGTGTATCCTTTTTGAATTTCTTGAACAACAGTTCCGGACTCTTTTGAAGTATCATCAATTTCAAGCATTGCCTGGTGAAAATTTGGATCAAATTTATTATTTTTGCAAATAATTTGTTTAATATTATTTCTTTTAAAAATAGAAATTAAATCTTTTTCTAATATTTCAAAGGATTCTAATATTTTTGAAAAGTCTTTATTTTCTTTAAATTTTTTATTATTTGCAAAAGTTGTTCTTGCTCTTTCTAAATTATCGATTAATGCAAGCGACTCCTTTGCAAATGCAAATCCTCCAAATTCAAAAGCTTCTTCTCTTTCTTTTTCGAATCTTCTTCTCTGATTTTCCATTTCGGCTAGTGTTCTGAGGACCTTTTCTTCTAGCTCCTTTACTTTTTTGCCACTCGACTCTTCTTTATTTTTTTCATCTTGAATTTTATCTTTTTCAATAACGACATCAGCATCTTTTTCACTTTGAGGATTCTTGCTTTGATCTTGCTTTAAATCTGATTCGTTTTTTTCTTCTACTTTCATATATATGCTATATGGTTAAATAATTTTAAAATTCCAGTGTTTCATGAAAAAAATTGATAAAATAATTGTGGGCACACATAATAATGGAAAATTTAAGGAAATTTGTGATTTATTGTCTGTAAATATTACCAAAATATCTCCAAAAGATTTAAATTTGCCCAGCCCCAATGAAATAGGAAGTACTTTTAAAGAAAACTCAAAAATTAAAGCAGAGTATTTTGCAAAAAAAGCAAATTTAATTGCAATTTCAGACGATTCTGGCCTGATGATAGATCTGTTATCTGGTGCGCCAGGAATTTATTCTTCGAGATGGGCAGGCCCCACAAACGATTTTAACGTTGCTATCGAAAAGGTTTATAATGAATTGAAAAAGGTTGAATTTGAGCGAAATAAAAGAAAAGAAATAGTTGCAAAATTTATTTCCTGTTTAACTGTTTGTTGGCCTAATGGAAAATTTATTTCAAGTACTGGAATAGTTGAAGGCAGAATATCTGAAACAAAAAAAGGAACCAATGGATTTGGTTATGATCCTATATTTATTCCTCATGGGTATCACAAAACATTTGGAGAATTAAAATTACAAGAAAAACTTAAAATAGATCATAGGTCAAAGGCTTTTTTAAAAATTTCAAATTTATTTATTGATTTTTAAAAATTTGCCATCAAACACTTGATAGATATCTAGTTTATGAGTAACTATTTTGTCTTCAAATGAAAATTTACCGATTTCTCCAATGTAAGATTTTTTATTAAAAATATTTTTTTTCAAATCATTTCCTTGAACTTTGTTTATGTAATAAATTAAACCTAATATATCATATGATAAAATCGAAATTTGTGATGGATATTTATTGTAATTTTTAAAGTAAGTTTCTTTAAATTTAGAATAATTAGTCAAATTAATAGATGGAAAATAAATTTGATTTGTCGAGTTTTCTTTAAGTAGAGTTTCATCAAACCATTGATTTAATGTAATAAATTTAATATCTTGAGCTGTTACGTCAGAAAATGAAAAAGAGTTGGTCATACTTTTTAAATTTTCACCAAAATTTGCAATTATCACAGAATCAAAGTCAACTTCTCCAAGGGTGTATTTTTTTTTTAGATTTTTTAATTCTTCCTTATTTATTCGATTATCTAATGAAATAGCGTATTTTTTTTTTAGATTTTCTAGCTCTTCTCTATTTATTTGTGCATCTAAAAGGGTGTATTTTTTTTTTAGATTTTTTAATTCTTTCTCACTTGATACTACAGAATTCAAATCAACTTCTCCAAGGGTGTATTTTTTTTTTAGATTTTTTAATTCTTCTTCTTTTTCTAAAATTTCTATTCTCTTTTCTACAAACTCTATTATCTTTTCTAATTTTTTCTTTCTTTCGTCATAAGCTGTAATCTGTTTAATTTGAGATGTTAATTTATCTGGTTTAACATCATAGGAGTAAATATTCATAAATTCATATTTTGATTTAACTAAGGCATTTCTTAATTCATCTTCAAAATTTGACTTAGGCACAAGGACTATTGTTTTATTTAAATTTTCTTTTTTAATAAAATCAACAATTGCATTAATTTGAGAATTTGCATTTATACCTATTGTAATTACGTTTCTTGGAATTGTTGTGGTTTTATTACTCAAAGATAAAAAAGTTAGATTTTGAACTTCTCCGAGATAAATCAAATTTTGATGAAAAATTGGACCAATCACCATTTGAATTCCTTCCTTTTCCAATTTTCTAGCAGCAAACAGAGTTTTTTCTGGATTTGAATAGTTATCTTTTGGAAAAATTTCTATTTGATCGTTATTTATTTTAGATAAAGCAAGTCTTATAGAATTGAGAACTGATTTTCCAATTTCTTGGTGTCTTCCTGAAAGTGGGACGATTAGCCCAACTTTCAAAATACCTTCGTCTGATTTTGCCTCCTTTGCAAGACAATAGAAATTGGATAAACTTAGGTAAATTATTGAAGCAAGAAGTAAAATAAATTTCATAAGACTTTAAACTATTATATTAATCTAAAATGCAGTTTTCATCTAAAAAAAATATAGATAAAAAACAGAAAATTGAACAAGGGCTTTATGTTGTATCGAGCCCTATAGGTAATTTACAGGACATAACTTTAAGGGCAATTTATATTTTAAAAAATTCGGAATTAATTTTATGTGAAGATACTAGAACTTCTATAAAATTACTAAAAAAATTTAATATCAACACAAAAATGATATCATATCACAAATTTAACGAAAAAAAGCGTTCAGGGAAAATAATTCAACTGATAAAAAATAATAAAATTGTGTCTTTGATATCAGATGCTGGTACTCCTGTAATTTCTGATCCAGGTATGATTTTGATAAATGAGTGTATTAAAAATAATATTGTACTCCATCCTATACCAGGACCATCGGCAGTAACTTCAGCCCTAAGTATTAGCGGATTTAATGAAAAATTTCTATTTTATGGATTTTTGCCAAATTCAGAGAGCCAAATAAAAAATGAAATTAAAAATTTATGTGATTTTCCTTATTCAATTATTTTTTTCGTTTCTTCCAATAAAATAAACAAAGTAATCAAAATTTTTAAAATGTTTTTTTCTGAAAGAAAAATCATGATAGCAAAAGAAATGACTAAAATTTATGAAAGCTTTATTAGAAATGATGTAAATTCATTAGATGTATCAAAATATAATCTCAAAGGAGAATTAACTGTAGTGATTTCTAATAAATTAAATGTAAAAAAAAAGAGTTTAAATCAATTAGCCGAATCGGTTAAAAACGAAATAAAACTTATGCTTAAAAAATATAGCAATAAAGATGTGTCAAATTTCATATCCAAAAGAGAAAAAATTTCCAAAAAAATAATTTACGATTATTGTATAAGTTTAAAAAAATGAAAAAAGTTACTTTATTAATAATTTTACTATTAATTTTTTCCGGTTGCGCAGGAGAGGGATCGAGAGGATTTTTCGGTCGAGGAGTTAATATTGCGATGGATCCAAGAACACTTGGAACACAAATAGACGATTCTATCATGCAACAAAATTTATTGGCTAGGTTGGTGTTAACTAATAAAAAGCATTTTCTTAAAATAAGCGTTAAGGTTTTGGACGGGAGAATTTTTTTGACAGGTAAGGTGGATGAACCTGAAGAAAAACTTCAAATTACAAAGTTAGCGTGGGAAACCAAAGGAGCAAGATCAGTTAAAAATGATATAAAAATAAAAGAAGAATTCAATTTTAAAGTTTCAGCAAAAGATGTATTGATAACTTCCCAATTAAGAGTTGCAATGATTCTTGATAAAGAGATAAAAAATTCAAATTATAAAATCGATACATATAAAAAAAAAATTTATATATATGGAATAGCTTATAATGAAAAAGAAAGAAGGAAAGTAATTAATGAGGCAAAGGAAGTTTTGGATGTAGAGGGTGTCATAGCAAGTATTTTGCTTGTTGAAGATTTAAGCAGGCAAAGTAACTAATTCTTTTTTTTATAATCAATAACCTCGGAAGAATAGGCGGCAACCGACGCTAGATTTAATATATCAGAAGTAGAAGATCTTAACGGAGCAATTTCAATTGGCTGTCCTAGTCCTACTAGAAATGGTCCAATAATTTTTACTCCGCCCAATGTTTTCATTAGTTTCAATGAAATTGCAGCACTATGTATTGCTGGCATAATTAAAATATTGGCATCACCTACAATTTCTGAGAAAGGATAAAGTTCTTTATATTCTTCATTCAATGCAACATCTGGCTGCATTTCTCCATCAAATTTAAAATCAACTTTTTTGTTTTGCAATATTTCGACAGCATCTCTTATATGTTTTGTTCTCTGAGTCATGGGTATTCCAAAAGTTGAGTGGGACAGGAAAGCTACTTTAGGATCAAAACCAAATAATTTTGCTACTCTTGCAGAAGAAATTGCTATTCTAGATAGTTGTTCAGCACTGGGATATTCATGAACAGTTGTATCTGCAATAAATACGGTTTTATTTTTACTAACCATCATATTTAGACCAAAAAGTATTTCATCTGGCCTGGGATCAACTACATTATTGATTTTATTCAAAGTTTCTGAATAACGTCTGGTATTTCCAGTTACCATTGCGTCCGCATCACCGCATGCGACCATACAAGATCCCCAGGTAACTCTGTCGTTTCTTATTAATCTATCACAATCCCTTCGCAAAAGTCCTTCGCGCTTACATCTGTTATAGAGAAATTGAGCGTATTTCTCTCTTTTGATTTTGTCTGTTGAGTTTGTTACTTCTAATCCATAATTTTCATCCAAACCTATTTCATGTAACCTTTCTTTTACTTTGTCATCTTTTCCCACTAAAATTGGTATTCCCAATCCGCTATTTTTAAAAGCGATGGCTGCTTTTAACGTATTTTCATCTTCACCTTCAGCAAAAATAATTCTTTTTTGAGTTTTTTTGATCAGTGAATTAATACCTTGCATTATAGATACCGAAGGATCTAATCTTTGTTTTAATTGTTCTTTGTAAATTTCAAAATTTTCAATTTTTTTTCTTGCTACTCCGCTTTCCATTGCTGCTTTTGCTACAGCGGCTGGTATTACACTAATTAATCTTGGATCAAAAGTTGAAGGAATAATATATTCTTTTCCATAGTGTGGTCTTTCTCCTCCCATGGCAGCAACAACTTCGTCAGGCACATCCGCTTTTGCGAGCGTTGCAATTGCACGGGCAGCTGCTACTTTCATTTCCTCATTGATTGTTTTTGCTCGCACATCTAAAGCTCCCCTAAAAATATAAGGAAAACCAATTATGTTATTTACTTGATTTGGATAATCGGATCTTCCTGTTGCCACAATAGCATCGTCTCTCACTTCTTTAACATCTTCAGGTTTAATTTCGGGATCGGGATTTGCACAAGCAAAAATTATTGGATTTTTTGCCATTTTTTTAACCATATCTTTAGTAAGCACGTCTTTTGAGGATAATCCTAGGAACACATCCGCTCCTTTAATTGCATCATCGAGTGTTCTAGCTTTTGTATCGATGGCATGCTTTAATTTCCATTGACCCATGTTATCTCTTCTCTTATGCAGAACTCCCTTCCTATCAAGCATGGTTACATTTTCATTTGGGGTGCCGTTGCTTTTAATAAGATTAGTACAAGCAATCGCTGACGCACCGGCTCCGTTAACAACAACTTTTATATCTTTAACGGATTTACCAAATATATCCAAGCCGCTAATTAAAGCCGCTAAAGTGATTATTGCTGTACCGTGTTGATCATCGTGGAATACAGGAATATCTAATGTCTCTCTCAATTTTTTTTCTATAATAAAACAATTGGGGGCCGCTATATCTTCTAAGTTAATACCTCCAAAACTTTTTCCAAATTTTGTTATGCTATTTACAATTTCATCAGGATCTGAAGAATCTATTTCCAAATCAATAGCATCTATATCAGCGAAACGTTTAAATAATACTGCCTTACCTTCCATAACAGGTTTAGAGGCCAAGGCACCTAGATTGCCTAGGCCAAGTATTGCTGAGCCATTACTAATTACTGCTACAAGGTTTCCTTTGGTTGTATAGTCGTAAGCTGCATCAGGGTTTTCTGCTATTACTTTTACCGGAGCCGCTACCCCAGGAGAATAAGCAAGTGCCAGATCTCTTTTTGTTGTCATTGGCTTTGAAGAGATGATTTCAATTTTTCCAGATTTTCCAGTGTTATGAAAATCTAACGCCTCTCGATCAGTATATTTATCTATTTTTGACTTTTTCTTCATTTTAAAAGTGAATATCTTGTAATTGTCACAATATTAAGGCTTATATGTCAAGATGAACTTAATAGCTTCCACCTCTACATTTAGTTTTTTTACATTAATTAGCAGGGTGCTTGGTTATATAAGAGATATATTAATTGCGATTTTCTTGGGCACCAGTCTTTTTGCAGATGCTTTTTTTGTCGCATTCAGACTACCAAATACATTTAGAAGACTATTTGCTGAAGGAACATTTAATGCAGCTTTCATTCCAAGCTTTGCAGGAACATTAGTAGAAGATAAAGAAAAAGCCGATCATTTTGCAAGAAACGTATTTAATTTACTTTTTATTATTTTGTTGCTCCTTGTCTTAATAGCAGAAATTTTTATGCCTCAGTTAATTTATTTAATCGCACCAGGATTTTACAAAGATCCTGAAAAATTAAAACTTGCAATAAATTTGAGCAGAATCACCTTTCCATTTTTATTTTTTATTTGTCTGGCATCCTTTTTTTCTGCAATACTTAATTCGTATAATAAATTTGCAGCCGCAGCAGCTGCACCAATTATATTAAATGTGATTTTGATTGGATCACTATTTTTTTCAAAATGGATTAACATATCGGAAGTTTTCACACTATCCTACGCTGTATCTTTTGCGGGATTATTGCAATTTTTAATTTTACTATTTTTTGTTAGAAAAAATTTTAAACTAATTTTAAATATAAAGGTAAAAATAGACGATAAAATAAAATTTTTTTTCCAAAAATTAATTCCAAGTATTTTTTCATCAGGTGTAACCCAAATTAATATTTTAGTTGGAACTATAATTGCTTCATTTCAGGCAGGCGCGGTTTCTTACCTTTATTATGCAGACAGAGTTTATCAAATAAACCTTGCTGTTGCTGGAATAGCTGTTGGAACAGTAATGCTTCCAGAATTATCCAAACATGTAAAAAATAATAGTAATGATTTGATTACCAATTTACAAAATAGGGCCTTAGAACTTTGTTTATTTTTGTCTATACCAGCCGGAACCGCTTTGGTTTTAGCATCAGAAGAAATTGTTACATCGCTATTTGGATATGGTTCTTTCGATTACGAAAGTGTAACTAATACCGCGATCGCACTTACTTTTTTTGCATTTGGTGTACCTGCTTTTTCAATATTAAAAATTTTTTCAAATTTCTTCTTCGCAAGAAATAATACTAAATTACCTTTTTACCTATCGGTTATATCTGTAATATTAAATATTTTAATAAGCGTATTATTCTTCAGCAAGCTCGGTTTTGTCATAATACCGATAGCAACCTCGATTTCTTCTTGGATTAATGTTGCTTTACATTTTTATTTTATAAAAAAACAGAATTTACATAATTTTGATAGAATATTTATTTATAAATTTCCTCGTATGATATTTTCTACTGTTGTAATGGGAACAATATTATATCTCACTCTAGGTTTTTTCTCTGATAAATTTGACTATAATGAAAGTTGGAAAATTGTTTATTTATTTATTATAGTAAGTGTTAATTTGTTAATTTATTTTTTTGTTTCAAGTTTTTTAGGGGCTTTTAAGTTAAAGGATATTAAACCAAGATAGTTTTTTTATATATGAAAAAAAAAAGAGTGTTTTCAGGAGTTCAGCCAACTGGAAATTTACATTTAGGAAATTATTTAGGTGCGATAAAAAACTTTGTTAACTTACAAAGCGATAATGATTGCATATATTGTGTTGTTGATTTGCACGCTATAACAATTAAATATAAACCTGAAGAACTTAGGTTAAATACTTTGGAAATTATTGCTAGTTTTCTTGCAGCAGGTTTGGATTATAAAAAAAGTATTTTATTTAATCAATCAAGCGTAAGTGCACACGCAGAATTTGCCTGGATATTAAACAGTGTTTCAAGAATTGGTTGGATGAATAGAATGACGCAATTTAAGGAAAAAGCCGGAGAAGACAAAGAAAATGCCAGCGTAGGCCTTTTCGTTTATCCTACATTAATGGCAGCTGATATACTTTTATATGACGCAACCCATGTCCCAGTTGGAGAAGACCAAAAACAACACTTAGAGCTTACTAGAGATATTGCCCAAAAATTTAACAATGATTTTAATACTGAGGGCTTTCTGACAATTCCTGAGCCTTTAATACAAAGAGAATTTTCTAGAATAATGAGTTTAAGAGATGGAAAGAAAAAAATGAGCAAATCTGAATCTTCTGATCAAAGCAGGATAAATTTAAAAGACGACAAGGATATAATTGCTCAAAAAATAAAAAAAGCAAAAACAGATAGTTTGCCGATTCCTTCAAACAAATCCGAATTTCATTCAAGGACTGAAGCAGAGAATTTAATAAATATATATCAAAGTGTTAGCGGGAGCAGTTTGGAAAACGTGCTAAAAGACTTTGGAGGTAAAAATTTTTCATTATTAAAAGAAAAACTTACAGAAATATTAATAGAAAAAATTTGCCCCATTGGTGATGAGATTAATAAATTACTAAAAGATCAAAAATATCTTAAATCAGTACTAAAAGAAGGCAACTTGAAAGCGAATGAAATGGCTAACAGTAAATTAGATAAAATTTATAATGAAATTGGTATATTAAATGTTGATTAAAATCAAAAATAAAATTTGTAATTTAATTAACCTGTTATTTTGTATATAAAACTTAATTACAATGTATTTACAAACAGAAGAAACTCCAAATCCAAATACTCTGAAGTTTTTACCAGGGAAAATTGTATCCGAAGTTGGCTCAGTTGAATTTACGGCCAAGGAACAGACAGAGAATAGATTAATTAGAGACATATTATCAATTAAGGAAGTTAATATGGTTTTTTTAGGTTCGGATTTTATAACTGTAAAAAAAACTGATCAAATTTTATGGAAAGAAATTAAACCGAAAATAATTTCTCTTATCAATGAATATTATTTAAATGATAACATTAGTATTTTAGATAAAAATTACCTTAAACAAAAATCAAATGACGAAGAATTGAATGACGAAGTGGTAAAAAAAATAATTAATATTCTTGACGAAAAGGTTAGGCCTGCTGTGGCAAGAGATGGAGGAGATATAAAATTTAAATCTTTCGACAATGGACTTGTGAGAGTTGAATTGCAGGGAAGTTGTTCGGGATGCCCAAGCTCTGCAATGACATTAAAGCAAGGTGTTCAAAATCTTTTATGTCATTATGTGCCCGAAGTTAAAAGTGTAAAAGCTGTGTAAGATAAAAAGTAAGAAAATATATCAATGAGCTATAGAAAACAACTAATTCAATTAGCTAAATTTTATGGAATAGTAGAAATTAAAAACTATTTTAAGGGCGCTAAAAGATTAACAACTTCTCAAATAGAACTTATTTTAATAAAGAATAATATTAAACTTCCGTCAAAAAAAATTTCATCAAGTTTGGGACGTTTAATAATTTTTAAAGATAAATATTTAAGACAGCCATTTTATGTTGCGGTTGTTGTAGCAATCGTTATAGGTTTTTTTGGTGGAGCACCTTATTTGATAAATGTTTTTCACAAAGTAGATTATAATTTATGGAAAGATAAAGATAAAATTGCCAAACACAAAAATGATACCATTGATGAAATTTTAAAAAAGAATGAAATAAAATCATACAAAAAAGATGAAAATTTTGTAGTAAGTGAAAAAATAATAATAAAAAAAGATAATTTAATCGAAAATACAATAAGCTTAGATGCTTCAGTCGTTTCTTCCTTATTTGAAGATCTAAATTATGATTTATCTAAAATCAGAAAAGGTAAGAAAGTTAAACCATTTTATATTTCTTTGCTTCCCAAGGATCTATCTTTAATTGAAGATGTTAGAGAAAGAAAAGAATTATTTATTAAAATAATTCTTCCACTAATTTTGCAAGAAAATGAAAAAATTGAAAAAGATAGAAAAAAATTGTTTAGGCTACTTGCAAAAAAATCCAACACCAAAGGAGAGAAAGACTGGTTAAAATGGAAATTTAAAGAATACAAAATAAAAAATCGTGATATTTCAGAGTTAAAAATAAGAATGGATATTGTTCCAGTGTCCTTAGCCATTGCTCAAGCAGCGATAGAAAGTGGATGGGGAACTTCAAGATTTGCATTGGAAGGTAATGCATTATATGGGCAGTGGACATGGTCTGATAAGGGTTTGAAACCTTTGAAAAATGTTGATGGTGATCATAAAGTTATGCACTTTAAGATTCTTACGGCATCAATTAAAGCTTACAAGAAAAATTTAAATACCCATAGCGGTTATATAGAATTTAGAGAAGCAAGAGCAAAATTAAGAAACCTAAATGAAAGAGTAACAGGATTAAAATTAACTCAATATTTAGATAAATATTCAGCTACAGGAATGGAATACACAAAAAAATTAGAATTAACAATTAAAAAAAATTCACTTTCAGATTTTGAAAATGCAAAACTTTTGTCTACTGGTTTGAGAAAAGAAATTAAACTTTAAACATTAAACTTAATATTCAGAAATAACATATTGAATTCCTAGCCATCTCCATCCATTTTTGTCATTGAGAGAACAATTAATTCTTCCTCTTTCGGTAGTAAATTTTTCTTCAAAATTTATTGTTAGTATATTTTCTTCTCCTAATATTGTTTTGGAATCTCTCCATCTGTTCCCCTCGTTGGAGAAACAATTGATGTTTTTTAAATTTTTTTGATTTTCAAAAAATACAACCTTTAATTTTGGGGGATTTTCACTTTTTTGTAGATATCTATTTTCAGGATAAATTCCTTTGTAGGGAAATGGAAGTAAATCTATAATAAATTTAAATCGATCCAAATTTCCATATTTTTCGTTAATAGGAAATCTTGGAAGTTCCAAATAATTTTTTGTACCATCAATTACTCCGGAATGCTGACCAAATGCAATATTAAAATTTAAATTTGATAAGATCTTTTTAAAATCATTACTGTATTCTCCAAAAGGATAAGAAAAATAGCTTGGGCTATGACCCAATTTTTTTTCAAATAATGCAATAGCTTGATTTAAATCATTAATGATTTGATTATTTGTTTCATCAACTAGATATTTATGAGTATGACTGTGATTTCCAATAATTCCTAGGCCACTTTTTTCGATTTCTTTTATCTGTTCCCAATTCATATAACCTTTTTTTCCAACATACGCTGTTGAAATAAATAATATAAATGGAATATTTTTCTTTTTTAAGATGGGCCATGCATTATCATAAAAGGATTGAAATCCATCATCTATAGTAAGTAAAATTTTTTTTACTTCATTAGGTTTCGAGATTTCTTCGTTAAAATTTTTTGGATGTAAAAAATTTATTTTAAGATTTTCTATAATATTAATTTGCTCTTTGAATATATCCATTTGGATGTTCGTGGAGGGATATTTATGTTCATCGAAACGGTGATACATGAGTGCAATAATTCCCTTATCAAACTCAAAATATCTGTTATTTTCACTATAAGAATTTGAATTTAAAAATATAATAATTAATAAATATGCCAAAATGAATTTCTTAGTCATTGATGGAGCCACGGATAAAATTTGTTTTTTTTCGCACTATAACAATAATTCTTATAATAAATCTTTTGAAAGTAGTAAAAATAATTATGAAAAATTTTCTATTTTGTTATTTGGTTTTTTAAACCAAAATAATATTAATTTAAGCAAAATAAGCCATTTATTTGTAAATCAAGGACCTGGGAGTTTCTCTGGAATCAGAACTTCAATCGCGGTAGCAAAAGGTTTAACTATTACAAATAAAATAAATTTATATGGATTTAATTCTCGCGATTTAAAAGACATGAATTATATGAATATTGTTTTTTTGTATGAAAAGGGACATTTAACAAAAAATTTGATTAAACCACTCTATATAAGTTAGAATATATTTAGAAAAAGATGACAACTAGCATAGAAGAAAGATGTAAGCAAAAAAATGTAAAGTTAACCAATCAAAGGAAAATAATCGCACAGATTATGACAAATTCTTATGACCATCCTAACGTTGATGAGTTATACAAGGAAGTTTCTAAAATTGATCCGAAGATTAGTATTGCAACTGTTTATAGGACAGTAAAACTTTTCGAAGAGGCAGGAATAATAACTAAACACGATTTTAGGGGAGAAAAAGCAAGGTATGAAAAACTAGCAGAAAGTCATCATGATCATTTGATTGATGTTCAATCTGGAGAAATAGTTGAATTTATAGATGAAGAAATTGAAAAACTTCAAAAAAAAATAGCTGAAAAATTAGGTTATCAGATAGTGGATCATAGATTAGAACTTTATGGTATTAAAAAAAAAAAATAGATTTTAATTGTCAAAAAAAATTTTCATAAAAACTTTTGGATGTCAAATGAACGAATACGATTCAAATCGTATTATAGATTTAGTTAAATTGATTGGGTACGAGAAAACAAACAATCAAATCGATGCAGATTGTTGTATTTTGAATACTTGTCACATAAGAAGTAAAGCTACAGAAAAAGTCTATTCTGAAATTGGTAGGATAAAAAAAAATTTCAAAAATGCTAAAAAACCCTTAGTTATAGTTGCTGGGTGTGTAGCTCAAGCAGAGTCAGAAGAAATGTTAGAACGAGATCCCTATATTGATATGATAATAGGTCCTCAGTCCTATCATGAAATTAACGATAAAATTTTAAATTATTTTAGAGAAAACAAAAAAATTAATTTGACTGAATTTAATGTTACTAAAAAATTTGATAAACTAGAAAAAATAAAAAATAATAATAGTAAAATTTCAAATTTCTTAACTATTCAAGAAGGTTGCGATAAATTCTGTAATTTTTGTGTTGTGCCTTATACTAGAGGACCAGAGTATTCGAGACCTTTTGAGCAAATAATCAATGAAGCAAAAAACCTGGTAGAAAATGGATCTAAAGAGATTATCTTATTGGGACAAAATGTTAATGCATATCATTTCATATCAGATGGTAAAGAATATAAATTATCAAATTTATTGTTAGAATTAGAAAAAATTAAAGATCTTGTTCGAGTAAGATTTACCACTTCGCATCCCAAAGATATGACAAAGGATTTAATTGATTGTTTTAATAATTGTTCAAAACTTATGCCCTTTCTACATTTACCTGTGCAAAGTGGATCAGATAAAATTTTAAAGCTCATGAATAGAAAACATGATATAAGATTTTATTATTCAATTATTGAAAAATTAAAAAAAATTAACTCTAATATAGATTTTTCAAGTGATTTTATCATAGGATATTCTGAAGAAGATGAAGGGGATTTTGAAAAAACTATGAATTTAGTAAAAAAAATTGAATTTACTAATTCTTATTCATTTATTTTTAGTGCAAGACCAGGTACGCCGGCTGCAAAATTACAAAAAATTAATAACGATGTTACAAAAAATAGACTCAAAATAATTCAGAACCAACTCTTTAATTTACAACTGAATAAAAATAAGGAATTAGAAGAAAAAAAAATTGAAATTTTGGTTGAAAATAAATTAAAAAGTCAAAATAGTTTTTTTGGAAGAACTAGAAAAATGACTCCAGTTATATTTGAATCAACATCATGTAATCCTGGTGATCTGATTCAGGTTGAAATTATTTCTTCAAATCAAAATAATTTATTTGGTAAACATATAGAGAATAAATTTAAAGCAGCGTAATATTATGAAAAAATATAATTTAAACATAATTAGAAAAGATTTAAAAATAGTTTACTCTGACAATGATTCAATTAGTTTGGTTTTTCAAGATAACAATATTTTAAAGGGTGTGGTCGGTGAACTTGACTCAAATCTAAAGGAGTTAGAGAAACTAAGTAGATCAAATATTTATTTTCGTGGCAACTCTATTGTAATAAAAGGAGATCAAAAATCAAATGAACTAGTTAGAAAAGCTGTAGAGTTTCTAACTCATCAGTTTAAAACTTATGGCACGATAGAAAAAAAAGATATAATTTCATCCATGGATAAATTTATGATGAATGAAAAAAATAATAAAAATTTACATCAATTGGATTATATAATTAAGACACCTAAACGGACTGTAATTCCAAGGTCAAAGAAACAAAAGGATTATATTAGGGCTTTAAAAGAAAGCGATATAGTAATCTCCAATGGACCAGCGGGGACGGGAAAAACATATTTAGCGGTTGCAATTGCACTAACCATGCTTCTTGAAAAAAAAATTGATAGGATTATTTTATCAAGACCGGCAGTTGAAGCGGGAGAAAGATTGGGATTCTTGCCCGGAGATATGAGAGATAAGGTCGACCCATATCTTAGACCCTTATATGATTCCCTTTATGATTTATTAGATTATGAAAAAATACAAAAAAAACTGGAGATTGGCGACATCGAAATAGCACCCGTGGCTTTCATGAGAGGAAGAACATTAAAAAATTCCTTTGCAATCCTCGATGAAGCACAAAATGCCACCGATACTCAAATCAAAATGTTTTTAACTCGAATAGGAGAAAACTCAAAAATTGTTGTAAATGGAGATTCCTCACAAATTGATTTAATAAATAAAAACCACTCAGGATTGCTTAGATCAAAAGATTTATTAAAAAATTTAAACGAAATATCCGTAGTAGATTTTGACCATACCGATGTTGTGAGACATCCATTAGTTACTAAAATTGTAAAAGCATACGATGAATTCAAAAATGATTAATGCCGATGTGGTTGTAGAAAATAAATTATGGAACAAAAAAATTAAAAGTCCAAGTAAATATATTAAAAAAAAAATCAAAAAAATATTTAAATTCAATTCAATAAAAAGAAGACGTTTTTCATTGACAATTTTGTTAACCGACAATTCTAAAATGAAATATTTAAATAAAAAATTTAGAAATAAAAACAAAATAACAGATGTTTTATCTTTTCCAAATTTGGAACCTGCTGATTTAAAAAAAAAAATCAATACAGAAATTTATTTGGGAGATATCGCTTTAAGCTATGAGATAATAAACAGAAAATCAAAGGATAGCAATTTCAATCTGGAATTTGATAAAATGTGGATTCACGGATACTTGCATTTGTTAGGATATAATCATAAAAAATTTAAAGATTATAAAATAATGAAAAGAACGGAAAATAAGATTTTAAAAATACTTTAATAAAATAGTCTTGAACAAAATATTTATAAATAAAAATTATATTTTTTTTTTTATTCCTTTTATTTTGGGTTTTTTAACTTCTTTCACTTTTTCACCTTATAACCTAATTTTTATAAATTTTTTAACTTTTCCTGCCCTTCTATATCTTTTAAATGTTGGAAAAAAATTCAAATTAAATAATAAATATTTTTTTCTTATAGGATGGTTATTTGGTTTTGGTTATTTTTTGAGCGGTCTGTATTGGATTTCAATTTCTCTAACCTACGAAGAAATATTTAGATATTTAATTCCTTTTGCAGTTATTTTGGTTCCGGCTTTTCTGGCAATTTTTTATGGTATAGGTACATTAATACTAAAAAAATTTGTTTCTAAAAAAATAAGTTTTATTTTATTTTTTTCGCTACTTATCTCAATTTTAGAATTTATACGTGGAAATATATTAAGTGGTTTTCCATGGAATCTAATTGCATACAGCTGGTCATGGTCTTTAGAAATAATCCAAGTCATTTCTATCATTGGAACTTATTCATTGAATTTAATATCTTTAACTATTTTTTCCTTACCTTTTATTTTATTTGTTAAAACAAAATATAATAAAAAATATTTGTTTTTTTCTTTTTTCCTAATTCTTTTTGCTATTAATTATTTATATGGATTTAAAGTTTTGTCACAACCTAGAGAACAAAATATAGAGGAACATGATTTTGTAATAAAAATAATATCACCAAATATCGATTTAAAAGAATTTCTTAAAAGTGAAAATAATGACCTAATAATTAAAAAATTGATAGAATTAAGCAATCCACAAGCTGACCAAAAAACCATCTTCATTTGGCCAGAAGGAATGTTTCCATCTATATATTTAAGTGAGATAAAAAAATATCATAAAATATTTTCTGAGGTATTTTCAAATTTACATTTAATTATTTTAGGAATTAATAATTTGGAATATCAAAATAATGTTGAAAATGTTTATAATTCTTTAGCGATCGTAGATAACAATTTAAATCTAATCAGCAGTTATAAAAAAAATAAACTTGTACCTTTTGGGGAATTTTTGCCAATGGAGAAATATTTTCAGAAAATAGGATTAAAAAAAATTACGCATGGATATAAATCCTTTTCCAAGGGCAAACAAAGAAATGTAATAAATATTAATAATAAATTTTATAATATTAAATTATTACCTCTAATATGTTATGAAATAATCTATCCAGGTAAAATTAATATTAAAAAGCAAAATGTAGATTTAATTACGAATATTTCAGAAGACGGTTGGTTTGGCAACTCAATAGGTCCCTATCAACATTTTAATAAGGCAATTTATAGGGCGATCGAAGAAGGCAATTATATTGCAAGGTCTGCCAATAATGGAATTTCAGCTTTTATAAATCCCAATGGAAGAATATTGCAAAAAATAAAACTTAATGACACAGGTACAATCGAAGCGAGTTTACCAAAGTATAAAAATAAAACAATTTTTTCAAAATATGGAAATAAAGTTTTTGCAATTATAATTATTTTATATATTTTGTTAATTTTTTACTTTAAAAAAGTTGAAAAAAAT
>CEPX01042507.1_pt1 | contig 22496 bp, 26 predicted proteins | sample 361361 | NCBI WGS metagenome assembly CEPX01 (sample SAMEA2619974, study PRJEB7988) | marine metagenome | biome: marine biome (ENVO:00000447); feature: mesopelagic zone (ENVO:00000213) & marine oxygen minimum zone (ENVO:01000065); material: "saline water (ENVO:00002010), including plankton...
TTCCTCGACGTGAAGAATTAAAAACATTAATTAATAAATACGAAAAGGTTGTTGAAAACAAAAACAAAATTAGTAGAACAATATTAGAAGCAAAACTTAAATGTCGAAATCTGGATGATAATACATCTAAATTAGAAGCAGAGGTTGATAAACTGCAACAACAAGAAGAAACATATTTCGATAATAAAGAAAAAATTGATAGCAAAGATAAGCTTGTAAAAATTTTAGTAACCAAAGAAGCCGAGAAAGAAAACAAACAAAAACAAATAAATGTTTGTAGAAAGGCTGTTATGGCTTTGGTTAAAGAGAATGGTTCTATTGAAGCAAAAATAACCGTGTGTCAAGAAGAACGCGAAAGAAAAGAACAACTAGAAAAAGATTACGCCGTATATGATTTATATCAACGTTGCATGCATAGTAGTGGTATATCTTACAATATTATCAAAAAGCGTTTACCCATTATTAACAACGAAATTGCCAAGATTTTAACAAATATTGTTGATTTTGAAATGTTTTTTGAAAATGACGGGAAGCATTTAAAAATGTTTATCAAACACCCTAAACACGAACCACGCCCATTAGAAATGGGATCGGGCGCAGAAAAAACAATTTCAGCAATGGCTATTCGTTTGGCGTTGCTAACGGTTTCTAGTCTGCCAAAATCAGATATATTTATTTTGGATGAACCCGGATCCGCACTTGACGCAGACAACATGGATGGTTTCGTGTCTTTGCTTGATTTGGTTAAATCTCATTTCAACACCATTCTTTTGATTTCCCACCTTGAATCATTAAAGGATTGCGCCGACCAACAAATTACCATCGAGAAAAACAATGGTTATGCATATGTAAGTGTATAATCATTGAATTCCTTACTAATTATATAGTATAATCAAGTAAGGAGAATTATATGACAGATCGTAATTTACACAATTACTCGGCGGGACTACAGAATGTGGGTAGTTATCAGGTTAGTTCTATTCCTTTTGCGTCCGCATCAATTACAGTGCCCGTCGACACACCGATCGAAATTACCTTTCCAAGAGTTACTAGATTTGTTAACGTAAAAAACGTTGGTACCGCTTCCGCAGATATTCGCGTTGGGTTTTCATCGCGTGGTGTATCATCATCAGCAGCCAGCCCTCCGAATAATTATTTTCTACTATCTGATACAGAATCATATGAAGGGGCTTTTAAAGTATCATCCGTCTTTCTCATGGCAGATGGCACGACACCCTCTGAAGCCAACATTATTGCTGGTTTAACCAATATTGATACTAACAATCTAGATACCAACTGGTCTGGTTCTATAGGTGTTGGTTAATGAAGGGTGGGCTTATTGACAAAATTCTTAATAAACTAATATCAAGAAAATTATTAGTCTGGTTAACCGCCACTGGATTAATGTATGCAGAGTTGGGAATAACATCTGAAGATTGGGTAGCAGTGTCTTTGGTGTATATAGGCATGCAAGGCCTCACAGATTTCGCTGCCCAATGGAAACATGGAGACAACAATTAATGCAAATTGCAAAATCAAAACTTAAGCAACTTATCAAAGAAGAAATAGTCAACGTCAAATTGGTCGAAAAGACCGATACAGATGAAGCTTTTTCAAAATTGGTTGAATGCTCAGAACACTTGGCTAAAGGCCGGGTGGCCGAATTTAAAAAAGCCTTAAAGCAGCTAAATAAAATTAGCGCTAAGGTGTAATCATGTTTACGCTAATTAAGGCGTGGACGTGGTTAAAAAACTATTGGTATTTCCCGGTTATAGCTATAGTTGCTTTGTGCGTATTATTATATACGCGCAACCCTAGTGCTGCACAAGAACTTCTAAAAATCAGTCGTGAAAGCCATAAGAAAGAAAAAGAAATTCTAGAAAAGGCTGAACAAGAACGAATAGAAAAAGAAGCCCGAATTAACAAAAAATACGAAGAAACTCTTAAAGACATTGAAGCCCGTCGTGCAGCCGCCGAAAAAGAATTAAGCGCCAAAAAACGTAAAGAGCTTCGGAAGATTATTAAAGAAACAGATGGCCAACCAGATTTAATGGCCGAAAAATTAAGAGAAAAGTTTGGTATTTAAATGAAAAGAATTATAAGTCTAGTAACTGTTTTGACCTTTTTGGCCAGTACTGCCATGGCACAAATTGTTCCCCCAAAAATTGAAGGTATTACAAAAGGCACACCCGCACCTTATGACGGTGTACTTTTGAATATGCCAGCCGCCGCCAAAATTTTGGTAGAAGAAAAATATTCAGCTAGTGAATATGAACTTCGTTTGGGTTTTCATTTGGAAGAACAAGCGGCCAGATTTAGAAAAGAAATCGATTTGTTAAATGTTACAATCGATAACATGGCGACCACCAATCAATTGGTGTTAGATTTGAGAGATAAAGAAATCACACGTCTTCAAGATTTAGTATTAAGAGAGTCTAATGATTATTCTACTTTATGGGCTTCCGGCGGTATTGTGGTTGGTGTTGCAGCTACTATAGCAATGTTTTTCTTGGTGCAAGAGGTATCACAATAACCCATGGCCGGATTTGGTAAAACTTTAGAAAGATTAAGTTCTCTTGTAGCAAGAAAATTTATGGAAATTTTGTCCGATGATGAATTCATGAATGATTTAAAACACATGCAAGAAATGCGTTTTTCTATCTGGCACACAATAGAAGAAGATTTTATAGAATTAAACTTTATAAATGATTTGCACGGCGTTGTTAGATATTATCCCAATGAGACATACCCATCTGTATATGCTGCGTATTCTTTCGAACCCGGAGAACGACCACAAACGGGAAGAATCGATGTACATTTAGATCTACCAGAACATTATGACTATAATTTTATTAATGCAGAAATCAAATCCGCACTCAGACACGAATTAGAGCATGCTATGCAACCCGAAGAGATTTTGGTGGATTTGGCATCAAAAGTTACAGCCCAAGACGGCTATATTTGGCATGATTTAGATAATGCCAGAGAGTATTATACTTCAGAAGCCGAAACCAAAGCTCATGTTGTGGGCCTTTATAAACGCGCCAAGATGCAAAAGAAACCATTTATTAACGAATTAGAAGAATTTTTGAATGATCAATTTCATACAGCTTTAATGTTTGATCACTCAGAAGAAGAGGTCAAAAAATTATTAAACCGGGTTTCCGAGCTTTGGTTATACTATGCAGACTATCGATATCCAAATTCATTAACAAGGCCGGAAGATTATGTCGAAGCCTAAACTCCCGGGAATGATTGCCGGTGTTGAAAAAGCCATAGCAGAAAAATATGGACCAGATACAATTGCCAATCCAAAACAATTCTGGACGCCGGAAAAAGAAGAACAATATAAAGAACAAGAAAAAACCAGAGAAGCAAGACGCGCCAGTAATCCTGTTGGAGAGGTCGAGCAAAATGGGGTTTTAATTAGCGAGAAACTAATTAATAGGACACACAAGAATGAATGCCCGCGATGCGAGCGCTATACTTTGTTAGCAAAAGACGAAATATATTTTACAAAGTATGATTGTTGTTTTAGGTGTTACGTTGAACATATTGAGGATCGATAAATGACCGTTGACGACAATAAGCATGTTTCTGATTATTCTAAAAAACACGCCGAGTTTCAAAGACAAGAGGTATTAAAGCTTTTAACCGATATTTCTGCTTCATTGAAAACATTAGTGTTTTATGGTGCTTCAAAAACAACCGGTGGCCACGCCTCTGCCCGGGCAGAAAAAGGGTTTGCTACCACATATTTAAAAGAAGATAGCAAGTTGAAAACCATAATTAAAGAAGAAGTGTTAAAACGCATCAAACTTAAGGAGAGTTAAAATTGGCTACAACAATAGAAATAGTACAAGGCCTAGCACAAGCTGCTGCAAACGCATATGATGGTTCCCATGATGAGCGATTTACCGCAGATGGCACCAGTAAAAAAGTCGGCCTCCGTCGTGAGGAAGGCGACCCATTAGTTGATAAAAGAATTATGGATGGATTCGGGGTTAAGTTTTCCGGAAGCAAATTGATTGTTTCCTACCAAGGCGAAATGACCAGAAAGGACATTAATAATGGAAAATACACAGATGTTGTAGAAGATTGTTTTAAGCAAATAGCCTCCTTTCTTAAGAAAGAATATAAATCGGTTGTTGGTAGTTCTGTAAGTTTATCCGAAGACGGCCCAGCTACGGTTCACGTTCAGGCACTCTCACGGATCCGAACATTTGTGATGGCTCAAAAGGTTTATAACATTGGTTCAATCAAAGAGGTTGAAAACATCGGTCAAGGTACACCAGACGATTTACTAGACGCCAGTATTAAAAAGTTTCTTGAGATTGGTAAAGACAAATATACCGGAGCCAAAAAGCCAGAGAACGTAACTCGTAAAGAGGCTTAAACATATGTATTTAACGCGCACCAAATTGACTAAGCTTATACATGAAGCCCTAAAAGACTTCTTTGACGCACAGGAAACTGGAGACTGGTCGCAATATGACAAAAAACAACCCAACACAACTCAGAAAAAAACAGATGTTGTTTCCGCTGAAGACCCGTTGGGATTTTATCCAAAACAAAAGACTCGTAGTTCTAAGCGTCCAAAATTTACCGAAGACGACGCATGGAATATTCTAGAACGACTGTATAAAAAAATGGTCGGAGAAGCGTTACAAGACGCCAAAGATACCAAAGATGATGAAGATCTACATTGGACCGACCTTATGATAGAGCCGGGTACGAATGAAATTCTAGAAGGTTTTTTTGATCTTGACAACGATATATATGATTATCTTGATGAATTGGTAGATAAATATGTTAAAAAATGGGCAAACGAGGGGCGTATTAATAAAAATTTGTATGACAGAAACAGAAATCTGCGGCCTTCTAAATATGATAAATATTTCAAATTGCCACGATAAAGAATTTATTGAAATTAATGCCATGTAGTATACTAATTACTAGAGCATGGCCTATAAATTAACTAAAAAGCAAATATTCAAAGAAGTAAAGGAATCTGGAAAGAACCCGGATTACTTTATTAATAACTACGCTAAGATATCCCACCCAAAGAAAGGCTTAATTCCTTTTAAGACCTTTGATTTTCAAAAAGAATTACTTCAAGATTTCAACGATAATCGATTTACGATTGTTTTGAAAGCTAGACAGTTAGGTATTTCTACACTTACTGCAGCATATATCTGTTGGCTCTTAATGTTCTTCAAAGAAAAAAACGTTCTTATCATGGCAACCAAACGAAGTACTGCTGGAAACTTGCTTAAGAAAGTAAAAATTATATATAACAACCTGCCCAAATGGATGCAAAGCCTTGTTGGGATGGAAAAAGATAACATGTGGGAATTAGCCTTTGATAACGGTTCAACAGTAAAAGCTGTTTCAACCTCATCAGATGCCGGTCGGTCTGAAGCTCTTTCATTATTGGTGTTGGATGAGGCTGCACACATCGAAGGTTTAACTGAAAAATGGACAGGCCTGTACAGTACGTTATCAACCGGTGGACGTTGTTTAGTGATTTCCACGCCTAATGGTGTTGGTGGATTCTTCCACGAAACATATAAGAAAGCTGATGAGGGCGAAAACGATTTCCACCCGGTCAAGCTTGTATGGGATGTACATCCAGAGCGTGATCAAACTTGGTTCGAACATGAAACCAGAAACCTAAGCCACACACAAATCGCACAAGAGTTATTGTGTAATTTTAATGCTTCAGGTGATACAGTTATTCACCCTTCAGACATTGATTTTATAGAAGCGCATTTGAGTGAACCATTATATGAAACTGGTATGGATAGAAAGTATTGGATATGGGAACAACCGGAAGATGGTGAAGATTATTTATTAGTTGCTGACGTTGCCCGGGGCGACGGAGAAGATTATTCCGGCTTTCACGTCTTCAAGGTTTCCTCAATGCAACAAGTTGCAGAATATAAAGGTAAAGTTACATCCGATATTTATGCTACAATAATGTATGGCGCTGGCCGGGAATATAATGACGCAATGATTGTTGTAGAAAATAATAAGGGTGAATATGCTTTGGGTAAACTAAAAGAAATGGATTACCCTAATATATATTATGAAACAAAAGGTGATCACGAATACGTGTCACCCAATGTCGCAGAATATAAGGCCAATTGTCATATTGGGTTTGCAATGTCTTTTTCCAGTCGTCCAGTTGTGATTGCCAAATTAGAAGAATTCATTAGAAATAAACAAATTCATTTTAATTCAAAACGAACATATCATGAAATCACAACATTTATTTGGCATAATGGCCGCCCTCAAGCACAAAAAGGTTATAACGATGATCTAGTTATTCCAGCATCTATAGCGTGTTGGGTTCGTTCATCTATTTATGAACATTCTAAAAAAGAAAATGATTATAAGGTCGCGTTCTTGCGTTCAATCGTTCGTTCGACAACAACCATTGATACAACAATTCCCGGCATGTTAAAACGCGAGCATGCCGCAAAACAATTAACCGATCAAATGGATGCTAATGCGGACCACAAACAATTCAATTGGTTATACAAGGGGTAATAAGTGGCGAAACAACAAAACAATCCTAGAAATCCGGGGTCAAAGTTATTCCAACAATTAACTAGACTATTTTCTGGACCTTTAATCAATTATCGTTCTCAAACAACCAGACGATTAAAAAGACGACAACTAGACAAATATAGTTCTAGATTCAAAGATACCGGTGGTCAAAACTTTAAACGGCTAGAATATAACCCGTTTGATAATATTGCTGCTAACATCATGGCCACCCATGGCCGAGTCCAAAGATATATGGACTTCGACCAAATGGAATATACACCGGAAATTAATTCATCATTAGACATCTACGCAGATGAAATGACAACTTCAAACGATTTACGTACAATGCTTAGTATTCATTGCGACAATGAAGAAATCAAACATGTACTTCAGAATCTTTATCATAATATTATGAATGTGGATTCAAACATGTTTGGTTGGTGTCGTACAGTGTGTAAATATGGTGACTTCTTTTTATATTTAGACATTGATGATAAGACTGGTATTGTAAACACCATTGGTTTACCCGGTGGCGAAATTGAAAGATTAGAGGGCGAAGACAAAAGTAACCCCAACTATATTCAATTCCAATGGAATTCTGCTGGTATGACGTTTGAAAATTGGCAAATGTCACACTTTAGGATTCTGGGCAACGATAAATATGCGCCGTATGGTACATCGATTTTGGAGCCAGCCCGAAGAATCTGGAGGCAGTTAACGTTGTTAGAAGATTCTATGATGGCCTACAGAATTGTACGAGCCCCAGAGCGCAGAGTTTTTTATGTGGATGTTGGTAATATTAATCCTGAAGATGTTGATCAACACATGCAACATGTAATTTCTTCAATGAAAAGAAACAAGCTAGTAGATTCTGCAACCGGTAGAATTGACCTTCGACACAACCCAATGGGTATTGACGAGGACTTTTTCATTCCCGTTCGTGGTGATAAACACACTAGAATTGAATCGTTACCCGGCGGTACATATACTGGAGACATAGATGACGTTAAATATTTGAGAGATAAATTATTCTCAGCGCTTAAGGTACCACAATCTTATCTTTCTAGAGGCGAGGGCGCAGATGAAGATAAAGCCACGCTGGCCCAAAAAGATATTAGATTTGCGCGAACAGTACAACGTCTACAACGCGCAGCGATCGAAGAGTTGGAAAAAATTGGTATTATCCACCTTTATATCTTAGGATATACCGGTGATGATTTACTTGCATTTACACTTTCGTTAAACAATCCTTCAAAAATTGCTGAACTACAAGAACTAGAACATTGGCGAACAAAATTTGATGTGGCCGCAGCCGCAACAGACGGATTCTTTAGTCGCCGCTGGATCGCCGCGAATCTTCTCGGTGTATCTGATGAAGAGTTTGAGCGTTGCCAACGCGAGCTATTCTCTGATGCTAAATTCCAAACAACACTTGATGCAATTGGCCAAGAAGATGCTGATGGCATGGGCCTTGGCGGTGGAACAGGCGGTGGTGGAGAGTTGGGCCTAGGCCTAGATGATGTACCCGCCTCAGATGAAGAAGATTTTGATTTAGGTTCGATTGAGGGTGATGTCGGTGACGACGGTGGTGGAGAAGAAGATAACGCATTACTTGCTGCCCCGGGGCGAAGAAAAGAAGGTTATACAACCGCAGGTTCAAAAGGCAAGGTTTATCATCCGACCAAAACAGACTCTAGAGGCATTGGTGCTCGGACGAGATCGATGAAAGGCCAGTGGAGCGACGAATCAAAGGGTCGGGCTAAACGCAACAAATTTGCTGGCAGCGCTGAATTAAGTGGTTTGTCGCGGGGAATGTACCAAGAAACAAGAACTAATTATTTTGATGAAGAAGAGCTTAAATTACGAAAAAACCGCTTCGAAATTAAAAAGCTTCTTGAGTCGTTAGACACTATTAAAGATCAGGAGAAGAAAGTTAATGAGAATGAAGCACAACAAGAAGCGTAATCCAGCATTTTTATATGAAGCGCTAATCCGAGAAATGGCTGTTGCTGTTTCAAAGGGTGAGTCCGACAAACAACTGGAAATCAAAAACATTCTGGTAACTCATTTTAAACAAGGAACAGAGTTGCGCAAAGAATTAGATATATATCGTACGCTATATCGTGAAAGTTTTAAAGCAATTCCATATACTACTGCGCGTAGATTAATTGATGAAGTTAAAAAAGAACACAAAAAGCTTGACAACAAAGTTTTATTTACTGAACAAACGGCATTAATAAACAACATCAATAAAGCCCTAGGGTCTTCTATTTTCTCTAATTTTGTTCCCAATTACAAATACTTGGCCAGTATTGCGCAAATATTTCAAAACGGATCTGGAAAATCGGCAATGTCGACCAAGGCCAAAGTAATATTAGAAGAACAGGTTGCAGGCTTTTTGTCTGCTAAACCACAAGTTGAAAAAGCAATGTCAATGGAACCAATTGGTAAATTGGCCTATAAAACTTTTGTAACCAAATTCAACTCAGAATATGGTGGTTCGTTACTAGAAGAACAACGTACATTAATTAATATGTGTGTGTTTACGTTTACTTCAAATGACACTGCCAAAGCCAAACTTTATTTTAATGAAGAAGTTGGCAGGCTTCGTGAAGCAATTGAACGTGGTTTAGAAGAGTTTAAAGTTGATGATGGTGTACAAAAATCTTTTAATGCTGTACTAGATAAATTAAACGAGTTATCCACACGAGAATTGAAAAGAAAAGATCTTGTGTTGGTAATGAAAACACAAGCATTGGTGAGTGAATTAGAAAATGACGATTAATTTACATGTAAAGGGACCATTTGGCCAAGAAGAAGAAGCTCCGAAACCTGTACAGGCTACTATTAAATTAAATGCCCGCCGCAGCTTAGATGGGAATTTAATGGTATTTGATCATCCTGAAATCGATATTGTCGTTCAGGGTGAGAAAAGAAAAATCATTACATTCCCCACAGATGAGTTTGGCGACCACGTATATGCCACACAGTCTAGACTATTCGACTTCTTACAAAAGAAAGGTATTATTGAACTCGGAACAATTCAGGGTGGCAACATCTATGGTTCACTTGAAGCTATGATTCCGGAGTCAGAGCAGGTTAATCACACACAAGTAGCTCTATTAGCCATTTCTCATTGGATTGACGAAGAACGCCCGTATTGGGAAGCAAAAGAAGAACGTGAAAAAAACTTTGAAGACTATATGACAGAACCTTCTGAAGAATGGTCAACAGAATTAGGTGAAGTTCCTCATTCCCCAATAAAAGGTACGGTTAACCGCTGGCCCGGTTCGAACGCTGCAGCGGGCATGACTGGAATGTACCGTGGCTAATGCTAAAAGAAACATTCAAAACAGAAGATTCAGCCTTTAAATTAGATTTAGAGCTATTAGAAATAATATATAAACTAAACCTTAATGAAAAAGCAGCCGGTGTTAACGATGTGGCCGCAGTTTATCTAACACAAAACCCCCACCCAACAATAACAAGACTTAAACAGGATGAAAACCAATGGCATAATTTATCTGAAGAAGATTACGAGTTGGTTGTTAATATTAATAAAGAAAATCGCGATCGGATACGAGGCTTGCTTTACGATTTACAAGATAAACGATTTATTTGGAACAAAGAAATGATGGCTAGAGCCAGATCCCTGCGGCATGTGTTTGCTTTAGACTATGTTTTGACTGAAAAAGGTTTAAAACATATAGAAACATATGGTTCATTGGGTGGATTAACATTGGTCGATCCGGGCGATGAAGGCCAATTAAGTTTGGCTGACCAATCAGGCGCTTTAAGTTTAAAAGAACTTCAAGAAATAGCAAAACAGTCATTAATGACGGAACAGCAATTGTTAATAGAATCCCGTCTTTCGAAAGCAATTGATAAATATCGCGACAAATGGGCGGAAATATTTTATAAGGCCGATCCTCGCACAGCAAAGTTTGCGAAAGTTACTGACAGTGAAGCCGTGAGCGCTATTAAAGATGTATTAATGGACGATGCGCGAGTAAACGCTGTACATAGAATTAAACTTGTTTCACGACAAGATCCTTCTGGAAATAATAAATATTTAGATTGGACATTAAAACAAATAATTAAAGATACCGAACCGCATGAAGAAATAATGACGACCGTGCGAGAATTCCACGATAATCTGGCGAGAATTAAAAAGAAAGACATATATCAATATAAAAACACCACTCAATTGAGAACAGCCGTTAATGAAGCCAACAGGGGCAACTTGCATTGGTTCCGTGAAGACCAAATAGAAAACATCATTAAAAATGACATTAGATGGGTCTATAAAAAAGGTAGTATAACAGTAGCCAAACCAATGTCTATGGAGGCCTCCATTTATTTAGGTCACGATCAATGCCGAGAAGATCAAACCGGCGTAAAATGGTGTACAGCTAGACGCCAAAAAGACATGACCAATTTTTTTCCTTCGTATTCTGGTGAAAATACATTTTTATATTATATCATCGATCCTTCACAAGAGTTTCCTTATAAGAAGGTAGCTATAGCGTTAACAAAAGATAATCATGAGTTAGGGGATGGATATAGTTTAGAAGTATTTGACTCAGAAGATCAATCGATCGGTGATTATAATAAGACTTTATATAGACAACCGATGTTAATAAATACGTATGGTAATGGAAAATTTGAACCATGGTTACCAATAGCCGAGGCGGTACTGAAAGATTTCGGAAGTAGAGAATATACAAGATTGGCAGAATTATTACGTACAGACGATTTAAATAAGTTGCATAAGATTTTCTTTTCTGGTCAAACCAGCATGCAAACACAATTATTAGCAAATCCTAATATTCCATCTGCATGGGTTGAAGACGCCGCAAAAAATACAAACAAATTACCAAAAAATACACGCTCAGACCATATGCTGGCTTGTTTAAATCATCCAAATGCTGGTCCCGGCGTTATTAATCATTTTTTACCGAGTTTAATTCAATTAATGCATGTGAATTCTGGATCGTCATGGCAAGCAGAAAATATTATTAAAACAATAACTTTAGCTCACGCCAAACATGGCGGCAGAGAACAAGCTGTAAATGCAATATATAATGCATTAATATCTGAAATGAATACTATACCGAAATCTTTAACAGAATTTGTATTAGTAACGCCTTACGCATTTAATGATTTCTTTTCCAAACATATATCGGCAGAACAAATACCCGGCCATTTACGATTTATGGTAGAAAGTTTATTATATAATCACGATTCTGACAAAACATCAATAAATGCCATGCGAAATATACTTGCAAATTATACAACACCGGAAACTACAGAAATATTAGAGCGTGCTGCTGTATATGGTGGATTAAGAGTGACAAGACCTTTTAATAGTCATCAAATAATGGTCAATTTTTATCAAAATGAATTTCAAAAACGCTTACAGTTTTTTATAAAACACCAAAATACTAGCGTTTCATATGATGAATTATATAGCTATTTTAGACAAATGTTCGAAAACATTAATCAAGAAACAATTCCAGCAGATCCTATAAAACAAACTAAACCGGCTAGATGGTATGTAACGGGCCATTATTTAGAACCTTTTGTTCACGTTTATGGCGGCGGGCAGAGAGGAAATTCGGAGTTCTATGATAAAACATTTCCGAGTGTATTAAAATTATTAATTAAAATTCTTAAAGATACACGAAAAGATGTGGATTTGACAGTTAAAAATAATATATATGTTACTTTTATTAAATATATAAGCCGTAATGCCGTTGGTGCGAATCTCTCTCTTTTTGCTCAAAATGTACGTAACGAGTTGGAACAATACTTACTTTCTATTACAGATCCTATTCCGGAAGAACAAGCACTTTATAAAGCAATTAGTCATGGTTATAAATCTTATGGCGGGTGGATGCAGGGAACGAAAGGCGAAGCTGACGAAGCATACAGTAATAAAAGACGCGCTGCGTGGGAAAAGAAACACAATTTAGATTCAATCGATGAATCGGTTTTAAACGATATTGCTAAACAAATTATTAAAGGTTTTTAATGGATTTAATATATTTTGTTTTAGCAGCGTATGGACTAACTCAAATATTATGCCATGGCAAACTTTTTGATAAGATTAGACCATCGCATTATTTTTTTAAGTGTTCAATGTGTGTTGGTTTTTGGGTTGGCATAATATTATGGTCAATTAGCCCGTTTACTGAACTATTTACATATGTTATGAGCCCGACGACTGGCTTTTTGCTTGGATGCTTATCAAGCGGAACCAGCTATGTTTTAAACACCGTCTTTGACGATAATGGAATAAAAATAGATGTTACTAAGTAAACTAACAAATATTATTAAAGAAGAGGTTATAAAATTTCTTAAAGAAATGAATTCTCTTGACAGAGCAATTAACCGTCTTAAACGTGGCGGTGGGCAAGACCGAGAAGAAGATGCCATAGCCCGTAGAATCCGTGCAAATAATAATGATGAAATGGCTAAAACCCGGCCCAGTAAAAAGAAGCCCGCCGAGTATAGTGGGTTCAGAACGTGGGGCAATTGGAAATTTTATAGATTTATACTTCCAGACGGAACAGAAGTAGAACACGACAAAATAGCTCTTAGAAATAAATACCCGGGATTATTGAAATTAGTACCGGAAGAAGATTTAAAAGGCGCGGATCGTGGCCATTTTGTCGAGGAGCGCGCGGCGGTCGCAATTTTAGATAAAATTGGCCCCAAAGGCCCGACAGGAGTATAATATGTGGAAAAACAAAACAGACAGAAAGTGGCAAAACGGAGGAAAGGTTCGTCGTTGCAAAAACGGCTGCTGACTAATTTATGATCATAACAAATAAATATATAGATACGCTTGTTAAAGAATGTGTACAAGAATATATCAACGAGAATCGATTGGGGGAACATAAACCTTTATATAACTCGTTTCTACATAAAATTGTTACAGCTTTTATGACCGGTAAAATTACCGGTAGCTACGGTGATACCTTTGATACTAAAATGTCGAACAGTCCGGAATACAAAACCCATTTACCAAAATCTATTGCCAAACTTAAACAAACTATCCAAAAGGCCGGTAGAAGTCGCAATGTTCGCCGTGTTTTAGATCGGTTTACAGAATACTATGTCAAACAAATAATCAAAACAAACCCACAATTGACCGACGCCAAAATCAGTGTTAAAGGTGATTTGGCTGCGTTAATAAAACACATGGAATACTATAAAATGGATCCCCACAACTCGTTGCAATCGATCGTTCGCGCCTATTTAGAACAACTAGCAGGAGAATAAATTAATGAAAAAGTCATTATTAAGAGAATTTTATAGTTTTGAGTGTAAGGACGGCATTTGTCAAGATTTTCTTACAGAAGCAGAAAAAAAACACAATGCCGAGGGAGGAATGATTTTCCCAGCCAAACTTCAAGAAGCAGATGTACAAAACGGCAACGGCAGAACATACCCCAAAGAAATTCTTGAGAGAGAAATGAAAAACTATCAAGGCCTAGTATCAGATAACCGAGCATATGGCGAATTAGATCATCCGGATGATTCGATTATTAATCTAAAAAATGTGTCCCACATGGTTACAGAAGTTTTTTGGAATGGAAATGATGTAATGGGCAAAGTTAAAGTGCTCGATACCCCTTCAGGAAATATAATGAAAAACATTATCAATAGCGGAGGCAAACTTGGATTTTCAAGTAGGGCTTTGGGTACCGTGACCGAAAGTAATGGCTCTACGACCGTCAATGATGATTTACAACTAATCTGTTTTGACGCTGTTAGTGAGCCAAGCACACCCGGAGCCTTTGCATTAAACGAAAATGTGACACAAAAACCATTTGAAAAAATTGATAGAATTCGTAGATTACTGAATGAAATCAAAGAGTTATAATGAAGAAAAAAGAATTAAAAAATGTACTTAAACCATTAATCAAAGAATGCATTAAAGAAATGCTTTTAGAAGAAGGTTTATTGGGTAACATAATACAAGAGGTTGTATCAAATATGCCCACCACCCCCATGTTAACAGAAACTGCAAAACCACAAACTGTTAAACAAATAAAACCTACTGATTATGGTGATTTTGTAGACGATGATCTGAAAAATGAGCTACAAAAATCTAGAAATGCCTTGGAAGAACAAATGTCTGCTTCTATGGGTATTAATGTTTTTGAAGGTTTGACACCGCTTGATAAGGCGGGTGACCCGGATTCAACAGCGTTAGCTGAAGCGAACCCATTGGGTGATCCAAATGATCCCGGTGTGAACATCAGCGGCATATTAAAATTAGCCGGTGGCAGATGGGGTAAATTCAAGTAAAACCTTATGAGCAAGGTGGTAAATGTTGAAATTAAGGTGGGCAGAAGAGACTCAATTGAAGCTTGTATAAGAAGATTTACCAAAAAAGTTAAAAAGTCTGGTGTTTTAGATGATTATATAAAACATATGCGAATACCAGCTAAAACCAAGCGCCGTAAAACCTCTTAATTGTGGAACTTCGGTAATTTTGTTACTAATTAATAATAGTTAAAATATTTGGGGAGTAAATATATATGTCTAACATGTTAGAACAAGCCATTGTTGATGCAGAGGCTCTCAAAGAGGCCGCATACAAGAACGCAGAAGCAATGATGATTGAAAAATACTCAGGCCATCTGAAAGACGCCATTAGTCAACTTTTGGAAGCCGATGGTGAAGAAGAAGACATGGAATTAGACATGCCGGTTGATCTAGGCGGCGGTGATGACGAAGAAACTGGCGAACCTGATAATTTAGATGTTCCGTCTGCCGCAACAGAGGGTGAAAAATTGTGTCCCTGTCCCGATGAGGATGAAATCGTAGAAATTAATTTGGACGACGTAGCAGCACAGGCTAATGACGCGGCTGATGCTCCCACGTCTGATGAATTTGAATCCAGCGAAGACATAGCAGGCGAATTATCAGATGATGACGAATTACAATTAACAGAGGCCGCATTAATGCAACTTTTAGATGAAACAACTTATGGTGAAGACGATACAGACGATGATGCAATCACGTCCGCGTCGGATAAAGATTTCAAAACCGGTGTCGAGAGTGGCACTGTTGATAAAATAGTTAAAAAGCGCGGTGAAGACCTCGATGATGATGAAGAACAAAAAAAGCGAGATTCATGGCTTGATGAACAAGCAGATGAAACCGTTACTTCTGATCTGGAAGTTGTTTCTGAAGAAGAAACAGACGACGAAGATGTAACAGAAGAAAACACAGAATTAAAAGAACAAGTAGCGAATCTAAATAAGAAATTGGGTTCGATGCAAAACAAAAATGTTAAACTAAACAAATTAGCTCGTAAACTTGGAAACAAGTTAGATGAGCTAAATTTAAACTATGCTCGTTTGTTATATACAAACAAGGCTTTGACAGATCTCTCGTTGAATGAGCGCCAGAAAAAAGTTATGGTGAAATCATTGTCACAAGCAAAGTCTATCGAAGAAGCAAAAGTGTTGTTTGAAGCACTTCAAAGTCAGGTGTCTACGCCCACGCGTAATAAGAATGAATCACTGGACGAAGTTATTAAGAACCGGAATACCGGCTTCTTGCCTCGTAAGCAACAAGATGATGATAGTACTTTAATAGAGCATAAAACTGCTGCTGCAAGGTGGCAGGTTTTAGCTGGTATTAAAAAATAAATCAAATTCTTAAGGAGGAATAATAAACAAAATGTCCAGTATTTTAAATAAGCTAACCGAAGGTATGGTTAGCCGTGATCTTCGTGCAGAAGGCGCAGCTCTACTACGTAAATGGGAGCAAACAGGCCTCTTAGAAGGCATCGAAAAAGATTGGGATAAGGCAGTTATGGCCCGTCTTCTAGAGAACCAAGCCAAGGAGCTTCTTCGTGAAGCCTCGACAATGGCCGCTGGTGACGTAGAAGGTTTCGCAGCCGTGGCATTCCCCATCGTCCGTCGTGTATTCGGCGGTCTGATCGCTAACGATCTTGTTAGTGTTCAGCCAATGAGTCTACCGTCAGGTCTAATCTTCTTCCTAGATTTCCAGATTACTAGTGGTCGTTTGAGCTACGGCGCAAATGATTCCATTTATGGTCAGGGCGTTGTTGGTCAAGCATTAACTGGTGGTGTTGATTTAGGTGGTACAGACCTATCTACTGCGGAAAAGGGCTTCTATGCACTTAACCAAGGTTACACCTCACCAACAGGTTCTGTTAATGGTGTTGATCTAACGGCCGTTGCTGTTGGTACCGTGGGTGTTGATACTACTGCAGCTAACCGTGATCTTAACAAGATTTGCCGTTGGGATCCGGATCTTTCCGGTTCAAACGTAGCTGTAGCTAGTTTGGACACATCTACGCTTGATCAGGTTAATATGAAAAACTTGGTTGCTATTACGCTTTCCGGTGTTACCGGATCGACAACTAGTCAAGTACGTCGTCTTACACAACTTTCTGGCTCAAGTGCAGAAATTGTGTTAGTTGCACTAGCTGCCCCGGCAGCCGATGCTACAGCGGCAGCGCTGGCAGAACAATTGCTAAACGGTCCTACCGGTTCGAACTGGCAGGTAACTTATGCAATGGTTGACGATTTTGCTGGTATACCCGCAGCGGGTGCCAACGCCGCACTTGGTGCAGTTGTTGGACAGTCCGACTGGGGCTTGGAAAATGAGGAAGGAATTCCTGAGTTGGACATCAAAGTTGACTCAGTGAGCATCACCGCAATCACCAAGAAACTAAAGGCTAAGTGGACACCAGAATTGGGTCAAGACCTTAACGCGTATCATAACATGGATGCCGAGGTCGAGCTTACTTCTGTACTTTCTGAGCATATCGCTCTAGAAATTGACCGCGAGCTTCTAGAAGATCTAGTAAAGGGTGCCAAAGCGGCAACTTATTACTGGTCACGCCGCCCGGGTAAGTTTGTTAATAAGACCGATGGCTCAACAACCAACGGAACCTTGTTCCCCGACTTCACCGGTAACGTATCTGAGTGGTACGAAACTCTAGTAGAAACAATTAACGATGTATCTGCACAGATTCACCGCAAGACTCTACGCGGAGGCGCAACCGATCTAGTTTGCTCACCTGAAGTTGCTAACATTCTTGAGTTTACAAGTGGTTTCCGAGCTAACATCACTGCTGATGATAGCAAAGGCACAGTGTCTGCTGTTAATGTAGGTTCTGTGAGCAAGAAGTGGGACGTGTGGGTTGACCCGTACTTCCCTCGTAACGTGATTCTAGTTGTCCGTAAGGGCGGTAGTTTCCTAGAGAGTGGCTTTGTCTACGCTCCTTATGTTCCATTACAAGTTACTCCTACCATCTTTGGTACGGAAGACTTCGTGCCACGTAAGGGTGTCATGACTCGGTACGCGAAGAAGATGGTTCGTCCAGACTTCTACGGCGTAGTTATAGTTATGGATCTTCTTGGCTAAGATAGCCTAACCGAACAAAAAACTTTTGTGCCCGTCAAGTACCACTTGACGGGCTTTTTTGTTTTAAAATTCACTATTTACTATCGGAGGACTTTATGCATGTCGTTACCAACCTTAATACCAGTTCAATCAGGTAGTGTTACTATACTATCAGCCACAGGCAGCGTCAATGATGTTGCGGGTGCTTTACCTTTGGGCATATATGCCAGTTCAGATTCGTTTATAAGCGGAGCAGCAGACCAAGTTGCATATACATATAAACATTTGGGTGGTGATGTATTAGATTTAGAAATTACAGATGGAAATGTTTACGCGGCCTATGAAACGGCTGTATTAGATTATTCATACTTAGTTAATATTCATCAAGCCAAAAACGCTCTTGGAAGTTATTTGGGTGGCACTACAGGTTCTTTTGATGAAGATGGCCAGTTGGTATCCGGCGATGATTTGGTTGGCGCTGATGTAGCGCTTAAGTTTCCCAAGTTTCGTTTAATTTATGAGAGACAAATAGGAAATGAAATGTCTACTCAAGCCGGTTATGGCGGCACGCAACCAATTTATTCAGGATCGATTGATATTGTAACTGGCCAGCAAGATTATGATTTACAAGCAATTGTTTCTGCTAGTGCCGCATTAGGTACTTTTGGTTATACAGGCGATGCAGAAAAAAGAATCGTTGTAACCAGACTTTTTTATAAGACCCCACATGCGATGTGGCGTTTTTATGGTTATTACGGCGGGTTAAATACTGTTGGGAACCTTTCTTCATATGGTCAGTTTACAGATGACTCATCATTTGAAATTATTCCTGTGTGGCAAAACCTTCTTCAAGCAAGAGCTTTCGAAGACGCGATTTATACCCGAAATTCGCACTATTCATATGAAATTAAAAACAACAAAGTCAGACTTTATCCGCAACCGGTAGACGCCTCACCAAGTAAATTTTGGTTTCATTTTTATGTATTGCAAGATAATGATGCGTGGGAAAACACTGCAGGGCAAAACACAGGCCAAGACGGTATTAATAACATGAACACCCTGCCATTTGAAAACATTCCGTATGCTAGTATTAACTCAATTGGTAAACAATGGATCCGACGTTATGCATTGGCTTTATCAAAATGCATTTTAGGAGAAACCAGAAGTAAGTTTGGAACCATTCCGATTCCGGGTGAATCTGTAACATTAAACGGTGAAGCCTTAAAAACAGAAGGTAAAGAAGAAAAAGATAAACTTCGTGACGAATTAAAAGAAGTTCTTGATGAAATGACATATGTGAAGTTAATGGAAAACAACAAAACAATGTCAGAAATGACAGAAGAAACAATGAAAAGATCACCACTACCGGTGTTTGTAGGATAATATGAATTTAAATGAATTAAAACAGCTTGTTTTACAAGAAATAGATGAATTTCAAGAACGTTGGCGACAAGAACAATTGAAAATACCAATTCCAGAACCAATTCATGCCGCTCTGACTAGTTTCTATGAAGCGGCAACTGATATTAAATCTGGTAAATTGGAATATGAACCCACTAACCCTTTTCGCCCGCCTGCAAATTACAGCGTACCGGTTACCATCAATTATAAAAACCTGCCAGATGATAATGGTTTTTATGGAGAAGCTGTTTTGGCCCGGGCAAAAATTGCGTATCATATATATCACTTGGTTCGTGCAACTGAAAATGGTGAAAATTTTGAATATTTGATTCGTATTATGGATGACACCAATGGTATAATCCGTGGAACATTAAATTTACCTGCTGATAATAACGAAATACGTTCTTTTATGGCAGATCCTAAAGCTTATCGATCTAATCGATATTCCCGAGCACAAGAAAAAGCAGATAACCTAGGTTCTGCTATAGACGACGCATTAGAAGATGATGGATATATAGAACGAGATTTAGAAGATTTAGCTTCCTCCGATGGAGCGATGGACGATCTAGAAGATTATACATCAGACGATTACCGCCGTGAAGCTGCTCAGCGCGGGGCATCTGGAGCGCGTCGAGTACACACGCCAACAGCAATACGATCGATGGTCGCAGACCAAGCAAAGGGGGCCAAAGAAGAACCCAAAACCAAAAAGAAAAAAGAAGGCAATCGTTGGCAGCAAATCGCCAGCGAATTAGAACTCGATGATAAAATAGCCAAAAGACCAAAAAAGAAAAAGAAAAAAGTTGGAAAAGATTCTAGGTTTACCGGCCTTGAATTAGATGAAATTAAACGTATTATTAGAGAAGCGTTGAAAACTAAGGGCATAATCTAAAATGACAGACGAAAACAAATGGGTACAACCAACCGCTCCACCACCCCCAATGTTTTTGGGAAAAAAAGAACGTGATTTGGTTAAACAAGTAAACGATGAATTAATCGAAAGAGTTATTGGACAGCAAGTTGTATATTATCCAATAAGCCTAGAACACACAAACTTTCATCCGTTATATGGTGAGGCAAAAAACAAAACGTTTTTAGACCCAATTGTTATTCACGCGCTAATTGTGTGGGAAGGCCACGAAACAACATCAACTTCAGCAGGTATTGACCGTAGACCATCGATTATAATTCATTTTCATAAGCGCCGACTCACGGAAGACCAAAATCTGGTTGTAAAAGAGGGTGATTTTGTGTTGTATAATACCAATTATTATGAAATTGTTAGTTTAAACGAACCACAAAGAATTTTTGGTCAAGCAGAAAATCAAATGGAAGTCGAGGCCAAATGCCTTAAAGCCCGCGCAGGCCTGTTTGATGCAAAATAAATCTTTTGTATGATATACTGGATATATGGAACTTAAAGAATTGTTAGATAAAAACTTTACATCAAGACAGATAAAAATTATACGAGCGTGGGGTGATCTAGCTGGAAATTGGAACAAACTTACTGGAACAGCCAACTACGAAGGCCATGGCACTAAGGGGTTAGCCTTTCGTTTTGATGATAAAATCCTCAAAGTAACCCGCGATGATTCAGAAGCCCAAGCTTGTACAAAATTGATTGGTTCAAGCCATCCAAATATTTATGAAACATATGCGGTTGCCAGAACGACTCCAATTGATATTGGTTATGATAAAAAGGCACCATATTACCTTATTATTGAAGAATATTTGGAGCCAGCCACAAAAGAAATGTTGGAAGTAGCCAAATATGTATTAGAAAAAGTCGACCAGAAACGTCATGGCCAGCGCAACAAATTATATTACGAATGGAAGGACGATTATCTACAAGAATTTAAAGATTTATTAAAACAGTTAATTCAAACCGCTTCTGTAAACCCCGAATTGCTGGCTAGTGACAACGAATATCTGACAACTGTACAGAGATTACGGTTAATAGCTAAAAATATAGGTTGGGATGAAAGGCAAACAAATTTGTTTGAACAATTTTTTAGATTATCCGACGCCAGTTATGCTCTCCACGGTACAAAAGATAATATTCTTGATGCAGATCCACCATGGCGAAATAAAGAAACAACCCGTCGCGGTTTATATAACCATGCCAAAAATTTACTTAGTAGTATCAAATTACAACACTTGCATGAATTGGCACTGGCGCTAACATATCTTAAACAGCGGGGGATTCTTTTTCACGACGTATCAGCGGGTAATATACGTAGTAAGGGCGGTAGAATCGGCCTAATTGATTTAGGATATTCTACCGTTGCTGGAAAAAAAGATTTAGAAGTACTCGATTTATCGGAAGCCAAAAGAATTTTAAACAACATATCATTTGATGATCTTAAAACCGAAATATCTATTGTTTTAAATTCAACGATAACTAAATATTAATATGAGCGAAACAACAACAAGAGATACCCGCATGCCGTTAATTCCCTCAAGTCTAGAGGATATTGATTTTGCGATGTATGATTATATTGATACAACACTAGATATTCATATTGCAAACCATGATAAACTCACCAAGGTGCCGGTCGTTTGGGCCACAGCAGAAAGAACATTTCAGGTTAAAAAGGATAGCGAGTTTCGTGATGCAGAAGGCACGTTAAAATACCCGCTTATTGTTGTTGAACGTATTGGTATGGACAAATCTTTGTCTCGTAAGGGTCGGTTCTTCGGAAATATTCCACCAACCAAAGACACCAAACAAAACAATTTTAAAGTGTATACACGCATTAAACAAGACAAGACCGCGAACTTTGCCAACGCCGAAGCACAGAGAATTACAAAAGGTACCCATATTAATTTTGTTATGCCCGAAACAAAAGTGGTTCGTGAACATATAATGGTCCCCATGCCTGTTCATGTTGAGCTTAAATATAAAGTTACTCTTATTTCGGAATATCAACAACACGCAAATTCTATGACTACTCCGTTTTTAACAAGCCCGGGCAATGTCAATTATTTTGTTATGCAACGAAATGGCCATATATATGAAGGTTTTATTAATGAAAGTTTCGGTCATGATAACACAATATCCGATCTCGGAGAAGAAGAAAGAAAATTTCAGACAGATGTTGAAATTGAGGTAATTGGATATATTTTGGGCGACGGAGTTAACC
>CEPX01004412.1_pt1 | contig 22495 bp, 22 predicted proteins | sample 361361 | NCBI WGS metagenome assembly CEPX01 (sample SAMEA2619974, study PRJEB7988) | marine metagenome | biome: marine biome (ENVO:00000447); feature: mesopelagic zone (ENVO:00000213) & marine oxygen minimum zone (ENVO:01000065); material: "saline water (ENVO:00002010), including plankton...
AAATTGCCGTATAGGGTTGAGCGTTGTTTGGTTAAAGCGCTGGAGGCTGTTGCGTCTGACAATGAGGCGATGAAAACAGACTTGGTGCAAAGCCATGCGGGTCAAATCGCATTGATACTGGCCTCACACCATTACGCTGTCAATGACGCAGATGATGAAAACGCGCCTTGTGTTATTTGCAAAACGAAACCGAGTCTGGACAAATCGCTTTCTTGTGGAGATTGCGTGGCTCCGACCATCGAATCGAAAGACCTAAACTAATGGCCACCCGAATAAGACAAATCCTAGAGCTTGTGCGGGCTGTCAGAATCCGACGTAACAGATACCGGCGACTCTACCGCCAACCTTGGTATAAGCTGTTTTGGATCGTGCTGCTGGATGGTGGACCGCGATGATTTACGAACGATGGTACCGTGACAAGCCCGATTTAGGGGGCAACGCATTGCGTCAATCCAACCTCGAGTTTGACCGCAAACTGCGTTGTAAAACGCTTGTGCGTCATTTCCTCATTGCCGGGGCTGCTTTTGTCGCTACCGCCGTCGTCGTCGCCGCAATGCTCCTGCCCCATTAGTTCCGCAGCGGAACAAATAACTTTAGAAGATTCTTGACCGGCCCCCGAACCTTGCCGTAAGGTAGGTATTCACCAAATAGCTAGGCTAGGGGGCCTCATGAATCTCATTGACTTACCGACATTTATTGACGCGATACGCAACTTTGTGAGTGAGTCTCCCCCTGATTTTGACAGTGAAACCACATTAGCACGTAATGTAGCTCTGGCCGTTGACCAGGCTGGCAAGGCTTTGGGTCTATCCTCCGAGCCTTTATTAAGCGCCGATGGTTTCTTGTGGCTGTACGTTAACGACATTGGAATCTGGCAGCGTGTGGAAATTAACCAGTTAATCACAATAGCCCAGCTTTTCGATGGCATTTTCACCACGGAGAACAAACCGAGCAGAATCCGAATAGGGTGGCAGCGGGCGGGCAATATCGCCAAATCGATCCACCGATTGCATGAACTCCAAGCACCTGAATTTTTCAAGCGGCCAAAACCGGGGATAGCGTTTACTAATGGTTTTGTTGTGGTGAGTGAATACGGCCCTGAATTGGAGGATCATGATTCGGAAAATGCGGCGACCATAGCCTATGATTTTGATCTAGATGAAGATTGCGAACCTCCAATCAACTGGTTAGCGTTTCTTGATTCGCTATGGCCAAACGATGATGACAAAGAATCGAAAAAGAATGTCCTCCAAGAGTTCATTGGGGCGTCGATTGCGAACATTGCCACCCGCTATCAGAAATGCCTTTTGTTAATCGGCACCGGCTCAAACGGTAAATCGCTATTATGCGACCTAATTGGTGAGCTGTTATTTCCCGAGGGTACAACCACTTATGTAAGTCCTCGACGTTGGGACCGGGATTATTCGCTTGCGAGTCTTAAAGAATCGAGAATCAACCTAGTGAGTGAGCTACCTGAAACCAGCGTCTTAGAACAAACGGACGTGTTCAAGGCGGTTGTTGCTGGAGATTTGATCGAAGCGCGTTTACCCTACCAGCCACCGTTCTATCTAAGGCCATCGGCGGGGCATATATTCTCGGCGAATGAAATACCCCGAACGGGGGATACTAGTGACGGATTTTTTCGACGGTTTAGGATTATGACCTTTAACGAATCCTTCGAGGATTCCCCTTTTAGACGAACAAAAGAAGAGATTATTGCCGATTTAGAGCATGAGAAGGCTGCCATTATATCTTGGGCATTGCACGGGGCTGCGCGATTAATCCGCAATGGTGACTACACTAGAGCTTCCTCACATAAAACTGTCCAAGATGATTGGCGCAAGGATTCCGATTCCGTCTTCGATTTTGCCTCTAGCTGCCTGCAATTCCCATCAGATTCTTTCACCCCACTCAACGAAATCCGGGAAGCTTTTCAGGATTGGGCTGGTAGGGTGGGCCGCCACCCGGACCTGGCGAGCCGTACACTAGCCAAGCGGTTAAGGAACATCCGTGGCTTGGCAGATAAACGCACAAGCACCGGAAAGTCCTTTGGATGTGAGATCTTACCGATACACGCTTGGTCTGATACGTCCAATTAAGTGTCAGATTTTGCAGAAAACCTGCAACTTAACCGGCAGCTTAATTAATACGGTCGGCGAACCTCTCAATTCTCTAACCATGCTGGCATCGGAATGTCGGCGATGACAAACATCTTGTACATCGCTTTAGCTTCTGGCTTTCGGACACCGTTGACGTACCGGGAAATGCGCTCCTTGGGATACCCGAGCAACTCCCCAGCCTTGGTGTAGGTTAGATCTTTCTCGTTGATCCACTCGAACAGCATCCGGCAGCCTTTGGATTTTCCCGGTCCCAATGGCTTTCGCCCAATTCGTTTATTCTCACTCATTACGGTACCTCTTCTATGATGGGGGCGCGTTGATAATCCTTCCAAATCCAAACCTCTTTTGTGACTGTCAGCGTATCCCCGGTTTTTAGGTGAAACTCTCTAATTGCCTCCATCTCGATAGGTGGAGGTCGCCGGTTAGATTTTACTTGTATTAATCGCAAACTTCCTGGTCGCATCATTACAAGGTCAAATTCTCCCAAGCTCCCCCCGGCTTTAACCCCGGTGTACCCCGAGTCTTCAAGGCGATGTTTTGTTTTTAATTCTCTTCTTGATCCTTTCGCTTTTGCGTTTATCCGAATCGTCGGCTTCTTCTTTTCCATCTTTTCGGTCCTCCTCCCGTTTTTTCTCAAACTTCAATAGCGCCTCTCGAATTCTTGATTTGTAGTCCATTTTCCGCCATCCTTTCCTCACCTTCTTCTTGTGTGAAAAGGCGGTGGGGGGGTGGCTTCAGTCTCGTGGCTATCTCCTCACCTTTGAAACCTTTGCAGACTCCTCAACAGACACCGCACTTCGGAATCTCTCAATGGTGGTTGGCAGCGGGTGGCGTTCATTTCCACCACTAGGCTCTCAACCTCACCCCAAGGTTTATCTTCCCAAACCCACCGGGCACCTGCACGTAAAACCCCATCGTTCCTTTTGCCTTCACCGAGTATGGGCATTTCACTCACCGGTTTATGTGGCTTTGGCCGGTCATAATCGCTGAGGGTGTGCGGGGTTGGTATCACTTTGGCTTTGAGCAATTGCCGAAGCATTAGAGGGGCGGTCTCTATTTTCCCCTGATTCGCCCATGTGTACCGTTTTCCCGAAACGTGCATTGATGGAGCTGCGACCACATAGCCGCCATCCCCTCTAACGTCGATACCTGGGTGCCACCCCGCTCGATTGCGTATAGAGTCTGTGCATCGAAAAAAGATGTGTTCCCCTTTTCCTGTTTTGGCGGTAGCTGTTTTTGGGAGTTTGCCACATCGCCGTTGTAGCTGCTTTAAGCTCTGGTAGCCTTCTTCTCCATCGATATCGATTACCAACAGTTTGCTCTTTGGTCCGGTAGCTAAACCTATGTTTGCAGTGGGCCACTTGTGCCACCAACGCTTAATTAAATCTAAGTCCGTGGTCGCATCCGATACACCCGCTTCCAATGTTTCAGGTTCCCAACGTGGGTGTTTCCCTGGACTAGAACAATCTTGTTTTTTCGAGCAGGTACACCGGCCAAAGTAAATGGAGTGCAGGGGAAACACAGCAATCCCTTGACCGGCGTACACGTTAGCCCAATCACCCATCGAGGTCATGGGCTAGCCTTTCTTTCAATGTTTGGTGAGGTGCAGGAATGGGCTGCTCGTCCAGCTCTACCTTGGCGTCGATATACTCCTCCACCTGGTCAACGTGCGGGTCTGAAAAATCCCCGTCCATGGCTTTGTGTTCAATCGCCGCCGCTCTAGCTAACTTCTCACCGAGGGGGAGGGTTTTCACTAGCCGCTTGATAGCCACCTTCTTGCCCATTTCCTCTTCCCACATTGCCCATGCTGGGTTTACTTTGTTCCCTCGTTTGGACAATTGTTTCGCTTTTTCGATATCGGACCACGGAACAACCTCAAAGCGGGCGTAACCACTTTTAAAAAGAGCGACCGCGTAAACATAGGTGGGGACTCCCCGAACGGCTTTACCACCTACCGCAATCTCGTGAACTAAATCCGGGTGCAATCCTTTTTTGACCTGGAATTTATCATTCTCACAAACTGTTTCAGCGTAAATATCCTGTAACTCCCCTGATTCTCTAGCGAGTTTTAACCAACCTCGGTAGCCAACCTGTAGGGTGCAGTCATCACCATAGGGGATTAGGTGGGCTTCGTTTAGCACGGGGCTAAGGGACAAACCCATCTGGCATGTTTGGACCAGTGACCGGTAGATTGACGTATTGCTGCAAGATAGCAATCGGCTGTTATCCGTCACCGCGATTAGGGCCATCTTTAAAGCCTCGTCCACCCGCAAATGTGGAGGGACCACTTTCTCAACTTCCCCTTTTTTAGACTCCAAGTAATTCGCTAATTCTAATGCTTTTGACTTATCCATGATTGACCTCACCTTTTGGTTTTAAGCGCCGGAGCACTCGGTTACCTTCTGTTATTGTTGTGTGTTTCTCGATCATCTCGGGGGCTGGCGCTAATTCCCTAACGATAGCCTGGTAGTTGACCACCACTTTTGGACGATTCGCCTTGTGGCTGTAGCGGAATGTTTCACCTTCAATGGCTACGCTAGAGCCTATGCGTTCACGGAACCAATTCCCCAGCTCAGTTTTTTCAGCCGTCAGCGCCTCAATCGCTTCATTGATTTCTAAATAGCGCCGATCTTTCGCTTGGTCTTTCTCTCCACCAACCACCACCAAGTCATCGGATTGCGCTATCCGTGACAACAAACCCGCGCATATCTCTGAGCCGTCCACGGGGGGCATCTCTTTGGGAACAACGTGGTTCTGCCAAAACTGTTTGCACTTTTCGTGTATCAACGCCCACATTTCGGCATCTCGGTAAACCGTGTAAATCTGAGGACGCTTCACCCCAAAGAAAGCGATCACTCTGCACGAATCTTTATTGTTCGCCTCGCAGTGCATTTGACATTGGACCGCAATCCTATCCGGCACTTGTGAACCAAACTCTTCCCCGTATTCTTTCTCCATCCATGTCGAATGAGATTTCACTTCACAAAGGAACTCTTCCCCGTCTACGTTTAAGCCGATAAAATCCGCCGTGTCTCGATACGGTACCCCGTCTTGTTCCCACCGCACGGTGTCTATTTTGCGAAACGTCCACCCGTTATTATCAGCAGCCCACTGCATGATAGGTTCCTCGAAACGCAAACCGCGTTCCATTGGGTCATTTACTTTGACGCGCTCTTTAAGCACCAGCGATTTGTAAGCCTCATACCCACCCTCGAAACAAATACCGTATGCCATGCTAGAGCCTATGCGTTCTGATCGGTCATTAAGGTCGCTCATTTTCTTGCACTCCTCCTCGATTGTTGTTATTTCTCTGGAAACTATACCCGAGCTTGAATAGGCTCGTCAACCAAATTAAGCCTATTAGGTGATAGGCAGAGAAAAAGGTGGAACTAATGGCGGCAACCCAACCCAGCGCAATGCACGAGATCGCAGCACTCTGGAAAGCACAAACCAAAACGGGAAAAACTTATTTAAAAGGGAGACTTGGTAATTCGCAAATAATGGTAATGGCCAACGAATTCAAAACCGAGGGGAGCAACCAACCGGATTATAGGGTGCTGGTAGCAGCCAAGCCGCAAGAAAAAGAAGGCGGCTACAAACCGGGCTGAGTTTCTCCTTATCTTGTCCCTGCTTTTGGCAATAACCTTTTCACACAAGAGGATTACGATGATGAAACAACTACCACCCTCCGTGATCGATGTAGAGCACGAGGACCTAGTTCCATGGTCGGTATATGACCGGCTGCATAAACAAAATACTTTCAACCGGCGCATGAAAAAGCTCTTTGCAGCGGCGGCCTGCTTTGGACTTGTCGCTTCCGGGATGGGAATTCACATGGATTGGGTGGACCTCCGGGTCGCTGTAGCAGAACGGTTTTTGGCCCTTGACCAGCTCAAAGCCCAGGAGAATGACGCGGCACATCGAAGCACAAGTCCCTGCGGTCATGACCGTTTTGAGCGCGAAAGCCTTGATTGGACGATACTCAAAGCGATTGCTAAGAACAGGAGCCCTTTTGATGGACGCGAATAAAGCGGTGTTCGGAGTAGGGAGGTGGTTAGCAGATAGCTTCTGGCCATGGGTGTGCTGGTTTATCGGGAGCCTGTTTAATGGGGTGATGCTCATCTTGCTGTTGGGTGCCGCGTTTTTCGGTGGTGCCGTCTACAATTCCAATATGGAAGAGCGTCTTACATTGCAGGAGCTTTGCACGAAAGTGATATCGCTCAACGGAACCCTTGAGCTACCTATGAGCACGGTAAACGACCCCCCGTGGACAAAGGGGAAAAAACGGAAGAAATAAGCGGCAAAAAAGCGGGGGACTTGCAATTAATCCTTTTTTTGCTATTTTAATATTGGGGCCGGTGCTGTGTAAACTCCTTTTGTTGTGAAAAGACCTCAGCTTAGTATCGGCCCCATTTAATTCCATGACGAGATTGACTAAAAATTTCTCCTCTTGGGAGTTTGCTTGCAATTGTGGCTGTGGTCAGGGTGCTATGTCCGATACCCACATCGCCCTACTTCAGAAGCTCCGCACGATTGTCGGCCCGTTAACCGTTACATCAGGAATAAGGTGCAAGGATTACAATGCGCTATGTAAGGGTGCCCCCAGCTCCCACCATATCCCACGGGACGGGGTTTGCACTGCATCGGATATAACTTTTACGCTAGGGGCTAAAAGTAACAGCCGGATGCTGTACCTGTACACCATGGCCGACCAGCTACACTTTAAAGGGTTGGGGCTATATCGAGGGCGCATACACGTTGATTCCCGCAAAGGTCGCCGCGCCAGATGGGTGGACCATTTGTGGAGTTGGAAAGACTCTTAATCACCACCGCACTTTTAGACCTGCCATAGCCGCCACATCATCTAAGGTTGCGGTGGCCTCCACGAACGCACTGACACCGCCACCGATGCGCGTATTGACTTCAAGAAATGCCTCGAGGTTTGCCCTATCCATAGGTAAAGCCCATTGATTATTAAAGCGGATACCAGCAGCAAGTATATTTTCCTCCAAGCCATCTAGCCGGAGGAGCTTTTTTTTAGAAGCGTTTCGGCCACAATTTTCGCATTCGCCTGGGTCGCTTCCTTTTTACCTTTGGCCCATGATCGAGAGGTTATGTAACTGGGACCGGCAACCGCCGCGAGGACCCCCCCGATTATTTGGGTAAGAGGGTTATCCGGGGCTACCGATAGGAGCAAACCGCCAATCGTCCCTATCACTGCCAGCAAAAACTCTGTTGTCTTCCATCCGGGTTTATCCATCGTTGTCTTCCTTAGCCCACTTGATGCGAGCTTCCTCCCGAAATTCGAAGAACCCTCTCTGGAAGTCATGGACCTTAGACTTCAGCTCTTCTATTTGTTTTTCTAGCGCAGCTAATCGAAACTCAACTGAGCCCCCGTTAGCCTTAGCCATGCCCTTTTCGATGAGCTTGACCAGAGCCATGACAATGCCAACAAGGGCAGCAGTGGCAGCGCTCTCCTCCATCACTTGTCCTCGATATAGCTATTCCCTGTCAGAGCTTCGATGTCTTTAATCATTCGCTCCATATTAATCCTGACGGTCTTCCCCGTGCTCTTATTCCTCGAGAAATATTCCCATTCTCCTGCTGCATTGTGAGGTGAGATCTTAGTCTGGTTGTCGTCACCATCAAGCACATACATCTCTGCTTGTCCGTGGATAGTCGTCGGAGCTGGGAAACTCGCGCCGCCGCCGTACCTGGCTTTGCCTACCGAGATTTGCATGTTGTCGATCCACCCCCGGAAAGGGTAACGCGACACACCGATCGCACTTTTACCCAGCCCCCACAAAAGAGGCCCAGTGCCTGATGCAATCGTTTTGGTGGCGATCGTGTGCGCCGTTCCTTTTTGGGTGCCGTCAACGTACAGCTTCAGCTCTGTGCCGCTTCGCTCTGCGACTATGTGGTACCAAACATCCTCAATAGCGATCCAATCGACCTCGTACACGGTCGCCGCCTGCCCTACTTCGACATAGCGAAAGGTCAATTTGTCGGTGTCTTCGACGTAGTACATTTCGAAAGAAACATCTTGCACTCTGTCTATGTCGGTCGATTTGTAAACAAAGTTGCGTCGGTTATCGATCGCCGTCAAAGCCGAGTTGATCCTAAAATGCCCCTCAATTGTGAAGTCGTTGCTACCTAAAACCCAATCAGCGTGATTGTCCACCTCGACATGAGCGAAAACCGTTCCGTCAAACTCCTCGTTTAGGCTAATTGAGGTGCCAGCTCCAAAAACCGTTTGAGCGCTGTCTTCCTCCGCCCCAATTTTCAACTCTACTGTATGGTTAGTCGTCCCGTCCAGAAAATCGTCCGTGTCGCCGTCGCTGCCGCTGGCCTTGACGTGTAGCTTAATCGTATCTTCGTACGCTAGCGCGAAAACTTTACCGTACTGGTGATCTACGTCCGGCGAACCTTCCGCCCTACTTTTCATCGCCATCGCACCTTGCAACGACAACCGGTCAACCGGTTCTACGATCCCAATACCGATGCGCCCGTTATCCTTAATCACAAGCTGGTCAGAGTTCTGCGTTTGAGCGTTCAGAGTAATGGCGTCTTCGGTGTTGTCATAGCGAATCTCACCCTGAAATACCCCAGTGCTCGTTGGAAGCCCGCTATTGAAAGTTATGCAACAATCCTCATTTGCCCCCGTCGCGGCATTATCGGTGTCAGCAAACATTTCGATATTGACTTTAGCCTGGTCGCTCGCAATCATCATCGAGCACGCGGTTGCTGCGGCATCTTCTCTTATGTGGAGCTTGCGGTTCGGAGACTTGTTACCAATGCCCAACCTGCCTCTATCACTGAGCATCAAGAGCGGGCTGCTGTCACTAGCGATGACCGACAAAGGAGCATGTTTGACTAAGATCGTTTGCCCCGGATTACCGTCACCGAGGCCAGCACCAAGAGTTATTGTCGTGTCGTTAGTGATGCCTTTTATTGTTGCGTATTTTACTGCATCTGAAGATAATGCGACCCGGTCACCAATGCCGAGATCTAGGAGCGCTTGTGCATTGGCACTTAGATTAAGCGTTGTGGCAGCAGGGCCGGAGTCAGTCGTAACATTCGCATCATCGCTACCTTTGAGGGCGGTGATGTCTGCAAATTGCTTAACCGTGAACCCAGTCAGCTTTGTGGATGTGTTAACGCCAATCGCGCCCGTTTGTCCGATAACAAAATGCTTAGGGCTGCCATCACCCGTTGCCAAGAAAAACTGCCCGTTGCTTCCGTCTGTTCCTATCTCAGCCGTTTGAGTAGCACCGTCAAAAAACTGGATTAGTCCGTCTTGGTCGGACCCTGCATTCGGAGGCGTTGCTGGGTCAGAGTTAGAGATTAAACGTAGCTGCGCTTGGTTATCCTTAGAGTCAACAACGATGCGGCATTGGCCTCCGTCACGCGCCACTTGAGCATGGATTTTACCCAAAGCACCCAGAGGTTTACCTGTCCCGTCTAGCACCCCAACAAGAAAGTTCTCGTCTGCGTTTCTAATCCACGTTCGGATTCCGTCCGTTTCGGTACCACTCGGCGTCTGAAAGCCCCAAGTATCAGGGATTGGAGAGTACTCTAGGACTAGTTGTGTAGTAACGTCCTCGCCAGAAGCAGTCGCAACACTAAAGGGATCGCCAGTGACGGCCTTCCCTTTAAGAAACATACCGGCAGTCTCATTCTCCCATTTCCCGGTAGCCGTATCGTAGAGGAGTGTTTCATTATCAGCTGGAGTCGTTGCGTCGAATGGCTGGCCCCCCGCCTCTGCGACTGCCGCTCCTGCGGCCCCAATTCGTTTTATTCCCATTGTACTACTCTCCTACCTAATTGGTTTTGGGGTTAAAACTGACCGTAGAGTACCATCGTTGGTATTAGCCGGTGTGTATCGAAAAATGGCCGAAGCTATTGGGAAATCGAAGGCGATTGTATCGGCCACATTACTAGCAATAGTCCCATCATCCTCCAGGTCCACTGGGATCTCAGTCCCATCTGCCATGAGAATAATCAGTGCGGCTGTGCCACCAACAGCGTCCTCGTCCTCAGGGACATCGTGAACTGTCCAAACAACTCCAGCGTTATTCTTGTTATTCCAAGCGTGGTCTATTACGGCCACTGAATTGTGGGTGGTGCTTTTTTCGAGCGTTCTCATTAGATTCCCTATCTATCACCGTTACCCGCCCCATCGGTGTCCGGCATCTGAAATCGGCTGTTGGGGTATGCCTTTAGTTAGCTTAACATTAGCTTATTAACGGCGCTATGTTCAATTCCGGGGTGCTGAATTAAAGGTGAAGCCGCGATTTTACTGCCTTTTTTCTCTTCTTGTTTGTAAGAGGCTTGAAGGATTCCGATATTCTCTAGTTTATATGAAGGGTCAAACGGGCGTTGGAACAGAATACTTGCCTGAGCTTTTGCACTTAAAGGGATATAGGTTCCCTTCTCCCCTAGCTCAATAAAGCGTTCCATTATCCCCATTATTATTTGCGCGTGTATTTGGGGGTAGACATTTTTAAGTGTTTCTACATGGGTAACGGTGCAAGTCCCTGCTTCTAAATTATCACAAACAGTGCTTATCGGGTCCTCTATTACAGCAAGCCGCTGATCCTGATGGCTCAATTCCGTATCGGTCGGTTGCCGCTCTTTCTTCCCCATAGCCTTTTCATCCATCGTGCGGTTATCTGTGTTGAAGCCTTTTTTTGCTTCAGCGAAACCACGGCTTAGGGTTCCCCGCATAGCCATAGCAACATTCGGGGCTGTGCCTTCAAGAGGCTCCAAGATTTTGTCCATCGTGTTGGTTAAGCTCTCAGGGCTGGCTAACTTATTAAATCGGGCTTTAGCTACCGCATAATCCTCTTGTTTAGTGGTTCCCCCCTTAGAGCTTTCTTCACCAAGATGCTGGGCCAAAGGAGCGAGAAAGCCTTTTAGGACATTCCCCCGAACAGGGATTGTACCGCCGGGGCCACCTTTAACCATGTTCTCGATAACCTTATCTAACTTCGGGCCTATCTTCCCTTTTGTCTTAGCAACAACGGCCTCCAACTGAGCCAGCTTTCTTGCGGAGGATGCCCCTTCAGCTAGTCCCCCCATAAGAAGACCCGCCGCCGCTCCGGGCAAACCAAACGCCATGTGTCCCAATGCGGTCCCGCCCAACATGCCTCGCCCAAAACGCCTAAGCAGATAAGCGGAATAACGAGGGTGGAACCCTTGGCCACCACTGCCCTCGTTTATAAATCGCGTTTCGCGCATATCGTTTACGGCTTTATCAACAGCGTTCCGAGCAGAGGAGAACCGTTTTTTTGCGCTTGCGGCTGCTTTCTTTGCTTCTGTACCGGCCTTGAACTGATATTGCTTTGCCGCAGTTCTTGAAAAATCTTCGGACGCATCAATAAACTCGTCGAAATGCTGCTTCCTCTCCATGCCCCAACTGGCTTCCATCCTAAAGTCATCGGCACCTTCAAGATTTTGCAGGTATTTGCCCACAGTCTCAGTGCTTACCCACTCATCAGACCATTCGTTTTTGCCTTTATGTTTTCGGTATTTAAATTCACTGCGGAAATTCCCAAGAGCATCAATAAAGCGAGAAAATTTAGGGTTTACTATCTTTTGGGTAAGAGCTGCTTGGCCCCAAACATCGGTATCTTCAAGCAATCCGTGGATACCGGCCCATACACTTTTCAATGGTACTTGCGCATTCCACGCCATTTGATTGCGTGCTTCAGTCCCGAAAGCCCATTGCCCGAGCCATTTCTTATAATCATCTAAGATGTTATAAATATCCCGCATATTTTTCACCATAACTTCGGGTTCCAACACTTCGGTAATCTTGTATTCGCCCGTCTGTACTTTCGGTTGTTTATACCCGGAATGGAATTTTACGAGAATGTCTTCGGTTATCGCATGCGGCCCCTGAAGGGTTTCCAGAAGCTCCCTGCCTCCTTCGCTTAAATTCTTAACCTGGCCTCCCCACGAATAATCCGTGGCGACTTGTCGCAAATTATTAAGGTCGTCTATAGTGTTCTGAAGCATCTCAAAAGTCTTATGCCAAGCAGTATTGGCCAAAGCCGCCTGGTCCTGAATAGACAGCTCTTTTGCTCCCGGTTCGTGAGCGTGCTTTAGTAGGAATGCTTTTTTGCCTTTTGACGGCGCGGTAAAAACTTGGCCGTGCATTGCACCGGCTTTATTCACGCCCCGCGAATTTTTCGCAACAGTCGCCATGTCGTCTAAAATACCGTTTAGGTTGGCAACAATGTCGTCTTGCTGCCCTCGCAGAGTTTCTTCTTTGAGGATAGCTTGCGCTCTACCCTTAGCCATATCATCCCATAAGCCCATTTGCCTCTGTAGCGTTTCGCTTTCAACGCCCAGCAATCCGCCCGTTACATCAAAGAACTTCTTCTGTGCTGCAATAGACATATCCGCATTAACGGTTTTCTTGTACAAAGAGGCGATACCTTTACCCACCTCTTTCGAAGCCGCTGCACCACCCATAGCCAAAGCGTTAATTCCCGTAGGAAGGGCAAAGCCAAAGGCAGCACTCAGCCCCACATTAGATAGCCATAAATCAGCAACATCTTCCGGGTCGCCAAGCATCGATTCAGTAAGAGCCGTTCCAGCTCCAAAAGGGATACCCTCTAAAGCGCCACCAATACCTTTAGGTAAGGAGCTACTGAGGATCTTTAGGGCCAACCCTTTATCGGCCCCTTTTGCCAATAGCGCACTTTCGGCCATCGCCTTTTCCGCTATTCTGCCACCTTTATAAACGTATCTGGCCGGGGTGTATTTGGTTGCTACGTCTAGCCCCTTCTTTACCCCACCGGCACCACGGATTATCTTACCAGCTAAACCGGCTCTAGCAGCTACCTGGCCCCCAGTAACTGCTGCACTACCACCACCCGAAAAGAAAGCGGGCAGTACCGCGCCCGTCAATTCAGCCCCGGTGCTTAGGCCGCTAAACTCCTCGCGCCAAGTCTGCATTCGGTCTTTGCCGATAATCCCCCGTAAAGCAACATCTGACAGACCAAGCGTTGCACCCCTAGCTACCCCTGTTGCGGCAGCACCTAAGTAGTTTTCCCAGGAATCTCCCCCGTACTCTTCTTTGCGCCCTATCCGCGCCCAGTCTTCAGTGCTTCCGTAATCACCGCCTCGTCCAAATGCTTCGAGGGCATTCTGCCCAGGAACTAAATGCCTACTACCGTCTGGCGCTATTACGGGAACTTTTTCCGAGTCAGAGAACGCATAGCGTTTTGATAAGACAAGCTCACGTACCTTATCTTCTGGAACCTCCTCATAGGAATTACGCTCAAAGTTATAAAGTCTAGGCATCCATCAAATCCTTGCGCTATACTTTCGCGCCAAACCGTCTTAGTTTCCGTTGAAAATCCCCGTAAATCTCCTGCAATGTTTTTGCCCGTTTGCCTGCATAAAACACGTCTTCATTGTATCGTGCCGACTTTGGTAGCAGATCCTTTGCTATTGCCTTCGGGTTCTTGGCTTTGGCCGCATAGAACTTTCTTGCGTTCCCCATCCCCAGAAAATGAGCCATATAGTCGTCCGTTGCGGTGAAGCTTTTTGGGACTCCTGACTTGTTTTTGAGATAAGCTCGATTACCCTTCATATACTCTATCGCCAGCAGGATATTGGCTGTTTTGTCGTAAGGGCTTGTATCTGGCGGGATACCTAATCGTTTTCCGTGCTTCTTCAATTGTTCGCTCCATGTCCCGTCCACAAACTGAAACAAACCTTTAGCCGACCCCTTTCCCGGCTTGGCCTTATTATCTAAACCAGACTCCACCATCCCTATGGCGACAAGAGAAACCGGGTCTACCCCTTGTGATTTCGCTATATCACCTATGAGCTTCACCTTTTCTCTGTGTCGCATATTGCGAACCCCTTGGCCGCTAAAAGCGGTATAGGCGGCTTTAGGCGCGGCAGCTACTATCTCTGGCTGGCTACTCATCGCCATCTCTGGCTGGCTACTCAGTATTTGCGGTTCGGACGAAGGGCTTGGGACAGCCCCCGCCCCTAATACTTTTTTCCGCCTGCCCCTCCAGGCGATTGGCTATCCAGGTAGTTCCCCAAGTTACGCGTATCTTGGTCTGTGAGGCCCGAGCTAACCGTTTCACCCCCCAAATCCCTATATGTATTGGTCATTACCGAACCACGGCCATCTTTTCCCGCGAAGAGATTATACACCCATTGTTGAATGCGGCGGTCTTTCTCTTCACGGGTGGCGTTAGGGTCCATCATCCACATCAATTCAGGGTTTACTTCTCCCAGTCTCTTTTGAACGTGCGGCGGTTCCATCGGTAACCAAGAACCACCCCTAGCAACCATTAATCGCATTAGCCGCGTTAATTTTGCTCGCCTCAAATCCATTGACTCATGTGCTTTTGGTGTCCAGCGGTCAAACTTTTCGTGCTCAAATTCCGTCATCGTTAAGCCACTAAAAGCGTTAATAATAGACAAAACCAATTGCTCAGAAGTATCCTTAAATCTTTTCGCATCCGTATCGAGCGGTAAAATTGAATTTATCCATGTCAGGAGTGGTATAAACTCGCCAACCTCCTCACTTGCTGCACCTAGCTGCGGGGCTAATGCCTGCACCGCGCCAGCACCAGCAATAGCGGCACGAGCTTCTTTGGACATTTTGGCTCGCTTACCATCTACGTTAGTTAGTTTTTGCTCCTCAAGACGAGTCTTTTCTTCCAATTCCTTATACTTGAAGTCAATATTCATCTCGTCGGTTATTTGCTTCATCTCGCTCGTTAAAGTCTGATAAGCCAAGGTTCGAGCAGCCTGCATCCCTCTTTGTTCGTTGCCAAGCATATCTATTGATTGCGCCACAACATTCCGCTGAGTATCAACAAGCCCTTGGAGTTTTTGGTACTCTAACTTTTGCGCCTGTAAATCTCTCTCAATCGCATCGTTCATTATCTGAAGCGCCGTATTTTTTAGCTTTCCGCCGGACAAACCTTCGGCGTATGCGCCCATACCTACGCTAATAACAGCCATTAACTTTGAAAACGCATTCGGGTATGCCCGTTTGGGGTCAATCTCAAAATTTAAAGTCTTTTCCCTTAGAGCTGCTAAGGTCCTTCTACCTGTCCAAACTTCATCACGCGCAGCCCCTATCGCATCATCCGAGGCTAGGAGCGCATTTCGATAGTTCGTATTTGCAGTATTTCTTCTCGCGTCAAAGGGCTTGCGCCATGCCCTCTCCGCTTGCTTCCTTGCCGTGTCTTCCAATACAGCATTACCGTCTGGGTCACTCGGGTAACCTGGGTCGGTAGGGGGAGCACTCGAGGGAGCACTCGGGGGAGCAGGCGCGACGGGTGGCTGAGTGCTTACCGTAGCAGGGTCAACACCTTCCGGGGCGTCTGTTCCACGATACCCTACATCCGGGTCACTGCTTACAAGCTCAGGGTCAATATAATCAACATCTAAAGGAGGGGTAGACTGGCCCCCAGTCCTCCAAATACCCTCTTGGGCCTCTTTCACTATTTGCGCCCGTTCGGTGTCGCTTTTTGCCTTAGATAAACGCTGTTCAAGCATTTCTCGGTTACGCGCAGATTCTGGTTGCCGGAGTCGGTCCCAGAACAACTCAAGATTATCGCTAACAGCGTCCCCAAAATAGTCCAATTGCGCTATTAGGCCATGCGGTTTTGCTCTTATAGCCGCATCCCACCACGAATTAGGGTCCTTTTCATCTGCCCGAACTCTCGGTGCAGATTGCCCTATCTGCCCTATCTTATACGGTGATACCATATCCTATTTCCCTCCGCTTCCTGTTACCATACTGCCGACAGTACCCAGAATGTCCCCGGCAACCTTAAAGCCCAAGGAACGACGTTGTTGGGTTCCTTCTCGTTCGCCGCGTGTTAGTTCGTTTCTAGCCCCATCGAGCTGCCTTTTGAACTCTTCATCACTCATTGCGAGTAACCCCGCCGCCGCCGCTTCTTGGCGCGTATAACCAGCGATTTCCGCCTCTTTTATTAACGCCACATAAGGAGCTGCTTCTACTTGCGATCTTGCACCGGCTTCCATTCCGGCGCGGAGTTCCGAACCCCCTCCACCAAGGCCCCGGCCCATGCCTACCTGCCCAGCGGCTTGCGCTTGCTGGATAGACCTAGCTTGGCGCGTTGCTTCGCCTCCCCGCTGCTGCATACCGCGCAGCCGCGTAAGGTCTTCCTCTATTTGCTGCCGCCCAACGTTCTGCCCTAAAAGTTGCCCAGCAGAGGGTGGTTTTAGGTGGCCATAATCGACCGTTGTTGCTTCCTCCCAGAAATCTCGTGGGTCTTGAAAAGGCGTATCAGCCAATCGGCTAGTAGCCTTTTTTATCTGGTCCCAATAGCCCATAATCTCACTCCTTTTTTCTAGGTCAATGCCTGACCGCCTGTATTGGTCGTATTCGGATAATCCCCCATGCCTGTATTCGGAGATGACACTGAACTCGCCGGGTCCGCTGAATCCGAAAGAAACGACGCCCCTGTACTTACAATGGCGCTGCCCATCAGCAATTTCGCCGTAGTCTCATTGAGCGCAATTCCCTCATCCGAGAAAGCCTTTTTTATCCGCTCTAATAAATCGAACAGCACCCGCCCACTAATTAAACTCGACGTTGCTTGCTTCGCCTTTAAGCCCACCTCAAAACGCTGAACGGCTTCATTGGCCATCCCAGGGCCATGCTGCCCCAATACCTTAGCACCTAGACCGGCACCGGCTTGTAGAGCCGCGTACTGCCGCTCCGGGGTAGCGCCGCCCTGCATAGCAACGTTTTGCTGTCTCAATATATCCCCACCCGCAGCCCTGGCCTGCATACCCGAGAGTAAAGGGCCAGTCCGCAACCGCTCTCCTGCCGAAATCGCCCGGTTAAGCTGCTCCATTGTTTCCGGGTCTAGACGCCCCTCTTGGCTCCACCTATTCTGACCTTGTACACTCGGCGCATCCTTACCAGCATAGCCGTAGGTTGCTTCCCCGGCAAAGTCTTGCGGCAATAATGCGGTATTCCGCCCGTATTGGTTATAGCGGTCTTCCGCCGATAAGTCATCAATTGTAGGATTACCGTAAACGTCCATAATACCCTCCCCTTATGGGACAATCTGTTGAGTTGTCGGCAATTTGGAGCTTGCGCCCTCTTCCTTCAATCCGACTAACAGCGCAATACTCTGAATGCGCCAATCGAAGGCGCTTAACGCCCCCGGCTTCTCATAAAATAGAAACTGCAATGCCTTCAGTTTTTGTTTCGGGAGTTTAGCGACCAATTGAAAAACAGTCGTCCCTGCCGGAGCGCTTTTCTCAATCGCAACTAACGACCCATCATCATAATCCGTCCCCACAACGAGGAAAGGCGTTGAGGTATCCCCAAACTCACCCACGAACATAATCCGGTAAACTCGACCAAGCCGCTGCAATGTCCCTAAGCTTATCCATCCGGTTGCAATGCTTACCCCGTAAGTTCGCGGCACTCCGTCAGCGATATCAAACCACGCCGCTGCTTGCTGTTGGTGAGCAATACCATCGACAGCTAGCCGATAATGCGTCCCATTTTGGACTATGGACCCAACACTATTCAACGAGGCCATTGGCATTATCCACCGTGCCCATTGGTCAAAGAGGTAGTTATAAATAAGTAGCTGCCGTGTCCCTTTTTGCGTAAACCGAACCTCGTGTTCTGCCTCAACAACCACCCCATCAGCAAGATAGTTCGCGCTCGTGCTTAAAGCTGCCCCTGCCTGGTCAACATTCGATATGTACTCTTCTGCCTTTGCCCCTTTATACTCGACGGACATATCTCTGCGGGCGAGCATCAGCCCTTGCCGTGTCTGAAAAAACACGCCCTCTGGAGTTTCCACCCTGCAACCGCCCTCCAATAATCCCTGCCCCGGAGAGAATATGCGTAAAGGGGAGAATGACGCCCCTACACCCGCGTCATTAGGTCCCTCCCCAGAGAGGTAATAGCCATCATGTTCGCCAAATACTAAAAGGTGTTCTAAATTGGGACAAATCCCGTGTACCTTCTCTGCCCTATTCGCAACGGGCCGCACAAAAAAGTCACTAAACTCTGTTTCCACATCCTTAGCGAACTCCTTAGAAAACCAAAGGGTGTTCTCTGTTGTCGCTAAAAACACACGGCTCTTCCATAAAGCGATATCATATTGCGACGGCGGGCAGATATTCCCGAAATTGCCCCCATTAGTGTACAGCGGCCCATTATCAGACAGTTTAGCATCTGAGAGATTGTCTACTATCGTTTGAAAGCGCTCACTCCTGTCTAAAAGAGCCTCCGCACAACGCAGATAACCAGTTGTGATCGTCTCAGTCGCTTCCCCACCGAGGTTCAATGTCCGATAAAGTACAATTTTCACCTCTGAACGAGCACCCCAGTTTACTGCAACCGCCCTATTCGGATATTGTAACGTCGTCGCATCCTTCTTGTACGTTGCCGTCAAAGTATAGACTGATAGGGATACCTGCTTCCCGGGTGCTTCTAACTCCTGCGTAGACACAGGGAGTGAAGGATTTGACTGCTGCACTTGCCCATTTTGGTCTGTCCATTCATAGACAGCTCTATAAGCATAATACCCTTCTAAATCCCCGCCGCTTCCCACATCCACCCCTTGGATTTCTGGGTACCAAAAGAAGTTATCTTCTTTGAAGTAATCGCCAGAGTAATCCCACAAAATACCACCGGCAATCTTTAATGACCCATTAGCCTCGACGCTAGGCAAGTAACGGCGCGGGTCATAGTCTAACTCCCCCACACCCGCATCCATGGCAGTTAACGTCGTCCCATTTCGGTCTATAGTCACCCCATTATATATAGATGTCCCATACCGGAACATTGTCGGTGTTTCTGTCACCACCCGAGTAACCCCATACATGAAATGGAGCCGCGCAAACTCGGAATACGTAAGAAAGCGGAAGTCCTTCTCTTGGGACCAAGGCCCTGCACCCGTCGCGGTTTTTGCGATCACCTCTCCCTGGTGGGTCATGAGTAAACCGACCGAGTTATTAAACGCCGAAACCCCCGCATCCCCAGTACCAATACTGTTCGACCTCATTGCGTAGCCGACCCCAAACAATAGGTCTTTGCCATTCGGAGAAAAACAGTCTGTTGTTACGGTGCAACCGTGCAGATTAAGGTTCTTATCGGTAATTCCGGCGGCAGTGTTATAATCGTATGCGTTTACAAACCATTTAGGAGCGCGGCTTCGATTATTCCCGTGGTTTGCTGAGATCGTAAGGAAAAACCGTATCATCCCATCCGCCAGAACAGCAGTGCTTCCCCCCGCTGTCCCATTCACCAAAAGATACCCTGGATTATCAGCATCCTCAAAAGCAGTTGAGACACCACCAAAAGACGCTTCTTGTTCTCCGCTAAATGCTAGGGAGAGGGCGTTATTATACACCCGTAGTTTTATCCCATTCGGTTCATCTGAAGAGCCGCCATCCCCTACTTTACTCGCGGATTGCGTATAACCGATAGAGATATAGTCTTGGTTGCTCCCGGCCTCTCCCTCCCGAGTTACAGCTTTCAACATCAAATCACCGACTAGCTGCATACTCTGTTTAGCCGTTGCCGAAGGCCCAACATAGCCTTCCTCGGGGAATCCGACAGCGGTAGAACCAGGGAAAGGGAAATGCACGGCAGGAGCGAAGATTACCGGAGCGCCAGGAGCGCCAGCCTTTTCTGCGATAGCACCAGTGCCCGCGTTTACCGTAAAATAAGAAAGTCGTAGATTTTCCCCGCCACCACCGTCATCAGTTATATGGCGAAAGACACAAAGGCCATTTGTAAGTGACGCATTATTTACCCCCTCGATAACCCAAACCGGGTACTCAACATCGACTAAAAATGTCTCACCCGGACTATTTGTCAATAATGACGGGTTTAGCGCCGCGCTTATTGCCCCCGTTGCACCCGTATCAATTGTTGTATGCTTAACTCGGCCTGAACCTACATGCACAAAGATAAAGACATACCGCCCCGATGCACATACTTGCGCTCTCGGGATGTTGTACATGCTGTTACCTGTGGGGAAGACATTGATTAATGTCTTAGCGATAACCTCTGTTTTTGTAGTTTTATCAATAACCTTTGCATAAGTTCGCCAGAATATGGCCTTGCCTACAGGGATAGTGGCCACCCCACCGGCAGGGATTACAGCAGGGTCAAATTCTACTGGCTCACTTACTTCCACGGTTGCTGTATCTTTGCTCGGGACCGCTGTTATTCGAGCAGCTTCATCGGTCCAATCAGCCTCCGTGAAGTTAAGCTCTAGCTGTCCGCCAATACTAAAATTGTGGTCAGTCATCCCATTAAGGGTAAACCGTGGGGAGCCTGCCGGAACTGAAAACGTCCACTGGGCGTCTTTATCGTGCCCGGTCGTTGAACCAAAAGCGATCTGCACCCCATCATTTAGTGCAATCTCAGATGTACCGGGGATAGCGACCGGAGCAGGTATACCCTCCTCCTCCGCCTCGCCCGCATCCGTAAAAAACCATTTGTATGTATCCGCAGGTCCGGCATCGTCAATGATTAGGATTCTATACGTTCTTGCAACAGTCCCAGTGTACCATCCCAATGAATCCACATCATCATTGCCGCCCCCAACAAAAACGGGGTTAGTCGGGATTGTCGAAACCTCTGGAGTAATGCCGGAGAACGTACCATCATTAAATGCCGCCTCCGTTGGGTCAACCTCAGACCACACTTGTACTTCAAAGTTATTCGCTTGCGCTATGTGGGCAGAAGTCTGGACTAGGCTCGTACCAGCTTCGATCCTATCTACCGCGAGAGTACAGCCTGTAATCGCGCCCTTATTTACCCACTCGTCATCAACAGATGTTTTAGAATACCCATGCCGCCCATCGAAAACCACAAGCTCATCCTTATAACTTGCGATTGCCTTCCCCGCGTCCACTGTACTCGCGGTATCACCGGGGACAATAGCGGGGACAGTATTAGAGAGTTCATGGAACCCTTTACGCTTTCGTATCTCTCCGGCGAGGGTAAATTGCCCATCAGCGACCTCGTTCAATTCCCCAAAAGGCAATACTTGGTCCGCAACCTTAGTATTCATACCTTTGACTAATGGGATTGCTACGAGCTTCTTTTCTAATGAATACGACCTTGATGCCATTAAAACACCCACAAGCTAACGGTACCGGCGATTGTAGCATTCAGCGTTAAAACCTGGCCCGTATTAGCATTTTCGGCTTGTTTATCATAAATGACAATTGGGCCACTTTTCCGAACGATAAGCCATCCCTGCAATATGCGCCCTAACTTATGGGCCACCGTATTATCGCCTACCGCAAGGTTAATATCTCTGAGCAAGTGCCCGTCGAGCAACAAGCACGATTGGATAGAGCGGAAAGAGTTCTCTAGGCTATTTTGTACCCGCTCAAGTCCCCCGTCTGCTGACGTTTTTCGAACATACGGTTCAACCAATGATGTGCGAGCCATTACAAAGCCTAGTTATAAAAGTTTATATACGAGCCGCTATTTGTCCCTACTGTAACATCTACAATCTTATGGGGATGCCCCGCATCCTTACGTGGAGCCGCCCCCTCAATCCGCTTTTGTAAATCGGTTTTCTCGGCTAACAGCATCCGCACATCCGATTCTTCTTTAAGGAGGCATCTAATCGCCGTAGCAACCACCAAATATTCCTCATAGCCTTTTGCGACACTCTTCGCCTTAGACGCTATGTTTAGATGGTCATCTGCCCCAGCTACGTCGAATTGTTGGCACTCTGGAATATAGTGCAAAGTTACAGTCCCCGATGGAGGAGTCTCGGGGATAAACTTAATCTTATCGTCTTGGATATTGTACCGCAAAGAGGCCACATTGCCCGAAATAATCCCGGCATTGCTTTGGTACATATTCCGCTCTTGGAATGAATAGGGCTTTACAGTGTGAGTAATCCCGCCAGTGTTAAAATCGACACCAACGGCCTTATAGAAATCTGCCGGAAGTGTCCCCGGATTATCCCCCGGTAGCGTATAGGTCTGCCCAGAGTTTACATAATAATCCTCGAAAGTGAGCACCATAATATCGTGCAATTCTGCCAGTGCGGAGTTTAGCCATGTCCGAATTTCCAAATCCGAGACAAACGTGGAGTTTTCCATATCCGCACGTTGGCGCACCCTCGACATAAGCACAGAGAAATCGACCACGTTATTAGGCATTACACTCCTCCAAAAAATAGGGGGGTTTTTACACCCCCCTTAATTCTCAATACCCTTCTTTTTCTTCCGGGTTCCCTTGGTAGTCCATAGCAATATGAACAAAATCCAAAAGAGCCTCGCAAGCCGCTTCTTCCTCTTCAGGAGAAAGCTTCAAGCCCATCGAACTAGCAAAAGTTCCACAGGCTGCTAGA
>CEPX01102111.1_pt1 | contig 22472 bp, 14 predicted proteins | sample 361361 | NCBI WGS metagenome assembly CEPX01 (sample SAMEA2619974, study PRJEB7988) | marine metagenome | biome: marine biome (ENVO:00000447); feature: mesopelagic zone (ENVO:00000213) & marine oxygen minimum zone (ENVO:01000065); material: "saline water (ENVO:00002010), including plankton...
GTTTCAAGAAATGTATCAAATGTTTCAATTGAAATTGATACTGTAATTGATAATAAAGACTATGATAATCTTATAGGGTTATTGACTAGAAAACGTGATAGTTTTCGCAGTTATGCGTCATGGTTAAGTTATTTAAATTGGCTTCAAAAAAATTATGATAGAATTAAAACGTTGGTAAACGCAGAAAAAAACAAAATAGCAAACTTTAAAAATGTATTAAATTTTAATCCAATCCAATCAATTGATAATAAGATAATTCATCAAATATCAAAACAATTAAACACTAGACGATATAGATCACATCATTTACCATATGGCAGCAAAAGTAGATCAGCTGGTTCACGGCAAAGTAACTGGGGAACAAAAAAGTTATCAATAATAAGAACTAGAAACAAATCAGCTAGCAACGAAGGTCTTCAAGCAAGAATGCCAGGAAATGTATTAGGAACAGATAACATGAGGCTTACAAGGCGCAAGTTAGAAAAGTTTAATATGCCTATATCTGAAGCATTTAGAGAATTTGAAAAAATAAATTTTAATTCAATATTTACGGGTGATGTACCAAAAATTGATATGTCAGGCTTGCCAATCATAAATAATTTATTTCAAACATCACAAAGGCGAGACATAGTTCATCATAGTTATTATGTAGAAAAAAAAATAATAAAAAAAGTTTTAGTTAAAAAAACTTTTATAATAGATACAAATAAAGATCAGATCTTAAAAGGATTTTTTGATCTTAAGTGTGTAATATATCACGGTAGTTCACGCTCACAGTCAGCTCGTCAACAAATACTTAAAAAGAGAATCAGACATGAAACACTTTTAAACATATTTATGATTGACTTACCCAGGCCACTATTAAACACATCTAGACCGTCAGCTTATGGTAAAAATTTTATTGAAGTTAGTTTAAAGTCTGAAAATTATAATAATGGTACTAGAAAAGTTTCAGGATTTAATGTATATAGAAGAAAATTAAAAAATAACAATAGAGACCAATTCAATCTTATCGACACTATTATGTTGAGTGAAAATAATGATACTAAAAATTTAATTATTAGAAAAGAAGTTATTGGTACAATTACTGATAATGATGACCAAACAATGACTTATATAGATAGAGCTGTAAACAACTATGATCAACAAGAATATAGATTCGTACCACTTAACGTATTTAGTAGTGAAGGGTTTAGATTTTCTGATATCATTACACAGCCTGTATTAAATGAAAATATCTTAAAGGAGCAAAAAAGTGATCTTGATAGTGATTTAACATTAATAGCATTACAAAGTCAACGTGATACAAGAATTAGTTTAACTGTAAGAAATATTGACTATGATGCTACAACTGTAGAAATACAAAGACGAAATATTTCTACAAAAAGCAAATTTAAAATACTTGATCGTAGAAATATTTCTTATTCTCAAACAACGTTTAAGCTTAAAGACATAGAAAACTTAAAAGAAGGTTTTACATACGAATATATCGCAAAATTATATGATAGAATTGGAAATAGTGTTTTTTCTGATACATCTGAAATCATTACAATAGTCTCCCCCCGGCGTCACAATGAACTACGAATAAGATTTGGAAATGTTTCAATGGTCGGGGAAACAGTTATTAATGTTATTTCAAATTTTAGGCCCGCATCACAAAAAGCACAGATGGTAAATCGAATTAAAAGGGCAATAAATGCAAATAACCTTAAAGAAAACTTCGATGGTGTATTAGCTTCTGAAGAATTTAGAGAATCTGCTGGCTTAGTTCCGTTCTTTAAAGTATCAAAATATAATCTGACAAAAAATAGATTAGAATTTTCAAAATTTATAGATGGTGCAAGATTTTCTGAAGAGACTGAAGGGCTTGTAGCAAACAATCTTGAAGACTATATCTATTGGATTGAAGGCGCTTTGGTTGATTTAAATGAATTAATAGAAACAATACAAGCAACATCAAAAAGAAATAAAAGACTTTTAGCAACAGGAAAACAAGTATTTTTTAAACCAAAACCTTCACCATCACAAGTTGCATTTGGTACTGTCCCCGCACATACACTAACAGAGCCACCAATGAATCTAACACTTGAAAGATCACTTGACCCAGGAAGGTTATTTCTTCGACGAAGACCTTCACCTATGGACACTGAAATCTCATCAGTTTCCACTCAAAAAGTTGAAGAAGATTCAATACATGTTACATGGTCGGCCATAGATACTGACAAATTAGTTGATTTTTATCATGTTGATCGGCAGTGTGATTCATTAGAGCCTGAAAGTTTAGGAAATTGTCTTTCTAGTGAGTTTGTTGAAAAATTAAATGATGTAACAAGATTATGTGAAATTACATATGTAATAACACCAGTGCTTATTAACGGTGACCTAGGTGAATCTATGGAATCTGAAATAGTTAAACCATAATAAAGTGAGTTAAAAAATGGATAAATTTGATTTTGATGTAAATAATATTATAAGTATACAACCAAAAAAGCGTCGCCAAGAAAATATACTAAACAATATGAACAGTGTTGCAAAAAGTTCATTCATGGTAAACAAGAATAGAGAATCAGGCATTACGACCTCAACGTCACAAACGGTAAAGCAATCACTATTGGGGCAATTAGTAAGTGATATAAGTGTAGCTAGTGGTGCAGAAATAAATCTTGACGTTGGTATGAATCCATTAAAACCGGAAATTCTGGGGTTATTAGATCTTTTTAGATTTGGAGGCACAAGTACAGCAGAAAAAACTGTAGAGCAATTTATTAATTATTCATTCATTTACAGAAAATATAGAGAAGATCTATTAAAAGAAATTCTTAATAAAATATACAAAGCTGATAAAAAATCTGACTATATTAAATTACGAAGAAAGTTTAATAGACAGATGAGAATAACACTTGATCAGTTTTCATTTATATTAAAGGTAATAACTGACAAAACCGCTTTAATGAATGATTTGAAGGGTAGAATATCAGCGATAAGAGAAGATGGTGATATGATGACCTTGAGAACAAGTAAGCTGATGGAAGCTTTAGGGCTAACTCCTGAAGATTTTAAGCCAGGTGCAGGGGCTTCTGGACAAGCAGAAAATATTGTTAATGATGAATTGGTCGGAAAGCCTCTTTGGTCTAATTCAATGATTTTTCATAAATTACTTCTTGAGTATAAAAGAACATTACTATACACATCACCAACATGGGACCCTTTGCAGCTCACCGCCCCGCACAAGAAGTCGGGTTGGGGGTGGGGCCGGCGGGCCGAAAGCGGTACACAATATTCATCAGGCATAGGAATAGATTTAGATGATGGTGAATTCAACGGTAATTATATTAAATGGCTTGAAAAACTAGGGGACGATTCGGAACTTCATATTTTTGCTAGATCAAATCAACCAGGAGGAAGAAACTTAAGTGAATCTTTTCCGCTTATTGATGAAATTTGGAAAGGCCCCGATGGCTTAGTAGGTAATAACCTATATAGATTTAGATTATATGCTACTCTATGTATACAAGAACTATCTACATCAAAAGCTATTAGAAGGCACATAAAAAAAACTGATAGATCTAAAAGTGTAGAAATGGTCCGAGATGATATAAATGATATGTTTTCTACAATGGAGCAGAACCCAATAGCACTTATGCCAGGTATAGAAATTGATGGTCAAGAAGCAAGTCTTTCTGTTCTTGAATTTTCTGAATCAAACACTGTAGCAGAAGAAAAGTCATTTAATTATGATGAAATGTTACTTCACATTATCATGAATAATGACAAAGAAACAAATGATTTGATCATTAAAAATATAAGAAATTTTAGAAATAACTTCAGACATTATAGCAAAAACGTTAGAACAATTGCTTCGAACCAATGGCGCATGTATAATGCATATGTCAAAAGTCTTTCACACATTGTTGACTCACATTTTCGTTTTGCGCAAGGAGCAGCAAACGCAAATTCTGGATTGGTGAGTAAACTTCGTGAAGTAAGCGGAAATTTAACAAAAATACATGAATTTGAAGTTGCAAATACGAGTACTGGTACAGCAAATAGCAATCCAATGGGAGCAGCAAGAGGTTCACAATCTAGAAGCTATGATGATCAAACAGCACCTGGGGGTGATCAACCTCCAACTGTATCTGATATACCGCTTGCTGCTGCTGTCGCCGACACCGTTGGTGGCATTGAAGCAATTAAGCAAATACTTACAGATAATGTAGAGATGATAGTTTTAATGAATGCATTATCAGTAAATGAAGAACTACAAAAGGATTTTGCACAATTAGCCTTAGTGTATACTGGTGATTTTAAAGTTACAATAAATAAATTAAACCTCGGTGGAGAAGTTGCGGGTGATGATTCTGGTATGAAATCAGGTTTACTAACTACTATGCTCGGCGGTCAAGCAAATAGGGATCCATCGATCATGACCCCGAGCGGGCTGCGTGCGAACAATGCGAGGTGGGTTGGCCAAGCCCGTTTCGGAGCAGTTGAAGAAGGCATGGCCACTTCGGAGCTGCCTCCGCTCCGAAGTGGGTTCATGTCGAATGATGATTTAAAGCTTTCACGCCTTAGGTGCTTTATTATGAATCTTGCTCATAGATTATTCAAATTTCCCCTTCGACAGAACAACGAGTTCTTCAAGGCTTACAACGCAATGGTAGACGGTGGAGCAGCTGAACAGATGCCCTCGGGCACCAGCAATATAATTAAATTTTCTATAAAGGGCCGCAAATGGAAAGCGTTGGGGGACATCGAGTTCGATGGTCTTGAAGTAATAGAAAAAATAATTGAAAAATTAACAAGCAGAGGTGGGTTGCTTGAAGTTATTGCAAAAGCGTGGAAAGAATTTTCTTTAAAAGGTGGCGGAAAGACACGTTGGCACCCTTATAAATTAAGCGAAAAAACATTTTCATATCAAGATACAAATTTTTCAGGAATCGATAGATGCGGAATGTTCTATATTTGGATTAATTCTTTTTTGCGACAACTCAGTGAGATTAATGGATTTTCCTACAGCCACGGCGACGTCGGGCGGCCGCCTGATTTCTATGTAGACCTTACTGATAGACAATTTAAAATTGGAAGAATGATATTAAGAGAACCTCTTCGTAGCCGACTTGATTTTCAATTAACTATGGATCCTATAAAAACACAGTGCAAAGATACATATCGTGCTATGAGAAATTTTATTTATGAAGTTTGTAATAAATCAATAAACGGATTTATTAGGAGAAGAAAAACTTTTACAAAATTTGATAGATCATTAGCCAGCCTTAAAGATGATTATGAAATCGATATTACTGATATTTTGTCTCGTGGTGGTATAGAGCAATTAACAACAATGAATATTTTGCTTGGTAGATATAAAAGATATAAATATCGTAAAATACAAAATTATGATAATTTTATTACTGATAATGAAAAGAAAGCCATGGCTAAAATGCTTGGAAGTGGTGAACCTTCATTTACATATGGATTACAAACTCCTAGCTTGACTGATCCAGCGATTGATACAATTGAAGAATTGGAAAAAAATTCTGTACCTGCTGGGGATCCAGCAGTAGAACCTGATCCAGACGCTCAAATTGGTCAATCAAATGGCTGGTCGAGACGCTGGTCCTGGTTTAGCACTCCCCCATATGATCCTCCTGCTATAAAGTCAAACAAAATACTTGCTGTTGGTATACCAATGGGCCTAAGGGCAGAATTAAATAAATTAATTGCAGGAAAGACTGGAATAGTATCAATTTATGATCCTACATTTTCTAGAGTAGTGCTTGAAATATGGGCAAAAAATGTAACTGAATCTGATTCTTATAGACCGATTAAAGTCATTAAATTTAATTTGGATTATTTTACAAATAGATCTTCACGTGATGTTTTTTATAAAAAAGATTTTACAATAGATGATTTTAAAGTTTTTGATAAAAATGATCCATATTTTAGATCACAAAAAATCCACCAAGACAATGATGAAGATGAAGATGTTCCAAGCCCAGAGGAAACTGCTGTAAGAGAATACAAGTTAAATGAAGTAACTTCTCATCTTCTTAAGATATACACAAAGCTACTATACGGCATGAACTTTGATGAATCACAATTTTTTGTTGATAGAAAGCTATTAGAGGTCGACTATAGTGATTCAGAAAATCCAAATGCTGCATACCAAAATGAATTAAGAGCAAAATTTAATTCTATAATTACTAATATAACAAGTGGAGGTAATAAAGTTAAAACTGGTTTTGAAACTACACCTGCAGATATAAGCAGAGTAATAGCTGAATCAGGAAATAGTAGAATAAAACAATTTTCAAATAAGCTTGAAAACTTGACTGATAGTAAAGCGTTAGAGGGCATACTAACAGAAAAAGAAAAGAAAATAAAAATTGATCTTGAAGATAAAGCTATTAAAATTGCACAAACATTTAATTATTCTGCTGAAATTTCTGGTGGTCTTGGATTTTTCAAACGTGCATTAGCACCTAAATTATTTGAAAAAATAATATTGATAGATGTTCCAGTTAACGTCAACCAAAGTGTAACAGATATGTATGTTAAAATAAAAATGTCAAGAGAAGATGAAGTATATGAGTCTTAAAGAGGATAAATTAAATGTTGTTTGGTAGGCTAAAAATACTACGAGATACTGTCACTAGTACAGCCGGAGCCACACAAAATTTTCAAGATCACATTGAAGATTTTGATGAAAATGCTAGTGTTGAATCACTAAATTCTGATCCAATAACGACAATTGAATTTAGAGTTCCTGGACAGCTTAAGGGTAAGTTTACATACAGAACATTCAGGATTGATGAAACAACAAATGATACAGGAGGAAACCACAATGTAAGAAAAGTATCAGATAGTGCAGTCTTTGAAGATGTAAGACTAAGAGAAGATCCAAGGTTTATAGATTTAACATGGTCTAGGGTAAATAAAACTCTTCACAGCGGTCTGAGAGAATCAACCGGCAGCCAACAAAGACTCTGGGCACCATATTTAAGTAACACGAGTGTAAAAAAAAATATTGAACAAGGAAAATATAATGATCTAAGAAGCTTCTCAAACGGTAATTTTTTTAATTTAATAATACAAGATACAGGAATGGATGGAAAGCTATTTACAGCAATTTCAGCATCATTTGAAATAGAAAAAGAAAAAGAGCTAGAAGAGTTACACGAAAAAACGCAAAGAGTTGACTTAGAAATACAGCAAAAATTAAAACAAAAACTTTCAATGCTGGAACAAATGCGTGTATTAAATGAATCAAGAAATGAAGTATCTGATGATGGTGCATTAAATTCTTCTGAAACAGTTCAACAATCTCAAGATGCAGCTGATAAACAGATTGCAAGTATTTTACAAGGAATTGTTAATGAATATGGTTCTGATCTTGAACAAGATGATTATGTTGTTTTAGATAAATTTTCAAAAGAAAAACAATTTTTGCTTGCAGATAATTTCAAAAATACACCGTTTGATGCAGTCCTCAATGATAAGTTTTTATATACTATTTCTAAAACAGTTTCAAGTGATAATTTAGGTATCTTTGCAGACGAATTTCAAAACTTTGATGAAACATTTAAGTCAATAGAAAAATCTAGAATTAATGAACCCGGAGGAACACTAAATCCTTCTACAAATGAGCGTGTGATTACAAGTGTTGATGAAGTAAGAAGCTTTGGTGCACCCCAAACGAAGAGGAACCAGAGCGACTGGGCAAGATCACCTTATACACCTGTTACAACACAAATGCCAAATCCAACATTGAGATTTATCGGATATATAATTGATAAATTTTATGTTGATAATGATTTAAATAGAGTTAATTATGATTCAATCGCTGTGCCAGGAAATACAAGATTATCCTATAGAGATAAAGAAATTATTTATGGTGTAACTTATTATTATACAGTTGCACAGCTTGCTGAATTACTTGTTCCGATAGTTGATCCAGATAGCGGTAGTAAGAAGGTTGCTAGAATTTTAATAAAAGGGAAACCTTCAAATGCTACTCTTGTTAAAACAGTTGAAAAAATTCCGCCACAGCCGCCCAGAGATTTTTTTGCTTATTATAATGCAAAAAGAAAAGCATTACATCTTTCATGGTCAACTGCAGCTGATAGCCAAAAAGATGTAACAAAATATTTAATTTTTAAAAGAATGACTATAGATGAGCCATTCAAGTTAATAGGTCTTATTGATTTTACACCAAAAAATTATCAAATACCTGAATTACCAAAATATAAATTAGACAGTAGTGTTGAAGTTACAAATGAAATAATGGAAACAACAAATTTTTTTGATAAAGAATTCACGTTCAATACAACGCCAATTTATGCAATTGTATCAGGTGATGCTCATGAACTATATTCAAATTATTCAGTACAATTACAAGTTAAATTTGACCTTTTTAGGAATGTATTAAATATATCAAAAATATCAGACGCAAATGCTCCATTACCATATCCAAATTTTTATGCAAAAAAATCTGTTTTTGAAAAAGCAATTTTTACTCAAAAGGCAAAAAGTATTAGATTAGTATTTAATCCAGATATTCTCGAATTAGAATATATAGATGAAGAAACATCAACACAGCCGAAGTCAGTTAGTGTTTTAGCAAAGGAGCTGGGAGAAACGTACAAAATGAGCATAATTAATACGGATTTAGGTGCGTCACAAATAATAGATATAGATATCGAAGACACAATACCAATGACAGTACCGGCGAGTTCACTGGTGAGATGGACTAGAGGAGGAAGATAAATTAAATGGGATATTTAGATAATTCTACTACAAATATTATATTAGATGCAGTTTTAACTGACCAAGGAAGAAGGTTCTTATCAAAAAATGATGGATCATTCAATATAACAAAATTTGCGCTAGGAGACGATGATATTGACTATGGCATAATTAAAAGTTTTGGCAGAATAATTGGAAAAGAAAAGGTTGAAAAAAATACACCTGTTCTTGAGGCATTAACGAATGAAAATGTTTCACAAAAATATAAATTAATTTATTTGACAAATCAAAATTTGTTTAAACTTCCAACTTTAACACTTGCATTGGGTGCATCAACATCAGGTAGGGTTGAATTAATAACAACAAATTCAACACAAAATTCAAAAAGAGTTACAATTGATCAAAATCTTTCTGGACAAACATTTGAAATAGAACTTGTAGATCAAAACTATGTAATATTTCTTAATAATAGATTTTTACAAATTGAAGAAGATGATCCTGTAAGTATCGATAACTATCAAATAGCAAGATACTTCCTCCCAAGAGATGATGGGCAAGTGACGCAGGGCTCTCAAATAACTTTTAGAATAAGATTAAAAACAATAACAAATACATTATTTGAAACATTTGGAAAAACACAAGATAAAAACGTGATAATAACACATGTTAGAGTTCAGGGCGTGAACACAGGAATAACAAAGGAATTTGAAGTCCAAATAACTAAATAATTAATTGGAGAATTACTAGTGGCAACATTTAAAGAATTAACAACAAACGATATCAAAACATCAAAAAGCTTTTTGAACCAATTAATAGAAGTTGTAGGTGAAGATATCTCAAGCTCTGTATCAAGAAGGCAATATGAACACTTTGTAACTGGTGGTGCTTCTACAGGGCAACCTGGAGTAACTTCATCGTTATTTCACACAATTTATGACCAGGACTATACTGTACAAACAGCAAACCCAATTTTTGATATAACATTTGGACTAAATCCAACGGGTACTATAGCTACAGCGTCGGAGGTGGGTACGGATGCAAATGGAAAAAGATTGTATCCATCAGGTTCATTAATGATGCGTGAAAAGGGATTCATATATCAACAATATGCACAATTATTGCTTGGAGATGCTGATAGTGCATTTGTATCACCCCTTAATTCAACAACAGCAGGTGATAGAATTGATAATGCACTATTCATTAATTTCAAGAGATTATTTGCTCGTGATCAATTAAAGCGTGGAACTTTGACATTACTTATGTTCAAATCTGGTAATATTGGCCCCGGTGGGGGTGAGATGGAAGATATGCAAACAGGTGATGAGTACAGCCTTGCATCAACAGGCTCAGGCCAAGGAACATTCACAGATTCAGGTGCCGATGTTAACAAGCTTTCTACATTCGGTGGAGGTGTAGGAAACATTATCTCAGGAACCGCTGGTGATGCAGTAGGCCTAAGCTTTGTTGATCAAGGAATCTTAGTCCTTGACATGGAAAGAATATTTTCGGGATCGCAAACGCTGGCAGGTGCAATTGATTCTGTTCATGGCACACATGCCAGTACTAAGGGATTTAGTAATTTTACGGGAAGTCAAAAGCAATTCTGGGTTTCAGCATCGGTGGATGATGTTTTAAAGCATATTTGTACAACAAGATTTGGATCTACAACAAATACAATAATGAAATTCCAAAATATAACAAATATAAATTCAACTCTATTCTTCTGCAGAGCGACAGCAGATGAATTTAATTATTCAAGTAATCCAACATTTGTGAATACTGATAATGAAATTCAAGTAATAGAAACCGGACAAGAAGATGTGCAGCAGGCATTCGTATTTGCGTCATCTGTTGGTCTTTATGACGCAAATAATAATTTGCTAGCTGTAGCAAAGCTTAGTAGGCCGGTAGAAAAAAATTCAGAAAAAGATCTCACATTTAGAATACGGTTGGATTTCTAATTATTTAAATGTTTTTTCTTTAGCTGTATCTTCTAAATTTTTTAAAAAAGACTTTTCAAGATCAAGCAATCTATTAAATTTTGCATTTTTTCGTGACTCTAATAATAGACCGGTAGGTTTTTTGATTTGCCCATCAATAAGCATTTCATCAAAATTATAAAATTTAACTCTTGCTTTGCTTTCACTTGCAGATGCATTATTCAAAAAAGCAAAAAAAACAATAAAAGAAAAAATTTGTAATTTCATTTAAAACCTAGTATTGAATTGATATAATATTAAGCATGTACTAATACAATAATGTTAGTACAAGATATATATATCTAAATGGACAGAAAAATGAAATCAGATTTCAAAGAAAATACAAATAATCAAATACAATGTGGAAGATGTAATTGCAAATACTATCCAAAATTTAGATATCATTCAACAAGCCGTGAAGCCTCCGGAGATGATTTTTCTGCGGATTATAGATGCCCACAATGCGGCTTTGGAAAGACAAATGAAAAAATAGGAAAACAAAACCACACAAAAAAACTTCTATTAGATTGATAATATGTCATTTATAAAATTAAACAGAAATCATTTTGAAAATTTTACCGTTAGGACACATGTACCTAGAACATTTATTTCAGGTGTAGGCATCGGAATGACAGGAACTGTACCTGTACTATCTGAACGGTCGAATATTGAATATGAATTCGGTCCAAATGCTTCAATGGCTACAGGCACATTTCAAGAAGTTATAACTGCAAATAAATTTGGTGATTTAATAGAATCAGATTATAGTGCATCTAGAATTGATGAAAGGAAACAAGTATATAGAGATAGACCAAGTGTTGTCTTTTCAAAAGATACAATTAAGAAAAATTTAATAATAAATACATTATTTCCATACTATAGAACATTCACACCAAGCGCTAACTTTAGTTACACAAATTATCATACATTAAATTTCTTTACTGCATCAAATACACCTAATAATTCTGCTCTTATGTATCCTGTGACAGGAGCTTATGCATCAGGAATTAGTGGAGCGTATTCAATAAACACTGCTTTTACATTTGAATTTTGGATAAATCCAAGATATTCATTTACAAAAGCGGGAACAGTTTTCCACTTAAGTTCAAATTATGCAGTTAGTCTTGTAACAGGAAGCAATACGTTTGATGATGGATCACCATCACATTATAGAGTATTATTACAATTAAGTCAGTCTACTGGATATAATCCTACATCAAGCCTACCTGGTGTAACTGCATCTAACGGTTCAGCAACTAGATCTTCAATGTTTACATTTTTATCCAATGATAATGTTTTGCATAGAAATCATTGGCATCATGTTTCAATAGCATGGGATGTTGACAAAAATGATGGAACAGGTAGTTTCTATATTGATACAGCAAAAGCTGGTAATTTTAATATGTCACAAAGTATACCACACCCACCTGATCATGACCCTGGTGTTTTAGTAGTCGGTAATTATTATGCAGGTGATGACTTTGGATCAAATGCACTAAGTAATTTCTTTAATTCAACTGCTGCAGAAAATGAGGGTGTTAATGATATAGGGGGAGTCTCTGACGATCCAAATACGAATACAACACCTCTAAATAATCCATTAAATGCTGAAATTCACGAATTAAGAATTTTTAATTATAGAAGAGACCCATCAGATATTAAAGAATATGCATATAAGTCTCTTCCAAAAGATATGTTATTTAATACTGGATCTGGTTTATTATTTTATCTTCCACCATTTTTTACAACAGAAACTAGACAGCGTGATGTGAAGCTAACACCGTTTCAAACAATAAGAACAACGACAGATGATCCTTTCAATGTTGCTTTATCAATGGGTGTAGATGGATATGAAGTAAATTTAGAAAATTTTGTTAGAGATTTTGCACAAGGTGAATTTCCAAAATTATATAATTTGACGGCAAGTACTATTGATACTACAACCCAACTAAAATTAGCAAATGAATTTTTAGAGGAAGGAACTGGCTTTCATAAAAGAAATTTAACAATTCTACCAAATGATAATGGGTTATTTGTTCCTAATTTTGGATTATTAAATACAAAAAGAATGTACACAGGTTCAAATGCTCTTAGAAGATTTAAAACAGATCTTAAAGGCACTGATTTAAGTGCAATAAGATTAAGTAATATGGTACTCACAACAAGTTTGGGATCTTATACAGAAGTTACAGGAACAATGCACAATAAACTAGGGGGTGCTTCACCAGAAGAACCAGGAGTTGGTCCTGGCGTAGTTTTGACGATTCCACAAAGAACTAGAGATGTTAGCTCAAATGAAGTATGCTGGTTCGATATATCAAATTTATTTTATGATAAAGAAATTTCACCAAGATCAATAATCATAACTGATGAGAATCTTTCAGGTTCACATGATGCTGTAAAGATTACATTAAAAGATGATGGTTATGGTGGGATATATAGAGGAGATTCGCAAACAAAACATGCGATTTGGAATCATGTTGGAAATGTATTTTATTCTGAGGGATTAGTCTTCATTAAATCGCCACATTTAAGAAATTTTGGAAAAGATAAATTTAAAATTCAACTAAGCGGTACACATAATGTACATGTGCTGAGAACATATCTAAGAGCACCAAAAGGGCTTATAAACTCATCATCTAATCCTACATATAAAAGCCGAGAACATGATAATATTATTTTTGAAGGAAAGAATGATAATGTTTACATTTCTGGAATAAATTTTTATAATAATGACTTTAACGTTGTAGGCAAAGTAACTTTTGCTCAAGCAATAGAAAAGTTTTCTCAAGATGAGTATTTATTTAAAATAACAATGGATTTTTAAAATGATTTTAGGGCTTGATGTATCAACAACATGTGTTGGTTTATGTGTTTTAGATAGTAAAGGAAATATGCTTTTATTAGATCATATTATACTATCTAAAATTAAAACTGGATTACGTGACAAAGCATTTGCTGTAAAGGAAAAACTTGAAAATATAAACGATCAATTTGATATTAAACACATATTCATAGAAGAATGCCTTTTGAGGTATAGAATGGGTGCGAGCAGTATTCACACATTGATGACATTAGCAAAATTCAATGGCATAATTAGCTATGTAGCATCAGAAATTTTTGATATCATTCCAAGTCACATCTTAGCACCACATGCAAGAAAAGTATGTGGATTAAAGGTAACTAAAGAAGAAAAAAAGGAAAAAGGAATAAAACAAATAGTTTTAAATCATGTTAAAGATGAGCTTGGTGATGATTTAGATATGTTTTACACTCGTACAAACAAACCAAAACCTTACATGTTTGACCGTGCAGATTCATGGATAATTGCAAAATGCGGTTATTTGGAACAAATTTTACAAAATTGACTATAATACGTATAAATGATTAATTCTAAAATTAAGTTTCTAGAATCATTCTTAGGTGAAGGTTCGAGCATCTCTAGGAATAATGATGTTGCATTTTATTGCCCAAAATGTAACCATAGAAAAAAGAAACTTGCTGTTAATCTAAACACCGATAAAAAGGGACACTGGGGCAAATATCATTGTTGGGTCTGCGGAGAAAAATTTAAAGGAAAAAATTTAATTAGTCTTTTAAAGCTTTGTGGAAGATATTCTCTATTAAAGGAATATATTAAGACTATAAACGATGATAAATGGTTTACACTAGATACTAAAAAGACTGATTTAAGCGTTATTTTGCCTACAGAATTTATTCCAGTTTCATCATATATTTTGAATAATAATAGAAATAATAACTTAAAACGCGCATATAACTATTTAAAAAGTGAAAGAAAGCTAACTGATATAGAGATCATATCAAATATATTTGGAATTACTACGGATAAAAATTATTATGGCTATGTAATAGTACCATCATTTGACAAAGATGGAGAATTAAATTATTTTGTAGGTAGATCATATACAGGAAGTAAATATAGATATAGAAATTGTAAAAATGCAAAAACAAATATTATTTTTAATGAAATTAATATAGATTGGGACTCTGATTTATTGATAACTGAAGGCCCTTTTGATTGTATCAAATCAAAATTAAATTCTACTTGTATTTTAGGTTCGTCACTTACAAAAAAATCTTTATTATTTAAAAAGATTGTTGAAAATAAGACATCAATAAAATTAGCACTTGATTCAGATTCCAAAGGTGTAGAAAAAAGCATCAATATAGCATCACTATTAATGAAGTATAATGTTAGTGTACAAATTATAAATTTTGATAAAAGATATAAAGACATTGCAGAGATGCCTACTGATGAGTGGCTAAGTATGTATGAATCTCAAAAAGGATCATCGTTGAGTGAAACAGAAATTTTAAAAAAGAGAATTGAAGGCATGGTATAATGAAATTTTGCCATATGGCTGATATACATATTAGATCAAATTCTAGGCATGAAGAATATAATAGTATTTTTAATGAATTATATAAAAAACTAAAGGATGAATGTGTTGATCACATTATTGTAGCTGGTGATATAGCACACACAAAAACACAACAATCACCAGAATTCTATGATTTTACTGCAAATTTTTTTGAATCATTAGCAAAGATTGCAAAAGTTCATATACTTTTAGGAAACCATGATGGTAATTTGTTAAACCCTAATAGGCTAGATGCAATAACACCAATAATAAATGCACTAGATAACGACAATATTAAATTTTATAAATCATCTGACAGAATAGACATGGATGATAATTATTCATTATTCGCATATTCATTATTTGATAAAAAAGGCTGGAATAATTGGAAAATTGATAGTGATAGAGTAAATATAGCACTTTATCATGGGTGTGTAGGCGGTGCTAAGACAGACCAAGACTACTTGTTGGACGCTGAGATTGATATTGATGAATTTAAAAAATATGATTTTACATTTTTAGGTGATATACACTTACACCAGTTCTTGGATGATGAAAAAAGGGTTGCATATTCAGGTGATCTTATTCAGCAAAACTATGGTGAAGATTTTGAAAAGGGATTTTTACTATGGGACATAAAAGATAAAAATAATTGGGAGACAAAATTTGTTCCACTTGAGCCTGTTCATCCATTCTTTACAATCAAGATTAGTGATGTAGATACTTTTGACATTAAAGACTTTGATTTTATACCAAAAAAATCAAGAATAAAACTTAAATTCCTTAACAGATTTGATTCAAGATCAATTGACAAAATAGCAAGAGATTTTAAAAATTATTTAAATACAAAAGAAATTATTACTGTTAACGAAATTAAATATGACGAAAATATAAAGATTGATTCTGAGATAATTAAAATAGATGATCTTAGAAATCAACAAATTCAAGAAAAATTAATATGTAATTACTTAGAAAAACTAAATGTATCTAATGCACACGAGAAATTTATTTTAAAATTAAATGAAAAATATAATAGTGCTAATAGTTTTGATAATAAACTTGCAAGAAATATAGATTGGAAAATTAAACATTTAAACTTTTCAAATATGTTTGCATTCAAAGAAAATAATTCAATAAATTTTGAAAAACTTAAAGGTATAGTAGGTATCTTCGGAAAAAATACAATAGGAAAAAGTTCAATTATAGATGTAATTTTATATGGAATATTCAATAATAATTCAAAAAACATAACAAAAAATCTTGACATAATTAATACAAGAAAAGATAGTTGTAATGTTGCATTAGATTTAGAAGTAAACAAGATAAAATATCACGTATCACGAACAACAACAAAATTTGTTATAGGTAGAAGATCTAATGATGAAAAAAAACATGCAAGAACAGATCTAAATTTTTATAAAATAGAAAATAATAAAAAAATATCACTAAATGGCTTGCAAAGATTTGATACTGAAAAAAAAATAAGATCTATGTTCGGAACAATGGACGACTTTTTAACAACATGTGTTTCTGCACAAGGTGATATAAATAATTTTATTTCACAAGGTTCAACAAAAAGAAAAGAAATCATTGCAAAATTTTTAGACTTAAAAGTATTTGATGAAAAATATAAATTAGCAAGAGAAGACTTAAAATCATTAAAGTCACAATTGAAAATGTTTAAAAACAAGAGATATGAAAAGCTAATAGAAAAAAATAAAATTAAAGAAAATGAATTAAAATCTGAATTAAACGATAAAAATTTAAAAAAACTAGAATTAAATGAAACACTTAAAAGTGATAAAGAGCTTTTAGATGGAATTAATAAACAAAGTCAAAAATTTGAAAATTATGATTATGACGAAATTTGTAACAATATTTTAGACTACAATGTAGAGCTTAAACAGCACAAAACTGATATTGGACAATTAATTGCTAAGGCAGAAAACATAGTATGTGAATTATCAATTTTACCTACTGATAATTTAGATTGCAGATTGCAAGCTATAACTGAAAAAATAGAAGTAATAAAGCAAAGAAGTGATGAATTATTTTCATTGCAAAATGAAAAAGACAAAACACAAATTAAATTATCACAACTTCAAAAGTCTATTGGCTTACTTGATAATATTCCTTGTGGTGATTCATATCCAGATTGTAAATTTATAAAAGAATCATATCATGATAAAGAAAAAATTAATAATGTGAATTTATTAATGAATGAAATGAATGAACAAATTAAGTCGTTTGCCGAAGAACTAACGCAACTCAATGAAGACAAAGTAAATGACTTGCATAAAAACACTATAAGGAATATTGAAAAAATTAAAAATTTAGAAAGTGATTTAAAAAATATTACTTTAGAAATTAAAAATGAAGAATTACAAATTATTAACTTTAAAGATAGAATTGAAAATCTCAAAGAAAAGAAATTTGAATTGGAATTGTTAGGTATAAATAATTCTGATACAATCGAACTAAAGAAGAAAGAAAAAAATATAAAAGAAAAAATTTTAACAACTGAAAATGATATACTAGAAAATGAAAAAAATAGACTTGATATTACAAAAAAACTCGGTGGTGTACAAAATTCTACAAGGTCCTTAGTCAACGACTATAAAAAATATAAAGAAATTTTAGACAAAAGTTATTGTTATGAAATTTATACTGAAATAATGTCTAAGAATGGAATCCAACAAGATATTGTAAGAAGCAAATTATCATTTATCAACAGTGAAATTGACAAATTATTAAGAAATATTGTAAAATTTAAAATTGAACTTGAAGAAGATGAAGATCATAATAATTTAAATGTTTTCATAAATTATAAAGATTCAGGCGGCAGAAGGCTTATAGAGACGGCATCTGGAATGGAAAAAGCAATTACATCACTTGCGATTAGAGTTGCACTTACACAAATTTCGGGACTTCCAAAGCCAGATATCTTTATAATCGATGAAAGTTTTGGTACATATGATGAGCAAAATTTAGAAGCTGTATCAAAAATGCTTCAATTACTTAAACAATATTTTGTAACAATTTTAGTTGTAACACATGTAGATGCAATTAAAGATTGTGTGGATTATATACTCACTATTGACCGTGATCAAGAAAAATTCTCTTATTTGAGTTAAAAAAATGAAAAATAAAAAAGAAACAGAAAAAATATGGGTAGAGGTTGATGACGAAAGCGGGTATTGGATAGAAAAGAAATTGGATCCACGAATAAGTGAATCATATAATATTCCTGCAAAATGTTCATTATGCACATTTCCAATGCGTGAACTCGACGATGCAATAAGCTATACTAGTTATGAATGTTGTTCAAAATGTTATGTACAGTTTGTTGAAGGCAGAAAAGATCGTTGGAACTCAGGATGGCGCCCAGAAAAAGAAGAATTATCTAAATTTATAGAAAAAAGAAAATTTTTTAAAAAAAGTTAATATTAGCCGTTTACATCACATAAATAATGCTTAAATTGATACTGTCAACGAAATAAAGGAGAAAAAAATGACAAATTTAGTTAGACGAAAGAACTTTTACCCACAAAGCTTTGGCTTATTTGGAGCAGATGCACTTGATGTATTTGATGAATTTTTTAATTCAAAGAGAAATTCTGGATTACAAACAGTCAAGACAAATAATAACATTAATGTAACTGATAATGAATATTCATGGAAGATTTCACTTGCTGCCCCTGGGCTTACAAAAAAAGATTTTAATGTATCTCTAAAGAACAACACACTGAGCATTGGATATAGTGCTGGTGAAACAAATACAAATATGTTTACTAAGGGTTCTTACACAAAATCTTGGTCAGTTCCTGATACTGTAGTATCTGAAGATATTAGTGCTATGTACAAGAACGGAATTCTATCAGTTGCTATAGCAAAGCCAAAAGCTGAAGAACCAGTAGAAACTACAATAGAAGTTAAATAAGGAGAAGTCACAATATGTCAAAAATTATTGGAATTGATTTAGGAACAACAAATTCAGCAGTAGCAGTTATGGAAGGCAAAAGTGCTATTATAATTCAAAACAAAGAAGGAAATAGAACAACGCCATCTACTGTTGGCTTTACAGAGGATGATAGAGTTGTTGGAACACCTGCCAAAAGACAAGCAGTAACAAATCCAGAAAACACAATTTTTTCTGCAAAAAGATTTATGGGAAGATCATATGATGAATGTAAAGCAGAAGCAAAAAAAATGCCCTATAATATTGTAAAAGGCAAAAAAAATGCTACACAATTTAAAATAAATGAAAAAAATTATACACCACCAGAAATATCTGCAATTATTTTACAAAGCTTAAGGCAGGTTGCTGAAGATTATTTAGGTGAAGAAGTAACAGAAGCAGTTATTACTGTTCCCGCATACTTTAATGATGATCAAAGGCAAGCGACAAAAGATGCAGGCAAAATTGCAGGTTTAGATGTTAAAAGAATAATTAATGAACCTACTGCAGCTGCACTTGCATATGGTCTTGATAAAAAACAAGATTTGAAAATTGCAGTATTTGATCTCGGAGGAGGGACTTTTGACATTTCAATTCTTGAAATTGCAGACGGTGTCTTTGAAGTTAAATCAACAAATGGTGATACAACATTAGGTGGGGACGACTTTGACCAAGTAGTCATCAATTGGATTTTGTCAGAGTTTAAAAAGACAAGTGGTGTTGACTTGAGTAACGACAATTTAGCATTACAAAGACTAAGAGAAGCAAGTGAAAAGGCAAAATGTGAATTATCAACAGCAAAACAAACGGATATAAATCTCCCATTTATCACAGCGGATAATTCAGGGCCTAAACATTTGCAGTTGAAACTAACAAGAGCAAAATTTGAACAATTAATTGAAGATCTTGTAAAAAGAACAAAAAAGCCATGCTTAAAAGCTATAAAAGATTCAAAATTTGCAAAAGATGATATTGACGAAGTAATACTTGTTGGTGGTTCTACAAGAATTCCGAAAGTTCAAAAAGCTGTTAAAGAAATTTTTAATAAAGAGCCAAGTAAAAGTGTCAATCCTGATGAAGTAGTTGCAATAGGTGCAGCTATACAAGGTGGTGTTCTTTCTGGTGATATAACTGACATCTTACTCTTAGATGTCACACCACTTTCACTTGGCATCGAAACCCTTGGTGGTGTTTTTACAAAAATTATTGATGCAAATACAACAATACCTGTTAAAAAGTCTGAAGTGTTTTCAACATCAGTAGATGGCCAAGTTAATGTTGAAGTTCATGTCCTGCAGGGTGAGAGAGAAATTGCATTAGGAAATAAATCACTTGGAAAATTCAATCTTGATGGAATTCCGCCGGCGCCCCGGGGCGTTCCTCAAGTAGAAGTTTCATTTGACATTGATGCAAATGGGATATTAAATGTTTCAGCGGAAGACAAAGCTACTGGAAAAGAACAAAAAATACGCATTGAAGGATCATCAGGGTTGTCAGAAGAAGAAATTGAAAAAATGAAACAAGATGCTGAGCTACATCGTGATGAAGATGAAAAAAAGAGACAAGAAGTAGAACTAAGAAATAGTGCTGAAAATGCAGTTTTCGGTGCAGAAAAATTTGTTAGTGAGTATGAAGAAAAATTAACTGATGAAGAAAAAGAAAATATTGAAATTCAAATTCAAGAATTAAAAAATTCATTAGAAAGTGATAATGTTGATGATATAGATCAAATGATGAAAAATTTAACAAATACCATGATGGAATTAGGTAAGAAATTGTATCAAGAAGTCAAAGATGCAGCTGAAGAAGCTGATGCTGAAGAAGTTGACGCAAAGGTGGTTGATGCTGATGACATTGATGCAGAAGAAGTTGCTTAAACGTTCTTGCTACGTTCTCTTGTACTGAACCTAGCACCAAAAGTTGCCGCTGGGCTCTTTTTTAGAGCCCAGCGGCAATTATTTGTGAATTAATACATGAAAAAGGATAATTACTATCATGATCAATTACTCACCAATCAAAGAATATATCGATAATATCGTTAATACAAACCCAACAATAGGCGTAACTGTAAAATTGCAAGGTAATGGATTTGAACTTATGTACCTTACAGTTGTAAAAAAGTTGCAATACAATGAAATCTTAAAAAGAGTACATAAACAAGCAATTGATTATTTAGCTGATGTTGAAAAAGGTATTAAAAAATATTACAAGTCTAAAACCGGTGATTCATTGTCATTTAAAATGATTGATGAACGGCAAGTAAATAATCCCACCGGCTTGCTATGGACATATGGTGGAGATGAATCAATATATTTCAGACTTTTTAGAAATTATGAAATAACAAAACCCAAAGGTATTGAACCGTTAGATTTTGATTAAATTTGATATCTTTAATTGACTTTTTGCTGTAAGTTTTCATACTTATAATCATGCAAAAAGCTAATATTGTCAAAGAAATAATTAAATGTGGCCAAGATCCAGTTTATTTTATTGACAAATATGCTAAAATTCAACACCCTATTAAGGGGTTGGTACCATTTAAATTATACGACTTTCAAAAAGATTTAACGGCATCATTTACAAAAAATAGATTTACTATCATTAATAAAGGTAGGCAATTAGGTGTTTCAACATTAATAGCCGCATTCAGCACGTGGATGATTCTGTTTTATAAAGATAAAAATATTTTAGTAATTGCAACTAAAGCAGAGACTGCAAAAAATATAATTAATAAAGTAAGAATAATTATTAAAAATATACCTCAAGATCTTTTTATAGCAAAGATAACAACTGATAACAAGCACTCAATTGAACTATCGAACGGGTCAAAAATTAAATCTGTATCAACGTCTAAAGATGCAGGCAGATCAGAAGCTTTATCATTATTAATAATCGATGAAGCTGCTCACGTTGATAATTTAGATGAGCTTTGGACTGGCTTATATCCTACACTTGCGACTGGTGGGCGATGTATTTTAGCATCAACGCCAAATGGCACCGGTAATAAATTTCATAAACTATATGTTGATGGTGAAACTAGCTCAAATGACTTTAGTGCAGTTACACTTCCGTGGTCCGTTCATCCAGAAAGAGATGAAGAATGGTTTAAAAATGAAACGCATAATCTGCCCAGAAAAAAAATTGCGCAAGAATACGAAGCTGAATTTATAGCGTCAGGTGATACATACATACAGCCAGAAGATATTCAATATCTTGCCAACACTATAAGAGATCCAATCTCTAAAGAAGGCATTGATAATAATTTATGGATTTGGGAATATCCTATTAAAAATGAAGAATATATTATAGGTGCAGATATAGCCCGCGGGGACGGAAGAGATTTTTCAACATTACACTGCATAAAACAATCTACGTTTGAAGTTGTTGCAGAATATAGAGGAAAATTAC
>CEPX01042700.1_pt1 | contig 22344 bp, 28 predicted proteins | sample 361361 | NCBI WGS metagenome assembly CEPX01 (sample SAMEA2619974, study PRJEB7988) | marine metagenome | biome: marine biome (ENVO:00000447); feature: mesopelagic zone (ENVO:00000213) & marine oxygen minimum zone (ENVO:01000065); material: "saline water (ENVO:00002010), including plankton...
ACATTTCATACATTGATAGCTATCATCATGGTACCTAGACGCGTCGCAATTTGGCGGTAAGGTTACATGGGATGGGACACGGAATTCGTTAACACAACCTGGATTAGCGACATCACTTGCCGGCGTCGATCGACTTGGTCTGTCTTTAGAAACTGCTTCTTGCCATCCAGCTTGACCCAATTCAATTTCCAATTCTCGCTGCGCAAAAAAAATAATTTTTTCTAAGTCATATTGTCGGGATGTTCCTTTTTTATCTCCCAACCGATAGGCAGCTTTGAAAATGTTACCAACATTGAATGACATTTTGCGGTATTCAATTAAATCAGCAATACCGGTAGCGCCAGGCGGCAAATCATAATAGTTACTTTTCCATCCTGTCAATTTATTATCCATAATTAAAGAGTCTTCCTTTTTCCTCGTTTCCGTGCTTGTTTCTGAGCTTTTAGTTTATCTGGATTGACCGTTGCAGATTCACCTATTTGTGCGATATCAACTAAGCTACCGCCGAAATTATACGTTCCGGTATGGATCATTTTCATCCAAGGACATAGCCAAACCTTGATTCCAGCTTTCCGAGCCCATTGGCAAAACATATAATCTTCCGATAAATATCTTTTAGAAAAGTCTTCCTGACCTGTATCATCAATCAATGCCAAGAGCTCTTTTTTGGTTGGCTCTTTTCCTTTTTCCGCTAATTCTCTTATCTTACTAGGAAGCGCCGCTTGTTTGTTGTCAATGACGCAATCGAAAAATGCCATGATTTCTCTAGTTCCGTCAAAAGCCTCAGTCCGGACATGGTCTGGTCTGTACATAAATTCTGGATAAGCGTCTCGATATCTTTCAAGGGTTTCCCTTGATATCATCATAAACCCGGTTCCGCCTTCCAGCACCTCAACCGGCTCATCAAGGCGAACTTCTGGTTGATCATCATGTGCCGGATTAAAGACGTAATCGCCAACATACCTATTAAGCTCTTCGGGATCAATATCAGCCATTCCTTTATCAACAGCTGTCTTGATTTTCTCCCAGGCGATTGTTTTCTTTGGATATGGTCCACAAATAATATCATAATCAGACTTATAAGGATCACAAAGTACAGCTAGATGGAGAACATCTTCCGCGTTGAAGCTGATATCACCATCGATAAACATCAAATGAGTGAAATCCTTGCTTCGAAGAAATTCATCAACTAGATAATTTCTGGCTCTAGGTATTAATGATTCGTTAAAAAGGTAGAAAAATTGAACGGTCACTCCATATGAAGTACAGAGTGTGGCTAGATCAGCCGTGGATTTTGTGTACATCCCTGTACACATTCCCCCAAACATAGGAGTAGCAACGAAAATCTTCCGTTTGCGAAGTTCGTCAATATTAATTGTTGTATCCATTTTATGGTCCATTATATTATTGTTCAAATCACTCAATGGTATATATACGCAAATCGCCCGGGCGATTTCAGAACCGGGAGATTTTTAGGTTATAGTTCAGTCTTAAAAGGGAGACTGGTCAATTTCACCTTCCGGGTTGATGGGACCGACAAACTCAGTGGTATCATCAACCACATCATCATTTTCCTCTTCCTCAGAAGGTTTGCAGGCATCATAAATTTCCATGAAAGAAACCTTAGTTTCTTCATCAAATCGGGCAACACCCATTTCAACAGCCTTCCGATCATCGCCGAAAACATTGTATGCTTTCGAAATATGGGTCAGCCGCCGCGTCGAGATAACTTCATCAGCCGCTTCCTCAGCATAAGCCTTCCGGATGGTAGTTGCCCACTGGCACATGGTATTAATGAAGGGATCCTTCTCGTCCATAGCCATAGACTTGAACAACTTAGAAAGAATCTTCCGTTCAACATCCTCAGGAGGATAATCATGCTCAAGAACAATTGCAAACCGTTCTAGGAAAGCTTCATTCAAGACGTTAGTTCCAATGAACTTTCCGTTGTCATTACCCTGACCCTTCGTGTTTGCGGTGGCAACCACGTTGAAACCGGCTGCCGGTTTCACAAATTCACCAGTCTTTTTGATGAAATATCCTTCGCCTTCAAGGATCGACTGAAGGCACATCAACTTGCCAGGAGTACCTAGATCAATTTCGTCCAGGAGCAAGGTGCAACCCATTTCCATGGCACGAATGGCAGGACCCTTGAAAAACACAGTCTCGCCGTCAACCAACCGGAAACCGCCGATCAAATCATCTTCATCGGTTTCACAAGTAATGTTCACTCGGACAATTTCTTTCCGAGCCCAGGCATTTACTTGGCCCATCATATAGGTCTTGCCGTTGCCGGAAAGGCCTGTGATGAAAACAGGCATAAACAGGCCTGACTCGATAATAGCCAACGCATCCTTGAAAAACCCGAACTTAACCAACAGAGGGTCCTTGGACGGGATCAACGATTTGGTTGAAAATGAAGTGTGATTTTCCTCGGTATCCAAAACCGGGGCCTTCGAGGAAACAAGATCAACACCAGTATTTGCATTAGCTGCAACAGCCGCAACCATCGGGTTAACATCAAGCTTGGGCAGCTTCCAATAACCACGACGAACTTTCAAACCGAACTTTGGATCACGAACCCATGTCGGAGTTCGGATACCAGCTTTCTCTGCCGCGGCAGCGATCATGCTTCGATCAACTTCCGCTTCAGGGCCGTACATGGCCGTTGCGACTTCAACAAAAGCCTTTTTCATAGGGGTCAACTTGAGACTCATATCAAATAATTCCTTTTCTCTCTCATAATCTCTATTTTAAAGGTAGCAAACCTTAGCTTTATTGTCAAGCTGCCGCGGCCGTTTTTCCAATGGAAAAACGGATGTGTGACATTTTTATCACTTTGGAGCCCATCCTGATTGACATAAAAAATTCCATTTATCACGGGCCGCTTGAATAGAAATTGGAGTTTCATCAAATGCATCCGGATGCATTTCCGGAACTTGTAGTTGCCGGCCACTAGGAAGATAAGCTTTTATAACAACGTTTTGCAAGCCTTTATAAACATAAAAACTTAACCATCGACCATTTGGGGACCGGTATATTTTATAAACATCAGCCATGATTATTGCTGTGTCCATCCTTCTCGGCAAAGTTCATTCCATTTATCTCGAGCTTCTTGAATTTTTATAATTTCTGCCCGGCAGGCGCGCCCCGATGCTCGAGCTTGGCGGCCAGGAAGACGTACAAGTTTTCCTTGACTATAAAGCCGGACCAAAACGATATTATCACCAACTTTAAAGCTCATATATTCATCGGTTTTTGGAGATAGTAATGTAAACATTTTCATGTTCTAGGCAATCAATTCGATGAACTTGTTCAAAACAACCCGATTCAGAAGCTTGGTTTTATGAGCCGCAATAAAGGTCGAAGCCAACTTCCGAGTTGTCATATCACTCTCAAATTCAGGCTTGGTTTCTTCTACCATCAATTCCTTACCACCAGCCAGGATAAACAAAGCATCATAGCCAGACGTGGTTGAAATAACATACCGATCAGCCCGGAACTTTTCACAAAGTTCTTCCATATCAGAAGAATACTGATTAATATTCATTTGCCAGCTGAGAATCTCCTTGATTTCCTTATTCTTCTGGCGGCCGCGCGCGGCCGCGCTGCGGCCGAGGGCGTGCTGGCCAGCCTCAGTCAAGAAAAAACCAACCACATTAACATTGGCACACTCTTTCAACATCTGCAACAAGGCATAAGTTTCAGGACGCCGAACTGAATAAGAACGATCCCAGGTCTTACGGCCATGCCGATCTTTACTGATTTCTACATCGGACAAAGGATATTCATACCCAGTCAACTTATCTTTATAAATCAGGATATTATCTCTACGTGTGTTGTTTTTATTATTAAAAGCAAGGTGGCCAGAGGCACCGTCTGACAAAATAACAGTATTGATAATATCCGCCCCGGTCCGGGTCCGAAAATCTTCAACGATATTCCGCATGGCAATAATTGCGTCATTTAATGGGGTCCCACCTAAGCCATAGCCAGGAGCAACAGAACGGCGGTTAACCATACCATTCTGATCCATCGCCGAGGCCGTTGTATGGATGTAATAGGTCATTTTATTAAATTCGGCTTTCTTCATCCGGGATGAGAAAAGGTTAATCATGGTCAGGCCGTTGAATTTGACCTCGTTGTGATTGGAATATATATTGTTTTCTCGAGGAAAACAATCAGAAAAGGCAAAAACTTCAAAGGGAATTGCAACCTTCCGGCAAAACATCACCAAATTCAACATCTGTTCAACTGTACCGAGGATATTATGACCCATTGAGCCAGACCAATCGACCATCATAACAAGTCCGTGAGACTTGCCGGACATTACCGTTGAAGTTGAAAGGAAAATATCTTCGTTATACTTGTAGGTATGAATCTTGAGAGGATCAACCACGCCAGTCTTATTTGTAACTGTCCGGGCGTGTTCCGTTGCAGCCTTTTTCATTTCAAATTCTTTAGCCAAGTAGGCAACAACTTTTTTATTATTAGCCAAAAACTTATCAACCGTTTCCTTGTGGTTGTTAAAATCATTAGAAAACGTCAGGTCAGTGACATGATGATCAAAATCATTCAGGACTTTTTTATAATCATGGATTAGATCATTAACATTGAAATTTTCAGGCTGTCCAACAATCTGAACCGAAGGGCTGTTATTTGATACATCAGCTAAATCTTTTTCATTAGCCCGAAAGTTATTGTCGGTTTCAGAGAAGGGGTCTTTGCCTCTATTATCGCCAGTACTAGCACCAGAATCGGAATCTGAGGAATCTGAGGAATCTGAGGAATATGAGGAATATGAGGAATCTGAGGAATCCTTACTTTCGCTGGCACTATTATCCCTTTCGATTAGGACGTCGCCATCCGAAGATTCTTCACTCTTGTCGCTGCCAGATTGAGAACCAGATCGGAGGCCATCCTCGGCAGTTTCAGACATTTCATCTTTAGCTTTTTCGAAAAGTTCAAGAGCTAACTTTTTAGCATCCTCGAAGCTTTCAGTATTCATCAGCCGGTCTAGCCAAACTTTATCTTCACCTTCAAAAACCAGGCCAGTACTCTCACCAACCTTGGCAAACATATTCAACCGGTCGATCAAATTCATTGAATTTGGATCGCGATCTTTGACGCCGAACATGTCTCGGTCAAACCACATACTTTTATAAGACGAGAAAAAGTCTTTCCGCAAGCCAGGAAACTTGCGCTTCATTTTCTTCTCAATCCGAGCATCCTCAGTAATATTCAAAAAGCCAGCAAAATTATGGCCGTACTCCTTGGTTGAGGAATGCCAACCTTCTTTCGGAGTAAACAAGGCATGTCCAACTTCATGGCATAAGAGCATCCGATAAAAATCGTCAGTCATTTCTTTCCACATCGGAAGAACAACCTCTCGTTTATTTAGATCAAAATATGCTGTGTCGGCACTACCATCATGGCGAACAGACAGGCCCTCAGCCGCAAGTAGCTGGGCAAATTTATTTTTTGTGTTGCTGTGTTCTGAATATACAGACATTTTGTTCTCTCGTTTCTATCTCTATTCTAAATATATCAAACCCAGGGCTTATTGTCAAGGCCCTGGGCGAAGAAAAATGAGATTTTCTTGAAAGTGTGATATTAATATCACTATGTGGATGTTTTTTGGACGGTTAAACCACCAGTTTAAGGAGATTCTCCGTTTCCTTTTCAACCTTCTCGCCATATAGCCTGACAGCCCACCCATACCAGTTTTCTCGGCCATTCCAGTCGTGAAGAAACACAATCGAGCCGGGCTTCGCAAACATTCTCACCATGGCTAGACAAGCCCCTCTAGCTACGCCATCGATCAAAAATACGTCAGGCGAGCTGGCAAACACATCTATCGGAATGATATAGTTCATAAGTCCCGCTGGACATTCTTCCAGGGGCGTTGCGTATGTATTTAAGGTTTCTGTATCGCTCAACTGATATGCAAATTCAGGCTCTCGTAAGTGTAGCGAATGTTTGTTATTTAGCTTCTTTTCGCCTATTTGTCCAGCAATTTGTGTAGCCCATTCCTTATTATGTTCAATTGAATATAGGAACTGATCGCCTTTCATATTCTCAAGGAACCATATGGTTGTTCCGCCTAAGCCCCATTCAGCTAATATTCCGTTTTCCGGAACAGCGTTTAAAATAGCCTGGCGATTTTTTTTGTTTATTAGTCCGTCTTGAATTTTTGCAAGAGCCGGGTCTTCAATTATAGTGAGCGTCATGTTGTGGTTGTTTCCTGTTTCTGTTGTTCTCGTTTACGCCTTCTCTGAAGGATCTTCCGATTCTTTTTGGCGCGCCGCAAGTGGAAGCTTGTTGCCAAGTATGTCATTAATATACCGTCTAAGTGATCGGTTTCGTGTTGGAAAACTCTAGAAGTCATACCGTCAAATTTAATTGTATCAGTAACTCCTTCATGGGTTGTATATCTGCAACGAACAATTGCTGGGCGTTTAACTTCGACAAATAAGCCCGGGAATGATAAACATCCTTCTTCCTGATATACTTCATCTCCTTCAATATCAACAATTGTCGGATTGAACACGCCCACAATGTTGTCCGGGTCAGCTGAATGGCCCATGACAAAAGCTCTATAAGGTATGCCTACTTGTCGCGCGGCCAGGCCGAGGCCGTTATTCAAAATCATTATTTCTTTTAAGCCTTCGAAAAGCTCCATCGGATCTTCTTTTTGAAAATCAAACGGAAAGCTTTCACCTGATAAATATTCATCATTTTCTTTCAGGAGTTTAAACGGTTTTTCCGTTAGTAAATCAGTTGTCATTTTCCATCACCTCTTTTACGTTCTCATACCATTCATCACCATACGCAGCTCGGAGTTCGCTTTCGAAAGCCCGCCAGTGCGGTTTGAATTCTTCCTCAATAGGACTATCAAGCCTTAATTCTTTCTTTTTGTTGTAGTGGTTCCGTTTCAGTCTATAAACCTCTTGACCGAAAGACCACCCAATATATTCATAATCACTAGGCTTCGGGCAATTTCTGAACACAAAATTCGATTGAACCAGAAGGCCTTCCTCTGAGAACCAAGGAACCACTTCTCGTTTCTGTTTAAGTTGCAAGGGATAAATCTTACAATGAATCGGCCTGTCTTCACCAAACATGCAGCCTGCGCCATCGTGTTTTAAATATGAACAAGGACCTTCTTGATAAACAGAGGTTTGGATGAAAACTTTGTGGTTATCTTGAAGCCCTGAAGCTTCTTCTTCGGTAAGGCATAAGAGTCCACGCCGGCGAAATGAACCGTCTTTCTTCTTTCCGCCATCACAACAGGCAAAGTTGCATGATCCACATAACGTCCTATGCTTAAACCATGCCTCACTAAATTTAATCATTATATAGCCTGTAAATGTGACTTCCTATTTGGTCGTCGGTTAAGATTTTTTTGTGTTCTGCGAGCGTCTTTTGCGAAAATACACCGCCAAAGAAAACATGTTCAACTCCCAATTTTTGCAATTCTTCCATAGTGTGGTAATATAGGAGTCTGCCGCTATATCTTTTGATCGATTCTTCATATTCATCATTTGGTTCGAAATTCGTATGAGCTAGTGGTTTATTGACAACTAAATGAGCCATATTATTCGTTGTCAATATATATACGGCGAAGCCGATAGGTATGTTCGGAGTATATCTGGTTGTAACATGATTAATCATGTAATATTTGACAACTGGATTGTTCTTTTTGGCATGTTCTTTGATGCCTTTAGCTAATTTCTTAGCTCTTAAGCCGTGGTGTTCATCTTTCCATTCACTCCACATTTCTGTCAATTTGATCATAGATTCATAGGATTTTTCATCAACGCAATCCTGGATGATTAATGGTTTGACCTTGTTAATCCCGTTCTTAGATCGCCACTTTGATCGATTGATATAATCCCATCGGCTAGGCAGGTGATAGACAAAATTATAAGTATCGTTGCCGCCTTCTCGATTGGTATATCCCCAGCTCTCAATTAGTTTTCGCTCGGCGTCAACCACCTGTATTTTGGGAGAGAGCTTGTTTCGGGCAATCGCGTCAAGAACCAGCTGTTCATGCCCTTCTTTACCCTGGACGCTGATGGGCAGGCCATCGATACGTAGATAATTAGCATTATCAAACATCAATACACGTTTAAGGAGCAGGATGACCAGGTCATCGCCTACCGAAACTGTTAACATCCGGCGCAGGCTGTCTCTTGAAATCTCGTAATATTCATGGAGGAATTCAGCCACAACCGAGCCGGCCCAACCATACCGGCGGCAACGAATTTCGTTGTACTCATTTACGATGGCTTTTGATACTGGGCGGGATTTATCGATAAATGTTTTTTCATCCCATTTAGGAAGAGCTGTGATATCAACATCAGCGATCATATCAAAAAATTCAAGTGTCATATTTTTCTATTTCATTACCCCAAGAGCCCCATCCTGGATGTGTATTCCGTGCAAAAATTTCTGGTAGCGACATAAAATCTTTTTTGAGGGCGACAACCATTCTCCGAAAAATATTTTCTTTTTTTTACATCCGCAGGGATTAAAGGAATATACTTCATTTATTCCTCGATCCTCGAGAAGTTCTTATGTTTAACAAACTTGATAGTTGTGTCAAATTTGTCAGCCAAAACATCTCCCTTATGGCTAATCACAAACACGTTTGAGCTCGATCCAAGGCTCTGGATAAGTTTCAGGAATTCTTCACAACCAGCGCCGTCCAACGAAGCGTCGAACACTTCATCCAAGATCAATAAATTGGTATTGGTGCTATTTTTCATCTTAGCGATAGCTCTCCAACAAAACAAAAGGCTCAAGTCAATCCTCATTTTTTCTCCTTCGCTAAACGAATTATAACTAAATTCGTCGCGAAATCGGCTTTTGATTGTCTCGTTGAAAGTCTCAGATAATGTAAAATTAACAAAGAAATCCATCGCTGCTAGATATTTGTTTATCAGTTTGTTCATTACAGGTACATATTGTTTGATGATCTGAGCCTTAATACCACCATCCTTCAACAAACCAGAAGCGATATGCATGATATATTTTTCTTCCGTTAGTTTTTTATTTTCCTTCTCATACACTCGCAGCTCTTTTTTCAACTCTATCAGCTTCTTTTTTTCTTCTTTAAGATCATCCTCATGTTTTTGTAGATCAAGGATATCCTTGTCAATTTTTTCTTTATATGAGTTTAAGGCGTTAATTTCAGTTTGTTCGCTAGCAATGGCATTATTCATATATCGAATTTCACTCAGGCATTCATCGATAACCAATAGCTGTTTAGTCACAAGATCCCATTCGCTCTGGAAATTATCCATATTATCTTCAATTTTTTGGAGTTTGCCTTCTCTATTTTCAAGCTTAAGCTTCTTTGTGTCTATAGGGATATCCTGGTCACAAGTAGGACAGTGATTGTTTTCATTGAAAAAAGCGATTTCTCTAGAGAGCTTCTTGCTTGTCTTAGTTAACGACTTGGATAGGTCTACAAATTGTTGATCTTTATTTTGCCATTTACCTCGGCCTTTAATCTTATCTTGTATTTGGTCAATAGCCGTTGAATGTTTAAGGATTTTTTTACTTCGCTTCCTTACTTCTATATCAAGTTTTTCTATCTGTTTTCTATTTTTCTTAATCTTATTTTCATTATTCGTTTTGATTGACTTGATATGGTCTTCCTGAAGCGTTTTCTTTTCAGTATTCAGGTTAATTTGGTACTCTAGAGCCTGTAAATCTTCCTTGTTATAGTATATCTTATCTTTTAAAATAGCGAACATGATTGAAAATATTTCAATATCCAGCAAATCTTCAATAACCTCACGGCGATTAGCTGGGGTCAGCTGCATAAACGGCACAAATGAGCTGTTGCCCAGAACCACAATCTGAGTGAATGATTTGAAATTAAGCTTAAGGATGTTCTTTTCAAGGTATGCCTGGCTGTCTCTAGCCGCAGCATCCTGGTCTAACATTTCACCGTTTTTCCGGATTTCAAATGAGCGTCTAGCCAGCGTACGGCGTACCATATACTCAACCTTACCGACACGGAATTCAACTTCGACCACACAGTCTTTCTTGTTGACTGAGTTAATAAGCTGGGGGATATTGATTCGCCGGAAAGGTTTGCCAAAAAGGCCAAAACATAAAACATCCAATAGAGTAGATTTACCAGAGCCATTCTCACCTATAATAAGAGTGGTCGGTTCTCTGTCTAATTCAATTTCTGTAAAGGCATTCCCGGTTGATAAAAAATTCTTAAAGCGAACTTTGGAAAAATGTATCATTTAAAATGTTTTGGATCGCCCCATGAAATATTTGTGTCCCATTCATAACATGGGCGGTATGGTCCCGGAATTGTTGGATACTCTGGTCGCTTAGGCCGAGGGTTTGATCCTTTCTCAAGATCAGCCAGCCGGCGTTCAAGCTCTTCGATACGATCCAAAAGATCCTTCTTTCGAAGGCCTTTTTTCAGCCGCTGGGACCTTTTACCTAATCCTGGATATTTAGATTTACTCATTTGCTTACTCCATTGTGTTCATAGCTTCATTATATAGGCCTTGCATGAGCTTGTCAAGCTGTTTAGATCCCTGGACCAATTGCATCCCTTTGACATATTTAGAAAGGATAGTGGCGGTGTCCTCAGCTTGGTCAAGGATATCTTCATCATCTTCCAGATGTGCGTTGAAATGGTCATCTACAATATCAATTTTCTGAGGCTCAACCTTATAAATCTCGTCCAGGAACTTGTCAAACCAAAACGGATTGTCTCGTTTCGAAATGATAACTTTGACGTACGCCCCTTTAAGCCGGCTGAAATCCTGGTTACAAATTTCTTCCATCGTCTTTTCACCATCATCATACCAAACTTTATGGAACATCTTGTAAGGATTGCGATGGTGTCTAAGCTTCCGGGTATCTGTGTCAAATATATGGAAGCCTCTCGGATCATTATAATCGCTCCAGGTGTATTCTGCCACAGCACCCAGGTAATGGATATTGCCTTGAGTTGATTTATGATGGAAATGGCCACTGGCTACGAAATCGAACTTATCAAACAAGTCTGTAGTTTCGCCATGCTCTTTATTGACACGGCCTTTATACATCTGGAACCCTTGGATTTCAAGATGTCCGAAGAGGACCTGAGCTTTTGTCTCGTTTATTATGCGAGTTGATTCACCTATATTTTCCGCGTTAATCCATGGCACATATAATAAGTCCAACCCATCTATGTTCACTTCCGTTGTGTTTTTGAAGATTTTCAAATTTGGGTAGTCGCCGACCAATAAATCCATACTATTTACTTCATTGGTATTCTTATAATACACGGTATGATTACCAATTATACAATCTAGTCTTACATTACGCTCTGCTAGTCTATCAAACCACATCTCTTTTGCCCGTTTTAGTGTAATATAGTTGATATACTTGCGGCGATCAAAAGTATCACCCAAGTCTACAACATGGGTGATATTGTGTTTATCAATATAGGGAAAGATTATATCAGTATAGAATCGATCAAAATAGTCAAGGAAAACTTGTGCGTCATTCCGTACACCAAAGTGTTGATCGGTGATTAAAAGGAGCTTCAATTTTTAGCTTCCGTCCCACACATTGGGCATTCATTATCATCAATTTTTAATGTAGCGTGGAACTGACTTTCTGAGCCGCGCCTATACCCACGATACCATTGTTTGCCTCCTTCCTTACCAGGAGAATATTCAGCATGGCAGCGCCTGTTTTGACAAACCACTGTGCCTTTATATCTCGGTTTAGGAGGTTGATATGTCGGTAATATTGCAAATCCCATTATTTCTTCTTTTTCTTCTTCCTGCGTTTGGTTGCTTCAAATTCGCGAACAAAATTGTCCTGATATTCTTGACTCCACTCTGAGGCTTTTATTGTATCACCATACGTAAAGCTATTTGAGCCAGAGCCAGAATCTTGCTCATATCCAGCTTTGTCTAGTGATGTGACAATATTTTGCCGCTCTGTCATTTTATACTTGACATAGAGCAGCTTCTTTTCCTTGGCTATTCGGCGTAAGAAGGCAAACCAGATAATTCGAGTGAAATATGCAAACGGATTAGGGGTTTTTCCTAGATCAAGTGCTTTCCGAGCATCAAAATTGTCCATATATTGAAGACAGTTTTCAACGCCGTCCATCACCATTTCCTCTCGGAATGGATATTTGATAAAATTTTGTCTGAATGACAAATGGGTCGCGATTTTCATAAAACATTCTGCAATGTAATTTGTGATCATTGGGCGTTGTTTGTTTGAATCCTCGGCCGCTTCAACTTTTATTTTAAAATCGATTAATGCTGCCGCGAAGTCTTTATTATTAACATAATGTTTTGGGTTCTTTTTTGTAGCCATATAATTTATACTCCATACTATTTTGCCTTTATTATAGCAGGAGGATCTATTATTGTCAAGCTTTTAGTTGGGTTGATTATTTGCAGTATCTCCAGGCTGCCACCATTTGAGAAACTCCTTAAACCCCTCTTTCTCATCTTCCTCAACATGCTTCGCGATCTTTTCTTTATGGTCAGGATCTTCGGTTGAAATCATGCTGGTCTTGGATTCGTCATTAGTTCCATGAATATTGGTGCTATAAAATGACGCGGCCGCGTCATTATAATATTCTTCAACTTTACCAGCAACAGCGGCAAAGGTTAAAATTTTACTAAAAGGGATGAAAATAACAGGATCGTTAGTAAAAGGCAACCATCGATTAAGAAATATTTGCTGCATAGGTTTTATATACCCGGTAGTAGCGATCGGAGCTATATCAATCATAACTTTCATTGGTTTAATAACACCAATAGCTACAGGATTTTCACCCTCTTTTCTGTTGCCGCCGACCTCTACTGTCTGGGCAATGATTTCTTCACCGCTCACTAATTTTAACAGATAGACTGGGCCTGAATCTGAATATTCTGGTGGTTTTTCTGACATATTTCCTCACAAATCGATTTTGTAAATTTTGTAATCAAATTGTTCGCTGTTGTATATATTTATACGCTCCGCGAAATGCCTGATGGTATAATTCTTATGGCGGCCGATGATTAGGTCATCAGCTATGTCATAAAGCGTTGCCATGCTTTTTTGATCCGTTCGGCGCAGACCTCGGCCGATGCTTTGGAGATTGCGTATCCGAGACTTACTAGGAGAAGCAAATATAAGATTATCAAGATTAGGAATATTAACACCGGTGCTATAAGTGCCATAAGAGGCCACAATAATATGGCCCCGCCCAGAATTAACAATGTTTCTGATTTCTTCTCGGTTGTCAGCTGCGACTCCACCGTGGATATAATGGACATTAGCAGATCCTTGAGGGCTCTTTTGGCTGTCATTTTCGATCCTTTCTTTGATCGCTTGAAAAAGCTGTTTGCCGTGTTTATCAACATATTGAAATAAAAGCAGAGTATTACCTTCAAGCGAAACCGCGAGGTTTCTAATAAATATATTTCTTCTACCGTGCGAGACTAGGTAGTCCATTTCCTGATGGTAAGTAAACTTTCTCGCAGCTTGTCTTTCTTCTTCGGTATGCTTCAAAATTAATGTCTTGATCCTGAAATCCGCCAGGTATTTTTGATCAATCAATTTTTTTGTTGATACGATATGGTTGACAGTACCGAACAGTCCTTCAAGGACGAGCTTATTCGTCTCCATGCCGTCTAGCGTGCCTGTGAACCCGAATCTATATTTACAATCTGTTAGCTTAGTCATAATGGCTTTGAGGGACTTTGCCTGGAAAAGATGGGCTTCGTCGCCAATTACCAATTGGTATTGCTCAAAATAACCTCTCCCTAGCTTGTAAATGGACTGCCATGTTGATATAACCACTTGTTTTTCGCTGCCTTTATCTCGGCCGGCTGTGACGCGATGGATGTTTTCCTCAGCCCATTCTTTCCCTGCATAATCAGCGAAATCAGTGTACATCTGGCTAACAAGCGATGTGGTCGGTACAATGATTAAGGTTTTGAGATCGTAATAAGCAGCAATCAAGAAGATAACCAGAGATTTACCAGACGCTGTTGGCGACACAAAAAGAGCTCTTTCGTTTCGAATAGCGTCGGCATAATTCTTGACTTGATATTTTCTAGGTTTCAGCGGCAAACCTGTCTGGATCATTTCTTCTATAAATTCAGCCGCTTCAGCTAATGAGTATGGCGATTGGCCTGTTATCGATTCGGCTCGTATAATATTGTAAGATCGATCTTTGGAAAATTTTTCAACATATGGGAGAAGGCCATAGTAGAGGCTGTTGTCTCGCCGATCAAAAAGACGGATGTATCCATCCCATATTTTATCTCGTACAGACGGAATAAAATGGGCGTTTGGGACCCTAAACGAAAAATAGTCGGCGAGTTCATAGGCAACTCCTTGGCTGCATTTAATATGAAGGTATACCTCATTCAGTTTGGTAAGCGTCAAGGTTTCAGTCATGGCTTAAACATATCCATCTTTGAATAAAATATTATATTCTTCTCTGGCTTTTTCAAGAGAACAAGAATGGGATTTGGTTTCTTTTTCGTCGGTATAGCTAACTCTAATCCTGGGTTCTAATTCAAAGGTTACAGGATGGACCCAGCGATCCATAATGAATATTACTTTTGTTTTTTTATCTGGGTGGAAAAGAGAAAATTCGTCGCCATAACGTACATTCCCTTTAAATTCAGGTTCGCCGTCCGGACCTCGGCCGGCCGAGTTTTCAAACCCTGGGGTTTGTAGTTTTTTCATTTGTTCCGCTGAGAATGCTATATTACACCTCCTTGGAACTTATTCCAGTCGATGGCGCTTTTGATATCCCAGCCGCGCTTGTCAATTTGTACTAAAATACTCTCAAGATATCTACATACATCCTCAATCCCAGCGATTTTCAGGTTAACATCAATTACGTCCTGGTCATTATCCACAGCGTCTCTCAAATCAGGTTTGAGAACTTTCTTGAGAAATGGCTCATGGCCGAATTCATCACAATCCTCTTTAGTGTTTAGGTCACCGCTAAAATAATCATATTTGTATTGGCGAAGAGTCTTTCTCTCAGCGCATGTTTTATGATACCTGGATTTCCAGATCAGGAAAATTTTCCAGTATTTGTGATGGAGTTCTGGCCGTTCAAGAGATTCTGTGGTTAAGCGATCGCCGTCAATTTTACAATCGGAAGCCCATTCAGCCATGATTTGGTCAAGAGTCATTACAGATTAAGATTTCTATTTTTTACTCGTTTTGCTGTATCTTGACGCTTCCATTCTTGGATGGTTTTCCATAAAACGCGTTTTTCAAAGAAACCAAAATTATAGGTAAACGGTGCTGCCATTTTAAGGTATCCTTGACCGCTGGCCACCCAAAGCCTAGTGCCATTAGTGTGTATCATAGGAATATTCGTCTCCTCAACAATTGTTTGCTCGCCGGCAAGTTTCTTCGGCTTACTTGAACTAGGCCACATAAATTTCATAGCATATCCTCAATTGATTTAGTTAACTATAACACACTGCCTAGGCAGCGTCAAGCTAAACAGTACGAAGGCTGAATTTGCGGTATGAAAATGTAACTGTAGAATCCAAAGGAAGGTTGTCGGTTACTTGAGTGTCAAATTCAAGGCCTGCTAGTGAGATTGGAAACATATCAATAAAGGTAACCTCGATATTCGGGTTCATCGCTGAGGTCATAATCATAAGGGTACCGTCAGAATGAATATTATCCTCAACCAAGTTAGCTCCTCCCGGAGGAGCCCTAAACTCGCTCTGAGTAAAATCGTCTGGGAAACCAATTTTGATCATCCAATCATAGATTTCAAGATAGTTTTTCATATCTTCATCAATCCGGAACCTCATAGTGAATGGTTCATATGTGATTTTATTGCCTGGTAGAGGGATTTTAACGAATGGATTATATTGATCCGACTCACCTAAGGCCATTCCAGGCTGTGATATTGATTGGGTAAAGAAGGTTAAATTAGGCGCGCGTTTCAGGACGAACCTCGCCTGTTGTGGGTATAGGAAATTAAGGTTGTCAGGCTGCTGGGTTACTGCATTCATAGTTTTTCTCTAGCTGCTGTGGTGCGTACCTATTTATATAGGCGAAAAAGAGGGGAGAAACTTTCGTTTCTCCCCACGGTAAGTAATCCCGTTATTATTCTTTCTTGTGGATTACATAAGGTTGTCAATTCGTACAATACGGTAATAGATGTTCTTATTTGCGAACTGTACAACACCGTCAGCGGCCGAGGTTGCGAATGGGTTTGCAACAAGGCCGTAACGAGTTTTGAACCCGATCTTAGGCTGGAATGTATGCTCGCCGATGGCACGAACCATTTGCAGAGGCACATATGGGCAATAGAACAAGCCGGCATCAAATGCGCTTGATCCCTTATAGCCGACGGTTGCATAATGCTGACCGCTTGAGGCTGCAAAGTAAGGATCAATATACAGTTTGAACTGACCGTTCAAGATACCTGCGAAGGTATTGCCTGTATCGTCAACATTCAAGTTGTTCTTGATAGCCATTGAGGTGTCAAGTACGCCCGCCATGTTAAGAGCTGATGCAACGTCGGAAGAAGTGATAATGATATTACCCTTACCCCGCCTGGTTGCCTTGGCAATTGCGTTTGCTTCACGTTCCAACTGGAACATAAGGCCTTTGAACTTTTCAACCATCCAACGACCGTTAGCATCTGTGTCAAGGTCGAAAATACCTGCGGTAGTCACGTTTTCCTGTGCACCGATAGTAGAAGAAATGTTGATCTTACGAACCATTTCACGGTTGATTTCAGCAAGAATTTCGGTTGACAAGATGTTTGCCAATTCTGATTCTGCATCAAGGCCGTGGACCGCTTTCAAGTCCTGAGCAAGTTCCATTGAATACTCTGCCTTCAAGGCACGTGACCTTGCTGTAACGGCAATCTTTTCAATGCTGAACGCCATTTCCTGGAATGCGTTGTTTGTTGCGTCATCACCAAGTGCTTCCGCTTCTGCGGTTGTCATTGGGGTACCTGCGGTATATGAAGCCGCAGTAGCGCCAGCTGGGGTTGAACCCGTCTGAACGTTAGCATTATCAAGGGAGTGAGAGTTACCAGCAGCGGATGCTGAGAATGTGGTGTTAGCTTCGTTGAACAAAGCTTCCGTACCAGCCTGGGTGCTATAACGAGAACGCATTGCAAAGACAAGCCCGGTAGGACCGGTCATAGGCTGTACGCCCATGATATCAAAAGCGATCAGGTTAGGAGCTGCTCGCCGCAACAGGCTGATCAAGATTGGGTCGAAAATATCAACCGAACCGGCACCAGCTGTTGAGCTTGATGAGCCCATGCTGTTGGTAGGCGCCGCTTCTGCTAGAAGTCCGCCAGGAGCTTCGTAACCACCAGTAGGCCCGCCTTGTGAATCAACCTCTTGGTTTTCCAAAAGTGTAGCAATAACAGCACGCTTATGAGATGTATCGATCTCAGGAAGATCCTTATGGTTTAGGACAGGTGCCCACTTCTTTTGAAGTTCTTCGTTAAGATACATTTTTGTTCTCCTTATATACCTTTTTTATTTGGTTTATTCAATTCTATGATTATTTATAAAATTCTTGATTTCAAGATTACTGAATAAGTGTGTTGCCGATACTTTCTACATAACGAGCCATAGTAGGATCTATGTTTTGGTTTTCTTCTTCGTCATCCAAAGCATCTTTATCCAATTCAGTGTCTTCCTCGTTTAGGGTTGTACGGACACGAGCTTCGCCATTAGGGAAATACTGTTCCTTAACAGTTTCAAGCTTTTCACGGTAATCTTCTTCGGTTTCGAAATCGATACCTTCAGAAAGTGAACGAAGCTTTTCAGAATCGGTAGCTGCGAGCCCTTCGGCTACATCAGCTAGAACTTCATCTTTTTGCTTTGTTTCAACATCACCAGAAAGTTCGATGTTTTTTTCAATTTCTTCATCAAGCTTTGCTTGAAGTTCATAAACTTGGTTGCCAAGCTCTTCAACAATGTCAACCTTGTCCTCAGGAACATCAATATAATGTTCAACAAACACGCCACGTAGGTCTGTAATAAAATCTTCGGCAAGTTCTGAACGGATGCCGGCCTCGACCGCCAACTCATTCTCTTCCAGCCATTTTTCGATAACATATTCTAGATAGCTGTCAACTTTCTCAGAAAGCTCTTCAACAATCTGTTCCTTAGCTTCAGTCAATTCTTGTTCATGGTCGGCATGCATTTCTGCAGCGATACCATTGACTTTAGAAACAACAGCTGCTTCGAATAGAAGGGTTGCTTTTTCTTTCCAGCTACCTTCATCTTCGCCTTCACTGATTTCTTCGGTACTAAAAATAGCTTCAAGGTCTTCTTGGAAATCAAAGTCTTCAGCTGACTTTTTATAGTCATCCAAGGTCTTTTCACTAAATTCCTCGTCTTCATCATCGGTTGAATCGTCTTCATCCAATGAAAGAGCGCTAAGAGCGCCGCCGAAAACAGACTCAAGTTCTGCCTTTTTCATGCCCTTCATTTCGTCCATGATTGCGTTAATCATGCCGGCTTTTGTTGAAGGTGCTTTTTCTTCGGTAGCGGGAATTTTTTCACCGGATGAGCCTTGTTTCAAGCTCGTTTCATCCTTACCTTTTTTCTTCTTGTCGGCCTTAGGATCGTCGGCATTCTTTTTATCGGCGTCTTCGATTTCAGCGCCAGGAACAACCTTGGTACCAGAATGATCAGCTTTTACTTCATCAATCTCTTCCTCTTCTTCGAGGTCATCAAGATCGATTTCATCCAATAGCTCGTCAAGAGTAAGCTCATTGTCTTCCTCATCGCCTTCAAGAGCTAGGTCCAAATCGTCCTTTTCAAGGGTTTCTTCGTTGATCAACATTTTTTAGTTCTCCTGTTGAATGACTTATTTTCTTAATTCTGCAATTATTTATAATAACTGCAATTTTGGTACTTAAAGAGTTTTAATGAAACGACCCCAAATTTCGTCTTTTGCTTCGGTTAGATTACCTTCGCGAACACTTTTATCAATAACTTTTTGAGAATCGGAAACAAAACGTTCATATCGGCCATCTGGTGTAATGATCCACTCTTGACCTTCCATAACTCCTTGTACAAAAGCGTCAGGCGCTGAAGGATCGATAACAATATCTCCCGCGGTTGCTAGATGGAAATCTTCTTGGACCTCCATAACTTCGCCAACTTGCTTGAGTGAACCTAAACCACGACTTGACATACCAGGACGTCCGCCGTGAGAAATGATGTTTGCTAGTTTGTCACCAGGGCCATTATCACCTGTCAAAACTTCGGCTTTGCCGATGAAATTATTACCTTCTTTGATAATAGAAGTGAAACGATGGCAGGTAAGTGAAGGATTAACAGTCGGGCCGTCCGGATGGCCTAATTCACCAAAAGCGCCGCCTGTTTTAACTTTTTCATCAATATATTTGTTGACTTTTGGTTCTAATACTCCCATAGGATAAATTCGGCCGTTTCGATTTTTTTGCTCAGCCTGCATGATAATACCTTCGACATAGAGCTTTTTCTTGCCGGTCTTTGTTTTTTCGACAAGAAAATCAATATTCTCCGTGAGTTCTCTAATTAAAAACATGGGTTCTCCTTACGCTGAATCAGTCGAGCTAGTATAGTTAGATATTTTTTTCAATTTCCAGATAATTGTTCCTGATGTTGGACCTGCTCCTACAAGAGTAACAGCTACATTTCCTTGATCTCCAAAAGGATGGTTAAATAATTCAACTTGGATAGCTCCTGCTTGGAAATTTACAGATCCAGAACCGACCAGTGTTAATATGGTATTACCGCCTCTAGAAAGAGACCAAGTCCCTGAATTGTTCGCAGACCATGTTACGGATGAAGTTCTTAAACCTGAAACCGTTTCATTAGAATTCTGAACATGCGCTAGGTTATGGAAATCATTACCAGTAAAATGTAATGTTGCATATCCACCTTTTGTGTCGGAAGATGTTACTGCCATTTATTATGTTCTCCTAAATTTTAGCTTTAGCCTAATGCAGCTTTTTCTGCTTCATAAATCGCATCAAGACGGTCAAATTCAACTTGTTCTGCATCTTTCCATGCTTGCGGCCAGAATGCAAATTCTTCTATTTATAAGAATTGACTATGCATACACTGGAGCATACCCGTCAATCTTAAAGCAAAGCTGTTTTCCTGAAGCAATATTTGTTGTATTCAATACAAACAATGTTCTGTCTGGTAGTTGATAAAATGCAACAACTGCTCGAACTCTAGTTGTTCCGTTGACATTGTGTGACACAATTTGAATTGACGGAGCCAAATGAGTACCAGTGCTTTGATCCGATATAGTAGCAGTTAGATTAAAATCGGTGTCAACCCCGGAAAAATCAGCGGTATCTAAAATTAGATTATGCGTGTTTGTGGTACTGATTTTTAAACCAGCAACAAATGCGGTTGACGAATCTGTTCCTGTTGGGGTATTGTTATACGTCGCTGTTGCTCCATTGATCATACTAGCATAATCTGGGTCAACGACATTCAATGGTGCCGAAGCAGTGGAAATAAAATGTCTTAATGTCCCACTGTTATTATGAAGTCTAATGTAAAACGATTGACGGATATACCCCGGTGAAATATAGTCCATTAGGTATTGAGATTGAACCTTCTTGGAAGTTCCACCATCATTGACATACAGTTCATCGGTGGATGCTGGCGCTGCTGATAGAGCAGTGAGTGCTGATAGTTTTGTGTCTGCCATGATCTTATCCTAATGCAGCTTTTTCTGCTTCATAAATCGCATCAAGACGGTCAAATTCAACTTGTTCTGCATCTTTCCATGCTTGCGGCCAAAAAGAATATTCTTCTATTCTATAAGATCGGCCATCATCGCCAACAAATCTTGGAAATCGAGTGTCATTCATATCTTTCATATCTGAGCCGTTAATCCATGCATTGAGAGCATGTTGCCGGTTAGCTCTGAGTTGTTCTAATGGTGTCATTTTAATAATACCTTTTAATAATTTGTAGTTAATTCCAATCTTATGGAACATAACCCCACATTTCAAAGTAAATAGTTTTACCAGATGTGATATTGGTCGTATTTAAGTTGAACTGCGCGGAGGAAGTTGCATTTCTAAACTCTAATATTTGCCATTGTTGGTTTGTACCATTTACATCATAACCCGCTGCTCGACATAAAATAGTAAGGGCAGTACCAGTATCGTTTTGTACAACTTGTGCAGAAAATCGCTGATCAGCTTGGACCAATGCTGTTGGTGCATCGAGAATTAAATGAGAAGGTGTAGCGGAACTAATCTTCATACCAGAAGTAAACGCCGTCGAGGCATCATTTCCAGTAGCAATAGTAACTGCGGTACTATTGTCCATCATAGAGGTAAAGCTGCCAGTATTATTGTCACCTACATTAAAGACATTTCTAATTTTCAATGTTCCGCTATCATTATTTAATGACATTTGAAAATATGTTGTTAAGGCACCATCAGATTGATAATCCATCAAATATTGTGCTTGTAAAGCTTTAGATACACCACTATCGTTTATATAAAGCTCATCTGTTGCAGCAGGAACCCCGCCAAGATTTGTTAATGCTGATAGTTTTGTGTCTGCCATAAATATTCTTTCCTATTCTAATAGAAGGAAGTCGCCATTTTCTAATAATAGATAACCAGCAACTTCTAATAATAATCCGTCTCCTACGGCTGGCCCATCTCCAACAGCCACAGCTGGGTTTCCTGTCGAACTACCATCTCCCCGAATATGTTGATAATAGTTATTCGCCGCTGATATTGCCGGCCGAACCACAGTCAAATCTTCGGTTGAAATTTTATTCATTCTGATTAACAACGTACCTTTAGCTAATCCGTTACTAATCAATTGTACTCCTACATTGCCTTGATCTCCTTGGGCATGATTAAATAATTCTACTGGAATCCCAAGTTTCTCGTAGTTCCTTTCTCCGGAACCAGACAATGTTAAAACAGTATTACCTCCTCTTGATACAACCCAAGTTGCATCATTATTTGCTGCCCAAAAAACATTAGAAATCCTTGCAGCGGAAACAGATTCACCAGTTACTTCTAAATGTTTTAGGTTTGTATATCCGTTCCCTGCGAAAGTGAGAACTGCAAGGCCACCAATTTCACCGCGATTAACTATTGCCATTATGTTCGGTTCCTAATTTATTAGAACTTTACTCCTACACGATTAGCAAGAGCTAGAAGGTCTTCATCATCTAACTTTGAAACTTTACCCTTTGATGAATGGCCTTTGGAGAGTTTTGCTTCGACTTTTTTGACTAGAGCTGCGGTAGTTTCTTTAAGAGATTTCTTCTTTGCACCTTTCTTGCGGAGTTTTGCAAGATCAGAAG
>CEPX01198054.1_pt1 | contig 22342 bp, 5 predicted proteins | sample 361361 | NCBI WGS metagenome assembly CEPX01 (sample SAMEA2619974, study PRJEB7988) | marine metagenome | biome: marine biome (ENVO:00000447); feature: mesopelagic zone (ENVO:00000213) & marine oxygen minimum zone (ENVO:01000065); material: "saline water (ENVO:00002010), including plankton...
TCATACCACAAGCTAAAAGAGATAATAGTTTTAAATTTAAACATATAACTATTCCTGGGGTATCTTCAGGAACAACTGCTAATTTTGTACTTAATGTAGCTCCTGGTGAAAATTATTCTTTTAATGAAAATATAGGGGGAACTTCAGGTACAGGATATACAGATGCATTACTGGAAAGAATTTCTTCTTCTGCTGGTGGAAATCCTTTACTTTTAGAATTAGAACGTGCTGCAAGAAGTGTGAAACAAAAAATAACAGATGGTACATATCAAGTTACACATGATGGTCATATATCTGTGAAAGATTATATGCCAGAAATTACACCTGTTTTAATGCAGGCTAATTTATTAGATTATTTAAATAATGTTCAAGCAGAACATGGGTATAAACCAGATTTGACTCAACTTAGTGAGGATGAATTTACTGCACTTAATTCAGCTCTATTTAATAAATCTCAGATTAAAATAATGTTTATTATGCAAAAACTAATGTTTATGGCCCATTTAGAAAAAGTACGAGCAAACCAAGCACCGTCTGAGTATTTGAATATAGAAGATGAAGCTGAATTATGGAATGTATTAAGTCAAGATCCTACATATAGAGCAGAATTAGAATCACACGCAGGTAGTTATTCATCATCTAAAATAACAGATTTAATTAATCAAGAACTTTATAAATAAATATGGCAACTGATTTATTATTACAACCTGGAGAAGATCCAAAAGATTTAGATATTATAAGTACCATTAAAGAATGGGAAGAAGGTCCTGAAAATGTTTTTCAGATTGAGTCTCCTCATGCCCCTCGTCTTTACAATGTAGATTTCGATTCCTTTGATAAATATATGACTCGACCTTGGGATCTAGAAAGTCAGGATATATATGATATGAGGGCGAGAGGTCAAAGTGTTGGAGAAAAATTTCGATATGGGGTAACTAAATTAGTAGGTAAAACCACAACAGCCGTAGCAGGGGGAGTTGGAATGATAGTTCATGGTCTTCCTAATATGATATATAATCTTGGAGCAGAAGCTATTGATCCAGAAGGAACGGAAGGTGGATATGGAGATGCTTTTAGATCTATATTTGAAAATGATTTTCAAAGAGGTTTAGATGGAATAAATGAGTGGATGGATGAAAAGCTCCCACATTATTATTCTAAAGAAGAGCAAGAGATGAATATTTGGAAATCTATGGTTACCCCTAATTTTTGGATGAATGATTTTGTTAATGGTTTATCTTTTGTAGCTGGTGCTGTATTAACAGAACTGGCTACAGCAGGTTTAATTACAGCGGCTATGCCTTTGAGGGCTACACAATTTTTAAATGGTATTTCTAGAGCAAATCAGATAAAGCGAGCTACTGAAGCCACGGGAGTAGTTTCTAAATTTTCAAAAGCAGGAACAATGCAAAATATTGTAAATGCAACAACTATAGGAAGACGTTTAGTAACTGGTGCTGGATATGAAGCTGGTGTAGAAGCAAGACATCATTACGATCAAACTATGGATGCTTTAATGGAGTCGTGGAAAGAGAGTCCTGAAGGACAAGCTAGAATTCAAGAGTTAGGACCTAGAGCACAACCTACTCAAGAAGAAATGGGTAAAATGCATAACCTTGCCACTCAAAGTACTAATGGAGTATTTGTGGGTAATTTAGCTCTTGTAGGAGCAGGTAATTTAATAGCTTTTCCTAGAATATTTGGTGCTGGATATAATATGAATAGACAGAGTATTGGAAGAGTAATAAAGAATGCTAGTGATGATGTAGCGCAAAGATATTCAGCTGCTTATAAGTCTTTTACGAAAGGAGAGAAGATAGCGTCAGGAGCATATACTTTATTGAAAGTTCCTTTATATGAAGGATGGGTTGAAGAAGGAGGACAAGCTTGGATGGATATTGGGGGTAGAAAGTCTTCATTAGATTTTTATACTGCTAATAAAAATCCTAATAGTATGGAGGCTATAGGAGGTATGATGGAGGGCATGTATGATACTTTTGCAGAAACTTACGGAGATAAACATGTACATAAAGAGATAGCTTTAGGTATGATTTTAGGAGCTATGGGATTACCTTCTTTTGTTAGGACAAATGAAAAAACGGGTAAAAAAGAACTTAAGTTTGAACATTTTCATATGTCTGGAGGAAGTTTTGGACAATTTCAAGATAGAGCAGAGAAAAGAGAAGGGGCAGATGCATTAGCCAAATGGATGAATGAGAATCCATCAGCTGTAAAAGCAATGAAAAATAACTTTGATGCATTAACTAGATCTGCAAATGCTTCTGATAAGATGGATTATGCATTAATGACCAATAATATATATGATTGGAAAAATGCTAAACATGATCATTTCTTTAGTTATGTATACTCTAGAGCAAAGGCAGGATTTTTCGAAGATGTATTAGAAGATATTAATGATATAAAAGTTATGGATATTAATAGCTTTGGAAAAATGTTTTATCCAGGAGAAACAGAATTATCAGAAGATGCTTTACAAAAAAGAAGAGATAAAGTTGTAGAAAGTGCTACAAAAGCTGCTAATAATGTTAAGGATAGTTATGAGTTAGTAAAACAAAACGGATCAAGATTTTCAAACGATATACAACTTATGTTAGCTCACTCTTCATCTGTAGCCAAGGATCTAGATAAAAGAACAGAAAATATTAGAAATCTATTAGGAGAGTTTGGGGTAGATTTATCTGCATTGGAAGCAGGAGAAGAACTAGAAAATGTTATTAAAGAGGCTTATAAAACTACAGCAGAGTCTTTAGGTAAAACAACTCAAATAGAAGCATTAGTAAGAGACTATGCTGAAGAAGGATCTGATATTTTAACATCTTATAGTAAAGCATTTGAAAAATTAGGATTAGAAAAACCAGATGAATCTAAATTACATGAAGGAGAAAAAGTTGCAGAAGCTGAATTTTCTGAAGCAACTTTAAGAACTCAAATAATAAGAACAGCTACTGAGATAAATAAATTACAAAAAGAGTTAAAAACACTACAAGAAAAAAATGAAGGTGACAATTTTTCTCAAGAAAATTTAGATAAAATAAATGATTTAACAGCTCGTTTAAATAATTTAAATACTACATATTTAAGAGTTAAAAATACATTACAAGAAGGAGTTGAATCTACATTAACACCTCAAGATATACAAGTTTTAAATGCTTTTGAAAAAGAGAATCCAATGGTTTTCGCAGAAAGAAGAGATGAAATTATTCAAGCTTTAATAGATTTAAGAAAATTAAGAGCTAGAAGACATGGATTTATTGGATTATACAATCAATTGTTTACTCCAGATGGTCAGCAAGAAGCATTACAACAAGTAGAAGATATAATAGTTAGTAGAGATAAATTAGCAACTGAAGCAGGTATTGAAGATGAAAAATTAAAAAGTTTGTTTAATGAATATGGGGGAGGAGAAATATTTGAATTTGATTATACTAATGATAAAGGACAAACTTCTAAGAAAAGAGCTGTATTTATAAATCCTAAACAAATAATGGTTTTACCTGGTGCTGTAGCAGCTGCACATTTAACCAAAGAAAAATATTATTCTAGATTAAGACAATTAGAAGGTAAGACAGATAAAACATCTTTAGAAGAAGTAAAGAAAATTAAACAAATTTTAGAAAAGTATTTTCCGGATGGGCAAATTAATGAGTCCGTTTGGAATTTAGATGAAACAGATCCAAATAAAATAACTAATATTAAAGGTGTTTCTAAAGAAGAGTATAGATTAGAACTGTTAAAACGTGCAATTAGAAATTTAAAAGCAGGATCTAATATTAATTTAGAACAAATAGCATTAGATATTTCTGAAGTAGAATCAGAGATTGATGAAGAATTAACTAAATTATTAACATTAGATGAAGCAGGTGTAAAAGGTACAATTACTTTAGAAAAACTAAGAGAATTACAAAATAAAATTTGGGATACTATAAATACTTTAGAATCATCTAAAGATAAATTATTAGAACAAAAAGTATTAATACAAAAAGATGTAGCTCAGTTAGATGAAGTTCTAAAATATTATAAAGATGCAGAATTAACTCCTCAAGAAAAATACGATAAAATATTGGGTATATCAGTATTATCAGAAATAACAGAAGAAGCAAAGAAAATATATGAAGAATATGGGATGGAATCAGATCCTGTATATGGGGCCTTATTTGACAGAATTAATATAAGTGAATTAGCTGCTGCTATTGAACAATCTGAATTAGAAACAGCTCCTTCTTCTGAATATTTAGCAGAGATAGATAATGCTATTGATCAGTATACAAGAGCAATTGAAGATGTACAAAGAACTAGAGCATATATAGAAAAGATTCTTAGAGATCATGCAGAAAGACAAGGCGTAGCAGGTGCTAAACAAGCTCCAATAGAATGGTTAACAGAATTAATAGATAAAGAAGACTCAGATTTTTTCAAGAATGAATTTGAATTATTGGCTAATGAAGAAAATGAATTACGAGATTTATTAGAGAAGAAACAAAATGAAGTAAATTTAAAAACACGAGCATTAGAATTAGCTACTCAAGTTAAAAACCTTGCTAGATTACAAAATGGTTTAGTTTATGAATTAGATCTTGTTATGGAATTTATGGATAGATTTTTTATACCTCCCCCTGAAATAGTAAAAGAAGCAGAAGAAAAAAATCCTCCTACTCAAAATGCTCAAATGGATGAGAATGAGGACTATGAGTTCTTTAAAAGATATGCCCCTAGTTTATTAGAAGGAACAGGGTTCTTTAAAACTATAGGTGCGCATCAGGAATTGTTAGGTAGATACGAAGAAATGATGGGTAGATCTGCTGAAGAAAAAGCAACTCCTGAATTTAAAAGAGAATTAGAAAGAATTTTACCAGAATTAAGGTTTTTTAAGTTTGCAGAAGAAACAAAAACTTTTAAAGAGTATAAATTAAGAATCATAAGTATAAAAGATAGAAATGAATTCTTAACAAAAGAAGGGGAACCTAGAGTACACTTTTTCAGAGAAGATGAAACTAGAGAAGAAGCACATTTAATTTATTTATTAGTTGATGCTTATACAGGTAAACCTATAGAAGATAAAGATGATAAGGGATTAATATATGCTAGTGCAATGGATCCGTCCGCCTGGCGGCCTAATGGAGACTATAGATTTGCTACTTCTGATTTTGCTGATATTGAAAATCCTACACAAGAAGAGTTAGATGCAGTTGCTGCAAAAGAAGAAGAATATAAACAATGGAGACAAGAGATACTTGATAAGAAGACTCCTACATATGTTAGTATTGAGGATAAAAATAATGCTATACGAAAATGGGAAAATAATGATTACTATTCTAGAAATTCTATAGTAGGGAGGCTAATTAAAGATACTAATGAATTAAAAGATGCGCCTATAAAAGTAGTCGTAGCTCCTAAAGGAGAAGAAAGGGGTAAAATAAGTTTATTTGGGGATAAACGTACATTTGTAGGAAAGAATGGAATGCCGTATATTACAAGAAATGGCCAGTTAATTCCTTTATATGCTGCAACATTAAATAATACTCCTGATATTTTAGATATAGTATATAATGCTCTTGTTCAATATGGTATAAATGAAAAGGCATTTCAGTTTGATGAAATATCTAGCAATAAAGATGTAAATAAAATAGAGGGTACTGAAAAGAACTTAGATCAAATATTAAGTGACTATATTATGTTTGGTGCAATAGGTATTAATAGAAAGCTATCTAAATATGCTATTTATTGGGAAAAGGGAGTTCTTAAATTTGGGGAAACAGGAACTATAAATTATACAGAATTAAGTGATCCCACAAAATATGAAGATAAACATAAGGAATTAAAAGAATTCTTAAAGACATTAAGTGTACAAATAAATAAAGGTGGTAAAACTCATAATTTTCTTAATAATGATATAAATGCTAGAGCTAAAGCATATAAAGAATCTAAGGGTAAAGGAAAAACAGTAGCACCTTCATATACTAAATTTATTCAAACTATTATAGACGAAGAAGGAAATGTAACTACAAAGACATGGAAAAATTATACTGAATTTTTAGTATCTGAAAGAAATGGAAATCTCCCTATTTTAACTACAAATATTGTAGAAGATGTGAATTATGTTAAGAAGCAAGTTCCTCATCAACGAATAACTACTCCTCAATTTATTAGTACTTATTTTAAAATTGATCCTAAGTTTGGAGGATTAAATATTAAAAAAAGTCCTAAACCAAAAATTGTAGATCATATGCAAGCAGGTAGAGGAGGTCTAGAGTTAGACTCTCTTCATGAGGGAGAGCTCTATAGAGTATGGGGTACAGCCGTGAGTGGAGAACGTGGATATGTAGAAGTTCCTGTTATTATTGCAGAAGTAAATGGTATAAAGATGTTTCAATTTGATTTAACATCTGCAGTTGTACAAGAAGATTTAGAAAGTCCTCAACAAGCTATAAATAGACTTATAGTTATTAATGCTCATATAGAAGCTATGGAAGGAAATATACTTCCATCATCTTTAGTTACTTTAAATACAGCTTTAGAAGCAGGAAAATATAAACATAATTTTAATATAGTTATTTCAAAGCTAGGTACGGAAGATCCTATGGAAAAGGTTGAAGGAAGTACAGGTATAAATGCTATTATTGAAGCTGCTGATAAAGGTAAATCTATACCAGGGTTTGAATCTGTACAGAAAGGAGAAGAAGAGGTAGAGAAAGAAGAAGCACCAGCAGCGCCAGCAGTTGCAAAAGAAGGCGTATCAGAAATATTTAAAGATAATCCTGAATTATCTAAACTTGGTACAGAAGAACAATACTCTTCTTATTTAGAAACTATATTTCCAGATAGTCAAGTAAAAGATATTGTTTATCATGGAACAGATAAATCTTTTGAAGAATTTAAAATACCTGAAAAATATGGAGCATGGTTTTCTTCTAAGCCAGGTGTGGCTAGAAACCAAGCAGAACTTCTAAAAGGGAAAAATAAAGACGGTTTAATAAAATACTCTGTTTTATTAGATATTCAAAATCCTAAACAGGGAACTCCAGAAGGCTTTGATGCTTCTCCTTCAACTTATTTAGAAGGATTTGATAGCATGCTTTTTTCTAATAGATATGAAAATGAAGTTTTAATTGTTAAAAACCCAGAACAAATTCACATATTAGGTTCTAAAAAAGATATAAAAGGGTTTAAATCTTTTGTGTCTAAACCAGAAGCTCCAGTAGCTCCAGTAGTTACAAAAGCTTTAAAGGCTGATGTTATTTTACCAATTGGAACTTCTGGTAGTGGTAAATCTACATGGATTAAAAGTATAAATAAAGGTAATGATTTTGTTGTAATATCTCCTGATGAGATGAGAATTGAATTTACTGGAGATATTAATGATAAAAGTAAAGATAATGAAATATATAAGGCCGTAATAGAAAGAACTATTAAAGCTATTGAAGAAGGTAAAAGAGTAATTATTGATAGTACAAATCTTAGAAAAGATAGGAGGAAACCATTTATTAAAGCTGTTAAAAAAGCTTTACCAGATACAAATATTCAATATAAACTAATGCCTTTAAATCCCGAATTAGCAAAACAAAGAATTAAAGAGGATATCGCAGCAGGTATTGAGAGAGCTAATGTGACTGATAGCACAATAGATAGACATGCTAAGACTTATAAAGAAATGTTAAAAGATGTTAAATCTGAAGATATTTCTGAATTTATAGAAGCCCCAGCAGCTCCAGAAAATTTAGATAATATAGAAAATGAGGAGGAAGATGATGTATTCATGAGTACTGATTACTCTAATATTCCTAAAGAAAATTATCAAGTATGGGACCCTGTTGCAGAAACTGCATGGTATAATGCAGTAATGCCTAAAGATGAGAAAGGTAATTTCTTAATACCTTTTGAAATAATGCGTGATTTAATAGATGGGCATGCTTTTGGTAAGTTAACTAAAGCTGGAAATATTCTTTTATACAAAGAAGCAATAGAAGGAGCTATATATCATGAAGCTTTTCATGGCGTAACGAGATTACTAATGACTACTGAGGATAGATTATCGCTGTATGATCAGTTAAGAGGGATGCGTGGTAAGGATTATACTTACAGAGGTACATTTAAGAAACTTTCAGAGTTTACCGATAAGGAAGTAGATGAGTATTTAGCAGAGGAATTTAGAAAGTTTAGACTATCTGGAGGGACATATAAAATAGGAAAGGGTCGTAAACTTACTTGGCTGGATAGATTTATGAGATGGTTAGACAAAGTATTAAATTTCTTTACTGGCTCTGATGATAGAATATCTAGTTTATTTAATAAAATAAATAACGGAGGTTTTAAAAATGCTTCTATTATTAATAAAAATAGATCTGAAGGAGTTTATTTAACACCTGATGATACGGCATTTGAAAGACATGTTTATAGGGGAATGACTAGTTACTTAGCTAAAGTAGCTATAAAGGATAGAAAAATGAGTTTCTATGATTTCTATGAATCTAATTTCAAAGAAGATACTGAAGATTTACTTGCTGGTATATATGGAAAACCTGAAGATATCATAAATGAAATGAAAGGAGTTGCTACAGCTTCTCCAAGTGTATTAAAATCTTTAGCTCGTAGATTTAGTTCTATGAAAGCGGCTGCTAAATCTCCTAATGAAAAGGCTAAAATAGAAATAAATTATAAAAATATTTTAGATAATTGGGATAAATATATAACAGGCCATTTAGAATATATTAGACATTTTAAATTAGAAGTTAATCCAGATTCTATTACAGAAGAAAATGATAAAAATAAATTAGATATTATAGAGAAGGACGAAAAAGATCCTAATACATATATGAGTAATCCTTTAAGATTTTTAATAGGATCTTCTCCTATGATAAATAAAGATGGTACTCGTGCATTTAATGAATTAGGTCTTCCAGAACCTGTAGATTTTAATGATGTAGTTGGGTACTTATACCGAGCTTTAGCTAACTCAACTAGTTTAAGTGATATGACGAATAAGTTAAAAGATTCAATTGCATTTAAACCTGAATTAGCAGTAATTTATAATAGATTAAAATTGTCAGAATCTATTATTGATCCTTTATCTAAAGAATCTAATCATGATTGGGGGGATGTAAGAATGAAACTAGCATTTTATAATCAATTTAATCAAGCTAATGATGATTATTTATTATATATACAAAAAGATAATGGGGGAGATAAGTATTTTATAAATGCAAATACTAATAGAGTAGAAGAAGTAACAAGAAGAGAATGGCAATCTAATTTAGAAGGAAAATTAAATGATGAGAATTCTCCATTTAAAATTGCGGATAATGGAAATATTGTTATAGATGTAGAAACTCCGTTATCATATAAACCTTCTAAAGTTGTAGGTGAAAAACTTAAATTTGGGAAACCAAAATCTATAAAAGATTGGACAGTTTCTAAAAGAACTTTCGAGGATAATCTTGGTATCTTAAGCTCTTTAGGTGTAGAGTTCTCGAATTCTTCTAATATAAATCCAAGTATTATTAATACAGCAACAGATTGGATTCTTTATGAGTTGTTGGATAAAAAAGATGTAACTACAATATTCAGTAGAGATCAATTGGATGTTGGGGGTAGAATTAATGAGTTATTATCAGAGGAATTAAGGAGTTCATCTTTAGGTTTAGATTTATCATTCCAGAACTCTGAGGGAAAAACTGTATTTGGAGTATCAAGAAAAACCTATTTAAATGTATTAGTAGATAAGTTTAATTCTATGAGTTTAGAAGATATAGAGTTATTATTAGAGAACAGTGCTAATTTGAGGGGTAGTAGTTGGATACAACGATTAAAAGAAGGAGAAAAATTAAAAGTAGTTAATATACAAGGAACTAGATTAGATGTTATAGGTAGAAGAGGAAGACATTTATCTAAGGGAACTAAATCTGATATTGCGGTTGTACATTTACAAGCTATCTTAGATGGGTATCCTCCTTATCTTAGAGCTGCTGATCAAAAATCAGAATATGGGATTGGCTTTGGAGATAAAACAGAGATAGTACCAATTGATTATGCTAGAAGCGTTTTAACAAAACACTTAGAAGATGAGATTAGAACTGCACAATTATTACGTGCTGAAGGTATAGGGAGCGATATAGCAGGCTATAAAGAAAATGCTGAAACATTAAGATATTTTGAGGGTATAGTAACTATTCCTGATCATGTTCTTGCACAAGTAATGAGTGATGATCAGATATCTGAGTTTGTTATAGGAGAACAGATACAAAAAGAAATTGTTTTCCATTTAGAAAATAATATTCAAGATTTAAAAAACTATCTTTATGAATATGAACTAGTTACGAAATCGAATCAAAACGTAGGATTATCAAATACACAACTTCATAATTTAGCAGGCGCTTTACAATTAAAATATGATGGTAAAAATGTAAATAATGATTTAATAGATGCTTATTCTCAACAGGCAGCTTTAAAGCATATAATCGGTACTATAGAAATGTCTAAATTAGTATTAGGTGATTTAGCAATGTTTAGTAAGACTAGTATATTTAAAAGAACTAAACTTGCATCTGGTGCAAAAATATATCCTGCAACAGGTTCAGAAGTTAATGATTGGTTTAATACTAATATGCCACGTTCTTATGGGGAGCATTCAGATGAATTAGTATCTGTTGTTAGGGGAGATATAATGACTTCCGCTGAGTTTGTTGAAGAATATATTAAAGTTATAACAGAAACATTTGGAACTCAAGCAGGTGAAGAAGCAAGAGAAGTATATGAAAATTTAAATGAGTTTGATGGAGGCGGATTTATACATTTAGATGCAAATAGAAGCTTAAGTTTAAAATTAGAGGAATGGTCACCTAAACAAGAAGAAGCATTTCAAGAAATAGAAAAAGGGAATGTATTAAATGAGGAAACAATGGCATATTTCCCAGATATGAAACCTCAATATTTTGGCACATTTAGAACATCTAAGATAAGTGTACCTACTGGATACAAGTTTGCATTATTCCCAATACATGAAAATATGTTTAATCCTAAATCTTCCTTATATCAAATAGCTATAAATATGAGGGAGCAAAAAGTTGATATGCAAGTATTTGAGAGTGTTTCTAAAGTAGGGGGAGTACTTCAACAGGATGGAGAATTTATGCCTATGTATAGAGATGTACAACTTGGAAAAGATGCAGTATCTGTGTATAACCCTATAGATAATACAACTAATAAGCAAATATTAGAAACAGGTTTAATGGGACTTCAAGTTAAGAATTCCCCTAAATTAGATTTAACTACAACAGTTGGTACACAGCAAAGAACTCAGATGAAAAATAATCTCTATGAAGAAGGAGAATTAGATCCAGTATTTGCAGATTTGAAAGATGATTTACAATTAATGGATAATGCATATGAGGCTATTACAGAAAAGGGAATGAATATACTATTAGCTAAGACAGGTATAGTAAAAGAAAATGGTGTATATAGTTTTAAAAATAATGATGCAGCTATATTAGAGAACTTTCTTATAGAGGAGATGAATAATAGAGATATGAGTAGGCACCTTAAGAACTCTATATCACATCTATTACAAACAGATACTAGATTTACAGATTTATTAATGTCTAAACCTAAAATAGAGAAATTATTATTTAGTTTAGCTACCAATTCTACTATTAAACAGAAGACATCAGGATCTATGTTAGTTCAACGTGCTAGTACTGGATTTGAAGTAGGGGCTAAGGCAATTAAACAAAGAGATTTTGAACTTAATAATAAATTAGAGGGAGTTGATATGAAACCTCTACGTTTTTATAAGAGAGGTAGTAGTGGAAAAACAAATGCTATGCAAGTACTTGCACCTGTGCATTGGAAAGAATATATAGGCGCTAATGTTGATATAAATGAAGGAATAATAGATAAAGAGCTATTTAATCTTATAGGATTTCGTATTCCTACAGAAGGATTAGCTTCTATAGATTTCATAGAAGTAGTAGGATTTTTACCTGAAGGATATACTTCAGTTGTAGTTCCTACAGAGCTTGTAGGTAAAGCTGGCTCCGATTACGATATTGATAAATTAACTTTATATTTCCCTAATTATGAAATAAATAGAAAAACTGGATACCTGCATAAAGTTAAATTTTTAACTGGAACATCAGATACAGATGCTTTAAGAAGACTTATAAAGATAAGAGAAACAGAGCCAGATACTTATTTATCTCTTGTATCTGAATATTTACCTGAATATAGAAAGTATTTTGAGCATTTTAAAACCCAAGCTAAAGAACTTAGATTTGCTATAAAAACTCTTAAAAATAATCCTATTACTAAAGATATAATAAAAGAAATACAAGATTTAGAGTTAGAAATTTCTATTCAATCTGAATGGGGAAGAAATAAAAAACGAGTAAAACTTTTAAATAATAGACTAAGAGAGGCTAATTTAAAATTTGTGTCTATTGTATCAGATATAGAGGCGCCTTGGAGTAATCTTAGTGAATTTCAGCAAATTACAGGATCTTTAGAGGTTATAAGGAGAGAGTTATCGAAATATGATAATGTATTATTAGATGTCTTTAAGACTATGCCTATAACTATGCAAAATACTAAAAAAGCTTTACAAAATGTAATTTTAGATACGCATTGGAAAATATTAAGTCATCCTGCTAATTACTCTAGTTTAATAAATCCTATAGGATCTCCAACTTTTAAATCGCTGAGAGATTCTATAGTAGCTAAGAAAAGTACTTCATATACTAGTAGGTTAGCAGCATTGACATCAAAAAGTAATTCTAGTACTTTGAGTACTATGGAGGCTAAAGAAATGCTTTCGTTAAGTAAGCGTCTTAATGAGATGAATGAAAATAAATTATGGTCTGATGTTCTTTCATTTAGAAATGTAGTGGATAAATCCTATAATATGTGGTCTGGATTAGGGGGTGTTGGTGCAGTAGCTATAAATTCTGTTGACAATCCTAGAGCTCAACAAATTGGTATGAAGATTAATTCTGAGTATTTAAGAAATAATCCAGAAGCTGCTTTATGGTTTGAAGGATTTTCTCCGTATGAATTTAGTTTATCTAAACGTAAAAATTCTGGAGGGAGAGTATTAATCTCTTCATCATTATCAGAGTTAGGTCAGGGATATGTAGATGTAACAGCTGATGATTGGGTATTTATGATAAATGCAGGATTAAATTTCTCTATGGTTTGGACACTTTATTTAAGAGCTGGAGTACCTATTGATTTACTTGGATACTTTATGAACCAACCTATTGTAGATGAATTTGTAAGACAAAAAAATATTAAACAAGGGACACATAGAGATACATTTGAAGGAGCTTCTATTGGGTATCAATCAGACTCTTATATAATGAAGGGAATTAAAAAGAATATTAAAGGAGCTGCTAAATTACCGCTTGTACAATTATCTAAAGCTGAGTTATATAATATGATAGGAAATACTTTAGAAGGTATGAATTCTAGGGAAAAAGCTATTCAATTACAAGTTCTATCTATGTTAGAGGCAGCTATGAATTTAGGGAGAGAAGCAGGAGGATTTCACAAAGTAACTGCTTATGATACTAATGCTCCTAGTGATAGAGCCTCTATACGGTATATGAGAGTAGCTAAGGAAGTATTACAATCTAAAAACATATTTGTAGATAATAAAGAAGAAGATGCTGTAGAAGCAACCTTAAGTCTTCCTGTGCTTTCAGGGTTTAAAAATGTTACAGCAGAATTTCCAGAGATATTTAAGAATTTATTTGTAGCTGATACTATAGTTGAATATAATGCTAAAGCTGATGAAATTGTTCGTCAAGGAATAGAAAATAATTTATTTGAAGACGATATTATATACACACTTAATAGATTTGAAAATCATATAATTATACATACACTACAAAATTCTAAACTAGGGACTGATAAGCAATTAAAACAACGTGCTAATAGTCTAATGCAAGGTTTATCCAGTCTTCCTAATAGAATAGCAAATATGAAAAGAGGTTCTACTAATTTACTAATAAAAGAACTTCATCCTATATTACAGCCATATACTAATCCTAAACATCCTGAATATGGTGTAAGTAATTTACAGTTAAGACGTAAAAAATTAGCTCCTGCAGATTTAGAGTTATTAGGAGATTCTTATTTAGAGTTATATAATAATCCTGAATTTAAAGACTTAGCTTTAGATATATTATTTTTTAGTTTATTACAATCTGGTAATAACTTCTCTAGAATATCAATTTTTCATTCTATTCCTGATTGGGTTCTTATTGATTTAGCTAAAGATGCAATAGGTCAAATAGCGAATTCAAGAGTTAATTTTAGAGAAATTGTTCCTAGTTTCTATGCTAATAGCCATAAAGATGGATTAATTAGTCCGTATTTTAATTCTCGTGATTTAAGTAGTTTTAAAGGATTAGTTGAATCTGAAGATGGTAAACTTATGCTAAGTAGTAATAGGGGAGGGTTTAATTCTGGGAGGCTAGCAATCCCTGCATGGCATAGAGCTTCACGTAATAATAGTATTACTATATCTATACCTGCTATTAGTCAAGCTAAGATTAAAGAATATCAAAAAATAGATAAAAGAATACCAATGATAACTAAATTATTTGGTAAGAAGGATTCTATAAATGTTGGAGAACAAAAGTTATTTGTATATGAGGAAATCAATAAACAAGGTAATGGAATTTACCATGTTGAAATAGGAGATACTACTATACATAATAAAAATAAAGTAATAGATGCTCAAAAGATAGGTAATAGTGTTATTCCAATGGGACTCCGAAGTGTAAAAAGATCTATTGCTTCCGGAAATATTACTAAACTTGTTTTATTTAATGAATTAAAAACACAAGCTGGTAATGAAGGAGTAATAGAAACTGCAGATGGTGCAATACTAAAAGTTAGGAAATTAGGAACTTATACTAAAGGACAGTTAAGTAAAGATAAAGTAAAGTCTTCTCTAGGTATTACATCTTTAGATGATTTATTGAAGCAAGCTGGTTTAATATCGTATCCATATTTTGGAAAAGTATTTAAAAACACTACCTTTGTTAAAACTAAGAATAAAGGTCCTGTTCATATTTATGAAGTAGAGATATTAAATTCTGGATACTATACTGATGAAGAAATTGTATATAATCAAGGTAAAGAATTTGATAGCTCAGGATTTAAAAAGATAGAAAAAGATGAACAAAGTAGCGCAGAAATAGCAGCTGCACAATTAAATGCAGCAGAGAAGAAGCTTGAAGATGCTTGTAAAGGAAAAAAATCGTAAAATATGGCTTGTAGAGTAATAAGAAAATCTAATGGTGAGCTAGAAACTGTATTAGTAGATCCTGTATTATCTGAGGAACGTCAAGAATCTGAGTTATATAAAGGTTTGAATACGTTTTATCAACAAAAGTTTAGTAATACTAGAACAAATAAAGATATAAAAGAGATAGCTTTAAGAACTTATGCTATATCAGAAACTGAATCTTTTCAAACATATCATAAAGATCGAGGATTAAAATCTGATAGATTTAATGAACCATATTTTTTTGATATTCTTGATTTTTCAGAGAGAATGAATTTTGATTTGAGTTTTGGTAAACGACTTGCAAATGAAACTGATGGTATAATTGAAGCTGTAGAGGCAATTATTAATACTCAAGATCAATTTACACAAGATAATATTAATATTGTAGCAGAATATCTAAATCGTAAAATGCCAGGAGCTGATATAGCTGTAAATCCTTCTGGAAAATTATTTATAAATAGTCCTAGTAATGTATATACTGTAGATACCTTAGATGAGATATTAAAAGGTATCCCTGCATTAATAGAGTCTTTAAGACATGTAGAAAGTAGAATGTCTAATTTAATGAAAAAATTAGGAGTTACTATAAGTCCTGAAGATAGAGTTCAATATGTAAATAAAAAAGGAAATAAAGAAGATGTTAAAGCAAGGGCTAACGCATTCTTAAGATTAATTGAAACTTCTAATAAAAATGATATTTTATCATTAACAGAGGAATCAATACATATAGTATTAGATATATTAGAAGCTTCTAATAATCCTTTATTTACATCTATGTATAAAGAAATAATAACTCGTCCTATATATGAAGAAATAAAGGAAAAGTATTCAGCTTTGTATGAGGGTGATGAATATATGTTGAGGAAAGAAGCTATAACACACGAAGTATTACAGAATATTTTGAATGGTGAAATACTTGGTGATCCTCCAACTAGAATTCAAAGGTGGTGGTCTAAAGTATGGAATTTTATAAATAGATTATTTTCTAAAATAAATACTGACTCTTATACTCAAGTAGCAAGACAAATGTTACAAGAATCTGTAGAAGATGTGGATAACAATCTTATTAAAGATCAGTGGTATGCTAGTAAAGAAGAAGAAGAGGCTAAAGAGGAAGAAGATAAAAAAGCTGGTGCTGAAGAAGAAATGTTAGCTAATCGTGCCGGTGAGCATAAGGCATTGGTAGAGAGATTGAAAGAAGACAGTGCATCTTTAAAAATAAAAAAATATCCTATAAATAAAATAGAAACTACTAGAAAATGGATTTTAGAGGAGGATGCTAAAGAAATTGATAGATATGTAGGAATTCCTGGAGGAAAGTTTAATGGGGTAGTTGTATTTGGAAGACCTTCTGACGAAGTACATGATCAATTTATAAAGAAAATTGGTCCCCAACAAGCAAGAGAAGCAAATAAAGATGAGTATAATATATTAAAACGAGAACACGGTACAGCTGGTCATTTAACTTTACAACATATATCTAAAACTTTAACAGAAGGAAATTTATCTGAAACTAAAAAAACTGAATTATTTAAAGCATCTCCGTATTCTAATAGAACTCATTTTAATAAATTAGTTAGAGCGGTAAAGAAGGTTCACACTATGGCAGAAGATACTCAGAAAGTTATATTAAAGAAAAAAACTTTAACTGCCGAAGAGAAACCAGCTATTTTAATAGAGAATACAGTAATAAATAGAAAGCAAACAGTAGCAGGTAGTATAGATATATTAGTGGTATATGCTGATAATTCTGCTTCTATATTTGATTGGAAATTTATAACTCCAACACGAAGTTTTATAGAAGGATATGGAAGAAATACTAGAATATCATCATTTCCATTTACTTCTAAAATGGATGGGTATAATATTCAAGTAGGTATATATAAAGATATATTAATGAAAGATTATGGGGTTACTAGAATTAGACATTCTAGAATAGTACCTATACATGTTAGATTTAAATATGATTTTCCTAATAAAACTTATGGAGAAGAAATTACTTTACTTCAAGAAGGTACTGATAGTACTTATTTGGAACATTTACCTGTGGCTAATGAATTAACAAATATAAAAAATATAGATGATCTTATTAATCAGCAAATTCATAAACGAAATGATAAAGTATCTGAAATTCAAACAGCTAAACCTGATCAAAGAGATAGATTAAATTTACAAATAGATAATTTAACTAAAAGTATACAAAGTTTACAAGTAAGACATGATATTTCAACTACTATAGAAGCAGGAGTTGATTTAGTAAATGATTTAAATGCTAGAATTGATGAAGATTCAGAAACTAATGATGATGGTACTGTAAATGTTAAGTATATACCTACCAGTGAACTATTAGAAATGCAAGAACGATTATTTTTCTTGGACGCACTTAATTCAGATGATTATATGAATTTAATTAAAGAAGAAAATAAAACTCTTTATAAAAAAATTAAGTCTTTAATGGGAAAATACGCCTATGACTTTAATATGGCAAAGGATAGAATTCAATTAAAATTAGATGAAAGAGCAATTGGAGTTGGATTAAAAACAGGTATAAAAGTAGATAAATTATCTAGAGAAATTGGATGGACTACTAGAACTTGGACTACTTTGTCCCAAATAGATGAGCCTGCTTTTCAAGCTTTAGCTGAATTAGTAGATAGAGACAATGCAAATACTAGAGAGAAATTTAAAGAGTTAAAAGAAGAGGTAGAACAAAAGCAAAGAGCTTTAATAGATTGGGGAGGAAGAGGTGTAGCAGTATTTGATAAACTTATTAATCCAGAGACAAATAATCTATGGAATATGTATACTACTAATTTTTGGGAGTCTAGAGAAGCAGCTCGTGAAGGGAAAGATTGGAAGTTTTTTAAAGAACATTATGCTCTTAAAGAAGATTATAAAGAACAATTGCAGTATTATAAAGATTTAGCTTTTGATTCAATTGATAAAAGATATCCAGATAAATTAGACGAAAAAGGAAAACCAGTAAATAAACAACAACAAATAAGAAGAGATTCAGCTAAACTTAGATGGCTTAAAAATAGAGATGTGATTAATCATCCTGAAACAGCATGGTTAAGTAAATCTTTATGGTTAATAGCCGATTTTAATGAGGAGGTGATGGAAAAGTATAAGACTGATGAATATAAATATATTGAAAGTGTAGATGTATTAAAAGATTTTGATGAAATGCATCGAAGACGTATGTTAGAATTTAAAAAGATATTAGGTGCTAATTATGGATCTAATTTTATTGGGAATATTCATAGAGATATGTTAGATAGTATATTTCATGGTAATATGTCATTTTCTAATTTATATGAATCTATGATGGATGGACTACAAGTAAGAGAACATAATCTTATGTATGGGCAGAGAGATATGAAAACGGGGGAAATAAAGAAAACTGTCCCTAAATTATTTATTGTGGGACTAAAAGATAGTAATGGTAATTATGATCCTACATTAAAATCTTTAGACTTAGGTAAAAATTTATTATTAATGGGAATGACTGCTTATAATTATAAGCATAAAACAGAGTCATTAGATGAAGCATTATTATTAGAATCTATGCTAAAAAATAATAGTTTTGGGGAAGCAATGCGCGCTGAAACAGGAAGTCTAATAAAAGATTTAGCAGGAGAATATGAAATTAGAAGAAAAGGAACCCCATCAAAAAATTTAGAATCTTTTCAAAAATTTTTTAGATATTATTGGTATGGACAACGTAAACAGCAAAAAGATGTTCAGAAAAAAATTGGTAAAACTACTATAAGTACTGATAGAGTTATTGGAACAGTACGAAATTATGTAGCATTAAAATATCTTGGATTAGCAGTATTACCTGGTATAGCTACATATATCGGGGGTAGAGTAAATTTAGTATATCAAGCAGTAAAAGGAAGACATTTAACTAGAAAAGGATATAGGATAGCTTCATCTAAAGGAATCGCTAGAGATGATGTATATAGAGCATTTGCAGAAAATTTTGAAGTATATCAAGCTAATCTAATGATGAGACATGCTAATAAATTATCCGCAAATAGTGCTACTAGAGTATTAACACAAGATAATTTCTTTGCTCCTTACAGATTAGCTGACGAAGGTATAGATAGAAATATATTATATTCTATGGCATTGCACCATGGAATTGATGAAAATGGAAAAATACAAAAATTATCTAAATTAGAAGAAGGAGCTAAATCTTTAGTAGAATTAGCTTCAATTACTGAAAATAAAAATTGGAAACTAGGAAGTATACAAAATAAATTTAATTTAACTATAGAAGGACTGTCTAAAGATGAACATAGAAGATTTAGAAAAATGGTTAGAAGAGTAGGGCATTTAGTAAAAGGTAGTATGTCCGATGAAGATATAAGTCTTATTAATACATCTACATATGGACAAGCTTTAATGCAGTTTAAAAATTGGATGCCTGGAACCATGCAAGCTAGATTTGGGAAAATGAAATTTGATACTATTTTAGATAGTTTTGAAGAAGGAACTTGGAGAACTTTTAGTAAAGATCAAGTTATATTAGAAGGTGAGTTACAAAGTTTTACTATGTTAGTTGCTCAAAATGTAATAAGATTAGGATTAGATGCTGCAACATTTGGACTAGCTGGTTATAAAGTAAATGAAACTAAAGCTAGAGTTCAATTTGAGGAATATGCTACAGAAATGGCTAAATTAGGAGATGAAAAATTTCTTAAAGCATTAAAAGATGAAGCATTAAGGGAAGAATTATTTGAGGATTTTATAGATATGAAAAAAGGTAATATAAAAGCTTTTGCTGTTGAATTACGAACAGTAATATTATTCTTAATGTCTATATCATTCTTAGGAGGAGATTTTGATGACGATGATAAAGCTGATTATAGAGAAGCGTGGTTAGGTAGAAAATTATACTATCTATTAAATAGAACGTATTTAGAGGTAGGTTATTATGCTGATATGGGGGAAATGCAGAAAGTATTAACTACTCCTGTACCATTATTTAGATTAGGGGTAGATATATATAGTTTAGTACGAAATACTAATGATGAACTTAGAGATTGGGCTGTAGGAGAAAATGCTCCAAATGATCCTACACCATGGCTTTATTATGGATCCGACTTCTTACCAGGATTTAATCAAGTAGGTTCATTATTTGAAGTTTTCGAACAAGATAAAAGTAAAAGAAGATGATAGAATTTGTAAAAGATGCTGATAATAGCATGTTTATTGAAAAATCTAGAATTTCTAATATTAAAAAGGAAGCTACCACTATAACTATATACACTAATGGTTTATTAGAAATTTCTGATAAGATAACAATAACTGTTACTGCAGGGTATGAAGATATTGTTGCAGATAAATTAATAAGTGTTATAAATGATAATGATACATCAGGTGATGGAATGAATCAAGATATTAATATGATATCTACAGATTATATATTTAGTATCAGTACAGAAGTATCTTGGGATGCAACGACAAATGAAGATCTTCGTGTTGAACTACAAAAATTATATCCGGATGGACTTATATATACAGAAAATAAGTGGATAACAGCAATTACTTATACTGGAACGTAAAGAGTTTAACAGAGTATGAGGTAAAAAAAATAAGGGAAAGTAACAAAATAGTTACCTTCCCTTAATTTTTATATAGACATTTTTAATAAGAATAAGTATCCTATTAAATCATCTATTGTATCTTCAGTTTTATCGTTTATTCCTTTGTTTTTTATTCTTGCTAATTTATCATCAATTCTTGCACATAATGATTCAGTGGCACTAGATTTACTAAATATATTAGTAGGATTTAATGCGCTATTTCCATATGCTTTATTTTTTTCTTTTAATAAGGTTGTTATTTTGTTTACTGTGTAGTCTAATTCAATATCAAAAGGAATATTTTCTGTTACATCAACAGTTGGAACAACTTGTTCAGATATTGTATGAATTTGTGTCCAATCTAAATTATATTCTTTATTAAAATCCATTCCTGGAGGAGCAGACATTTTAACAATATCAGTTTTATCCTGTATTTTGTTCTTTTTACATCCACAATCTACTTGTACAAAACTTTTATGTATATAGAAACAATATGAATTGTTTTCTATGTCACATAATTTAAATTCTGTTTGTTTAACTTCTGCTATTTTGTATAAATTTCCTATTACACCTTTAGACCATTCAGGACTAAGTTTAATTAATTTTACAATGTTTCCGATTTTCATATTATTTATTTTTTACAGTTATATACTTCAGGATTAAAAGTTTCTTCTTCAATATTTATTATACTATATAATTCAGAATTTTTAGGTAAATTTACATCTAATAATCTTTCTAAGAGTTGTTTTCGTTTTTCACTTTTAAATAGTATTTGTCCCATTTGACTAGATATATCTTGATCATGAAATTCTAAAATATTTAATTTATATAATTTTTGTAATTCTGAATATTTACCATTAATAAATACTTCATAATTATTTTTATGATTTTTTGGAACATCAAAAATGAATAAAACGTGATAAGAATCTACATCTATTTTACTTATAAAATTTTTAAATTTACACAAAGCTTTTTCAAATTTTAAAAATAAAGGATCTGCAGAGAATCTATATAATAAGGCAATACATTTATTATTTTCTTCTGTGGCTATAAATACATTTACTAATAATTTATTCCATAAAAATAAATTTCTATTACCCCCTAACATGGGTAAAATATATATTGAAGATTTAGTCCTTTTTGCTACGGATAATTCATACGTAATTACTCCTTTTATTTCTTTTTCTTCTATCAGATTTATTTTGTATCTAACTCCTTTTATGGGTATGGTTAACCCAACGGATAAATTTAATCCGTCAGGTCCTTCTAAGGAATAAATACGGTTTTCAAGTTTATGAGGTACTAGAACTTTCGTTCCTCCTGAGATTCTAAATGTCAGAGCATTTATAGGAGTATAAGTTAATTGATCACATTTCACAGCCATTCGTTTTCATTTAAGGGTTTAACATCATTTATTACTAAGTCTTTTAGCTCGATGCCAGTT
>CEPX01059799.1_pt1 | contig 22335 bp, 26 predicted proteins | sample 361361 | NCBI WGS metagenome assembly CEPX01 (sample SAMEA2619974, study PRJEB7988) | marine metagenome | biome: marine biome (ENVO:00000447); feature: mesopelagic zone (ENVO:00000213) & marine oxygen minimum zone (ENVO:01000065); material: "saline water (ENVO:00002010), including plankton...
TATTTGTCTTACTGCAGGATTTTTTTGGATGATTAAATCATAGTGGCTGAATCTTTAGAAGTAAAAGTTGAAAAGATTTCTAATGAAGATATTGCTCTTTCTTTAAAGAAAGTAAAAAGAAGATCACAAATTGCACAAAGCATTGGTGCTATGGCAACTACTGGTTTATTTTTGCATAGTCGTTTAGGGAGATGGGATGATAATTTTGTAGGTTATGCAGGAGCTGTTGCTATCAGTTCTTTGGTTGGTTTTTTAATGTATGGTCTTTCTAGGACTGTACTTTCTCTTCGTCAGAATCCTTTAACTCATTTAAGAGATACAGTTGAAGAAGTACAAGTTTCAATGCAGGGAGAATGTGGAGAAGCTGATTTAGAACTTAGGAAGAAAACTATTCTTACTCAAGTACAAATTGCTAAAAGTCCTTTAGATAAATTAATCTTGACTGCTCTTCATGATATGTGGGGTGGAAAGTCAGAGGAGGCAATTAAAAAATATGTAAGCTTGCAACAATTGTATGAACAACAAAAGTTTAAAATTAATTCTGTAGAGTTTGCTTGGCAAGCTTTAATCTATCTACATAGAACTAATTCTGCAGCTCATGGAAGGTTAGAAGATAATTTAGAATATGCTTTTGTGCATATGTTTAATGGTGCGCCTTTTTTTGCTCATAAACGTTTTAAAAGAGTTTGTAAATTGAATCACTCTTTGCAAATTCCTGTAAATTGTTTGTATGGTTACTTTTTAGATGGATTAAAAAGAAATTCTGTTGAAAAAAAGAAAGCAACTGTTGCAAAAAAAGCAAAGAAACAATGGAAAAATGCAGTTAAATTAATTCTTGAAGATCCTTCTTTACAATTCAAGAGTTTAGGGGTTTCAAGAAATCCTGTATTAGAGATTGAAGGGCCTGAAATTATTGAGGGTGCTTTTATTTTTAAAAGAAATGAGAAAGAAAAATACTTGAAACAAGAATACAAAATAAGTAAATTTACTCATGATGCATTCCAATTTGGTGATGAAGTTCCTGAACCTTTTGATATGTTTGAAGTTGGTGGTTCTTCTTATTTTGTTTTAAAGAGATTAGCTGGGAATACTCTTGCAGAAAGTGCTGATGAATCTTCTGCTTTGAGTGCCGTGAGTTTTCTCCAAAGATATCATGCAGTAATTAATGGTGCAAAAGATACCTTACCTAGGTACGATTTAGTTCTGAAAAAAACTGATTATTTAGGTGTTTTAAAAAGAGTTGCTAAAAGAATTACTAAGAACGATGCTAGTGCTTTAGAAGATTCTTTATGTTTTGTTTTTAATTTTCTACAACAAGAAGAACGTTCTCTTATTCATGGTGATGCTCATGAAAAGAATCTTTGGAATCGTGGTAATGGTTTTAGTATGTTAGATCCTGAGCGTATGCAATTTGGTGTGAGTCAAGTGGATTTAGCTATGCTTTTAGATAGTCCTTCTGTGTATGCAGTTTTTCCTGAAAGTGAACAAGCTGTTAGTCTATATCATGACTTGCAAGGAGATGGTTGTAGTGCTGAAGAGTTTTCTTTAAAGTATGCTCATGCTGGTGTAGCAAATAATGTAATTGCTTTTTCTGCTTACAAAAGAAGTGATTATGGTCTGAATCCTGATGAGCTTTTGAGTGTAAAAAAACATCATAAAAAAAGAGGTATTGCTCATTTAGAGAGAATTGCAGAGATTGATGAGTCTTTAACTCTTCAAGTGAGAAGAGCTACAGAAGTATTATTAGAAGTCATTTAGTCTCTAATCTTCACAAAACCTTTATAAACTACTTTTTTTGTAACAGTTCTAAGAAAATGACTTCAGAAAACAATAGGTCTTTAAATTATGAATTTTCAACAGATAAAAGAGTCCTTAAAACACCAGTACTTTTAGCTGACATCCCTAAACAAGATCTTGATGATGGAAGGTCTCTTATAAGTATTGTTGCTAAGGCAACTTTGGTTACTGCTGTGGCAACTGTAGTAATTCCTCCTTTGCTTGTTCGTGCAACTTGTGTTGGTATCTATGATTTTTTTACTTCTGATGAGCTTTTATGGTATACAATTCCTCCTCAGAACTAGCAGAATCTTTAAATACAGGTAACTCAACCTCTTACTCATGAAAGAGGAGTTTCCAGATTATGCTTTGAAACATAGTTGTAGTCATTTGATGGCTTCTGCTATTAAAGAATTATTTCCTGGTGTTAAGTTTGCTATTGGTCCTCCTATTGAGGATGGTTTTTATTATGATTTCGGTGGTATTTCTTTGTCTGAAGAAGATCTTCCTAAGATTGAAGCTAAGATGAAGGAGATTGCTAAGAAGAATCTCAAATTTGAGATGGCTGAAATGTCTGTTGCTGATGCTAAAAAATTATTAAAAGATCAACCTTTCAAGTTAGAGTTACTCAAAGACATTTCTGGTAAAATTACTTTTTATAAACATGGTGATTTCTCTGATCTTTGCGAAGGGCCTCATGTTCGTTTTAGTAAAGAACTAAAACATTTTAAGTTGATGAAGGTTGCTGGTGCTTATTGGCGTGGTAACGAAAAAAATCCTATGCTTACTCGTGTGTATGGTGTTGTGTTCAAAACTAAAGTTGAACTTGATGCTTATTTAACTTTGTTAGAAGAAGCTAAGAAGCGTGATCATAAAAAGTTAGGAAAAGAATTAGATTTATTTACTTTTTCTCCTTTGGTTGGTTCTGGTTTGCCTATGTGGACTCCTAAGGGTGCTTTGGTTTGTCATTTATTAGATGATTTCGTTTGGTCTTTAAGAAAAGCTAAGGGGTATGAGAAGGTTATTATTCCTCATTTAACTAAGAAAGCTTTGTATGAAACTTCTGGTCATTGGAAAAAGTTCCAGGATGAATTATTTAAGATTTCAACTCGTGAAGGACATTTTTTTGTTATGAAACCTATGAATTGTCCTCATCATGCTCAAATTTTTGCTCGTAAACAATGGAGTTATCGTGAGCTTCCTCAAAGGTATTGTGAGACTACTATGATGTATCGGGATGAGCAGTCTGGTGAGTTGTCTGGTTTGTCTCGTGTTAGAAGTATTAATATTGATGATGCTCATGTTTTTTGTAGAAAAGATCAGGTTGAACAAGAAATTAATGCTATTTGGGATATTATTAATTCTTTTTATAGTACTTTTGGGTATGAATTACAAGTTCGTTTTTCCACTCATGATCCTAATCAATTCGAAAAATTCTTAGGTACTCCTGAGGTTTGGGCTGTTGCTGAAGAACAGATTTTGAATGTTATTAAGAAGCGTAAGGTTGGGTTTATTGAGGGTGTTGGTGAGGCTGCTTTTTATGGTCCTAAGATTGATTTTATTGCTAAGGATTCTTTAAATCGTGAGTGGCAGGTGGCGACTATTCAACTTGATTTTAATCAGCCTGATCGTTTTGATTTGACTTATGCTGGTGAAGAGAATAGACCTGAGCGTGTTGTTATGATTCATGCTGCTATTGCTGGTTCTTTTGAGCGTTTTCTTTCTGTTTTAATCGAACACTTAGCTGGTAATTTTCCTACTTGGCTTGCTCCTGTGCAAGTGAAATTATTAACTGTTACTGATCGTAATGTTGCTTTTGCTGAGCAAGTTGTGGATGAATTAAAAAAGTCTGATATTCGTGTTGAGTTAGATACTCGTTCTGAGACTATTGGACGTAAGGTTAGAGATGGTCAACTTGAGCGTGCTCCTTACATTGTTACTATTGGTGATAAAGAGGTTACTAACAAATCTTTGGCTATTCGTACTAGGAAGGGTAAAGTTACTTTTGGTGTTGCTACCAAAGACTTTATTAAGCAAGTTCTTGATGAGGTGAATGCTAAACAATGAAATTACAAGATGTATTAGAGCGTGTTGAATCTTCTAAAACTTTTGAATATTGGAAAAAGGATAATGAAGGGTCTTATTTGTCTAGTTTTTTTAAGATTGTTGAGGCTGAGGATAAAAATTGGTGGCAATTGGATTTTTATAATCCTAAAAAAGATAAGATGACTTCTTTTGTTGCTGAGAAAGAGATTAAGTTGGTTGGTAAGGATTCTAAGATTTTTAAGAGAGAGCATGATAAGGTTGAAGAATTAATTTTAGAGAAGGTGTATGTTGATGCAAAAAAGGCTGTGCAAATTTGTTTAGATTTATTAAAGGATAAGTATGATAATGCTAAGGTTACTAAGAAGATTGTTATTTTGCAAAATGTTCAGAGTATTATTTGGAATATTAGTTTGCTTACTCCTACTTTGAAATTGTTGAATGTGCGTATTGATGCTGATTCTGGTGCTGTTTTGGAAGATTCTTACAAGAATATGTTAGAATTCAGGTCTCAATCCGAATAGGTTTTTTCTTACTACTAAACCCTTTGCATAATCTTTAAAAACTCTCAAAAGCTACTCTACTTCTGTGAAATACTCTATTATCACATTCTACAAGTACGTTGATATAGGTGATCCTTTAACTTTAATGGAAGACTTGCAAGAGTTCTGTAGATCAAATAATCTTTTTGGTCGTATTCTTCTTGGTACTGAGGGGATTAATGGTGGTGTTTCTGGTTCTCTTGAAGAAGTAAAGAAGTTCAAGGAGTTTATTGTAAAAAATCCTTTATTTGCTAATCTTACTTTTCGTGAACAATCTAGTGGTTTAGAGCCTTATCAGAAGTTGGTTGTGCAATTGCGTAAAGAAGTTGTTGCTTTTGGTGAAGAAGTTAATCTAAAGAACACTGCTGAACATATTTCTCCTGCTAAATTAAAGTCTTGGTTGGATAATGATGAAGATTTCATTTTGTTAGATACGCGTAATGAGTATGAAATAAAGATTGGGAAGTTCAAGAATGCTTTAGGATTGCCTATTGATTCTTTTCGTGAGTTTCCTGATGCTGTTAAAAAATTAACTAACTTAAAAGATAAAAAAGTTGTTACTTATTGTACTGGTGGTGTGCGTTGTGAGAAGGCTTCTGCTTTTATGAAAGAACATGGGTTTAAGAATGTGTTTCAGTTAGAAGGTGGTATTATTAATTTTGCTAACCAATTCCCTAATGAATATTTTGAAGGGAGTTGTTTTGTTTTCGACAACCGTATTGCTTCTAAAATTAGTTCTGTTACTTTGAACACTTGTTCTTTCTGCACTTCTAAAACTGATGAGTATATTAATTGTCATAATTTGGATTATGATAAGTTGTTTATTGCTTGTGCTTCTTGCAGTAAGGGGATGAATGGGACTTGTTCTGTTGAGTGTAAGAGTGCTCCTCGTCAGAGGGTTGGGAGAGGTAAGCAAGCTAAGGTGTTTCAAGATCATGTCAGTGCTTGATGATTTAAAGTCTTTAGAGCAGGATTCTCTTACTCGTGGTATTCCTATTGTTGGTTTTGATAAAGGTACTTGGTTACTGCATCAAGTTATGCACTTGCAGCCTAGAAAAGTTTTGGAGTTGGGTACTGCTAATGGGTATTCTGGTTGTATTCTTGGTTCTGAGGGTGCTGTTGTAATCACTATTGAAAAGGATGCTAAGATTGCTGCTGAGGCTAAACAAAATTTTAAGAAATTTGTAATTAATGCTGAAGTTATTGTTGATGATGTTCTTTCTACTCTTAAAGAGTTGTTAGTGGATGAAACTAATATTGAGAGTTTTGATTTGATTTTTATTGATTGTGCTAAAAAGTTGTATAATCAGGTTTTGGATGATTGTATTAAGTTGGTTCGTGTTGGTGGGTTAATTATTGCTGATAATATTTCTTTTGATGGGTGTCAAGATTTCAAAAAGCGTGTTACTGATCATCCTTTGTTAAGAACTGATTTTGTTTCTATTAAGGATGGGTTGAGTTGTAGTGAGAGGGTGAATTAAATGTCTAAAAATAAATATATTGGTTCTAGGTATGAAGAAACAAGGAATTTGTTACTGACAAAAATAAGGACTGGTTTGGTTTCTGTTGTGGAGGCAATTCCTGATGTTGGTTGTTGTTATTTATGTTCTCAGCCTGTTAAAGGAGTGCGTTTAGAATTGCGTGATGAACAAATTGATGGGTTTGCTAGGTATTTTGTGGATGATGGGTGTTATCAGCGTGCAAGGCAGGAAAGGTTGATGGAATGAGTTTTTTGTGTGGTTGAGTAGTGATTTTTTTTTAGAAATGTTTATAAGGATTTAATGTTCTTTTTGTTTATACAATTTATAGGGGGTTATGATTTATGAAAAAATCAACAATTGTAATGGTATTTGCTGTCTTAACAATTTTTGTTCTTGGAGTGGTTCCAAAGAGTAGTGTTGCAGATAGTAATACTTGGACGTATAGTTCTTTAGGTGTGGAAGTGACAGTTAGTCCTGAAGCTCCTGATAAGATAGTAATTGAATACGAGCGAGATACTGGAAAGAAAGATAAGAATGGTAAAAAGATTATTATAAAGAAGATTAAAAAAATAAAAAATCCTGGCTGTAAAGCTTTTGCTTGGGAACCTGAAGATGGGTATAAACTTACTTTTAAATGTGAGAATAATGGTAAGCTAACTCCTTACGTTCAAGGTCCAAAGCATACAAGGCCTCATAGAATGTGGCCTAAGAATGGTGGTTTTGAGGCAGAACCAGTTACTGCTATCGCAAACTTGTAACAAAATCACTTATTTTTTTCTTTTTTTTTGTCAAAGTCTATAGGATAGTCATCTTCTAAAAGTTGTGCATGGTAGCCTATGGCATGAAGTTTGCTAACTTTGCTTAATCCTTTTAAGATGTTTCCACGAACACGTGCATCTACTTTCCTTCGTTGGGATAGTGCTTCTTGCAGGTAGCCTGAGAGTGTGAGGTAGCGTTCTTCTTCTTCTGATGAGAGACTGCCTTGTTGTTTGCGTGATTTGTCGCTTAGGTCAAGGAATGCTGTGAGTTTTGTTCCATAGTCTTCTGGAACTTGTATTCCTAAAGCTTTTGCATTGGCTATGGCAAATGGTCCGTAGAAGAATTCTTTTGTTTTGCGGTTATAGCCTTTTTCTGTTAAGCTTTCGTTGTTTAAAAGGTCTGGAACTTGGCGTGCGAGGTTGCGTCGTTGCCATATGTTTTGTATTTGTGGATCTTCCCAAAGTTTGTTTAGGACTTGTTGTTGTGATTTGCCTCCTACTAATCTAATGAGTCCTTCAAGGTCTTCTTTTTCTGCTTCTTTATTATAGAGTAAGTCTACGTTTACTTTTCCATTTTGTTTTTCTAAGATGTGTCTTTGTTCTGGGTGTGCTGCTAGGTATTTTCTAGTGTGTGCTATGCCTGTTTGTTCAGCTACGCCTATGGGTGTTCCCCAGTAATCAACAAATCCTTCTTTTGTGCCAAGACGAATAAGATTGGTAAAACCTTCTGGAAATAATTTTTGTAAGAGGTCACTTGCATTAGAAACTGTTCCTAAGAGGGTTGTAAGATTCTCTGGTGATGATGTTTGTTGTGTTGGTTTTTGATAATTGTTCTTTGGAAGTGTTAGTGCTTGTTCTTGTCCATTATTGAAATTGCTGGCAAGAGGTTGTTCTACTCTGTGTTCGAGAGGTGATGGAGTTTGATCTCTATTTCCTAGAAGGTAGAGTGCAGTTCCTACTAGGACTATTGGTGCTGCTATTCTTCCAATTTTATAGCTTGTTTTCATGGTTATTCTCAGTATGGTATATTGTCAATTATCTTTTTAAGATTATCTGTAGAGCTCTAGTGCTTCTTCTTCTGTAAAGTGTAATTTTCCTGGTATTATGATGCTTTGTGGTTTCTTTTCTATTGCTACTTCTTTCGCTTTTCCTACTTTGATTTCTGGCTTCTTCGTTCCTAATCCTCCACATACTATCACTTGTTCTTCTGGGTTGAGTCCTTGTTTTATTAAATAATCTAAGCCTTCTCTTGCTGTCATTAATGTATCTGTTTTGATGTCTAATAGTAATAATGTATGGAGTTCTTGTTTCTTGTTTTGTTTTAGTACTTCATAGGGGCTTGTTATGTTCTCATTTTCTAAGGGTATGGTTGTTACTCTGCCAAATTTGTACAAAAAGAGTCCTGTTATTCCTATTGCTGTTAGTACTGATGCGTTTTCTATGACTTCTACTTCTACTTTTGCTTTTTTTGCTTGTAAGTATATATCTATATGTGTTGTTGCTGCTAGTGGTGCTCCTATGACTAAAAATGCTACATTGTTTTCTTTTGCTTCTTTTATGATTTTTTGTGTTTGTGTTTCTGTAAATTCCCTATTTGCTAGAGTTATTTTTTTCCCGTAATATGTTTCTAAATCTTCTTTTGTGCATTGTAATATTGAGGTATAATTTTCTAAATAGATTGCTTTGCTACCGTTAACTGCTTCTAATCCTTTTACCGTGATGTCTTTTTCGTCACTTAAGCCTATACCTATCATGTAAATGGTCATATTCTTACTCTGGAATAAATCAAGATAGAAAGGTTTATAAAATGTGTTTTAATGTTTTTGAACTTGGTAAAAATGGTTAGATTTCAAAGAAGCGCACAATTCCCAACTAGGAAAGAATGGACTATAGAGGAAGGGTTAGAAAAGGATGGTTGGAGATATTTGACAACAGTGTTTCAGCGAGGTCACATGGAGCAAAAGAACATAGATGGAAGGGTGCAAGATGTTGAAGTGTTAGATCCTATGCCTAGTGAAGGAGAAATAATGATGATTTATAGGAATGGGCATGATGAATTATGTACTGCTCCTTGTGAAGATAAGAATGGGAAAGTGTATGTTGATATGATGAAAGTGTTTTATAAATAGTTATTTCTTTATTACATAAAAGAGTTCATTCTCAGATACTAAAGTTTCATAAGATAATTTTTTTCGTTTGAGAAGTTGTTCGATCCATCCTCTATTTGGGTGTTTCATTAACTTTCCAGATATTGTTTTTGTTGCAAAACTTATTACTAGATGTTTAGCTTTCAAAGTGGTTATAATTGTTTCACTTAGTTTGTGTCCTTTTCCTTGTTCTAATGAGTCTAAGAGGTTGAATAATAGTGCTACATCTACTTTTGGGAGTTTTTTGATATTTTCTATTTTCTTCAAGTCTAGTGTTTGTGCTTTTCCTGGTAGTTGCATGATTTTGAAATATTCGTTTAAGAATTCCATATCACTTTCGTCTATGTCATAAGCATAATACTTTATTTTTCCTAGATCTATATAAGGGTAAGAGATTGGATTTATGCCACACCCTAGGTCTAGAATACTTTTTGGTTTTCCTGTGTGGTGAAAGAGTGTTTGGTATAATGTTGGATAGCTTGTTTGTCTTTCTTTTGTTGATCTGTTTGTTGCTAATAACTTTTTGTGTGTGTCTAAGATTTGTCTCTCTTCTATTTTGTTTTTTAGTATTTTTTTTAAGTCATCTAAGTATTCTTCTCTCTTCCCTCTTTTAGTGTTTTGGAATGTTCCATGTATTGCATGTAATTCACTTCTTATTGCACTTATTATTTGTTTATATTTTTTTGTTTTTACTTTTTTTAAATATTTTTTATTTTTTGGGTGTTTAGTAAAGTAGTTTGTTATTGTTTCTTCTAGTATTGTTTTTGCTATGCCTTTGTATTTTTTATTTTTGGTTATGTTTGCTATTAATTCTTTCATTTTTGGAGAAGGAGTGTGCCTGCTATTAGTCCTAACCAGATTTCTATGTTTGGTGTTATGAATTGTGGTGTTGTTAATAAAAGGAGTGGTACTACAAAATATGGTATGTTTTTTAGAACTTCTTTTTCCATGCTTCCATAGACTAGTCCATAGACAAAAATTATTGTTGCTGTGATTAAGAGGAGTGTTTTGGAATGGAGTGCTGTTACTGTTAGTGCGAATCCAAAGAAGAGGTAAGGGTGTTTTACATATTTGCTAATTATGAGTCCTATGAGTAGTGGTGCTATCCAGATTATGTTGGTGAATATGGTGCTTATAAGTACTATTGCTAGGAGTAGTGGTATGGTCTTTCTTGCTATTTTGAAGTATTTTTTCCCTAGTACTATTTCTTCTTTAGTTGCTTTTGCTAGATAAGCACCTATTACGCAACCTATATAAGCTAGAAGACTTATGAGTAATATGTTGATCATTTGGGCTTTTGAGCTTGTTTAAGAGTTTTTAACCCTTTTGGAAAAACCGAAAACTTTATAAATGAATTAGTTACTAGCAAGTAGTTAAAAAATGACAAATCATAAAGATGCAAACTTAAGAAGAATGTATGATAAAATAAAAGCTGATCTTTCTAGTTTAAACCTTAATGCAGCTGCAAGATTCACCGAATATGTAAGGCTAGCAAGAGAAGATGCTCTTACTGATTCATTAACTAAACTACCTAATAGGGAATTGCTTTTAGAGCAAGGAACTACACGATTAACCCAAGCTATTGGGCAAAGTTTACCTATTGCGCTTTATTTAGCAGATATTGATAATTTTAAAGCAGTAAATGACCGCACTGGTTTTAGAGGTGTTGATGGTTATGATGGTGGTGATCTCTTACTTGAACAAACAGGAGTACTCTTACGACAATCTATTCGTCCAGATGATGTTGCTGGAAGATATGGTGGAGAAGAATTTGTTGTTCTTGGATTTAATACTGACGAAGATGGTGCTGAAGTCATGGCTTCTAGACTTTTAGAAAGAATGTCTCGATATCATGATAAAAAGACTTTAAGTATGGGTATTGCTACTCGTAATCCTGCACAAAAAGGAACAACTCTACAAGAATTAATTGCAGAAGCTAATGTTGCTCTGAAAGTTGCTAAAGGAACTGGAAAAGATAAATTTGTTTTTTACAAACCTGGTATGGTTGCTCCAGAATTACCTGCAAGAACTAATTAACCTAAACTAAAATAAACTCTTCTATTATTCTTACCTTTATTACTTATTTTCCCTAATGTTAATTTCCCTATTTCTTTCAAACTTTTAATGTGTGTTCCTCCATCTGCTTGTTTATCAAAGTTTTCTATATCTACTATTCTGACTTCTTCTGGTAAGTGTTCAATATACTCTTTTGCTTCTAACTTGAACAAACTTTTATCTTCTAATGCTTCTTTCTTTGGTTTGAATGTCACATGTATGGGTAAATCTTTTTCAATTGTTTCATTCGCTTTCTTAAATAGTTCTTCTATTAATTCTCTGCTAAATTCTTCTAAACTAAAATCAAATCTGCATTTTTCTAAATCTAAATTTCCTCCTGTTATGGTTGCTTTAGTTTCATTACAAAATACTCCTGCTAGTACATGTGCTGCACTATGTGATCTCATGAGTTGGTATCTTCTTTCCCAGTCTATTCTGCATTGCACTTTATCTCCTTCTTACAACCCTTCTTTGTCTACTTCATGACTAATAGTGTCACCAGATTTTTTAACAAAGATTACTTTGTATTCTTCTCCATCTTTGATTATCTTCCCTTCATCCCAAGGTTGTCCTCCGCTTATTGCATAAAACACTGTTTTATCTAAAACAACATATTTGCCATCTACTTTTTGTACTAGTGCTTCGCATTCTTGTAAATAGCTATCTTTTAAATAAAGGGCTTCTGTCATAGTTTTACAAAGTTTTCTTCTTCTTTTAAGTTTTCTGTTTGAGTAGTGAAGATAGATTTATAAAGAGGGGATTTATTTTGTTCTTTAGGGGTTTCTCAAAATATGCGAAGAGTTTCACAATACAAAAAAGCTACTTCTGTTGACACAAAAAAGTTTGTTGATGGTATTATTTCTAATCCAACTTTAAGATTTACTTATACTGCCGGACAAAGAGTTACTCGAGATGCTACTCAGATTATTCCTGTTGAATTTGTTAAAAATCAATTACATGGTTTGTTTTCTGTTGATGGTGCTTTAACAAATACACCTATTGGTTTTAGAAGAGGTGATAAATTATATCACTTAAATAAATCTCATGCACTTATTAAAGGAACAAAAAGAAGCGGGGTTGTTTATTTGCCTTTAAATGAAACTGATATTCAGTGGAATGCTGGAAAGGGTGCTTGTTGGTCTGATGGTTCTTTCTCTTATGCTTGGGGTGTTGGTAATGAAGAGGAAGTTATTACTCCTATTACTTTTGTATTCCAAACAACAAAGGATATTGTTGAAAAAGGAATTTATGAATCAGCAAGACATACTTTGCATTTAGCTCTTCATAATCATGCAACTTCTCCTTTAAATGATCGACTTTTAGATAATTTGGAAGCTCTTGTTACTAGTAGTGTAATTACTAGTAAAAAAGCAAGGAGAAGAAGTACTAGAAGAAAAAAGGAGTTGGATGTTTGTTTAGATTTAGATGATCCTCGACCTACAATTAAGTATTTAGATTCTGAGGTATTAAAACAACAGGTTGCAAAGGAAAGGCTTGCTGTTACTTTTAGTAGATATTCTCTTAGGAAGAGTCATCATATAGAAGGTGAGCTTAATCTTAGTCCTATTTTGTTGTTTGGTCCTACTGGTGTTGGGAAAACTCATTTAGCTCAAGTAATGGCTAACTTTTCTGGTTTGCCTTTTGTAAAGATTACTGCTGCTGGTGCTTCTGCAGTTGGTTATGAAGGTAGGAGTTTAGGAAGTAGGTTAGTTAGTGAGGTAAAAACAGTTACTCGTTTGAAGGCTCCTTATATGGTTGCTTTTGTAGATGAAGTTGATAAAATAGGGATTAATAGTAATTTTCAGGGTGCTGATTATGGTGCTCTAATCCAAAATGAGATGTTACATTGGTTTGAGGGTGGTATTATTGAGCATGATGATGGTGAAGCTAGATTAGATCCGAGAAATATTCAGTTTGTTCTTGCTGGTGTTTTTCGTGGTTTAGATGATATTATTTTACAAGATAGTGGTGGTAGTATTGGTTTTGGGGATGTTGCTAATCTTGATTCTATGCAAAGAACTTTGTTATTGAGTAAGGCTCAAGCAAAGCATTTTATGGCTTGGGGTCTTACTAATGAATTTGCTGGAAGAACTCTTAATAATGTTGCTGCTTTAGAGCCTTTGATGAATAATGATCTTGCAACTATTTTATCTTCATTTGCTCATTCTCCTTTACGTCAAGAATGTTTAACTTTAAATTTAAGAGGGTATGGTGTGCAGACAACTCCTAGGGTACCTCATACTCTTGCTTCTTATTGTACTCTTGAAACTGGTGCGAGGGCATTGAAGAGAATTTGTGCTGATGCTTTTCATCCCATTAATTTAGATCCTGATAAGTTTGCTGATAGTTCTAAAAATATTCATGTTAATCCTAAGTTGATAAGAAGAATTCTTGGATCTCCTCCTAAAAATAATTTAGTGTCAAAGGTTGGATGGAATTAAGTATCTAAATGGTTTATGCAGTTTAATACATATACTTTATGTTGTTTGTCATCGCTTATTTCTAATACTGTTATTGCTGTATTTTTTGGATGTACTTTTAAGTATTCTTCTCTTGTTGACTCTTTTTCTAATAAGTGTAACAACAATGCTCCTATGACTCCTGCATGTGCTATTACTAATACTCTTTTCCCTTGATGTTTTGCTAATAATTCTTCATAGAATGTTACTATTCTTTTTTGTAATTCTTCAAATGTTTCTCCTTCTTTTGGTTTGTGTTTTGCAAAATGAAGTTGTTGTTTTACGGAACTTAGTTCTGCATAACTTTTTCCTTCTAGTTCTCCCCACTTTCTTTCTCTTATTTTTTCTGTATAAATTATTTCTTCTGTTTCATGAAATTTTAATATTTCTTGTGCTGTTTGTTTTGCTCTTTGTAAATCACTTATATAAATAAAATCATACTGTTCTTCTTTTAATCTTTCTCCTACTTTTTTTGCTTGTTCTTTCCCTTTTACAGTTAATTGTCCTTGTCTATTTCCTTCTAGTATTCTTTGCATATTACTTTCTGTTTGTCCATGTCTTACTAAGGTGAGTTTCATAGTAGGTACTAGAAGTCTTAATCTGTTTTTAAAGTCTTCTTTCTAAAAGATTTCTCTGCCTAAGATTGCTTTTTCCAGGCTCCATCTCTTTGCTCCTAGTGCTAGTATCACTAAGAATGCTGCTAAGTATATGAGTGCTAGTTCTCCTTTATTCATGATTGGTAATAAAGCATTGAATGCATGTGCTTTAAAGTATGCTCCTAACATGATGAAGATGTTTCCAAATGCTGCTAGTCTTGTGAAGAATCCTAACATGATTGCTAGTCCTCCTACAAGTTCCATTAAGCCTACAAATCCTAGTAAACTAAAGATTGCTTGTTGGTTTCCTCCAAAGAGTCCAAAGACTTTTTGCATGCCGTGACTAAAGTAAAGGAATCCTATTAAAATTCTGAAAATAAAGTATAAAATGTCTTGATGTGTTTTGAATATTCTTAATAATATACTTTTATTATAGTAATTTAGTTTATAAAAGTTCTGATGAATATTTGTGTAAAGAAGTAGTAAAAGAAAAAAAAGTAAGCGCTTGCGCGCTTTACTCAAAAAGTTTGTATGCTGGGCCTTTTAAGACACCTTTATGCCATTGGTTTACTGGTTTACTAATATCCCATAGTTGCCATTGTTTTTCACCGCTGTTGACACCATAGATACCACCATACCATCCGCCTTTGTTTAGGTTTCCAGGTTCATAGAACCATCCCCACCATATGCCTGCATCTTTACCCCAGGGTTGATTTCCTATTGGTTGATAACCTCCAAAAGCATAGCCTTCGAGTTGATTGTCAAAGTACATAGTACCTTTCCAAAAATTACCCCAATGTTGTCCCCAAAGTATTTTGTCAGTATCATCTGTGGTTATTAAAAACCAATTTGGGTTGTCTTGTGGTCCTTGACCTCCTTGCATACTTGCTTGGAGTTCTTTTTCAGAAACGCCATATTGCTCTGCGAATATTCGCAATGCTTCTGGTATTTCCATCCAAGGTTCTGTTGGTTTCACCGGTGTTTTTTTAACAACTGGTTTTACTACAGATTCCTTTTCGACACCATCTTCACTTGGAAGAACCATATCGTTTGTTAAATCTATGAGTTCTTCTTCATGATATATTTGTTCTGCTTCTGCATTTTGCATCATAGTTTGACTGAATGCCATTGGAGCAAAGACAGCCAATGCCAAGAGCAAAATACTTAAGATTCCTTTATTCATAGTTTTGACCTCCATTTGATCAATGATATATTCTTGTTTGGACGATTTTAAATAGTTTGAGAGGTCTCTTTTTGCTAAAGGGGGCTAATTTTTAGTCCATTTTTGTTTTTTATTAAGTATTTAAGTCCAAGAGGTGTATTTAAGCAATTTTTTCTGTTAAAAGCAAGAAATCGTTCAATCTAACCTATATGATGGAGTATGTACTTTTATTTGAGGAAGAAGAACGCCGCGAGCAGGATTTGAACCTGCACGCCCCGAAGGGCCTGGATTAGCAATCCAGTGCAATACCAGATTATGCGATCACGGCATACAATCTCTTTTAATGATTATACTTTGTTTTTAAATATTGCTATAGCTAAAGTGTTGAAATAAAAAAGAAAAAAAGAGAATAAGAAAAAGGGTCTATCTACCGTCTCCTTCTTCTTCTAGCTGGTCTTCTTTTAGCTGCTCTTCTCTTTGGAGCTGCTCTTCTTTTCGGAGCTGCTCTTGCTACTGGAGCTGAAGATGATCTTGCAGCTGATGATTTTTTAGAACCTGATTTCCCTACTAAGTACCCAATTATAAGTCCTATAACAAAATAGACGAGTGATCCTGCCATAATCCATACACCTCCTTTGAAGTTTCTTTGGTGTTTTCCCCCATATAAATGTTTTGGTAAGTGTATACTATTCTTGAGTTATGATAGTTTTTCTCTTTTTGCAAACCTTTAAAAACGTCTTACTGTGTTATTTTGCTTAGCGCGGTAGGACAGTCAGGAGTGTCCGTCGGGCTCATAACCCGGAGGTCGAAGGTTCAAATCCTTCCCGCGCTATTTTTTTATTCTGTTATAATCTTGATTCCTTTCTTTTCTGGTAGTATCACAACTTTTTTCTCTTCTTTTAATTTGTAGTATTCCACTAATTCTTTTGGTATTCTTAGCCCTAAGCTTAACCCCCATTTTGAAAGTTTTACCTGATATCTTTTTAGTGTTCTGTATTTATCTGCTACTTTATGAAGTTGGTTCATTGCTACTATTTCTTCTCCACATTTTTGGCATTTATAATAGTTATATGAGATGTTCTCTGGTGTTTTTGCTGTGTGTTCTTTCATCTTCCCTTCACATTGTGTACAGTTTTTCATTGTTAGTTGCCTTCTTCTATAGTAAATATTTTTATTGTTGTTCCTATGATTGTTCCAACACAAATTATTGTTTTCTTCGTTCCTTTTTTGACAAGTTTCACTCCTTACTTCCCATATTTTTTCAGTTGTCCTTTTAAGAGTGTTTCTTCAATCATGTCTAGATGTATGCCTCTTTTTAGTGCTTAATCAAATGCATGTTTGGTTATTCTAACTTCATATTTTGAAACATCCATACTATTATTTAATATTTTATGATATTAATTCCTTTATAAGTTTTTGGTATTCTCTAAAGAAGTGTATTGTTTTTATATGCCTTCTTCACCTTTTCCCAGAAAATTTCCGGGGCTTTTCGAAAGGTTTACAGAGGTTTACATAGAATATATAAATCAGAAAAAATCAAATAAAGATTATGAAATATAGGATTATCATGGAAAGAGATGAGGATAATTTTTACATAGTTGAATGCCCAAATTTTCTTGGTTGTATTTCTGAAGGAAAAACTAAGGAGGAAGCTCTTGCAAATATTAAAGATGCAATACAAAGATATATAGTTAGTCTTAAAAAACATGGTGAGCATATTCTTTTCTTACTATAGAAAAGAGCTAATTTACTAAAATGAATTTCCCTAAACTCAAAAATAAATTAATCTTAGCTCCTATGGAGGATGTTTCTAATCTTCCTTTTCGTTTACTTTGTAAGAAGTATGGTGCTGCCATGGCTTACACTCAACAAATTTCTGCTGTTGCTTTAATAAGAAATAATCTTAAGAGTTTGTCTTTTGCTGTAACTTCTCCTAAAGATTGTCCTGTTGGGTTGCAGTTGTTTGGTCGTAATCCTGATGTTTTGGTTGAGGCTGCTAAAAAAGTTGGTGCTAATTTTGATGTTATTGATTTGAATTTTGGGTGTCCTTCTAAGAAGGTTGTTGCTCAAGGGTATGGTTCTGCTTTGTTGAAAGAGAAAGATCGTATTCATAAAATTATTGCTGTTTTAGTTAAACATTGTAACAAACCTATTACTGTCAAAATGCGTTCTGGGTTTAAACAAGTTGAGGCTGTTAAGTTAGTCAAAGTTATGGAGGATGCTGGTGCTGCTGCTATTACTCTCCACGCTCGTACTCAAGCTCAGAAATATTCTGGTAAGGCTGATTGGGGTATTATTAAAGAAGCTAAAGATGTTGTTTCAATTCCTATTATTGGGAATGGTGATGTTACTTCTCCTGAGTCTGCTAAAGAGTTGTTGGATTCTACTGGTTGTGATTTTATTATGATTGGTCGTGCTGCTATGAATAATCCTCTTATTTTTCGTGATATTCTCCATTTTTTCAAGACTGGGAAGATTATCGAGACTTCTAAGGAGGAGAAGATTGGTTTGATTTTCGAATACTTCTCTTTGGATCCTTCTGGTAGCTTGCCTAAGTGGAAAATGGTTGCTCAGCATTTCACTAAGGGTATTCCTGGCTCTCCTAGCTTAAGAGATAAGCTTACTAAGGCTGCTTCTAAGGAGGCTATGGAACAACTTTTGCAAGAATTTAAAGAAAAATAGGCCATATGTTTATAAATTACTAAAGAACTAATAATAATTATGACTTTAATTTGTGGTATTGATGAGTCTGCACGTGGCCCAGTAATCGGCCCCTTAATCATAGCTGGCGTCTTATTAAATAAATCTAAGGAAGATTCCTTCCGTGAAGCAGGTGTTAAAGATAGTAAGTTATTGACTCAACCTCAACGTGTTAAATTAGCTAACTTCATTAAACGTGAGGCTGATGATTACTTCGTCATTACTGTTCCTGTTGATGAGATTGATGCTGCTGTTGATTCTACTTCTACTAATTTGAATTGGCTTGAAGCTGATAAGTCTATTGAGATTATTAAAAAACTTGATCCTGATGTTGTTATTCTTGATTGTCCTTCTACTGTTCCTAAAAAGTATGAAGATTATGTTCGTCCTCATATTGATAAAGATATTAAGTTAATTGTTGAACACAAAGCTGACTTAAATTATGTTGCTTGTGCTGCTGCTTCTATTTTGGCTAAATGTCTAAGAGAAGAAGTTGTTACAAAATTAAAAGAAAAGTTTGGCAACATTGGTTCTGGTTATCCTTCTGATCCTACTACGCAACAATTTTTAAGAGATAATTGGGATAAACATTCTGGTTTGTTTCGTAAGTCTTGGGCTTCTTGGAAGAAATTTTCTAACGCTAAAAAACAAAAAGGTTTGGACGAATTTTGACTAATTTTTGTTGTTCTCAAATTACCTCGTAACCTTTATAAAGCTCAAAACTGCCAATTCTAAGGGAAATGACTTGGATTAAAAAGATGCATTTAAAGGGCTTTAAAAGCTTCGCTAAGCCTTTAGATATGGAGTTTAGTAAGGGCTTTTCTACTATTATTGGGCCTAATGGTTCTGGTAAATCTAACATTATGGATGCTCTCTGTTTTGTTCTTGGAAAAATTTCTGCTAAGTCTATGCGTGCTGAAAAGTCTGCTAATTTAATTTGGAATGGTGGAAAAAAAGGGAATGCTATGAAGGAAGCTGAAGTTTCTATATTTTTTGATAATGATCAAAAAGAGTTTCCTTTGGATGATAAAGAGATTAAGATTTCTCGTATTTTGAAACAACCTGGTCAGTCCGTGTACAAGATTAATGGTGAGCAACGTACTCGTCAACAAGTGGTTGAAGTGTTGTCTTCTGCTAAGGTTGATCCTAATGGTCATAATATTATTTTGCAGGGTGACATTGTTCGTTTTATGGAGATGAAGACTGATGATCGTCGTGAGATGATTGAGGAGATTGCTGGTATTAGTATGTATGAAGATCGTAAGATTAAGGCTATGAGTGAATTAACTAAAGTTGATGGTCGTTTAAATGAGGCTACTATTATTTTGACTGAGCGTGAATCTTATTTGCGTGAATTAAAAAAAGAACGTGATCAGGCTGTAAAATATAGAGATTTAGAAAAGAATGTCAAGAGTAATAAAGCTACTTTTTTGCATTTACAAATTGTTGAGAAAGTTAAAAAGAAAGAAGAGATTGAATCAAAAATTAAAAAGCATGAGGTTGATATTGAAAAGATTAATGCTAAGATTAAAGAGACTAAAGTTGTTATTCAAAAAAAGAAGGATGAGTTAGAGAATGTTGCTCATACTATTGAAGAGAAGGGCGAGAAAGAGTCTGTTCTCTTACAAAAGGATTTAGAGAATATTAAGACTGATATGGTGAAGCAGTCTGAGCGTTTAAACACTTGTAAGAATGAGATTTCTAAGGTGCAAGAAAGAAAGAAGCAGTTGCAAGAGACTGTGAGTGATGTTGAGAATACTATTACTGATTTAAAGAAGTCTAAGAATGATTTGGATGAAAGAATTAGAGTCTTAACTACTAAAGAAACTAAGGATACTAAGGAGGTTAAAGCTTTCAAGTTGAAGCATGGTGTTGCTGATTCTGCTAGTGATTTTGATAATGTTGAGAAAGAGGTTGAGAATTTATCTAAGAATGTGCAAGAAATTCAGGTTGAGCAGCAAGAGTTGTTGCAAAGAAAATTCCAGATTGAGGCTCAAATCACTCAGTTGGATGAGAAGATTAAGGGGTTGCAAAGTTTAACTAAGGGTATGAGTATTGATAAACTACAAAAGACTGTTGATTCTTTGGATAAGTCTTTAAGAAAATGTTTAAACGAAGATAGTTTTTTTGCTTCTCAGTTGGGTGAAGTGAAGGATGAGTTGATGAAGAAGGAAGAGCAGTTGTTTGTTCTCCAAGCGCAAGATGCTGGTAGGAAAAGTTCTTTGATGAATAATGCTGCTTTGAAGAAAATTCTTTCTTTGAAGAATCCTGGTATTTTTGGTACTGTTTCGCAACTAGGTAAGGTTGATAAAAAGTATGCTTTAGCTTTAGAAGTTGCTGCTGGTTCTCGGATGAATAATGTTGTTGTGCATGATGAGAAGATTGCTGCTGAGTGTATTAAGCTTCTCAAAAAAGAAAGATTAGGTACTGCTACTTTCCTTCCTATTAATAAATTGAAAGCTCGTATAACTTCTAATGTTCGTGGTTCTGGTGTTATTGGTAATGCTCTTGATTTGGTTTCTTTTGATTCTAAGTTCAAGAATGTTTTTTCTTTTGCTTTGGGTAATGCTGTTGTTGTTGATTCTTTGGATACTGCTCGTCGTATTGGTGTTGGGAAGGCTCGTATGGTTACTTTGGAGGGTGATTTAACTGAGATGTCCGGTGCTATGATTGGTGGTTTTCGTCATAAGTCTCGTGGTGTTGGTTTCCAAGAAAAGTCTGTTGCTGGGTCTTCTTCTGATTTGGAACTTTCTATTAGTAAATTAGAAAAAGTAAAGGCTGCTTTGGAAAAGCGAAGAGCTGAAAATCACCAAGATATTGATCGTTTCCGTCAAGAGAAAAGTGTTTTGGAAGGGGATTTAATTAAGGCTGAGAAGAGTATTGGTTCTGTTGATATTCGTGCTTTGAAACAAGAGCGTGATGTTTTAGTACAAGATGAAGTATTCCATGATTTAAAGAATATTGAGAGTAATCTTGCTGCTGTGTCTTTGCAATTAATTACTGCTAAAAAGGATAAGGAGAAGATGCGTGCTTCTATGAAAGATCTTCGTCATCCTGAAATTGCTGCTACTTTGGATAAGTTGGAATTAAAAAGACAAAAGTCTCGTGAAGAAATTGTGCAATTAAATACTGAGATGAAAAATATTGATACGCAGATTACTAATATTTATCTTCCTGAGAAAGAAAAAACTTTGCAAATTATTAAACAGCATGATAAAGAGGTTACTTCTTTTGTTGAGGAAGCTAAAAAGTTGGAAGGGTTAGTGAAGGATCATAGTAAGATTTTGAAGGAAAAAGAGTCTAAGTCTGAAAAATTCAAAAAGGAATACAAAGATTTGTTTGTTAGAAGGAATAAATTAAATGAAGAAACACAAAAGCGTGAGTCTAGTATTAGTATTGAGGATATGAAGATTAAGGAGATTGCTAATCGTATGAATGAGAAATCTATTGCTCGTGCGAAGATTGTTGGTGAGCTTGAGGGTTTAGAAAAAGAGTTTGAAGAGTTTAAGGGTGTTCCTTTACGAAGACAGATTTCTGCTGAGAAGTTAAAGGATGATATTAAGAAGTTTGAAGTATTAATCCAAAAGATTGGGAATGTAAATTTACGTGCTTTAGAGGTGTATGAGGATATTCTTAAAGAGTATGAGTCTTTGTTAGGTAAGGCTGATAAGTTGAAGAGTGAGAAGGATGATGTTTTGGAGATGATTGATGAGATTGAGGGTAAGAAGAAGGATTTGTTCTTAACTACTTTTAAGGAGATTGCTAAGAATTTTGCTAATATTTTTTCTTCTTTGTCTGCTAAGGGTGATGCTATGTTGCTTTTAGAGGATAAAGATGATCCTTTGTCTGCTGGTGTTGATATTCGTGTTCGTTTACTTGGAAATAAGTTTCTTGATATTAAGTCTTTGTCTGGTGGTGAGAAGACTATGACTGCTTTGGCTTTTATTTTTGCTATTCAGGAATGTAAGCCTGGTTCTTTTTATATTCTTGATGAGGTTGATGCTGCTTTGGATAAGAAGAATTCTGAGTTGTTGTCTAAGTTAGTTGCTAGGTATGCTAACCGTGCTCAGTATATTTTGATTTCTCATAATGATGCTGTTATTTCTGAGGCTGAACAAATTTATGGTGTTTCTATGCAGCAGACTGGTATGAGTAAGGTTGTTAGTTTGAAGATTTAGTTTTTTCTTATTTTGTGTAATAATAATTGTGTTACTAAAATTAGGAATACTATTAAGAGTAGAAGTACGAGTTTATTTTGTTTCTTTGTTTGTTGTGGTTGTTCTTTTTGTGGTGTTATTTCTTCTGCTACAACAAAATTGTCTGCGTCTGAAATGCTTGTTCCTTGGTAGTCTACTGTTGTTATAAATGCGTGTTCTCCTAATTCTATATTATCTGCTAATTTGATTGTTTTGTCTATTGCTAGTTCGTTTTTGATTACTATTCTTTCGTGTTCTTCGTGGATAATACTGTTTTGCATGTCTTTTAATAAATAGTGGAGAACTAGTGATCCTCCGTTGAGTTTGGTTACTCTAATTTTTGCAAATACTTCTTTTCCTGGTTGTACTGTTTTGAATGATTGGGGAATTGTTACGCTAACTAAGTAATCTAGGTATTTT
>CEPX01415156.1_pt1 | contig 22295 bp, 27 predicted proteins | sample 361361 | NCBI WGS metagenome assembly CEPX01 (sample SAMEA2619974, study PRJEB7988) | marine metagenome | biome: marine biome (ENVO:00000447); feature: mesopelagic zone (ENVO:00000213) & marine oxygen minimum zone (ENVO:01000065); material: "saline water (ENVO:00002010), including plankton...
TGCAAACACCGCATGTGAAGCCATACCATAAACTTCTTTTGCGCCTTTATCCATTACTGCTTGTGCTGCATTAACAATTGTTCCACCGGTGTTAATTTCATCATCAACTATAACTGCTGTTTTTCCTTTAACATCCCCGATCAGATGCATTACTTCACTTTGGTTTGGTTTTGATCTTCTTTTATCAATAATTGCCAGTGATCCGCCTAATCTTTTTGCATAAGCTCTTGCTCTTTTTGATGAACCCACATCAGGGGAAACAATAACAAGATTCTTGAGTTTTTTCTTTGCAAAAAACTTTACAAGCGGTCCTGAAGCATATAAAAAATCAGCTCTGATATCAAAGAAACCCTGAATCTGGTCAGCGTGCAAATCCATTACTATAACTGCATGTGCTCCTGCTGTTTGTAAAAGTTCAGCAACTAATTTAGCTGTTATTGGTTCTCTGTCTCTTGCTTTTCTTTCCTGTTTTGCATAACCATAAAATGGTATGATGCAGGTTATCCTTTCTGCTGCTGCTCTTTTTGCAGCATCAATCATAATTAAAAGTTCCATTAAATTATCATTAACCGGATGTGAGGTGCTCTGGATTAAATAAACGTCTTTTCCTCTGATGGTTTCATTGTAATTAACATAATTTTCCCCGTCAGCAAACTTTTTGAGTTCGATTTTGCCTAGAGGAATTTTCAAATAAGCTGCTATTTCCTTTGCAAGTTCCGGGTTAGAGCTTCCTGAAAAAATAGCCAAATCTCGTTTTCCCATGTTTTTTCTCCCCAATAAAATATAGGTGTAAGGTTTATATATGTCTTTTCCTGCTCGGATTTAAACCTTTTTTGTGTCTAAACTTTTCCATGAATCTTAATGAAAGAACAATTATAAAAAATAACATTTTCTTCTCACTTCCAGATGTGCTTATTTCAGGGCCGGTTAACAAGAATCTTTCAAAGCTTAAAATAAGCAAACTGTTTAAGTTCCTGAAACCATTGGAAAATGATGGGTTGATCAGTCTTTATTTGCTTGTTGGACAGGATGAAAAAAAAGTAATTAAAAAAATCAAAGAGCATGGAATTGACAAGTTTTTCAAAAAAGAAAACATGTTTTTTGTTACTCAGGAATACATTAAAGAAAAAGAGGAAATTGACAGGGAAAGGCACCTTGCTAACCTTGATAAGGATCCTGATTTTGTGGACGAGTTTTTCAAGCAGCGTATGTTGATGGATTTTGTGGCTGAAGGAAAAATAACCAGAGAAAACTCAGCTCTTATATGCCATGATATTTGGTTTGATGGTTTTTATTGTATGCGTTTTTCAGGAGCTGATTTTTTTATTGTAAATGAAAGTGTCAGTGAAAGAAATCAGGAACTCCCTGAAAATATTGCAGGTTTGAATTATGTGAAACTTAATGATGCGGATTTCAAAAAGATATTAACAGATAAGTTTCCCAGGCCTGATCTTAGATTCTTAGAAACGTATATTTTCAACAAGCTCAAGCTTGAGTTGTTTGAGGGAACAAAAATAGATTCCCTTGTGAAAAAAAGTGTTATTGGAAAAAAACCCAACTAGTCAAAAACATTAATATATTCTTTTCACTTACTAAATACAGATTCAAATGAAGATTGAAAATATAAAAGCACGCCAAGTATTAGATTCCAGAGGTAACCCTACTGTAGAGGCGGAAATGAAAACCAGCAAAGGTTCTTTTACAGCAATAGTTCCGAGTGGTGCTTCCACAGGAAAGCATGAAGCACTTGAATTAAGAGATGGTGAAAAAGCTTACTCAGGAAAAGGCGTTCTCAAAGCGGTTGCTAATGTTAGTGTTATTGCAAAAGAAATTGCAGGAAAAGAATTTGCTTCTCAGAAAGAACTTGATTCTGCTTTGCTTGATCTTGACGGTACAGAAAACAAGTCCAAGTTAGGAGCCAATGCTTTGCTTGGAGTTTCCATGTCCTTTACCAGAGCTCTGGCGTCTGAAAATAATTTAGAGTTATATGAAATGATTGGTGAAATTTCCGGAAACAAGAATTTTGTACTTCCTGTACCGCAATTAAATGTTTTAAATGGGGGAAAGCATGCCGGAAAGGAAAACGATATTCAGGAACACATGTTGCTTCCTATCGGTTTTGATTCTTTCAGTGAAGCATTAAGAGCTGGTACAGAAACTTATCATTTGTTGAAAAAAAAGCTTCATGCAAAATATGGAAGCCAAGCAACTTTGCTTGGAGATGAAGGCGGGTTTGTTCCTTCTATGAGTAAGATTCAGGATAGGTTAGAGTTAATGCTTAAAACAGTTGATGAAGCAGGTTATGCTGGAAAAATAAAAATTGGTTTGGATTGTGCTTCTTCAGAATTTTTTAACAAGGGAACTTATTCAATAGGGGAAAAAACTTTTTCCTCAGAAGATCTTGTTGATTTTTATGCGGGTTTAGTTGACAAATTTGATGTTGTTTCCATTGAGGATGGAATGGCTGAGGATGACTGGGAAGGCTGGAAGGCCCTTACCAAAGAACTTGGGGAAGCAATACAATTAGTTGGTGATGATTTGCTGGTTACTAATGTTACAAGAATTGAAAAAGCACTGGAAGAGAAATCCTGTAATTCATTGCTTCTGAAAGTTAATCAGATAGGAACTGTTACTGAAGCAATTGAGGCTTCAAACCTTGCTCGAAAAAATAATTGGAGTGTTGTTGTTTCCCACAGGTCAGGAGAAACTGAGGATGCTTTCATTTCTGATTTGGTTGTTGGGTTAGGAACCGGTCAGTCAAAATTCGGCGCTACTGCGAGAAGTGACCGAGTAGCCAAGTACAATCAATTGCTTCGCATTGAAGAAAAGCTCAATGAAAGCGGTTCTTGCGTTTATGGCGGAAAAACCTTCTAAAACCTCTTTTTGGAGTCTAACTTTAACATTTATTAACCTAAATAACCATATTTTTGGAGTTTAAACAGGTTTTTACATATGGTGTCACTTGAAACAAACATAGCTGTTTTGGCAGTTCTTATTCTGCTTTCTGGATTTTTTTCTTCTGTAGAATTAGCTATTTTTTCCATAAGTAAAGTTAAACTGAGAAGGCTGGTTAGTTCGCAGAAAAGAAATGCTGCGCTTTTGCATGAATTAAAAACCAAGCCGCAAACCTTGCTGAACACAATCCTGATTGGAAATAATTTGGTTAATGTCAGTGCTGCTTCCCTTGCAACAGCAGTTGCTTTGGAAACTTTCCCGAGCGATTATGGTATTGCTTTTGCCACTTTGATAATCACTTTAGCTATTCTTATTTTTGGAGAAATAACCCCAAAGTCACTTGCATTAAAACACAACGAGTTCATTGCACTTAGTGCTGCCCCTATCCTGAAATTACTTTCAACAATCTTCATACCTTTCATATTTGTATTAAACAAAATAACAGGGTTTTTCACTAAAATTATTGGCGGAGAAAAAGGAGAAGACACCTTAACAGAGGATGAGGTTAAAACAGTTGTTTCATTAGGGGCTGAAGAAGGAGCTATCCAGAAAGAAGAAAAGGAAATGATTCACAGAATTTTCAGACTGAATGATATTACTGTTGAGGATGTTATGACTGCCCGTTCAGAGGTAGTAAGTATTGAATCAGGAACAAAAATAAGTTCTATTGATAAAAAACTTTTACGCAAACACTCAAGGCTTCCGATTTACAAAGAGGATTTAGATGAAGTAATAGGGATTTTTCACATAAGAGATTTTATTGGTTATACAAAAAAAGATAAGGCTACGATTACAGTGGATAAAATTATGCGGCCTGTTCCTTATGTTTTTGCGCACAAAAAAATCGACAAGCTTTTGAAAGAATTCCAGAAAAGCAAAACCCACATGGCTATAGTTGTGGATGAATATGGGGGAACAATAGGTTTGGTTACTATTGAGGATATTCTGGAGGAAATTGTCGGGGAAATTCTTGATGAAACAGATGTAGAACCAAAAATCAAAAAAATAAACCCTAGGGAGTTTGTTGTTGAGGGTCAGGTTCCTTTGGAAATGCTGAACAAGGCTGTAAGAGTTACTTTCAAATGTGAGGAGTTTGACACTGCTGCTGGCCTGGTTATTGAAACCATGGACAAGGTTCCAAAGGAAAAAGACGAAATCGTAATCAGCAATATTAAATTTGTAGTAGAAAAAATGGATGGCCCGAAAATAGAAAGATTAAGAGTTTTTAGATAATTTTTAGAAAAGCGTCTGCTGCTTGTGCTCTAAACCTTTGATTCTGGCTTTTTCTTTTTCATTAGGAGTTAATTCAAAATCCAGTTTTGAAAATTCCAATCCTAACTGTTCAAGTAACTCCCGTGCATTTTTTCTTATATCAGGAGCTAAAAGAATGCCCCTTGCTTTTTTGTTCTTAAGGTTTTCAACTTCCTTCATATACCGGTGTAACTGAGTAACCCCTGCATAATCTGCCTGTCTTCGCTTTAATTCTATAACAACAAAATTTCCATTCTTATCCTCAGCAATAATATCCGCAATTCCTTTCCTGAATTGCTGCTGCTGATTAATGGGTTTTAATCCTGGTTCTATCATTGAAAGATCCTGCATTAAAAGTTCGTTCAGATCCTTTTCTGAACCGCTTAACCTAAGATCATCAGTAACTTCTATTTCATATCTTTTAAGATCGTGAATGTTGTTGAAAGTGATTGTTAATTTTTCTGCAGGCTTTTGCTTATTTGCTTTTACAATAAGCATTCCGTCATTAAGCTCACAACCAATTTTTGTGTTAACCATATAATTGGTTGGCTTAACTAGTCTGTTCTGATGAATTGCTATTGAACCGTCTCCTTTAATGAGAACTAATCTCTTTCCTTTTGGTAATTTTGATGTAGCTCTCCCCAAATAATCCACAAAGCAATTTCCAACCAGTATAAGCATATCCTGGTTAATTATACTTTTTTCAATTTCCTCTTTAGCCTTATCTAAATCTATCATCAGTCTCTGCTCGCAAAAATTTATTCATTAAACTCTAGTTTAAAATTATTAAAAGCCTAATCCTTGATTCAACCAAATACTTATTAACTATGGCTCCGAAAACCTATAATGGACAAACCCCTGTATTATCTTGTTGTGGCAACAACCATTGATGGTTTTATTGCCAGAGCTCCGGGGCAGATAAGCACTGACTGGACTTCCAAAGAAGATAAGGAACACCTTCATAAGATGGAGGATGAAGCTGATGTTTTGCTTCTTGCAAGCAAGTCTTATGATCTTGCAAAAGAACGTCTCAGAAATTTCAATTCAATTGTTCTTACAAGAAAAGTTGACGGTATCAAAGAAGAAAACAAACTCCTTACTTACATTAATCCTGAAAAAGCAGACCTTGATGAGTATGTTAGAAAAAAAAGCTATAGGAAAGTGTGCGTTCTTGGAGGAAGAGTTGCTTATAATTTTGTTCTTGAAAAGGATTTGCTTGATGAAATTTATTTAACCATAGAACCTGTTGTTTTTGGTGGAGGAATTGGTTTTTTCAATAAAGAAATTCCCCTGAAACACTTTGACCTGGTTTCAAGCGAACAAATTAACGATAAAGGCTCTTTACTCCTGCACTATCGCAGGAAAAACAAATAAATACAAGTTTTTCCTTCTATTTTCATGCTTGTACATCAATTCAGGATATACATTAATTCATTTTTGGTTTTCTTATTTTTCCTTATTTATAACATTTTTTCTAATGATTTAAATTTCCTTACTAATCTGGCTAATGCTGCTGCAGTAGCTTCTGTTATTTTGATTTCCATAACTTTGCTTTTAGGCCCTCTTTCAAGATTTTTCCCGTCTTATTTCAAACACGATTTGATTTTCAGAAAACCTATGGGGATTTCCGGATTTTATTTTTGGATCCTGTATTTTATTGTGATATTTTTTAATAATTATAATGCTAATTTATTTTTCATGTTCTCTCAGGCTAATGAAAATCTGCTAGCCACCATATTTGGAACTGTTGCATTACTAATTTTGCTTGCTATTGTAATTATCACCCTCCCCAGAATAGTGAAAAAAATCGGTTTTAAAAAATGGAAAAGCACCCAAAGGGCAGCATATATTGCGCTTGTTTTTATTGTTCTTCATTTTATTTATTTTGAAAACGGGTATTTCTTAAAATCGAATTTAGGGAAAACTGTGTTAATTCTTAGTTTAACTACTTTTGCTTTTAAACTACTTTCTTTGGCTTTAAAGAAAAAGAAAAAACACTCTAAGTTAGAAATAACCCATTTGACGAAACCCTGAGTTGACCCAAAACTCTTTTAATACTCTTCAACTCAAATTTTACTATGCAAGAAACAATGGCTTTAGAGAAAGAACTAGTAGAAGAAGCAAGGCGATTACATGCTAATCTGAAACATTTAGAATACTCTATGAATGAATGCCTAATGTTTGCTCCTTTAACCCTTAAAATCAACAAACTGAAAAAAGAAAAAAATGCTGTTATTTTAGCCCATAATTACCAAAGGCCTGAGATACTTTTCGGAATTGCTGATTATACTGGAGATTCATTTGCTTTAAGCAAAAATGCCAAAGAAACTGATGCAAAAATAATTCTTTTTTGCGGTGTGAAATTCATGGCTGAAACAGCAAAAATCCTTAACCCTGAAAAGAAAGTTTTAATTCCATCTTTAGAAGCTGGATGTTCATTAGCAGATGAAATAAATGCACAGGATGTAAAAAACTTAAAAGAAAAATATCCAAACATTCCGGTGATTACTTATATTAACACTCCTGCAGATGTAAAAGCTGAAAGTGATGTTATCTGCACAAGTGCTAATGCATTAAAAGTTATTGATGCAATGAAAGAAGAAGAGGTAATTTTTGTTCCTGATCAGTTCATGGCGAGAAACTTACAAAACCAAACTAAGAAAAAAATACATTATTGGAATGGAAAGTGTGTTGTGCATGAACAATTTACTCCTGAACAGGTTATTGAATACAAAAATCAGTTTCCTGAAATGAAAGTACTCGCTCATTTAGAATGCACTCCTGAGGTAATAGCATTGGCTGATCTTTCCGGGGGAACAAGTGATATGTACAATTACATCAAAGAAAGTGATGCTGAAAAGTTCATGCTTGTAACAGAATGCGGTATGAGTGATCTTTTGAGAGGGCGTTTTCCAGAAAAGCAATTCATTAACCCTTGCTCTGTTTGTCCTTATATGAAAAAAATTAATTTAGAAAACGCTCTTGCTTCTTTGGAAGAGGAAAAGTTTGAAATTAATGTTCAAAAAGAAATAGCTGAAAAAGCAAAAAAAGCTTTGGACAGAATGATTGAGATTGGGAAATGATTAGTATAGTGAATGATTATTCTGAATCTTTTTTATTAAATCAAAAGCACTTGCTGCTGCGAGCGAACTTGTTTTTGGGTTTTTTGAAGGAACACCTTCAGTTTTTATTGTAAATTTCCCAAATACGCCTTTAGCGGTTATTGTGTGAATATTTGCTTCCGCTTTTGGGTCTGAAATAATTTTTACTTTGGTTTTATCAAAACCAATTCCGTTAAGAGAAAGCGTTGCTGAAACATTCACGTTTTTTGGGAATTGTTTACATGCTTCTCTTGCGTTTCCATCAAATAAAACAATTTCTTCAGAATCATCTCTTCCAAACCCTCTTGGGTTTTTTCTGGTTTCAATACTAACTTCTTCTAATTTATTTTTTGCAGCACTAATTCCATCAATTCCTAAAATAGCGCCAATAGGAACAAAGAATTTTGTTTTGTGTTCTTTGCAAAGTGAATTGATTTTTTCTTCAACTTCTTTCTCTGCTAAAGCAGACACACTCATAATCAAAAAATTTGTTTTTGAAAGAACCTTTTCCGCATTTTCTTTCACTGCTTCAAAACCAGCAGCCTCAACAACCAAATCTGGTTGTTTTTCAAGTAATTCATCAATCGAATTAACAGTTGTTTTTGTTTTATCAATATCTAATATTCCAATTAATTCTAATGAAGAATCTTCACTTATTTTTTCTTTAAGGTAGCTTCCGATTGCTCCTGAACCAATTAACCCGATTTTCATTTAATCACTAAAAATAAACAGAGCCACTAGATTTTTAAACAAAATCTAATCAGACTATATTACCGAGAAAACGGAGGCATTATTATGTATCGTATAGGTGAATCAATAAATGATATGGAACTTGATGCATATCACGAAGATGAAGAGAAAAAAGTAAAATTATCAGATTTTAAAGGAAAATGGCTAGTTGCTGTTTTTTATCCTGCAGATTTCACATTTGTGTGTCCAACAGAACTTGAGGAACTGGCAGATACTTATGAGGATTTCAAAAAAGAAGGTGCAGAAATAGTAAGTGTTTCAACAGACACTGTTTATGTTCATAAAGCCTGGCATGATGAAAGTCCTGCAATCAAAAAAATAAAGTTTCCAATGCTTGCTGATCCTACAGGGGCAATGTGCAAAGCTTTTGGAACTTACATTGAGAAGGAGGGGCTTTCATTAAGGGGTTCGTTTATAGTTGATCCTGATGGTATTTTGAAAGCTTTTGAAATACATGACAACAGTATTGGAAGAAGTGCTTCAGAATTATTGCGAAAGGTTCAGGCTGCAAAATTCGTAAGAGAAAATGATGGTTTAGTTTGCCCAGCTTCCTGGAAACCAGGAAAAGACACTCTGAAACCAGGTTTAGATTTAGTGGGAAAACTTTAGTTTTTCCCCTTGAAAGGGGTAATGTGAGGAGAGGCAGAGACCGAAGAGGACGCCGTTAATTATTGTTTAACTTCCTTTTCAAGGATTGATTCAATTCTTTTTTTTGCATTGATTTTTTTTAAATAATTTTCAACACTCTTTGGCAAAACCCCTGAAAGCTCTGCTCCGTTCAGGATTTTATTCCTAACATCAGTAGAATGGATATTTCCATTATTACTCACAGATCTCTCTACTTTATACCCATCAGCTTCAAAGAGCTCTTTTACTAGTGGGTTATTGGAAAATACAATCTCAAAACTTGGACAGAAACTCTTTATTCTTTGAGCCCAAAGAGCATATTCTTTGATATCTTCCACAGGAACAATAAAGCATTTTTCAAATATTTTTGCTTCTTTTAATGCTTCAGAAATCATTTCAATTCTTTCACCGCAAGTAAAAGGATTCTCTGGTTGAAAAGATTCTTTTGAGGAACCAACAACAAGAACCATTTCATCAACTTGTTTCAATGAATTCAGCAAGGCATTATGATGCCCTAAGTGATACGGCTGAAACCTTCCCACAAATAAACCTCTTTTCATTTCAAAACCTCCAAACTGTAATCAATAATTTTTGCTTTTTTTGTTAATTCTCCCATTGAAATAATATCAGCACCTAACTTACTGTACTTTGAAAGGTTTTTTAGAGTAATGCCGCCGCTCAATTCTATTTTTCCCTTAAAACCAGTTCCTCTTAGGAGCTTTATTGTTACTTTTGCTTTTGCAGGAGAAAAATTATCAAGCATGATAATATTCGGTTTTGCCCATGCTGCCTCAAGTGCCTCTGCCTTGTTCTCTGCCTCAACTTCAACTTTTTTTCCTGTTTTTTTTGCTTTGTGAACTGCTTCAATTATTCCCGGAAAAAACTTCAAATGATTTTCCTTCAAAAGAACCATTTCATTCAAATTTTTTCTGTGGCTCCAGATTCCAGCAACTTCTCCTGCTTTTTTATCAAGCAACTGAAAACCCGGAACAGTTTTTCTTGTTAAGGAAACTGCTTTTGATTTGCTTTTTGCTTCTGATGAAATAGTTGCTACTCCGCTCATTCTTCCTAAAATGTTTAAACAAACTCTCTCTAAAGTTAAGATTTTTTTGTTAGTGCCATTAATAATCAAAACTTTTGTGCCTTTTTTTATTTTTGCGCCGTCTTTTTTCAGAGCTTTTACTTTCAAACCTCTTGATCTGAATAAATAAGATGTTTCTTCAATCCCTGCAGCAATACAGTTTTCATTTGCTTTAATTATTGCAGTGCATTTTTTTTGCGGAGTAACTCTGGTTGTTACATCCCCTTTCCCAACATCCTGTTTTAGGTAATGCTCTAATTCCTGCTTTATTTCTTTTGAAAGCATAGTATTGTTTCTGCTGGTTAGGTTTTAATTACTATTCTTGTTACAATTTAATGTGTTATAATGGTTTCAAAAACATCTAAGAAAAAGGTTCTGAAGGGCACTAAGAAGCTCAAAACAGGTTTTGCTGAAATGCTAAAAGGCGGCGTCATAATGGACGTTGTGAACGCAAAACAGGCTAAAATTGCAGAAAAGTCAGGAGCATGTGCAGTTATGGCTTTGGAAAGAGTACCCTCTGATATAAGGGCTGATGGCGGAGTTGCCAGAATGGCTGATCCGAAAAAAATCAGGGAAATTACCAAAGCAGTTTCTATTCCTGTTATGGCAAAAGCAAGGATTGGTCATTTTGCAGAAGCACAAATTTTAGAATCTTTAGGCGTTGACTTTATTGATGAATCAGAGGTATTAACTCCTGCTGATCCTGAATTGCATATTGATAAAAGCAAGTTTAATGTTCCGTTTGTTTGTGGAGCAAGAAACTTAGGGGAGGCTTTGAGAAGAATTAATGAAGGTTGCGCAATGATTCGTACTAAAGGTGAAGCCGGAACTGGAAATATTATTGAAGCGGTAAGACATGCCAGAACTATTTCCTCTGAAATTGAATCTTTGAAAAAACTTTCAAATAATAAACTGCAGGAAAAAGCAAAAGAAATGAGAGTTCCTTTTTTACTTGTTCAGAAAACCGCAAAACTTGGGAGATTATCTGTTGTTAATTTTGCGGCAGGCGGAATTGCAACTCCAGCAGATGCATCTTTAATGATGCAGCTTGGTGTTGATGGTGTTTTTGTTGGTTCAGGGATTTTTAAATCCAAAAATCCTGAGAAATTTGCAAAAGCAATTGTTCAGGCAACCACTAATTATAAAGATGCAAAACTCCTTGCTAAAGTTTCCTCTGGTTTAGGAGAAGCAATGCCAGGCCTTGAAATATCAGAATTAAAAACAAGGCTTCAGGAAAGAGGGCACTAAATGCTAATCGGCGTTCTTGCTTTACAAGGCGATTTTTTTGAGCATATCCAGATTCTTAAATCAATGAAAATAAAATCAATTGAAGTAAGAAATAAATCTGATTTAGAAAAATGTTCAGCTTTAATAATTCCGGGCGGAGAATCAACCACTATCGGAAAACTTTTGAAAATTTCTGGTCTTGATAAAGAAATAAAAAAAAGAGCAAAGAAAGGAATGCCGATTTATGGAACTTGTGCCGGAGCAATTGTATTAGCAAAAAAAGTTCTGAATGAAAAAGAATTCTCTCCTTTAGGTTTAATTGATGTCGAAATCAAGAGAAACGCTTACGGAAGGCAGGTTGATTCTTTTGAAGCTGAAATTAATATCAAAGGAGTTGGCAGACTAAACGGAGTTTTCATCAGAGCTCCTGTAATTTCCAAAGTAGGAAAAGCCGAGATTCTCGCAAAGTTTGATGGAAAACCAGTTCTTGTAAAGCAAGGAAACATCCTTATAGGCACTTTCCACCCTGAAACGGAAAAAGAGACAGTTTTGCATGATTTACTAATTCAAATGATTTGAAATTTTTCAGGCTATAACTTTAATATATTCAAATGCAATAGAACTTAAGCAAAGGTAATTTTTTTATGAGTAAGTACATCTTAGTGTTATTATTGGCTATTTCTGTCTTTGTGTTAGGTTGCACAGGGTCGGATTCTCATACACATACACACACAACAACAGATTCAACTAATGGTTCTTTAGATACTGGTTCTCAACCCAATGAAGTTCCTGAAACTGATAATCCTGAAAGTTCTTTATCTTTAACTTCTTCATATAATCGTTACACCAAAGCAGCTTTTGAAAAGGCAAAAGCAGATGGGAATGTGATTTTCGTTGAGTTCCATGCAGACTGGTGTCCTACATGTATTGCACAAAAACCTGTTAATGAAAAAGCTTTTGCAAGTTCTGAAATGCCAAAAAATGCTATTGGTTTTGAAGTTCATTATAATGACAGTTTTACTAATGATGAGGATCGCAGGATAGCGAGGGATTTTGGGGTTGTTTATCAGCATACGCAATTTGTTTTGGGGCCAACAGGAAACATGGTTCATAAATCAACCGGTTTTATTTTAGAAGAAGAAATAATAGAACTCATTAAAGAGGCTGCTTAAATTGGAAAATGAAAGATTGAAAATTATTATCAGCAGTGTTTTCTTTGTACTTGGTTTTTCACTAGTTTTTTCTGTACTTGGAGTTTTGCTTCAGAGTGTTCTTTCAGATGTTGCTTATGATGCAAAAAATATTCTGAACTTTGTTGCAGGCGCTTTAATAATTTTCTTTGGATTATTAATGACCGGAATATTAAAACTTGATTTTTTACAAAGAGAACATAAATTAAAAGTAAAAAAAACAGGGCATCAATATGCAACTTCTTTTCTTTTCGGAGGCGCGTTTGCTATTGGCTGGACTCCTTGTGTCGGTGCAATTTTAGGATTTGTTCTTTCTTTAGCTATAACTGAACCCGCAGTTGCTCTTCCATTAATGATTTCTTACTCTTTAGGATTAGGGATTCCTTTTATTTTAGCAGCTGTATTTATTTCACGAACCACAGGAGTAATAAAAAAATTAATCCCTTACTTACAGCCGCTAAATCTGATTTTTGGAATAATTATAATCCTATTAGGAATTTTAATTTTAACAAATACTTTGTCTATTATTGCCAGTATTTTTCATACAGAGGAGTTATTGTTGGGAAGTTCCCCTGAGGATTTGCAGAACTTTGAACAATCTGGATTTTTCCTAAAACTCGCAATAGCTTTTTTAGCAGGATTAGCATCATTTGTAAGTCCCTGTATACTTCCCATAGTTCCGGCATACCTGACTTTTATTGCTGGTTCGACTTTAAAGGATTCTGCCGAAAACAAGAAATAGTTAAATTCCTTTAGAAATTTTCTTCAGTTTAAGTTTTTCCAAAACCAGTTCAGGAGTAACTATTAATGCATCCTGATCCCAAATCTGGCTTGGTTTGGCTTCCTTTCCAAGTGCAGTAATTCCATTCATAAAACTCTCAAAACTATCCAGAACCCTCACTGTATTAGGAGTTAGAGCTGAGTCTATTTTTCCATTTTTAATAATGTAAGAGTCTCCTCTGATTGTTGAGGTAAAATCAAAATTAGAATAACCATTAACCGGATAAGTATACCATAACCTTCCAACATAAATCCCATCCTTAACCTCTTCTATTAATTCCTGTTCTGAATGGTTTCCTTTTCCCAAAACAAGGTTTGTAGAACCAATTCCAACATCCGAATAATAGCTTCTGCTTGAACTGCTTCTAAAACCATTAATGGGTTTAAATTTTTTCCACTCTTCTTTTTTCTTATTATAATAATCATTTGACTGATAAGTGTTCAGAGTTCCATTAGTAACAAGCTCATTTTTTTGGGTCGGAATTCCCTCATCAGTAATTGCCCTTGACCCTATGGAATTTTCCAGATGAGGTTCCTCAGTAACATTGAATAATTCTGTTCCTACTTTTTCCCCAGTGTTTCCTGAAAAAGGACTTGCATGAAAATCAACAGATGAAATCGCAAGATCAAATCTACTGTAAAACAATTCTGCAATTGCCTGCCTGCTCAGTACCACTTTGTATTCTCCTGATTCTATTCCTTTTGGATTTCTCATATTCAGTGCTTTTTCAACAGAATCAGAACCAACCTTAAAACAATTAAGATTTGCCAGGTGTGTTGAGGAAGAATAAGAACTCCCTGCAGAAATATCAGTTTCTTCCAGGTTCGATGTTAGTGTTCCTATTGCTGTTGTGTGTTCATCAAAACCAAAAATTCCTTTAGAACTTGCAACACACATTCTTGAGGACATCAAATCCATTTCTCCGGTAATATTTGTATCTGCTTTGAAACTTTTTTTGTTCAATGAATCAAATGCGCCATCAAGCAATTCATATGATTTAGAAATTGCTTTTTCCTCATCAACATTCATAATATTTTTATCATAATAATTCTGCAACTCTGCTTTTCCAATTGGTTCAGGCAGAGAATGAAAATCAGTGTCATTTACTTTTGATTCAACAGTTTTTCCAAACGCTTCCTCAAAACCACTTTTGCTCAAATCAGAATCTGATGAACCAAAACCAAATTTTCCATCATTAAAAAGAATCCTCAAACTCAATCCAAAATTTTCCTCGCTTTTTGGTTCTTCCAAACCATTGCTTGGAATTCCTGAATGATAAACAATTCTGTAAACATTAAGTGAATTGCATGAAACATAAGCTTCTGCTTCCTTAACTCCTTCTTTTTTTTCGGCAAATTCAAGAAGTTCTTTTGCAGTTGTTTTAATTTCACTGAAATCAATCATATTTTCACCTTTTTCCTGTGAGATTAGCAATTCCTCTTAAATGCGGTCCGCCGTTTCCTAACTTCATAACCTGCATCGGAGTTCCTTTTCCACAGTTTGGAACATTAAACCTTTTGATATCATCCGCGGCTTCTATTGTGTTGAAAAATTCATGAGAATTCGCCTCTATTCCGGCATTTCTGTACAATTCTTTAATTTCCCCATTTTCAATCCTATAACACTTCCAGCAGGTTATGTTAAAGTTCTGCCTTGATTCTCCAATGCTTGGGGTTTTCTGACCAACAATATAATATCCTTCTTTTGTTTCCTCAATAAGCTCTTCTTTTTTCCATGATCCTTTCTCAAAATAAGTATTGCTCATCCTGATCAAAGGCATTGAGTCAGCTCCCGAAGCCCTCATGTGACCATTAGGTGTTTCTCCCAAAATTTGCGCAGTTTCCCTGGAGTTCATGAACTCTTTCAAAACACCATTTTCAATATTAACAACTTTTTTTGCTTCAACCCCTTCATCATCAAATAAATAATTTCCATAACCCTCACTTGTTGGATCAGAAACAATTGTCATTTCCTCAGAACCAATTTTTTTCCCCATTTGATTATCTTTAATGTTCTTAAACCACCATGCTCTTCCGGCCCAATTGGTTTCCCTTTTCAAAGCACGATCAGCTTCAAGAGGATGTCCGCAAACCTCGTGGCTTAGTAAAGTGTTAAACCAAGGATCAGTAACAACTGTAACATTCTTTTCAAACTTTGCAGTTTTTGCATTGCTTAATTCAACAGTTCCATTTGCAATAAAATCAGCAAACTCTTCCAAAGTTTTTCCATGTGAATTATCACCTTCCAAAGCTTCTAATCCTTTTGCTTCAGCAATCCACTCGTGATAAGTTTCACTGTTTTTTCCTTTTGCCGCAACATAAACTGATGGTTCAGTAATTGCCTTTGTCTGCTCTATAAGCGAACCTTCACTGCTTGCGAATATTTTCCTGCTTATTCCGGAATAAATGCCAATGCCGTTTGCAGCAACTCCTTTTATTTTTGAAATTTCTTTGGAAAGTTCCTCACTTCGCTTTACAAACTCCTCAAGGTTTGCATCCAGAGGATTTATTTTGAATTTTTTTGTCCATTCTTTTTTTTGCACAGGAATTTCCGCAAACTCTGTTGAGTAAAGTCCTCTTGCTTCTGTTTTTTTCATTTCCTTTTCTTTTTCAGAAGAATTAATTTTTGCCCTTTTCAAAGCAACCTCTAACAATTCTCTCAGAATAGGTTTTGTGTTTTCAAAATCCTTTTGCCCTAAGCTTTTTCCAGCAAACCCGCCTGCAACTATTTTTCCAGCAAAAACTCGTACGCCTATTTCTGCACTATAATCCTTTGTTGCTCCTTTAATGTTTCCATTCAAAGCTTCAGTTCCCAAACCATTAGAAACCTCTAACCTAAAATCAGCCAGTTTTAATGAGTTTTTAGAGGAAAAATCCTGAATTTCATCAAACAACTCCTGCTTTACTTCAGTTGCTTTTTCTATTTCCACAAGCATTATTCCATAAATGTAGGATTAGCTTTATATTGTATTTCTCTAAAACCCAAAAATTTACTAATGCTTTTTATATGAGCAAGTGCTACTGTTAGTATGCCTAAACCAACTAAACCATCTGAAGGATCCGGCTCTGGTAGAAGAGTACTATCTCAAAGAAGAAAATCCTCTGAAAGGAGACAAAGGGCTGATAGAAGAGCAGAAGATACTTCTGCCAGAAAAAGATTCCAGCAAATTTTAGAACTTGAGTTTCCAAGGTTTGAAAAAACATTAACTGAAACTCGTGGACTCATAAGAGCCATGGAGCAAGAATCTATGTTTGGTATGCAGCAGGATGAATTTAAACGTTTTAGTGCTCAATTGAAATCCAAGAGTGATCGGATCAATGAGCTTACTACTGATTTAGTGAGACGTGTGACTTCTTTAAAATCTGATGATGAAAGGCGTATTGCAAAAATGAGTGCATGGAGAAAAGATGCTCAGACACAAATAGAAATACTTAAAAAAGAAGTAGAAGCAATAAAAGGTCCAACAAAATAATTCTTTTTCCGAAACCTTTTTTTAGTTCAAAACCATTGTTTATAAATGGAAAATTGGGGAATTTATATTACAAATTTAAATTTAGATATTGTTTCAGGTGATAAGTCTCCGGAAGGTAAAAAAGATAGAACTATGATAGCTCTTGAGAAAAGAGGACCACAAATAGCCTATAACATTACGGCCGGAAAATACGATAAAGCTAGTATGAAAAAAGGAAAATTCTTTGTAACAAATCCAGCTATTAGAAAAGCCCTTCAAGAAGCAAACAGGCCTTTAACAGAAATAGGGTTTTTTAAAGTTGTTATCGATCATGTTGAAAAAATTATTATAACCTCACAGGCGTATCCAACTGAATTTTCTTCATTAAGTAAACTATTAAAAAAAATCGGAGTTGGAACTCTTGTGGAAAGAGCTATTGAGAAAGATTTATTAAAATATTATCCTGACTTCAAAATAAGATCTACTCGTTATCCCAAACGAGACAGAAGAGAGCAATTAAAAAAAAGAGGAAGAACTCATGGAGAAGCTATTCCTTTAAGAGAAGCAGCTGAATTAACTAGACAACAAATAATTAACCAACATAAAAAAAACTCCCGAAGAAAACTTCGCTGAATAGTTACAATCCAAAATAGAACTAGTCTGAAAAGTAATTATTTCTTTTTCAAAAGAGGCAGTTTTGTTAAAGGACTTTCAATTATAGTGAAGCCCTCTGGAAGGTCTATTGGGTTTTTTGGTTCCTTGCTGAAAAAGTAAAGATTTCTCCCGTTTTTAGCCACGGTTGAATTCAAAAAGTACTTTTTTCCCTGACTATTAGTATGCTCATAACCCATGTTAGAATAAGCTGAGAAGTGGTATTTAAATCTATTCTGCTTTACCTTTTTTTAATGGAAAAAGAACAATATTTGGAAAAGTTCGATTCAATAATAAAAGCCTTTTCTGCTGATGATAAAATTGCTTTAGTTCCTGATTTAGATGCGGATGGTGTTTCAGCAGGAGCAATAGCTTACAATGCAATAAAAGAACTTACTGGAAAAGAACCATTGCTTATTTCTCAAAGATTCAAAACAGTAGAATTGCTTCCTGAAACTCTTGAAAAATTAGAACAAGAAAAAATTCAAAAATTAATTATAGTTGATTTTGCTGCTGAGCAAAACAAAGAAGCATTACTAAAGGCAGATTCTATTGTTGACGAAATTCTTGTTATTGATCATCATAAGAATTATGGTTCTGAAGGATTGAAAAAAACATTCATAATCAAAGCTCAAAATATTAATGATATTGATCCAAGCAAATATCCTGCTTCAAAATTGGTTTATGATTTATTTTCAAGGCATGTTAATTTAGAAAAATATTCATGGATTGCAAGCATTGGTTTAATGGGGGATAACCAGCTAAAGCAATGGGAGACTTTTGTACAGGGTGCTATTGCTGATAATAATTCCAGTATTGAGGAATTTTTTAAGGTAGGAGTAATAATTTCTGCGGTTGAAACTCTTGCAATTGAAAAACTCGGGGAACTTTTGCTTTTTTATGCAAATGCTTCTTCTCCGAAAGAAATTCTTAATTCTGAATTTTCAAGTTATGCTGAAACTTTAAATACTCAGGTTGAGGAAATAATGCAAAAATTCAATTCTGATAAAGAATTATTTGATGAACAGGAACTTGTCTGGTTTGAATTCAAATCCCAAAGCAACATAAAATCTGCTGTAATAAACAAAGTTAGTAATGAATTGTTTCCTGATAAAACCGTTATTTTTATTCAGGATAAAGGCGGGAATTTTGTTTCCTTTTCAGCCAGAAGACAGGATTTTAAAGTAAAAACAAATGATCTTTTGGAAAAAGCAATTGAGGGTTTTGAGAATGCCGGAGCTGGCGGCCATATTCCCGCTTCTGCAGGAAGAATAATGAAAAAAGACCTTTCTGAGTTTAAGAAAAGAATTTTGGAATCTCTTTCATAATTTTTAAACTTTTAGCTTTTTACCTAACAATTTCGATATTTTAAAGCACTAATTTTTGCGTTACTTTGTTAGGTGATATTATGAATAAGTTTCAGGTTTTATTGCTTGTACTCATGATATCTTTGGCTTCCTTAAGTGCAGCCAGCAAAGACGAAGTGCCATACGTGAACATCACTAACCCAACTGATGGATCTATAGTAAAGGATATTATAACAATAAAATTTAATGCTGTGGGGAAAGATCTCACAAATCCATCCTTGGAAATAAATGGTGAACAAGTAGGGACAGGATTCCCAGTAACCGATTGTTTTACTGAAATAGAAATAGGAACTGGAATAGAACATATGTATTGTTCTTATAATTGGAATTCTGATAGTTTTTCTGGTCAAAAAGTAAACATAGTTTCGACTGTGGATACTTCATCTGGGGTAGTTAGAGATAATGTTATGGTACTCGTCTCTGGAGAATGCATTTAGGGAATTAAAGATCAGAAAGTTTTCCCATTGGATAAACTTTATCCTCAATCGCATAGACTTCGAAATCTTCTGATTTTTTTACAATAGGACTCAGGAATTTTTCCTGAGTAACATCAGTTCCCATTGAAACAAAATTAAACGAAGGCAAAACAATCAATTCTTTATTTTTATATTTTCCTTTCAGGAAACATTTATACTTTTCCTGCTTTACCCCATCACTAATTCTAACCGCTGGATGCTCATGCCCAATTACAATTGTTTTAACTCCTTTCAGTAATTCCTTTTCTCCTTTTTTGTATTCTACCGGTTCTTTATGCCCGTGAATAAAAAGAACTTTTTCCTTTTCAACTTTATAATAATCAACAACCTTTATTTTTTTCATTTCAGCAATCGGATTTATTATAGTGTCATGGTTTCCCTTCACAATAATCACTTCTTTACATTTTCCTCCGATGAAAGCCAGTATTTTCATTACTTCTCTCCATTCCTGCTCACTTATAGTTCCAAACTCATGTTTTAAATCTCCATTAATAATTACTTTTTCAGGTTTTACTTTTTCAAAAATCTTCTCTAAATGTTCCATTATTTCTTTGAAATTAACCCTAGGCAGCATTACTCCCTGATTATTCATATATTCCTCATACCCCAATTGGAGATCAGTTACAGCTAGTATTTTGCTTTCCTTTAACCAGATTCCTAAATCTATTGCTTCTATTCTTTTGCTTATTTCCATTAAAATAATAAATAATTAAATACTCTTAAATCGTTTGCTTTATTGAAATGCGTAGAAAACGAGATGTGAAAAGAAATTTTTTTTTATGGGAGGGCCCAAATAAAGTTCGTTTGGGTGCACGTGATCAACTCAATATTGGAGTTGATAGTAGAAAATTGAAGGAAGAAAAAGAAATCGAGTTTTCTGATCAAAAAAAACTTGAGGGAACTGCTGAGGAACTTTATGATGATAAGGGTCCAGAGTCTCAAGTTAAAGAAAGGGTTTATACACGAGACTCTGCGTCTCTAAGTGTGCTGGCTCAAAGTAGGCGTGTATTGATTAGAAAGTTACTAAAAGAAAATCCAAAAGGTGCATTAAGAAAACATTATGAAGCTCAAATTCGGGAGCTTGAAGACGAACTTAGGGTTCCAGAAAAATTTAGGTACGCAAAAAAGTAATTTGATAATAATTAAATACTATTAAATCGTTTGTTTTTTATGCCGAGACCGTTTCCATACAAGCGTCTAGAGAATAAGAAACGTGCATTACAAGAAGCTAGGGGAGAAAATAAACCTAAAGGAATAAAGAGAATATCTCGTCCATCAAAAAAAGTACGTGAGCAAAATTTACAGTCCGCACTTAAAGAAGCTCGTGAAAGAGAAAAATCAATAAAAAAAACTGGCAACGAAGAAAAATTGATTAAAGGAAAAAGTTTGCATGAGCTAATAAATGAAGAACTTAATAGACGAGGTATTGTAGAGGACGCTGAAAGATTGGTTGCTTGGGATAGAATGATAGATATTATTCTAGCTGAATTTAAGGGTAAGAACTTTTCTAATGATGCTGAACGATCAAGAGCTACTATAAAACTTTTCAAAAAACTATTGAAAGAAGAAAAAATCTAATTCTTTTCTTTTTGCTACAAATAATTAAATACTCTTAAATCATTCCTTTTATTGTATGCCGCGTGGAATACCAAATAAAGGAAAAATAGTTCTGAAAAAATTTACGAAAAACCCAAAGTACTCTAGTTTAGGGGTAAAACAAAGATCATTTTTGGAATGGGTTTCTAAGAGAAAAGGAAGAATTATTGAGTTTCATGAGATTGTGGATTTTCTTAAATACGAAAAGGCACTTGTACTTCCATTTATTCATGCTCTTGAAGCAAAGGGATTTAAGTTTAATTTTAAAAAACCTCAAACCAAATTAGGGGGTATAAAAGAAAGAATTGAAAGACTAGCTTATTATAATTCTAGTATGAGTGTTAGAGAAATAATGAAACAAGCAGGTACAACTCGGCCATATAAGGAGGTTTTAAGGTGGGTTAGAGAAGCAAGGAAAAAAACTTGGGGCAAAAAAATTAGTTTGGATGACTTAATAAATGCAGAACTTAATGAAAGAAAAATTACTGGAAAAGTTCCAAGAAGAAAGGCTTGGGATAATATGGCGAATACTATTTACAAAAAAATGAGGGGTAGAAGATTTGCTACTATTGAGGAAGAATCTATTGCTAGTATAAAACTTTTCAAAGAACTATTAGGAAAAGGAGAAATCTAATGCCGCCTAGAAAACGACAAAAAAAAGTTCCTCTAGCAGCTAAGTTTAGAGGTACTCGTAGTGAACAACTTAAAAGTGTTGAACGCGCTTTAGAACGCGTTAAAAAAAAGGTGGTGGTAGACCTAAACTTACCTATCTACAACAAAATCTTTTAGAAATTATACAAGCTTCAGGTAATAGGACAATTAATGTTGAACAAGCTGGAAAAAAATTAAATAGGAATAATGCATCGATAATGAGATCTCTTAACGGTTTGGCATCAAAAACTGAGCCATTTAAAATTATTTAAAATATTTTTTTTATAAAGATGAATAATTAAATACTCTTAAATCGTTTCTTTTTAGAGACAAATGCCTGCTAATAGAAAAGTAACCGGAATTCCAAAAAATAGAAAGCCTTCAAAGTTTGATTTAAACAAAATCGAAGAAGAGTCAATTGCAGCAACTATACAAACAGAAATGGCTAAACGTGGAAAAAGAAGAAAGAGTTTTGTAGAACCAATTCTTTGGGCTGCTGTTTTTAGAATAAATATTGAACTTCAAGAATCAGGTACTTTAGACAAAGAGAAAAGAAAACGAATAATAAAAAGATACTTAGCTGCGATATTTCCTGATACTCACTATTAATTCTTCTCTTTAATCTTTTCCTGCACTTCTTTGTGCATTCTCTTAATGAACTCTAATCTGTCTTCCATTTTCATTATATCCATGTAACCCTGCATTGCAATTGTCCATGCAAACGGACTTGGAATAGAAGAGTTTAATTGTTTTAATTTGATCAAACCCTGATCAATTCCTTCAATTACTTTTTCTGCACTTTGAATATCCATTGCTTCCTCCAAAACTTCTCTTCGTGCTTCTTTCAAAATAATAAAATCATCCCCTATTCTTCTCACAGCACTTAACAATAATCTTGAACTCATTTGTTGGCGCCCCGCACTCTTTCTTCTTCCTCTATAAGATCTTAAAATCATTAATGATCGAGTTGCAACGTGCCTAAATCTCCTTGTAAGAATTTCTGTTTTATTAATTGCAAATTCCAGTATTTTTCTAAAATCTTTTTTCGAAACTGCACTAAATGCTTTTTCAATCGGCATTTTATCATTAGAAGTTAACATAAAACCATTATCGTTCATGCTAATTTCAACATCTTTCCTA
>CEPX01087510.1_pt1 | contig 22276 bp, 32 predicted proteins | sample 361361 | NCBI WGS metagenome assembly CEPX01 (sample SAMEA2619974, study PRJEB7988) | marine metagenome | biome: marine biome (ENVO:00000447); feature: mesopelagic zone (ENVO:00000213) & marine oxygen minimum zone (ENVO:01000065); material: "saline water (ENVO:00002010), including plankton...
CTCGCTAAATTTGCGCATGGGCTTGCGCTTCTTGGTTTCCTTGGGAATTTTTTGGTAGATCGGCCTATCGGTTAGGTTCATTAAACTCCGCCTCGTATTTCAGCGCTTCGGGGTCAGGGTATGAAATGCCATCTCTGGCTAGATCGCGCGTCATTCCGTCGATGTATTCGGCAAGCTGCTTGGTGTTCATCTTGCGAGTGACCGGGATGTCTAGGCGTCGCATGGCGACAAGCTGCTTTTCATATGGCAGCGGCTCAAACATGTAATCCCAAACGGCGCAAAAGTCTGGATCATCCCGGCGCAAGATCGGCACGCCATATTCGCGGTTGCATTGCGCTTTCATCTCGGATGGCGTCATGCCGCGCTGGGCGGCTACGGATGCAAACACCAAATGGATGTAATGGTTTTGTTGGGCCGTTCTCTTTGCGCCCTTGGCTATGGCCAGTGTAAACGGCAGGTCATGGGTTGCAACGGCTTGCGCCGCTGCTTCCCGTTGCTTTTCGGTCGTGACGAACCGCTGAGTCATTCGCCACCAATCGCCGATTCGTATAGGTCAACAATCGCCTCGAATTCCGCCAGATCGTCAGGGCTTTTCTTGCGCTTTTTCAGAATCGCGTTGATGGCGGCGATGTCATATCCGCGACCTTTGGCTTCGGCCTTCACCTCTTTCACCAGTTCCGCGATTTCGGCGCGTTCTTCTTCCAGACGCTCGATGCGTTCAATAAATTGGCGAAGTTCGTTTCCGTTTGCTTGCATGTCTTTTGCTCCTAGTTTGGTTGTGTAACGGTTCGCGTTTTGACTAGCTGGCGAATGTGGCTGATCGTTTTGCCTGTGTTCGCCGCCACGATGTTCATGATGACCTCATAATCAGCGCCGTGCGGGGTTGCGTTGGCCTTAGCTTCCAGCTTTTCAAACATCTGCCATGCGTCATCGTCGGATAGTTCATGCATCAATACGCTACCTTTTCCGTCCAGCTTTTAACAATGTCCTGCGGGATGCTCTTGTGATGCTTTCGGGCATATTCCGCCATAAATTCCCGCATTGCGCCCTTGTCGTTTCTGGCAATCCAGTTGATTAGATGCAGTTCGTCTTGGATTTCGTAACGGTCAACCGTCCGCATTCCCTTCACTGTGTCATGCTTGGCGCGGCTTGCGGCCTTGGCGGCTTCCTTGGCGGCGCGTTCGGCTTCTTCGATTTCGCGCATCTGTTCAATGTTGCCGGCGTTGGCATCTTCGCGGGCTTTGCGCAGTGCGGCTTCGGCGGCTTCCTTTTCCGCTTGTGCCTTGCGCTGGGCTTCGGCCTTTTCATCGGCCAGCTTTCGCTTGAACGGGTCAACCAACGAAGCCAGACCTTTTGCCATGCAATCTAGATCGTCAACGGTTGGCTTCCATCGCGCGATCTCGGCTTTCCATGCCTTGTGCAGCGGCTCCGTCGCGGCTTTCTGCGCGTCTGTCACGCCTTTTTTCGCGGCTTTGATGTCTTTGGCCAGATCGTCAATCGCCTTGACCTGTTCCGCCGTTGTCGCCGGTTCCCCGTCCAGCCAGCTTTGGGCCTCCGCGACTGCATCCGCAAACGGCGCAATTGCTTCGTCTAGCGGGTCATCTGTGGGGGGGTTGTTACCCCCGATTACTGCGCGTTCGTTATGCATTGGCATCACCTCCAAGCGCCGCGCCAATATCGCCCCACGATTCTAGTTCTTGTTTGCGGGCATCTTTGACAGCCACCACGCTAACATCATCTCTGACGGCTTTGTGTAAGCCAGTGTAAACAGCCTTTAATTGCTTGATGTCAGTGGCTTTGGAAAGTTGTCCCTTGGCGGCCTCGATGGCACGCTTTAAGCCTTCGTTTTCGTCACCGTCACGCTTTGGCGCTGATTTAGCGGCTGCGTTTCCGTCATCATCTTCGGGCGCAATGCCCGCCATTGCCATGAGGCCATAGCGCCGCGCGTATGTGACCGCCGAACCATAGCCCTGCATATCATTCTTGCCGACGATCAAGGGCACGCGACATGATAGGCTTTCGCCGCTTTCGCCATGAACTAGGATCGTTTCAACGTAGCGGCCAACCTCATCCTCACCGGTGGGCTGGATCAGCGCAATTCCGGCTTCGTTCAGCGCAGGAAGGCACGCGTCCATCACGCTGCCAAGGTCCGCATATTTGCTGCGAAAGTGCGGGTTATTTGCCTGCTTTAGCGCCTTGCCCATATTCATTTGAGCCTTAGCCAAAGCTGTTGCGATGTTTTTTGTATCTGTCATGTGTTTTGCTCCTTTATGCATTGACCTTAATCTATGGTTAGCATACCGTAAACCTAGAAAGTGAGAAAAGGATCAAAAAAAATGAAACTATGCATGAAAATGACCAAGAAAGAGGTGATTGACTTGTTGCGCGAGTTGGCGAAGGAAAAACGGTTGGGCGCTCTTTCGCGCATGGTTCCTGTGTCGTCGGCGCTGCTTTCGCAGATTTCGCGCGGCAATAAAAACCTATCAGATCAGGTGCAAGACTGGATCAGCGCGGCATGGCAGCGCGGGGAACTTGCCCCGGAACTTGCCGGTAATACTGCGGCACAAGAGGCGCTTGCAGAGCATCGCCGCATGATGGGCGACAAAGAGCGCCGGGCGGCTGTCGCGGCTATCGCGGATGGCACAGAAGACGACCCCAAGGGGCTGTGCTTGAGCATCATTAACACATGGGGAAAGGGCGAATGATGTGGTCACCTTCATGCATCCGTGCCGAAATTGCGGCGATTCTTGGGGCGCGTTCGGCTTCAAAGCAACCAACGGATCAACATATTGGTTCTGCGGAAAGTGCAAAGACGAGTTCGAACATCGATGGCTTAAATCTTTGCCAGATGAACACAACGCGAAACGCGCTTATCTCAGCGCACAAAGCCGCAAGGCAAAGCAGAACAACACAGGCGATCTATTCGACACGTAACCGCCTGCGCAACGCAACACACGCCATGTTGGCGAAGGAACAAGGGAAAGACTGGCCATGAAAAATATCACGATTGCGGGCAACTGCACAAAAGACGCGGAAATGCGCACCACACAAAGCGGGGCAAAGGTCGCTGGCTTTTCTGTGGCTGTTAACGGCTTCGAGAACGGTCAAAAGACATCGACGTTCTTTGACGTTTCGATTTGGGGCAAGCGCGGTGAAAACGTCATGCAATTTGCCAAGAAAGGCGCAAAAATCTGCGTCAGTGGCGAACTTGGCACGCGCGAATACAACGGCAAGACCTACCTGACCATCAATGCCCATGATTTCACGCCTATGGGCGGTCGCTCTGACAACGCTGGCGGATACGATGGCGGCGGATACGCGCAAAGCAACGAGGACGCGGGCGCACCGTATCAACCGCCAGCTGGTGGGATGGATGACGGGGACGCTATTCCATTTTAGGCCCATCACATGACCCAAGAACAACTTGACGCAATCTTAGACGCCGCATTCCTTGCGGTGATCGGCAACACAAAAGACCCAGAGTGGTCGCTTAAACGATAACACAAGCCCCGTTACGGCGGGGCTTTTTACATAGGAACACCCATGCGCATTGAACTACCTTGGCCACCGTCCGAAACATCCGCCAATGCATCAAGGCAAGGAAGCTGGCGCAAGAAAGCCAACGCGGCAAAGTCGTACAAGGTCGCTTGTGCTTATGAATGCATGGCGCAAAAGGTCGGCAAGCTGGGTGGCTTTGACAGCGTGCGGATCACGTTTCACCCGCCGCGGAATGGTCGATTGGACTTTGACAACATCACAGGCCGGGCAAAACAGGGCTGGGACGCTGTGTCTGAGGCTATAGGGATAGATGATAGCCTGTGGTGGCCTGTGACGCTCAATAAGGGCGACAAGATGGCTGGCGGCTTGATCGTGATTGAGTTTGTTGGTTCGAGCGCGGCAAGTTAAAAGATAGCTTCCCGGATACCTATTTGACCATGTGGCCGCGCTCGGAAGGTGCGCCTAGCTTGCAAGCGGGTATCCGGTGGGGATACCTAAGCACACCATCAGAAAGCGGTAGTTAATGATAAACCATAAGGAAAGCCCCCAATAAAGACAATATGTATGCAATGGGCAAAAGCCATTTTTGCAACTTCAAATATGTCTTCTCTTTCATCCCTTCCCCCCATTACTTGCCGCGCTCTGGAATGACGGTGACTGCGAGGGGTCCGGTTAGTTCACCCTTTTCACAGGCAAAACCCTCTACTTGGTTTTTTCAGCTAGCGTTACCAAGTGCCACCGCCAATCAAGAAAGCGGTTTGACGGTATCCTGCGAAAGTGCCGCCATTCACTCACCCAAGTAATAGGTCTGGGCTTAACCGCCATAAAGGCTCCTTGTGTGCGTGACCGGTTGTCGTTTAGATCAACCCCGCGTCATAGACTAATAATCACGCCTCTTGCTCACATTACGCCAACCGCAAACGAGGCGCAACAAAAAGCCTTCACACTTACGATGATTTGGATCAGGTGAAGGCCGTCGATGTTCGTATCATATCTGGATTTCGCCCAGCCACCAACAAAAAAGAACCCCAGCGGATGCCGGGGAGTTGCTGGCCGTAGTTCTAAACCAGAATGACAAAATACATCCGTCGCAGATCGGGGCAAGGCATAGTCGCATGAATTTAATTCACACAAACAGCGCTAAAACATAAGCCTTATTCATTTGCGTTTATGTGGCGCGTGGCTTAGAAAGAAAAGCGGCGGCGAGAGCTATCAACTCAATCGCCGCCTTGGAAAGCACAAACTTTGACAGGTTACCCGTGCTTTCGACAGACGGTATACCGCGAATGCGGGCGAACTTCAACAATAACCTGTCTGACTTTTGACACTTTCAAAGCAAAGTGATGCGCCTTTACCCTATGGGGCCAAACCAATGGGATGCCGAATGGGCTTCTTTGCCGCGAATGCGACCTGCGGGGCGATTTAAGCGGATTTCCGAGCCGGTTTGCTTTGCGTCTGCGCGGGCATTCCAGAAACGCGACTTTGATACGGTGACAGGCGCTCACTGCACAGTGTGAGACCGATAGTTTGGCCAGCTAGTGAAAATGGCATCGCGTGGATACAGGAGGTTGAAAGCAGACTGGTTAGGCCGCTTCGGTTTTCATCTACGGATGTCACCGGCCATAGCGGAAAGCGGAACTATGCCTAAAGATAGGGAAATCAAAAAAATAGCGGCATTTTGTGGAAAACTCTTGCCGCATTGTTTCTGAGGTGATAACCGTCGAGCAGGAGCAAAGAAAGGAACACAATGAGCTTGCAGGAATACCGCGATTATATCGCGTCACGACAAGTTTCGCAGCAAATGAACGGGTTTAGCCCATCTGCCCTTAACGACATGATGAAAGTGCATCAGGTTCGTTCTGTTGAGTTTGCACTAGAACGCGGGGCGGCTGCGCTTTTTCTTGATACTGGTCTGGGTAAATCCCTGACTGAGTTGGAGTGGGCGCGACAGGTAGCCGAGGAAACAGGAAAGCCATCGTTGATCCTGACGCCATTGGCTGTTGCTGGCCAGATGGTGCGCGAAGGCCAAAAGTTTGGCATTGATGCGCGGCAAATCAAAGATCAAGATGACATCGGCGAAGGCGTCATGGTGGCAAACTATGAGCGACTTTCAAAACTGGACCCGAATGCGTTTGGGGGCGTTGTTCTCGATGAAAGCTCTATTCTCAAATCGTTTGCCGGTCAGACGCGAAATCGTTTGATGGATGCTTTTGGGTCGCATCGCTTTAAGCTGGCCGCAACAGCCACGCCAAGCCCAAACGACCATATGGAGCTGGGAAATCATGCCGAATTTTTGGGTGTGATGCGCCAGCAGGAGATGCTTTCTCAGTGGTTTATCAACGATACATCAACGGCGTCTCAGGAATGGCGATTGAAAGGCCATGCTGTGGATGATTTTTGGGCATGGGTGGCGTCTTGGTCGCGTTGCGCTACGCTTCCTAGCGATCTTGGCGGGGATGATACGGGATACATTTTGCCGGAGATTGATCGTCGCATCTATGTGGTTGACGCGGATCGGCAACAGGACGTTGATCAAGGCATGTTATTCCGCATCCCAGAAATGAGCGCGACGAGCTTCCATAAGGAAAAGCGCCTTACCCTAAAAGAACGTTGCGAGAAAGCAGCCGAATTGGCCAGCCATGGTGAACCTGTAACTGTATGGTGTGAAAGCAACGAAGAAAGCGAATTACTTGCGCAAATTATTGACGGTGCAAAAGAGGTTCGCGGCGACATGAAGCCGGAGCAAAAAGAAGAATTGCTTCTTGGTTTTGCAGATGGTGATTTCCGGGCTATTGTAACAAAGCCAAAGCTGGCGGGTTTTGGTTTGAATTGGCAGCACTGCGCCCATGCGGTTTTTGCGTCCATTAGTTTTAGCTATGAGCAGCACTATCAGGCGGTTAAGCGTTCGCATCGGTTTGGCCAGACGCAGACGGTTCGCAATGACATTGTGATCAGTGACACTGAAAACGTGATTTGGCAGGCAATCAATGTGAAAGGCAAAAAACATGATGAAATGAAATCGCGCATGTCGGACGCGATGACGCGGGCGCAGAATGGTGGTAGCGTTCGTGCGGTTTATGACAGGCCGCTAGATTTGGAATTTCCAGAGTGGATCAAAGGAGCATAAAGTGGGAAAGAAGCCAGAATATCAGGGTAACGGATGGGCAATTCACAACAGCGATTGCATTGAGGGCATGTGGGCCATGCCAGAAAACAGCGTTGATTGCGTGATTTTTTCGCCGCCGTTCGGTGATTTGTTCGTCTATTCCGATAGCGAGCGCGATCTTGGCAATGCTGGCGAAGGTCAATCATTTATGGATCAATACAAATTTTTTGCCGAGGCGCTGACCCGCGTCATGCGGCCCGGTCGGATTGCCTGTGTGCATTGTACCGACCTGCCCATGCGCAAAGGCAAGCACGGCGCGATTGGATTGCAGGATTTTTCCGGGGATTTGGTCAAGGCGCACACGGATGCGGGGCTGGTGTATCATGGCAGGGCGACGATCTGGAAAGACCCTGTAGTTGAGATGCAGCGAACCAAGGCGCATGGCCTTCTATACAAAAACATTCGGGGCAATAGTGCGTTTAACCGCGTTGGGATGCCTGACTATATGCTGTTTTTCCGCAAAGACGCAGACGCAAAGCATCCTGATTTCGATCCTATTCAACACGCCGCACCAGACGATGAAAAAACGGCGCTAAAAATCGCAACTCAGTGGTTGCGTGACTTGCGCCGCAATGGACTTTGCGAAAACGTGCCAGACGAAAAGGCGCTGGCTGTTTTGATGGAAGATGCAAAATTTGACGTTTACGAATGGCAAAAACTCGCATCGCCGGTTTGGATGGACATTAACCAAGGCAATGTTTTGCGCCGAGTGAAGGCGGTAAACGATGAAAAGCACGTTTGCCCATTGCAGCTGGATGCTATCAGCAAGTGCCTACGCCTATACAGCAAGCCGGGCGATGTTGTTATGGACCCGTTCAACGGAATTGGTTCAACAGGCTATGAGGCTGTTAAGCAATCGCGCCGCTATATCGGTTTTGAATTGAAACCAGAATATGCAGCGCAGGCCAATGCGAACTTGCAGGACGCAGAAAAGGTCAACGGGGACTTGTTCGCATGAATGACCTTTTCCAAGGCGCAAATACCGCCGATCTATTCGATGAATTTTGGTCGGCATACCCGCGCAAAGTCGGCAAGGGCCAAGCGCGAAAGGCGTACGCCAAGGCGCTGCGCATTGCATCACACGACGACATTATGTTTGGGCTGTCTCAACAGCGGCCCATCATGGAATCAAAAGAACCGCAATTTATTCCACACGCCAGCACATGGCTAAACGGGGAGCGTTGGGACGATGAGCCAGAACCTACCAGCCAAGCAGGAACGAACCAAGGGCGAACTTCTCAGCTTGATGAAATCCGCGCCCGAGCATTGGCAGCAGCAGGACTTGGCCAAGAACAAGGCGACTTTGGCGATTGAGATGCAGGCGCAATGGTCAGAGGGCGGTTGGTTTGAATGGTCGCGGGCCGATAAGGACATGCGCGATTTTTACGTAGTCCGCGCAATCGAGACGCTGGGGGTTTATCCATTGGCTGAGGTTCGTCGCGCTTGTGAACAGCTACGCGAGGAAAAGCAGCGCAACTGGTTTGACCGCGTTGCCATCCGCGCCCGCATTCACGAGCTACGGGCCAAAGCCTTGCGCTATGCTGCGCTAGACCCAGAACCAGAGCCACCCAAGAAAGACGTTGTGACGCCCGAGCGGGCGGCGGAAATCGCGGCGGAATTAGGGTTTAAAGGCTGGAAGCCCAAGAAAATGAAAGGAACAGAAGAATGAACATTGATGACATCGTAAAGACGCCAGACCCGGCGGTTGGCGTGGTTGAGTGCCTCTTGGGCGGCGAATGCCTTGGTAGCGTGGACTTGTCCGACATGCCTATCAAGGCGCTGCAACAGATCGAGCGTGAATTGATGGATGCAATAAGCGTATCGGAATGCGGCTTTAGCCAGATGCTGATCGGGCGCGGGCTGGAGTTTCTTGATGCCGAGGTGTCACGGCGCATTTTCCCAAGCAGTGGCGACAACTTCAAAACAATCAAAAAGGTGTAACATGAAACCAGTGTTCAGGGATTTTCTACGCGCCGCTTGCGAGTTTTACGACATCAGCGAGGCGGATATGATGGGCAAGTCGCGCAAGGCAATTCTAGCCCAGCCCCGGCATGTCATGGTCTATGCATACAAAATCTATTCAGGCGCGCTATATACCGAAGTTGCAAACCGCATAGGGCGCGATCATACGACAATCATCAACTCGGTTCGCTTTGTCGAAAACCTGCTAGACGGGATTAAGCCTGTGAAGTCGCTGACTGTGGAAGCTGGCGACGTTGCATATATCACCAAACGCGCCGAGGGCATGGCGGCGATGCGCAGGCCGATCACCGCAGCCGCATCATTTGGCAGCGATTGGGCTGATTGCGACATGTCGCAACTTGAGTGTTGATCCGTGCTAAAGGTTCTTGATCTATTTTCAGGCATAGGCGGGTTTAGCCTCGGCTTGGAGCGCACGGGCGGATTTGAAACGGTTGCCTTTTGCGAGATAGAAGATTTCCCGCGAAGGGTGTTAGCGAAACATTGGCCGGAGGTGCCTTGCTATCATGACGTTAGAGAACTTACAGCGGATGTTGTTCGAAGAGACGGAATTGGAGAAATCGACGTCATCACAGGCGGTTTCCCGTGCCAAGACCTGTCGCTCGCAGGAAAACTTGCCGGCATCGACGAAGGAACGCGCAGTGGACTATGGTCCGAAATCGTCAGACTTACTCGCGAGTTACGACCCAAGTACATCATCGTGGAGAACGTCGCAAACCTGCTTAGTGGCCCTTCTCACCAACGAGGCGGATGGTTTGGCCGTGTACTCGGAGACTTGGCCGAGTGCGGGTATGATGCGGAATGGGAAAACATACCGGCGGCAACCGTGGGCGCTCCCCATCGCAGAGAACGCGTCTGGATTGTTGCCTACCCCAAAGACGTCGGATGCCAAAGGTGCGCCGAGAAGCAGATACTTGGGGTCAGAAACCTACCGTCAAAACCTGTGCGAGGCTTTGAGGACTGGGCCAGAATGCGGAATTTACCCGCATCCAGAACTATTAAATCAAATGATGGGATACCCAGCCGGGTGGACAGAATTAGAGCCTGCGGAAATGCCGTAGTGCCACAAATTCCCGAACTGATAGGCCACGCGATCCTTGACGCAGAAGGTGCTGCCATGCCACACTGACCTAGCAGTAATCTGCCTCCCTGTAACTGGCGTCACTTCGGTGGCGTCTTTTTTTTGCCGATTGTGTCGATTGTTATTGATGCGTGAACCGCTATGGTGTACGGTGATTACAGGAACAAAGGAGATAACAAGATGAACGCAATCACACTACACGAAGTCGAAGTTTCTGCACATAATGCGGCATTTATTGCAAATTGCGCTTGCCCCTCGCGTTACCGCTGCACGGAATGGGAACAAATTTGGCGCAACCTTCGTAAGGCTAAAATCGCCGAGCTAATGTCAGCATAGCAAGCAAAGGGGCTTCGGCCCCAACCCTCAAGGAGAAACTGACATGACCCTAAACGAAATGACCGACGCGATCATCGAAATGCAAAAACATAAATTCGGCATCAACCGGTTTGTTGGTGACTATGCGGCATTTTTTAACATTAGCCAAACTGAGGCTCATCGAATTTCTGAACGATCAAATAGCGTTGATGATTTTTTCGCTATTTACGAAAATTCCGTTTGGTGGACCGATGAGGCAAATGATGAATGACCCCGTAACCAACCCAGCCCACAAAACGTGGGGCGAAATGACCGACGCCGAAAAGGGCCAGATTTTGCTTGCCCTTCTTGATGGTGAGGCATTGTTGGTCATGATCAAAGGAGAATGGGTGGAAATGTCTGCGCGAGATATTGACGTTCATTTTCCGCCTTCGGATTGGGGCGATGATGACTACATCCGCGCAAGCCATTAAAGGTGAGTGGCAATGGTGATATATACAAGAAACAAGCTGATTATCATGCTCGCATGGGGGCCAAGGCGGGTGTCGTCTAAGTCCGATCCCGGAACCTTAGCATACCCAGAATGCGTCGGGGCTTCGCACAGGCTTTGGATGTCTTGGTTTAAGAGCGGGATCAGGAGGTGGTTTACTGGACCCACATACATCGTGATCAGCGAAAGCAAGTCTAAGCACGGCCAGAAATACGGGGACGAAGTTCGAGAGCAGCAAGAGGAAGAGGAAAAGGCACAAAAAAAGGCTGACATTAAGGCCCGACTTGATGATCTGATTGCAGAGCGGCAAAGGCTAAGGGCTGAGAGGCGGTTTAAGGAGGCCGACGACATCAGGGATGTGATAGAAGCAGTCGGGATAAAGGTGAGCGATACAAAGTTGTGAAGACATCAAAAGGAGGCGGGTGATGAATGACCCTGTAAACAATCCGGCCCACTACACCCAGCACCCAAGCGGAGTAGAGTGTATCGACATCACAAAGCACATGAGCTTTTGTCTCGGCAATGCTGTCAAATACATCTGGCGAGCTGATCTCAAATGTAACGCAATCGAAGATTTGCAGAAGGCCGCTTGGTATATCCAGTGCGAAATAGACAAGCGCCAACCCATCTTGCCACCATCAACCAACAAGTGATACAATATAACACATGAACAAAAAGCCAACACACGGTTAAATCATGGCAAACAGCAACCCATCGCCAGCAACGCGGTTCAAAAAGGGACAGTCTGGAAACCCGTCCGGGCGGTCCAAGGAAGAAATGCAAAACCTGCACAAATCGGCCAAGATTGCATCCGAGTTAACGCTCAAAGCACTTTCCAGCTTACAGGATAGAGTAAATCAGGGCGAAACGATCAATCTAGATGACCTTGCCCTGCTGCTTTCCGCCGATGTCAGAGGTATGATTAAGGAAGCGCAGGATCGCGCCCACGGATCGCCTAAGCAAGCCGTAGACCATACCACGGGCGGTGAGAAGCTAGGACCGTCTGTCATCGAGCGTGTAATTGTGAAGCCTGAAAACAAAGATGGTGACTAAACTGCAAATCCCCACGGCTGAGGTGTTCGTGCCTTTGCTGGATCAGGCGCGATACAAGGGCGCATGGGGTGGGCGCGGATCGGGCAAATCGCACTTCTTTGCGGGGTTGTCTGTAGAGGATGCTTTAAGGTGGCCGGGCGATGCTGGCGAAGGCTTGCGGATCGCCGCTATTCGTGAGGTGCAGAAATCGCTTAAACAATCGGCCAAGCGTCTGGTGGAGGATAAGCTGGCGCATTTTGGCCTTGGTGAGGCGCAGGGGTTCAAGGTTTACAACGAAGTCATCGAATTGCCCATGGATGGCATCATGACCTTCACAGGCATGCAGGACCACACAGCCGATAGCGTCAAATCCATGGAGGGCTATCACAGGGCATGGGTCGAAGAGGCGCAATCACTCAGCAAGCGTTCATTGCAGTTATTGCGCCCGACCATTCGTTGGGAAAATGAGGATCGCGGACTTATCTCTGAATTGTGGTTTGGCTGGAACCCTGAACTGCCCACAAATGCCGTTGATATGCTATTGCGCAGCGATGGCACACCAAGCAGCGCACGAGTTGTTCGCGCCAACTGGTCAGATAACCCTTGGCTTCCCAAGGTGCTGGACGAGGAGCGCCGCGACGATCTGCGAAACAGGCCAGAGCGGTATGGTCACGTTTGGGACGGCGAATATGCAACCGTTTTCGAAGGCGCTTATTATGCACGCCACCTAACGCAGGCCCAGATTGATGGGCGCATCGGGTTCTATTCGCGCGAAATGCTCAACCCTGTCTATGCTGTCTGGGATATTGGCAGCACGTCCGGCAAGGCAGACGCGACATCGATCTGGATCGTGCAATTTATCAATCAGGAAGTGCGCGTGCTGGATTACTACGAGGCCGTTGGGCAAGAGTTTGCGGCGCATGTGAACTGGATGCGATCAAAGGGATACGGCGAAGCTATCTGCGTTTTGCCACACGATGGCGTAAAGCACGACACGATATTCAAGATCACGCCCGAGGGCTTCCTGACGCAGGCAGGGTTCAAGGTTGAGACCGTGCCGAACCAAGGCGCAGGCGCGGCGCTTATGCGGATCGAAGCAGCGCGGCAGATGTTCCCGGCGTGTCGTTTCAACGAGGATACGACAGAAGGCGGGCGGCAGTCTCTTGGTTGGTATCATGAAAAGCGCGATGAAAAGCGCAATATTGGCCTTGGGCCAAACCATGACTTCGCATCGCACGCGGCAGACGCCTTTGGCCTTGTGGCCGTGTATCGCGACAGAATGCGCAAATCGTTCAGCGAATACAGCAGCGGCCCGATCCGCAGGAATATCAAGGGCATTGCTTAATTTGCCCCTTTGGTGGTAGTATCAGCCCAAAGCGCAAGGGGTTGTTATGCTGGGCTATAGTAATTTTCGAGACATGATTGACGGGGGCGGCGCTGGCCGTTCTGGTGATCGATTTGAGGGCGGGTTGCTGAGTGACGCGCTAAACGCTTCTGGCATTCGTCCGGCTGGGTACCGTGACCGACAGCGGGAAGCGGAGCGGGATCAGCCGCAACGTGTCTCAGCCCCGCAATATCGGGCACAGCCAACACCGCAGGTGCAGCCGCAAGTAATCCCAGACTATTCGGTCGCGCCATACGCAGCCCCGCAAATGATGCCTCAAGTGCAGCAGCCAGCCCCGCAGATTGGCCTTTTGTCGCCAATCGGTGCGCGTGAGGCCATCTATGGCTTTCCGGTGATGATGCAGATGCCGCAAGAGCCACAGATGCGCGACGTTCGCCAGATTAGCAGCGACCCACAGTTTCAGGACTACATGCGGGAATTGCAGATGTTCAACCGGATGCATGGGGTCTATTGATGGCAATCGTTGACTATTCCAGCTTGCAGGCGGCCATCGCCTCTTGGCTTTTGCGTGACGACCTGACTGCGCAAATCCCTGATTTTATCACGTTTGCCGAGGCTTCGATTGCCCGCGACTTGCGCCACCCGTATCAGGAAAAGCGGATTGAGGCGGACTTAGACGAACGATATGAGGCGCTGCCCAATGACTTCTTGGAAATGCGGCGCTTGCATATTTCGGGCGGCAAGCAGCTTCGCTTGATGAATGGCGATCAGATGGCGGGCGAGCGCGACGACGATGAGAACACGGCAGGCGAACCGCGTTATTACACCATCACGGCAAACAACATCGAGTTTTACCCGACGCCGGATCAGACATACACAATGACGATGCTTTATTATGCCCGCATTGACGCCCTGTCTGACAGCATCACAACTAACTGGCTATTGCAGCGGCACCCAGACATCTACCTTTACGGCGCGTTGATCCATGCTGCGCCGTTCTTGCATGATGATGAACGCCTTGCTGTTTGGACTGGCCTTTATAACAAAGCCGTTTCTGCGCTAAATGACGCGGGGCGGGAATTTGCCACGAGCGGCGGCGCTCTTGTTTTGAAGCCACGGAGATAACAAATGGCGATCACACTAACCAAGCCCACCGTTGGCGGCTCAGAGGATACATGGGGCACAACGCTTAACACGAACCTTGACACGATTGCGGACGCTCTTAACGGCACCACGGCGATCACGCCGGACCTGACCAGCTTTGACATTGGTGGCGTGCCCGTCACGTCTACGGCTGCGGAATTGAATATTCTGGATGGCGTCACGGCCACCGCAACAGAGATCAACTATCTTTCCGGGGTGACGGCTGCAATCCAAACGCAGATTGATGATCTGGATAGCGGTAAGGAGGCGGCAGACGTCGAAATCCTAAAGGCGGACACCGACGACAATATCACCGCTGGATACACGGCGACAGCCGACGACGACGGCACCAAATCGAGCGGCACATACACGCCCGATCCGGCTGGCGGGAACCTGAAGCACATTGTCAACGGCGGCGCATTCACCTTGGCTGCGCCGACCGCGACCGGCGATTACACTCTGGTCATTCAAATGACCAACAACGCCAGCGCTGGGGCCGTCACGGTGTCTGGTTTCAGCAAGCAGAGCGGCGACAGCTTAACGACGACCAGCGGCGATGACTTCTTCCTGTTCATCACCAAAATCAACGGCTTCACAAGCCTAATCGTGCAGGCGCTGCAATAATGGTGTTTCCGTTTCCAACCATATGCCCAGCTCTGGGCGTGACTGAGTTGGCGTTTGTGACGTCTGCCACATCAACTCAGCACAATGGGTCGATTGCTATGCCGTCTGGCATTCAGGCCGGCGACATCATTATTGTCGGCCAGCAGTGGCGTGGTCAGGAAAACAATACCGCTGATTATCCCGGTTCTGGGTTCACATCAATCTCGAACCTGTATAACGCCGGCGGCAGCCTTGTTAACGACGACTATTACAAGAGCCACACGTCCTACAAGATTGCCACTGGCTCTGAGGCTGGCGCTTCTATTAGCGGCTTTGCCGATCAAGGCGCCTACACATACAATTCTGCTGGGATTTACATCTACCGCCCCAACGCCGAGGCGACTGCCGTCACTCAGGTCAACAAATACACATACCAAGGCAACGGCAATCCAGCCCAGAATATTTTGTATGGATCGACATCTGGCGCGGCCACGATTGCGCTGGCCGTGGCTGGTTGTAACAACTATCCCGGCATCACATTCACCGGGGCAACACCTGACGCCAGTATTAATCTGAATAACGCCGGATCGGACCTTCGTATGCGTGCATATGGAGCCAACAAGGGTTCCGGCGTAGACATCACGACCGACATGAGCGACGATGGCGCTAACCTCTTTACGTCTGTGCTTCTGGAGATTACTTGATGCCGCTGATTGAGTTGGAAATCCCGCCCGGCTTTAAAAACCACGGCACAGACCTGCAAAGCGAGGGTCGTTGGCGCACGGGCAATCTGGTACGCTGGCACGATGAAAGTTTGAGGCCCATTAGCGGCTGGGTGGATCGCGTCGGCTCTGCGCAATACGCAGCGGCACCGCGCGGGATGATGGCATGGCAAGACTATTCAGAAAATCGTTGGATTGCTGCGGGCACGTTTGACACGCTGTATGTCACCACGTCCGGTGGCACAACTAGCGACATTACGCCAGCAGCACTGACGGCTGGAACCGAGGACGGCACGGTCAACACGGGATACGGCGGCGGGTTTTACGGCACTGGCTATTATGGCCAGACACGACAGGCAAGCGGCGCATATTCTGAGGCTACGTCATGGTCACTTGACACATGGGGGCAATATCTGGTTGCTTGCTCAATCGCAGATGGTCGCATTTTTGAGTGGCAGTTGAACACCGGAACGCCTGCGGCTGTTGTGTCGAACGCGCCAACGGGATGCTTGGGCGTGCTGTCTACGGAGGAGCGGTTCTTAATGGCGCTCGGCGCTGGCGGAAACCCGCGCAAGGTTGCTTGGTCTGATTTCGAGGACAACACCACGTGGACGGCGGCAAGCACGAACCAAGCGGGCGACATTGAGCTGCAAACGTCTGGCCAGATCATGCAGGGCTTGCGCACACAGGGGCAGGTTCTTGTCCTAACCGATACAGACGCGCATCGCCTGACATACGCGGGGCCGCCGTTTGTGTACCTTGCCGAACGTGTCGGCGGGTCGTGTGGCGCTATCAGCAGGCACGCAGCAATTAACACCGATGCGGGCGCGTTCTGGATGGGTCAGCGCAATTTCTTTCTGTACAACGGGTCATCTGTGCAAAAATTGCCGTGCGATGTGTGGGATCACGTCTTTTCTGACATCAACACTGACCAGATCAGCAAGATTTGGGCGGTGCAGAATGGCCAAAATGGTGAAGTGTGGTGGTTTTATCCATCGGCCAGTAGTATCGAGATTGATCGATATGTGGCGTTTGACTATCGCCAAGGTGTTTGGGTCACTGGCGAGATGGGGCGCACGGCTGGCGTTGATCGCGGCGTGTTCCGCAATCCTATCTGGGCCGATGATGGCGGCACGATCTATAACCACGAAACGGGCTTCAACTATGACGGCCTGACGCCATACGCTGAAACGGGGCCGTTTAAGATTGGCGAAGGCGAGCGGCTGGCGATTGTGAACAGCCTCATCCCGGATGAAAGCAATCTTGGGGATGTTGAGGCGACATTCAAGACGCGCCTTTATCCAACGGCGACGGAAACCGAACACGGCCCATATTCGATGGCAAACCCGACGAATGTCAGGCTGCAGGGGCGGCAGGTTCGTATGCGGGTTGATGCTGTAACGCCGGGCGATTGGCGTGTTGGCAAATTCCGCTTGGACGTAAAGCAGGGTAGCAAACGATGACAGGCATGACGCCACCACCAGTGGGGCCAGACTATCGAACGTGGGCAAGGCAGCTTAACGCTTTCTTGTCTCGCTCTTTGTCGCGGCTTCAATTCAAAACGCCAACGGCGTCACCGTCTGAGAGCGGTGTTTTGGTGTGGGATAATGCGCAAGGCGTGCCGCAGGTGTCGAAATCCGGCGCTTGGTATAACATCAAAATTTATGGCGGCTATTTTTGGGGCATTGTGTCATCAACGCAAACGGCAGCGTCTGCAAATACCGCATATACGCTTTCTTTCAGCGCGAATGAAAATGACCTTATCGAATTGGGGGCGACATCTAGCAGGATTGTCGTGCATGATGACGGGTTACATTCAATCCATGCCTCATTGCAGGCAGACGCAACATCTGGGTCGCCTTCTATTTGGGCTTGGGTTCGTGTCAACGGTGTTGATGTTGCGAATTCATCAAGGGTGGCTTCTGTCTCTGGCGCTGGGGCGTTAAGGGAAATAACCGTATCAGCAATCGTTGACCTTTTGGCGGGCGATTACATAGAGATTGTTTGGGCTTCTGATAGCACATCTGGAGTGCTGACTGCCACGGCATCGACAGCTTTTGCGCCTTCTAGCCCGTCTGCATCTGTTTTGGTTCGGAAACTGTGATGGGCGTTATGGTGGCACATATCCCGACCGACCAGATCGCGGCTTATTGGGGCGACTTTTCCAAATATGTCGAAAAGGCGGCAGCTCGGTATGAGAAGGATTACGATTTTGCAGATGTAGCACGCGCCCTTGGGGATGGGCGTTCTGCATTGTTTGGGGTTTGGGTTGATGATAGGCCGCAAGCGGCGCTTGTCGTGTCTGAGGTTGTATATCCCAAGCGCAAAAAGATGCTTATCGAACTTGTCGGGGGTGACGACGCCGATAAGTGGTACAAGGAAGCAATTGAAAAGCTATCAGACGTGGCGCAATCGGCGGGCTATGCCGCGCTTGTGTCAAATGCCCGTTTGGGTTGGACAAAGATGGCAAAATCGGTTAATTTCAAGCAGGCGCATGTAGCCTATGAAAGAGAGTTCTAAAATGGGCCAGAGCAGCACAACGCAAACGCAATCGTTGCCGGGTTGGCAAGAGGATTTCATCCGCGAAACGGTATTGCCAACCGCGCAGGGCATTGCTGACACGCCATTCACCGCATACACGGGCCAATTCGCGCCCGAAATGTCGGCTTTGCAAACTCAAGCAGGCGCAGGGTATCAGAACCTTGCTAGCATGACGCCAGACCAATATGCGGCCCAAACAGCGGCAAACATGAACCCGTACCAGCAGCAAGTGATCGATGCATCGCTCGCACAAATGAACCGATCGGCAGACCAAGCCCGCACTGGCATTGAAGCCAATATCGCGGGTTCTGGTGCGTTCGGATCTCGGGGGCAGGTTGCGCTTGGTGAATTCGATGCGGGTGTGCAATCCAACCGTGATGCACTGATCGCAAACGCAATGCAGCAGGGTTACGCAAACGCGCAGGGGCTGACGCAACAGCAGATTGCCAACCAATATTCTGCGCTAGGCGGCATGGGTAATATCGGCGCACAGCAAACGGCGCTGGATGCAGCCAATCTAACCGGCCAATACGGCGAATTCATGCGGGAACAGCAATATCCGTATCAGCAGCTTCAAGGCTTGCTTGGCGCTGGCGCTGGCAACTACGGCGGCACCACCACGAACACACAGCAGCGCGGGCTGTTTGACTTCTTGGGCGCTGGCGCGTCTTTGTTCATGTAGGGCATAATGGTTTTTGATCCAAATATCAGGGCGGGCATCTTTGCAGGCGAGAGCGGCGGCGATTACAACGCGCTGTTTGGATATCAGAACCGGCCCAATGGCCAGTTTTCAAACGTTCAGGTCTCGCAAATGCCTGTTGGCGATGTCATCGCATTTACTGACCCAAGCGGACCTTATGCGCAGTATGTTCGCGGGCAAGTTGGCCACGTTGCCACGCCTGTTGGGGCGTATCAGGTTGTCGGATCAACGCTGCGCGATGCCGTAAATGCGCTGGGCATTGATCCATCAACGCGCTTTGATCAGCAGACGCAGGATCGGATCGGCCAGTGGATTTTGGAAAACCAAGGCACGGGCGCATGGGAAGGCTATCAGGCAGGGGCCACACCTTCACAACAGCCATACACGCAAGTTAGCACTAGGGGAATGGATACACAGATGCCACAGCCACAGCAGCCCCGAGGGCTTTTGGAATATTTCGGCGTACAAGAACAGGGCAGCGGGCCGCAAGGCGATTTGCCGTTTTATCAGCGTGACCGTTTCCGCGATATGGCGGGACGGATTGCCGTCGCCGCCAATTCTCTGCGCCAAAACCCGGATCAAAACATTCCAGCGATGGCAGAAATGCGGCGCCAAGAGCGTGCAGCGAACCGCACCGCTGAATGGCTTTCACAGCAGCCAAATAGCGCCGAGTTTGTGCAAATGCTGCAATCTGGTGCCGATCCTGCGCAGGTTCTTATGGCTTACCGCCAGTCTCAGCAGCCGGCGCAGGCAGACCCAACATCGGGGATGCGGAACTATCAATTCATGATCTCGCATGGAGTTGACCCGCAAACCGCAATGGAGCGCGCATTCGGCGCTGGCGGCACCACGGTAAACGTTGGCGGTGGCCCAGAAGTCGGCACTATCCCGCAGGGGTATGAACTATATCAAGACCCAGAAAGTGGCGCGTATCAAATGCGGCCCATTCCCGGCGGTCCAGCGGATACCACGGCGAATGAAGCGGCAGCGGCAGAGCAGACAGGCCGCGCTGCGGGTGTTGTGCTAGATGACATTGATCGATTGCAACGCATCTTGGATGAAAGCACATTGCCCGTGACCGGAGCGGGTAGCTTGCTTAAATCAATTCCCGGCTCCAATGCTTATGATGCGTCTCAACTTATTGAGACAATTGTTGCCAACGTTGGTTTCGATAGGTTGCAGCAAATGCGCGAGGCCAGCCCAACGGGCGGCGCGCTGGGCGCTGTGTCTGAGCGCGAGCTTAGCACATTGCAGGCGGTTTTGGGTTCTCTTGACCAGTCACAAAGCCAAGCGCAGTTGGAATACAACCTTTCGCGGCTGGAAGAGCTTTATGTCGAAATCATACGCAAGGCGTCTGCGTATCCTAACGCGGCGCAATTCGGTTTTGGCGGTGGTTCGTCTGGTGCGGCGTCTAGCGACGGGTTTTCAATTACAGGAACGGTGGGTCAATAATGGCTAAGTTTCAAATCATGACGCCCGGCGGATATGAGGTTGAGGTAACCGCAGATACGCAGGAAGAAGCGCTGAACCTTGCCCGTGAAAACTGGCAAACAATGCCACGCTTGATTGCAAGGCAGGAAGGCGACGTTCGGGTTTTTGAACGACCAAATGGCGATAGGTACGTTGTGACGCCCGTATATTCCACAACCGATCCGGACCAAGTCGCCGAAATATTAGCGGCCATTGAACGCCAGCAGCCCGTAAGTGAAGTTGTTTACCGTTCGTTTGATGAAGACATCATCGCGGCGCATCCGATTGCATCCCGTGGCTCGCAGTTTATCAAAGGGTTGGGTTTGACTGCCGGATCTTATGCCGATGAAGCAATCGGTGCGGTGTTTGGTGATCAGGCTGCGGCTGGAACTCGCGCCCTTCAAGCGGCAATGGAGCGCCAGCGCCCCGGTGAAACTCTGGCGCTTAACTTGGGCGGCGCAGGCGTTGGCTTGCTTGGCGCTGGCGCTGCAATCGGGCCGCAGGCTATTGCGAGTGGCGCGAAAACTGTAACGGGGTCGGGGCGTCTGTTGCCGCAAGCTGTGCGCGGTTTGGCTGCGGGCTCTGCGGCTGGAGCTGTTGAGGGCGGCATCTATGGGGCAGGCGAAGGCACAGATACAGCATCTAGGGTGCAAGAGGCGCAAAGCGGGGCTGTGTTTGGCGGTTTGACCGGCGGTGCATTGGGTGCGGCTTCGCCCTATGTGCGTCAAGGTGTGGAAAATGTCACCGCCCGCCTGCGACAGAGCGACGTGGCAACAATCGCATCAACTCTTGGCATCTCGCAAAATGCGGCGCGTGTAATCAGGAACACATTCCAGATGGGCGGGGACGTGGATAGCGCCGTTTCTCGGCTACAGAGCGCAGGCGACGAAGCCATGCTTGCCGATGCTGGCGAGGCCGCGCAGGCGCTACTTGATGCGACCAAGGCATCTGGCGCGCAGGCTTCACAGGCCGTATCTAGTGCGCTGGATGAGCGCATGACCAGAACCGCTGCGCAACTGGGTAGCGGCCTTACTGATCGTCTTGGGATGCCTGCGGCGGGGCCGCAAACGGCTGTGCGCGAAATTATGCAGGGCAGCCAAGAGGCGCGCGGGCAAGCCTATGATGCAGCATATTCTGCGGCTATTGATTATGCATCGCCACAAGGGCGGGAAATCGAGGCCGTTCTTTCCCGAATTGAGCCAAATATTTTGCAATCTGCGATTAATGAGGCAAACGCTGAAATGATTGATCGCGGCTTGGCAAACCAACAGATTTTGGCGGAAATTAGCGAAACAGGCGCGGTTTCCTTTAGCGAAATGCCAAACGTTCGCCAGCTTGATATGCTGAAACGGGCGCTAGATGATGCCGCCAGATCGGCAAGACGTAGCGAAGGCATTCTTTCCGTTGACACGTCTGCAAGCCTAAGGGCCACCCGTCAGGCCGCAGATTTGCGGAATGCAATCGTACAGGCCACGGGCGGCAGTGAAGGGCCATATGCGCAAGCGTTGCGCATCGGGGGCGATACCGTTGCAGAGCGTGAAGCGTTTATGTTGGGCGAGCGACTTCTAAACACCAGCACGCGGGTTGAGGATGTCATGCTGACGCTAGGCGACAACCCGTCACGCGCGGCGCTAGATGCTGCCAAACGTGGACTGCGCACCCGCATTGAAGAGATTGTTGGAAATGTCCGGCGCATTCCGAGCGATCCAAACATTGATGCGCGGCAGGCATTGGCTGCGTTGCGTGAGATGAGTAGCGAAAATGCACGGCGGAAAATCTCACGATTGATGGGCGATGAAGCGCAGGATATTTTCGATATTCTGGATCAGGCCAGCATTGCCGCAGAAACACGCGCGGCAACAGCAACCAATTCCCGTACAGCTATTCGACAATCAATCCAAGGCGACGTTGATGAGCTAACCGCGCCGGGCGTGGTTGGTAACGTCATGTCGGGCGAGCCAATCAACGCCACTAAATCTATGGTGCAGGCCATCACGGGCCAAACGTCAGAATACACAGCGGCCCAGCGCCAAGAGCTATATCAGGACTTGGCAAGGGCGCTGACAAATGTTCGCGGGGATGATGCGGTTACGGCGTTGCGGGTTTTGGATGAGGCCATGAGGGGGCAGCAGTTGACCGATGCGCAAACCGAACAGCTATCCAACCTAATCACAAGCGCACTATTCGGGG
>CEPX01165972.1_pt1 | contig 22273 bp, 18 predicted proteins | sample 361361 | NCBI WGS metagenome assembly CEPX01 (sample SAMEA2619974, study PRJEB7988) | marine metagenome | biome: marine biome (ENVO:00000447); feature: mesopelagic zone (ENVO:00000213) & marine oxygen minimum zone (ENVO:01000065); material: "saline water (ENVO:00002010), including plankton...
AATACTACATTATGCAAATTACTTCTTAGGGTTTCAGCACAGCCAACCCACAGAAACATTTTTATATATCTTAACAAAGAATTAAACCTTATGAAAATTGCATTTATCCATTATAGCATTGGGGAAAGCGGCGGCGTTAATTCTGTTATGAGGTCAAATGCAATTGGGCTGAGGAAAATATATAAGAATGTTCATATCACGTTTATCGGAGCAATAGATAGTTATGTTATGAAGGGAGAGAATGTAAAGCATATTAATATAAAAGAGTTAGGGGTAAAGCCAAATATCATTCTTGAGTTCACTAAACAAACTGCTGAGGATTATATAAAGATTGGAGAGCGCTTGTATCAAAAGCTAAAGAAAGCTATTGATAAGATAGATTATGTGGTTATAGAAAACCCTGTCATAGGCATTAATCCTCCGGCCACATATGCTTTTTACAGGCTTGTTATGGACAATAAAAAGGGAAAGAGAAAGATTATCTATCGTATCCATGATTTCCCGGAAGAGAGAAAGAATAATTTTCAGAACCTTAAGAAGTTTACAGGCAAGGGAAATATTCCTTACTGGCATGATATACTTTACCCCAAAACAGATAACTCAGGCTTTATTGTTCTGAACACGACCGGCTTTGACAGGCTAAGGAGAAATAAGGTTAAAGCTAACAAGATCTTCCTTTTATCGAATTCAGTAAACGAGGATTTGATAGAAAAAGATGTTAAGACAAGCGAAGAGCTGAGGAAACATATAATCAGAGAAGAATCCCTTGAGTCTGATGAGAAGTTTCTGTTTTATCCGGTGAGGGTGATCCCAAGAAAGAATGTGGAGGAAGCAATATTTCTTACTATGTTTCTGAGAGAGCATCTAAGGGAAAACTATTATCTTCTTGTAAGCCTGATAGAGACAAGGTTTGAAGGCTCTGATTATCCAAGCATAATACAAAGGTTTGTGAAGAAGAATAATCTGCCGGTTAGGTTAGGGCTGCATCTGTCAATTAAGAGAAAGGAAAAGAATAATAAGATTGAGGATTTTGGGTTGGGCGATGCATATAATATCTGCGATAAGGTTATTACAACCAGTATCTTAGAGGGTTTTGGATTGTTCTTTATAGAGTCATGGTATTTTAATAAAGCGATAATAGGAAGAGACCTTCCAATGGTAACAAAGGATTTTAAGAAGGCTGGGATAAATCTAAACCACCTGTACAGCAGGCTTCTGATAGGAAAAAAGGATTTTACTGAAATAAAGAGCCTAAAAGAGAAGCTGAATCTTTCGCTTAAATTAAAGGATAAGGCTTTTTGTAATAAGGTTTACAAAGATAATAAGAAAACTCTTAATAATATGATAAGGCTGATCAAGGGAAAGAACGAGAGAAAGCTTATTACTGGAAACAGGAAAAGGGTTATAAAGAATTTCTCGTCAAAACAGATTGCAAAGAATCTTATCAAAGCCTTTAAAACCGTATTTTAATTGATTTTACTTCTTAATAATAACTCCTATATCAGCAACATTGCTTCCGGTCAGTCCTGTGAATACCAGTTCTTTGGTTTTCTTGAAGAAAGGGTAAGAGTCATTATTCTTTAGATACTTTTTATGGTTTAATTTGAGTTCTTTGGCTTTATTTAATGAATTGTTATCAACTATAGCTCCTGCAGCATCTGTGGGGCCGTCCATCCCGTCAGAGCCGATTGAGGCTAGGCAGCAGTTCTTTAGTTTAGCGATGTCTTCTATTGCTCCCAGGCAAAGCTCCTGGTTTCTTCCTCCCTTTCCTTTGCCTTTAACGGTAACTGTTGTCTCTCCGGCAAAGAGCAATGCAACACCTTTTCCCTTGGTTTTAATATTCTTGACCAACCTTTTGCCAGTAACCCTTGCCTCACCTTTGAGCTTGTTGGTTAATATTATTGGCTTTAATCCTGATGATAATGCCTTTTGCTTCATTGCTTCAAGAGCTACTTTGTTGTTTAATAACAAAATATTGGTTGTATTATTTAAGTTCTTAGCAACTGTTGGGCCAGAGGCTATGGTTGCCAGGTTGTTTCCAACAACATCAGAGAATATCAGGGAAACAATCTTTGCTCTGGTTAGTTTTGCTAATTTTCCGCCTTTTACATGAGAATATCTTTTTCTTATCTTATTGAGAGCACTGATGTCTTTGCCTGAGAGAAATGCTTTCCTTATTGTTTTTGTGTATTGCTTGAAGGCAATGTTAGGATAGCAAAGCAGGGCAGAGCCTCCTCCTGAGATAAGGCATATAATAAGGTCATCTTTTTTTAAGCTGCTTATTAAACCAATAATCTTTTTAGTGGCATTAAGATTCTTAATAGAGGGCATTGGATGGGTTCCTTTGATTACATTTATCCTTTTTAGCTGAATATTTTTTGTTGAGATTATGATTCCATTATTTATCCTGCTGCCTAAGATTCTTTCTATCTCTTTCCCCATGAGAGAAGAGGCTTTGCCAAAGCCTATAACAAAGATTCTTTTATATCTTTTCAGGTTTATCTTTTTGTTTTTAATGTTTAGAATATTGTTTTTTAGTTTTATGTTGTTTCTTATTATTTTTTCAGTGTTTATTGATTGCAGTCCTGAGTTTATTATCTGAAGAGCCTTTCTTCTTATGGGTGTTGAGGAGAGGTTTCTGAGGTTTTTGATCATATTGTTTTTATTGGGGTAGAAGGTTTATAAATATATCTCAAAAAGAGTTATCTTTAAAAACAGCCTTATATTAATCTCTTCTATGCAACTTATAATCATAACAGATATGGATGGCTGTTTCCTTGATTTTAACACTTACAGCTATGAAGATTCAGTTGAGGCATTAAACAGGGCTGTTAAGGAGGCTGCAGTAATCTCTTTCTGCACTGGCAAGTGCCTGGCTGAGATTAAAGTTTATAATAAAGAATTAAAGCTTAAGTTTCCGTTCATTGCTGAGAATGGAAGCATTATCTGTGTTCCGCATGATTTCTTTGATTTTGATTTTGAGTATCAAAGAGAAACTGAAAAGTATAAGATCATTGAGCTTAATGTGAAACATGATGAAACCATTAAAGCATTGCATAATATCAGAAAAAAGTTGGATTTTGAGTTCAGGATATTTAGTGAGATGAGCCCAGAGGAGATAAATGAATACTGCGGATTGCCCATCGAGTCTGTTAAACATGCAAAAATGAAAGAGTATGATGATGCTGTCAGGATTGTCGATGAAACCCCTGAGAAAGTAAATCTGTTTAAGCAGGCTGTGGCTGAGGAAGGTTTCAGTTATACAAAAGGAGGCAAGTTTCATATTCTAATAAAAGGCTCTGATAAGGGAAAGGCAGCCGGGATCCTGTTGGAGCTTTACAAGAAAAAATATGGAAGCATTGTTTCTATTGGCCTAGGTGATTCATTGAATGATCTGCCGATGCTGGAAGAGGTTGATTCTGCTTTCCTTGTTGCAAGGCCTGATGGAAGCCGGGTAGATATTGGGAACTCAAAGGCAAAGAGGGTTAATGAGATCGGCCCTAAGGGATGGAGTGAAGTTGTGAATGAAGCTTTAGAAAAAGTAAAAAAAGAATCACACTTTGTTAAAGAATAACTCAACACTTTTATCTTTAATCTTCTCTTCGCTTTGGTGCTTATGCTTTTTTGCAGGAGCCTGGTCTGATATCTTTATTTTATCAGCTCCAACCTTTGCTTTTATGCCACTCTGGAATTTTTCTAATGAGCCCATGAGCTCAGTATCAGTTTTTATGTACAAATTAATCCTGTCATTCTTTTCAAGGCCTGCTTTCTTTCTTAAGGACTGGATCCTTCTACAGATTTCCCTTGAGAAGCCTTCAGCTTCCAGCTCTTCAGTTCTTTCTTTGTTTACATATACAAAGCCATCCCTGAACTTTGATTCGCAGTATTTGTCAGGGATTTCTCTTTCTATTATCAAGTGCTCTTTCTTTATTGAGAACTCTTCATTGTCAACTTTGAACTCATATTCCCCTTTCTGTTCTATATGGAAGAGTATGGTTTCAGGGCTGTCAGTTGAGAGCTTTGCTATGAGCTTGGGTGTTTTTTCTTTGTATTCCGGGGCAAGCTTTGCATAGTCAGGCTTGATTTTCAGCTTTATGCCTTTTATTGAGCTTTTAACATTGACTTCTTTGATGTTTGTCTGCCTTCTTATAAGCTCTTTGAGTTGTTTTACTGCAGCTGCTGTTTTAGCGTTGCCTGTTACAATAATCGCTTCCTTTAGTGGCCATCTTATGCCAGTCTGGAGCTTTTCCCTGGCTGAAAGTAAGGCTTGGGTGATTTCATCAATAGCTTCCATGTTTTCTTCCAATTCCTTGTCTATCAACTCTTTCTCAGCTTTCGGCCAGGGATGCATGCTTATGCTGTCTTCCTTGAGCTTGAACTTTTCTTTAAGGTTGAGATAGATTTTCTCTGTTATGAATGGTGCAACAGGTGTGAATAAGAGCATGGAATCAAATAATGTCCTGTATAATGTGTAAAGCACAGCCTTCTTTTCGTCCTTTATTCCGATAGATGCCTTTTCTCTGACAAGCTGGAGGTATGTCCTGCTTAGCTTAAGGATAAGCTCTTCCACTTTCAGGGGAACATCGTTCAGCTTGTATTGGTCAAAGAGCATGGTTACTTCTTCAATGGTTGAGTTGAGCTTTGAGAGCATGTATTTTTCTTCCAGGTCAAATGATTTTTTTATCTTTGAGTATTCCAGCTCAGAAGGCTTGATTTCTAATGTTTTATATAAGTCTATCAGGTAATTGTGAAGGTTCCATAGTATTGTAAGGTTCCTGTTTTTGACTTTCATATCGTCAAAGTTGTAGTTAAGGTCAACTCCGGGAGACGCTGCGCCAAGCAGGTAGTATCTTAGTGTGTCTGAACCATGCTTGTCTATAACTTCATGGGGGAGGATGTAGTTGCCCAGGGATTTTGACATCTTTCTGCCAAGGGCATCGTTTATGAAGCCGTGCATGTAAACAGCTTTGAAGGAAGGCTTTTGCATTGCAACCATTGAGCTTACGAATAAGAGGTTGAACCAGCCTCTGATTTGGTCTATGCCTTCAAGTATGAAGTCTGCTGGGAATAGCTTTTCGAAGATTTCTTTTTCTCTTGGATAGTCAAGACAGTTCCATGATGAAGAGCCTGCGTCTATCCAGACATCAAGTATGTCAGGGCTTCTTTCCATCTCAGAGCCGCATTTGCATTTGAGCTTAACCTTGTCTATCTTTGGCTTGTGCAGGTCTTCAGGAACTTCTCCGGCAAGCTCTTTGAGCTCTTTTAGAGAGCCAACCACAACAAATTCTTTGCAGTTTTTGCATTCCCAGATTGGCAGTGGTGTGCCCCAGAACCTCTGCCTTGTTATGCCGTTGTCTCTCAAGTTTTCAAGCCAGGAGTCAAAGTTCCTGCTGCCTGCAGATTCAGGTACCCATTCAATCTTTTTGTTAAGCTGCCTCATCTTGTCCTTCATGTCTTCCACTTTGAAGAACCATTGCTCTGTTGTCCTGAAGATGATTGGCTGCTTGCATCTCCAGCAGTGTGGGTAATCATGCTCAACTGGAGATGTTGCAATTAAAACCCCTTCTTGTTCCAGCGCATCAATAAAGAATTTGTCTCCATTCTCTTTTGCTTTCTTTCCTGTAAACTTTCTCATGCCTTCTTTGAAGATGCCATTCTCATTTAATTCATTGAATGGAGGAAGTTTATTCTTTAATCCCACTTCATAATCTTCAGGACCTCCTCCAGGTGCGCAGTGCACCAATCCTGTACCAGAACTTGTATCCACATATTCTGAGGACATAACTACTGTAAATGCTTTAGGGCATTCTTCCTCAATTTTCTTAAAAGGTGGTATGTATTCTATAAGTGGATGAATATATTTCATTCCTTCAAGCTCTTTTCCTTTGAACTCTTCTATTATTTCAAACTCTTTGTCAGCAACTCCGCTGATAAACACGGAGACAAGCTGCTTTGCAACAATCCATACCTCATTACCCACCTTTGCTCTTACATAATCTATATCAGGGCCTGCCATAATAGCAAGATTATGCGGAATTGTCCAAGGCGTGGTTGTCCATATTATAAGGAACTCGTTCTCCTTGCCCTTAACCTTAAACTTAATAAATATAGACTCGTCCCTGACATTTTTGTATTCAAGCTCATGCTTTGCTAAGGCTGTGCCGCATTTTGCGCACCAGTGCATTGTCTTTTTTCCTTTGTAGAGCCTTTTGTTTTCATATGCTTTTTTGATTAGCCACCATTCTCCTTCAATATAACTGCTGTCAACAGATTTGTAGGCGTTGTCAAAGCCCATCCAAACTCCTAGCCTTTTGAAGTCCTGGTTCATTATTTCCATGTTTTTTATGGAGAAATCTTTGCAGTCTTTTACAAACTTAGCAACACCGTATTTTATGATGTCGTCCTTTGTTTTTAGGCCTTTTTCTTTCTGGACGCCCTGCTCGGTTGGAACGCCGTGCATGTCATATCCTGCACGATCCCAGACATCAAAGCCTGCCATCCTTTTGTATCTTAGAAAGCTGTCTTTTAATGATTTGTTCCAGGCAGTGCCTATGTGGACCTTGCCTGAAGTGTATGGAGGGCCATCTAGGAAATAGAATGTTTTTTTGCCTTTGTTCTTTTCCTTAGCTTTTTCATAGACTTTTTTTTCTTTCCAGTAGCTAAGTATCTCAGGCTCTGATTTTAAAGGCTCGTATGGTTCCATGATTTTAGAGTATAAATATAGGTATTTAAATATGTTATGGATATTTCAGTGTCTTAGTAGAATTAAATTAAGCAAACTCAACCTTTTTAACCCTGATGCCTTTTCTTTGCGTCTGGGTTTTTTTGCATTCTTTGCATTGGTATCTTAGGTCAGTTTTCTTTGCCTGCTTTTTGTTGTAACGCTTCCATTTGGATAATGCGCCTTTGGAAAGCTTGCCAAGGTTGCCTTTGCCGGTGCATTTTCCCCTTTTCTTGATTCTCTGCTTTGCGCCTCTCTTTAGTGTGCTTGGGGTTTTCTTTTTTGTAAGAGCTACCTTGTGCTCTGTATGCTTTTTGCAGAATTTGCAGTATGTTCTTCTGATTTTTGGGAATTTCATTTTTAGTGCGCTCTTCTCATGTTCGCTCTCAGGCTTGGCCTTAGCTTTTCTGCGCCTTTGCCTTTGTTTGTTAAAATACCTCTGCTTCTTTTCCCGGCAGCTGTCAGGCCGCGGAACACTCTTCTTGTGTGAGGCTTTCCTGCTATCCAATTGATCCTTTTGTCAGCAAGTATTGCAGGATGGCTCTTGTCTACAAGTATGATTTCAAACCAATAGTATTTTCCGTCTTTTGCAACCCAGTATGAGTTTAATACTTCCATGTTGGGATATTTCTGGGCTGCTCTTCTTTCAGCAACAACCTGGTAGCTTAATTCAAGGTTTTTTCTTCTTGAGAAGCGCTTTGGCCTTCTTCCTTTCTTGATTTTTGGCCTTTGCCTGCCTCCCCTGATAAGCCTTTGCCTGACAATAGCATAGCCCTGCTTTGCTCTGTAACCTAATGATTTTGCCCTGTCAAGCCTTGTAGGCCTGTCTATTCTTACAGTGGCAGGCTGCCTTCTCCATTCAATGATTCTTTGCTTCCTTAGCTCAGCCAGGTTCTCTTTAGGCTTCTTCCAAAGCTTTCCTATATATTTATAAAATCCCATTTTTATGTTTTCTATGTATTATTAGAGTAAGGGTTTATTTATAAAGGTTACTCTCAGCATTCTCTCTTATCTTCTTTACATTCTCCTCAATAGTGTTCCCTTTAAAGATGCCAGTTCCGCTTGCAAACAGATTAGCTCCGTTCTCAGCCATCTTAGAAACAGTATCTTCCTTAACATCGCCGTCAACTTCTATGTCAATGTTCAGGTTATTTTTTTTAATGATTTCCCTTAATTCTTTTATCTTAGGGAGCACAGATTCTATGCATTTCTGCCCTCCAAAGCCAGGGTTGACTGTCATTATTATAACCATATCAATCTTGTCCAAGACAGATTGCATTTTCTGGATTGGCGTATCAGGGTTTATTGCAACGCCTGCTTTTTTGCCATATTTCTTTATTTCCTGGATTGTTTCGGCTAAATCTGCGCAGGCTTCAGCATGGACTGTAATGATGTCAGCGCCAGCTTCAGAAAATAGTTTAATGTGTTTTATAGGCTCTTTGATCATCAGATGAACATCAAAAGGAAGCTTGGTTAATGGCCTTAATGCTTTTACTTCTAGCTGGGTCATTGCAAAGTTTGGCACAAAGATGCCGTCCATTATATCAAAGTGCAGCATATCAATCCCTGCTTTCTCCAGCAGTTTGACCTGTTCAACGAGGTTGGTATAGTCTGCGCTCATTAGGGATGCTGAGATTTTTGGCATTTTAGTAACTTTATTAGATAATTTTAACCTCAATTTACTATAGAAATCATAAACATTTATAAATAAAACTGTTTTTTCTATTACAAAGATGATAACTCAATCAAAATCATTAAGGAAACCAACTGGCGGAAGGTATAAAAACTTTAGAAAGAAGAAGCTGTTTGAGTCAGGCAGAATACCATCCCATACAAAAATAGATGAAAAAAAGCTTAAGAAGCTCAGGATAAGGGGGGGCAGCCAGAAGCAGAGGCTTTTAAGCATTAATACAGCTAATGTTCTTGATAAGAAGACAAACAAATATTCAAAGGCTAAGATCATATCAATCATTGACAACCCTGCCAATAAGCAGTTTGTTAGGAGAAACATCATTACCAAAGGAGCTGTGATAAACACAGATAAAGGTAATGCAAAGGTTACCTCAAGGCCTGGACAGGATGGGGCTGTTAATGCTGTGCTGATATAAGAATTCTTATTGTTCCATTTCTAAAACACTGTTCCAATTTTGATAACATTTATATATAACCTGCGCTCAGAAGATTTAATGGAAGTTGATAACATAAAGTTATTAGAGGAATTGTTTGATAAAAAGGTTCTAAAGATATTAAAGCTGTTTCTTGCTGATAAGGATAATGAATTCTATCTCAGAGAGGCTGCAAAGCTCTCTAAAGTGCCTGTGGCTTCCACGTTCAGGATAATAAACAAGCTGGTAAGCCTTAATCTTATAACAGAGAAGAAGATCAAGAAGTTTAAGCTTTACAGGATAAGCCAGAACAAGAATATTGAGTTCTTAGAGTCGTTTATCAAGGAGGAGAAGCGGATTGTGGAGATTTTTGTTGAATCAGCCTCTAAGATACATGGCGTTGAATCCCTTATATTACATGGGGAGGAATCAAAGGACAGGGCCAATATCCTTATTATAGGGGAAAATATAGACAGTAACATTGTTAAGAACATCTGCGGAGAGATTAAGGAGAAGTATAATTATATAATCTCTCCATTAACCCTTGCAAGGGTCCAGTTCAAGCAAATGAGCAATATGGGCCTGTATTCCGGGAAAAGGGAAACTTTGTTCGGAAGGTAACAAAGTAAAATATATTTTAGAGTATAGAAATATTTATATATAAGTATAAATAAGAAAATAATTGGCGTAAATTAAGTTTGTAAAATCTTTTGTTTGAAAATTTGTGGGTTTGGTCGTATTGTAGTTTAAAATACGAAATAACTTATTGGCGTAAGTTAACTTTTTTTCTAAAAGTAGCTGAGAGCTTATACTATATAAACTTTTCGCTATTGTAAAATATATTAAAAAGAATAATCGAAAAAAACAAAAAAAGGGGGTTGGTTGAAAATGGATTTTATCGTAGAAAAGGCATTAAACAACTATGAGGAAAAAAGTTCTGATGGCAATTTTGTAGGTCAGGCAAATATAAGGATAATAGGTGTTGGAGGAGCCGGCAACAATATGGTTAACTGGCTGTATAAAAAGGGCGTGAAAGGCGCTGAAATCATTGCATGCAATACTGATAAACAGCACCTTGATTTTACTGAGGCTGACAGGAAGTTTATAATCGGAAAGGATGTTACCAGGGGCTTAGGCTGCGGAGGTTTTCCTGAGAAGGGCGCTGAATCTGCCCAGGAAAGCGTGCAGGAGATAAAAGAATCATTAAAAAGCTCTGATATGGTGTTTGTTTGCGCAGGAATGGGCGGGGGCACAGGAACAGGAGCTGCTCCGGTAGTTGCTCAGATCGCAAGGGATGTTGGCTCAATTGTTATCGGAACAGTTACCATGCCATTCAAGATAGAAAGGGCAAGGGTTGATAAGGCTGAGTTCGGTCTTAGACAGCTCAGGCAGGTCAGCGATACTGTGATTGTTATAGATAATAACCGACTGGTTAATATTGCAGGAAATCTGCCTATTACCCAGGCTTTTGCTGTTGCTAATGAATTAGTTGCTACAATGATAAAAGGGATTGTGGAAACAATAGCTGTTCCCAGCCTTGTTAACCTTGATTATGCAGATGTAAAAGCTATAATGACCAATGGAGGCGTTGCAGCTATCGGCGTTGGGAGTTCGGATACTAATAACAAGGTAGAAGAAGCTGTAAAGGGCGCATTGTCAAACCCATTATTGGATATAAGCTATAAAGGCGCTACAGGCGCATTGATTCATGTGGCAGGCGGACCTGACTTAACCTTAGATGATATAAATAAGGTTGGTGAGCTGGTTACAGAAAGCCTGGATGATGATGCGAATGTTATCTGGGGCGCAAGGGTCAGTGAAGATATGAAGGGAAAGCTGACAGTTATGACAATCATAACAGGCGTGGAGTCACCATGGATACTGGGAAAAGAGGATTATTCAAAGCCAACCCCGCAGGCGCAGGAGATCGGGGAAGAGCTTGGGATAGAAATCATAAGATAAGAAAGACGAAAGACAAGAATTACTCTTATTAGTTCTTGGCCTTCATTAAATACCCCCAAAATATTTATGAAGGCTTTTTTTTTATTTTTTTATTGTTTTCTTATGGATAGTCCTATTCTTAACAGAATTAGCTTATATTAATAATATTAGCGAGAATTTTATTTCCCCTGTATTTTATCCTGTATCTTCCTGTTAACTTTCTCAAGAATTTCTTTTGCCTTGCCAATGCCACTTTGGACAGCGGCATAATGATGGCCTAATGTTACTGCCATGTCTTTTACCTTGTTGCCATACTTCTCCAGGTGTACCATGTTTTCCAGCTTATACCTTGTTGGCATTAGAGGCTTTTCATCAGAATAGCCTATAGTAAGAATTATCTGGGGCCTTACTTCTTCTATTATGCCTAATGTGGTTTTTAATCCGTCCTCATCAAAGGCTCCAATCCAGCATGCTCCCAAGCCAAGAGAATGGGCGGTTAATAGCATGTTTTCCGCTGCTGCAGCGCAGTTCTGCACAGAGTAAAGCCTTTCTCCCCTTATGCCATAGAACCTTTTGCCTTTTATTGGCTCTGAACAAACCACTATATGAACTGGGGCATTTGCCATCCAGTATTGCTGCAGGCAGACGTCTGCTATGCTTTTCCTTTTTTCTTTGTCAAGAATTACAATGAATTTCCAGTTCTGAAGGTTTCCTGCAGATGGGGCTGCTCTTCCGGCTTCCAGTATCTGGCCTACAAGGTCCCAGGCTACAGGTTTATCAAGGAATTTCCTTACAGAGCGCCTTGAGTAGATGCATTCTATGGCTTCCATAAGATTAATTTTCTCTTTGCTAGTATTTATATTTAACGGCTTTATCTGAAAAAATTCGAGGTATATTCCCACATAAATGGTGGAGATATGCCTCGAATTTTGAGCAAATAAGAACGAGCAGAAATCTCCACCTTTTAAAGTGGAGATGAATGCTCGTTTTATTTGACGAATAAGTTTATAAATAAGCAAGCCAAAGATTATTGCATGCTATACAAGGATTTGGTTAATACTTACATAGAGCTGGAAAAGACCTCAAAAAGGCTGGAGAAAACCTATTTAATCTCAGAGTTTTTTAAGTCAACACCGAAAGATGACCTTCCTGTTATTGCCTTATTAATCCAAGGAAGATTGTTTCCTGCCTGGGATGAAAGGGAGACAGGGGTTGCTTCAAGGTTAATCCTGAAAGCTATTAATGTTGCAACCGGCGTTTCTGTTGATAGTATTGAGAAGAGATGGAAGAAGACCGGTGATTTAGGCATTGCTGCTGAGGAAATTATAAAGGTCAAGAAACAGGGAACATTGTTTAGTAAGGAATTAACTGTTAGCAAGGTTTTTGATAATCTCAGGAAGCTGCCGGAGCTTGAAGGCAAGGGAACTGTTGATAAGAAGATCCAGCTTATTTCAGAGCTGCTGTTGTCAGCTAAGCCTATGGAGGCAAGGTATATTATAAGAACTATCCTTAATGAGTTAAGGGTTGGTGTTGGCGACGGGAGCGTGAGGGATGCTATTGTATGGGCTTTCTTTTCAAAGGAGATAGGATTTAGTTATGATAAGAAGGAAAACAACTTTGATGTAAAAGACAGAGAAAAGTATAACCACTATGCTGAGGCTGTCCAGCATGCTTATGACCTGACAAATGATTTTTCTGATATTGTTCTGGCTGTTAAAAAGGAAGGCCTGGATGGCCTGAAAGATATTGCATTAAAGCCTGGGAGGCCAATAAAGGTTATGCTGGCTTTGAAGGTGGATGATGTTAAGGAAGGGTTTGAGAAGGTGGGGAAGCCTGCTGAGGTAGAGCAGAAGTATGATGGGTTCAGGATACAGTGCCATAAAAGCGGCAATAAGGTAATTTTGTATACAAGAAGGCTGGAGAATGTTACAAACCAGTTCCCTGATGTTGTTTCTTATGTTAAAAGTAATGTTGAAGGCGATTCTTTTATTATTGATTCTGAGGCTATTGGGTTTAGCCCTAAGACTAAGAAATGCCTGCCGTTCCAGAAGATTTCACAAAGGATCAGAAGAAAGTTCCAGATAGAGAGGATGGTTAAGGAGTTTCCTGTTGAGGTTAATGTGTTTGATGTAATGAGCTATAATGGGAAAAGTCTACTGAAAGAACCGCTTAAGGAAAGGAGGAAGCTGCTTGAGAAGGTTGTTAGAGAGCAAAAAAGGAAAATAGTTTTGGCTAAGAAAATCGTTACTTCAGACCCTAAGGAAGCAGAGAAGTTTTTCCAGGAAAGCCTTAAGGAGGGCAATGAGGGAATAATCATGAAGAAACTGGATTCTGTATACAAGCCGGGAGCAAGGGCAGGAAACTGGATAAAATATAAGCCTGTGATGGAAACCCTAGACCTTGTGATAGTGGGAGCTGACTGGGGAGAGGGCAAGAGGGCAAGATGGATGAGCTCTTTTACAGTTGCATGCAGAGATGATAAGGGGGATTTCCTTGAGATAGGAAAGGTTGGCACAGGGATTAAAGAGAAGGAGGAGCAGGAAGGTGTTAGCTTTAAGCAGTTAACCGGATTATTAAGCCCGATTATCATAAGCGAAAAGGGGAAATCTGTTAAGTTAAAGCCAAAGATTGTGGTGGAAATCAGGTTTGAGGAAATCCAGAAAAGCCCAACATATTCTTCAGGCTATGCTCTCAGGTTTCCTAGGTTAGTAAGAATAAGGGATGATAGGGGGCATGATGAATGTTCAACATTAAAGATGGTTGAGGGTTTTTATAAAGGGCAGAGAAAATAAGCTAAAATTGACTTAATTTTGCCTACAAAAGCATAGTTTTATAAATTAATGGCGCTTCATCTCTTAGTATTATAATTATTAGTTAATTATGCTTTATACTTCGAAATGAGGGCTTTAGGGCTCTCTTTTTGGATATCAAGCACAATTTTAAGCCCGGCACGAGAGAACTCTGTAGAGCTTACGAATTATCCTTAAAGAAGACTGCTACCCTTTTTTAAGGCCTTAATAACCACAAATTATTGAGGTTTCAAGCAATGAGCCAGGGAGTTAGTGTTACGGGCTACATTTTAAATCCTTAATAGGACAAGTTAACATTCATTCATCATTAAATTGTATCATTACAGTATTGTAGTAAGATTAGTTATGAGAAACTTGTTCTAAAACTAAGGATTTAATGGCCTAATAAAATGAATTTTAGAGGCTAATAATCACTATTTGGGAGGTTATCAAAATGGGAAAAATAAGTCCTGTATCAGCAAAGTATATCATACATGCAAATATAGACATTGACGGGGTTGTGGACAGACCTGATGTAATTGGAGCTATATTCGGCCAGACAGAGGGCCTGTTAGGCTCAGATTTAGAGTTAAGAGAGCTGCAAAGAAGCGGCAGAATCGGCAGGATAGAGGTTAATGTGGATACTGTGAGCGGGAAAACTGCGGGCGCAATAACGGTTCCTTCTTCTCTTGATAAGGCTGAAACATCAATAGTAGGGGCTGCATTGGAGATAATCCAGAGGATAGGGCCATGCAATTCCAGGATAAAGGTTATAAGTGTTGAGGATGTAAGGATTTCAAAGAGAAATTTTGTGATTGAGAGGGCTAAGGAATTGCTGAAAGAGCTTATGGAAGGCGTGCTGCCTGATTCACAGGAGCTAGCTGATGAGGTTGCATATTCTGTGAGGGTTATGGAAATCGGCACTTATGGCAAAGACAGGCTTCCTGCAGGCCCGGTTATAGATGAATCAGATGAAATCATTGTGGTAGAGGGAAGAGCAGATGTGCTTAACCTATTGAAGCATTCGTTTAAGAATGTTATTGCCTTGAACGGCACAAATGTGCCCCAGACAATAATAGAGCTTAGCAAGAAGAAGGTTATCACTGCTTTTGTTGATGGAGACAGGGGAGGAAACCTTATTCTTAAGGAACTGTTCGATACATGCGAGATTGATTATGTTACAAGAGCGCCGGATGGAAAAGAGGTTGAAGAGATAACAAAGAAAGAGATACATAAGGCGCTTAGGAACAGAATCTCCGCTGAGCAGGCAGGGTTTGAGCTTGGCAAAGAGCATCATCCGAACGGAGGAAAGAACGGAAACCAAGAGAGAAGAATGCCGCCAAGGCCTGGCCCCGGCAAACAACTGCAGCCGCAACCTAACAATAACAATAAGTTTGAGAAAAAGCAGATAACAGTAGAAGAAAAGAAGACTTTTAATAATATGTTGGAAGAGCTTATTGGCACAAGAGGGGCTTTTCTGCTTGATGATAAGCTGAAAATACTTGGCAAGGTTCCTACAATAGAGCTGGTTTCCACAATCAAAAGCCTGGCAACCGGGGTCTATTCTGTTGTTTTTGACGGAGTTATAGAAAGAGACCTTGTTCAGGTGGCAGAGAAGACAAATGTAAGCTATCTTGTTGGGATGGATACAAGAATCAAGCCGGATTCAACAAGGGTAGGGATTTTGACTGGTGGAGATTTGTAAGCTTTTTTCTTTTATTTTCTATTTTATTATTTTTTCTACTCAGCCAACAACTTTTCTATAATCTCTCTAAACTCAGCTTCCTCAGCCTTTAAGTCATCCTCAGCTTCATATCCATTGCCTATCCTTTTATATCTGCATCCAAATACAAATGTAGGCACTGAGCCTTCAGGGTTGTATCTCTTAAATATATCAACCTCTTCTTTTGGGATAGAGGTTTCCAGTTCGGGTGTTAATGTATTATCTCCAGTATCAACATCCCAATGGTAAGCGATGATCTTTTCCTGCCCTATATAATCTTTGACTAGATTGTCGAATGTTTCACTGATCCAGACACAGTGCGGGCACCATGTAGTTGTGTACATCCTTATGACTGGCTTTCCGTCTTCTTTACATACAGGATCGTTTGTTTCTGTGAATGTTCCTGCGGTTTCCGCCGGGGTAAGCCCAGTAATAGGGGTTTCGCTTGATTGCTTTATTATTATATCTGATTTGCTGACAAGCTGGTCAATATATAGCTGCACAGCTGAGGACTGTTTTGAGTTTGTTAAGGTTAGTCTTATCCTTTCTTTTGCTTCTTCAAGAGGAATTTCATTGCTTTCCCTTTTAATGATATGATATCCAAAGTCTGTTTTGACAACGCCTGATACCCGGCCTATTTCCAGACCAAAAGCTACATCTTCAAACTCTTTGACCATTTGGCCTTTCACAAAGAAGCCAAGGTCACCGCCAACCACTGAAGAAGGACCTGTTGAGCTGGTCTTAGCTAACTCAGAGAAATCAGCGCCGTTTTTAAGCTCTTCCAGGAGCTCTTTTGCTGAGTCCTCTGTTTCTACAAGTATGTGCCTTGCTCTTATCTGGCCTGGCTGGGCAGTAAACATGCCCCTGTTGTTTTCATAGTAATCCACTATCTCAAAGTCATTGATTTTTATTTGCGATGAAACATCTTTTTCAAGCAGTTTTGTTATAATCAGCCTTACCCTGAAATTTTCCAGGAAATCATCAAAGTCAACATTGTTTTCCTTAAGGCTGCTTTTTAACTGCTCTTCTGTGAGCCCGTTCTCTAGAAGGAAACCCTGCAGACCTTCCTGGAACTCCTGCTCATCTACCTTGATTCCTTTCTTTCCTGCTTCCTGCAACAGAATCTTCTCTGGGATAAGGGACTGGTTCAGGAAGTCTTCTTTGCTGATAAAGCCAGCATATTGGATTGGCACAGTTGCGCTGTATACCTTTTCCAGCTCTTCAACTGTTACCCTTTCACCGTTTATTGTAGCAACAACATTCTCTTCAGAGAAAGGAAGCATCTTTGTTTTTAATATGAAAAATGAAAGAATTACGATGATTATTATGGCTGCAAAGGCAACCAGGTAGCCTGGCTTGAAACCCTCTTCTTCTTTGTCTTCTCCAGTAGGAGTTAAGTCTTCTTCTGTGAATGTTTCTTCTGGCTTCTCTTCTTTGCTGTCATCTTCATCGGATGGCTCTTCTTCCGGCTTTTCTTTTGCTTTTTCTTCTTTCTCTTCTTCGGGAGGTTCTTCTGTATCTTCGGCTTCTTCTTTGATGGTTTCTTCTTCAATCTTTTCTTCTTTTTTTGCTTTTGATGCCTTTTTTGCAGTCTTTCTGGTTTTCTTTTTTTCTGGTTTTGGCTCTTTCTTGGTATCTTCCTCAGTCTCTTCTGTTTTTATACCTTCCTCTATATCTTCTATTTCCCAGTTATAATGCACTTTTACCTTATCTTCAGCCAATATTTACCACCAGTTATTATTACTACTCCTGTATAGAAATAGGTAATAAGTGCTCATTAATAAAAGTTATGGTGCTGGAGTAGATATTGTAAAGAAATTGGTTTATTTTGGCATTGTTTTCTTGGATATAATAATCCCTAACTTTATATAACATCCAATCTTTGTAAGCATAACATGAAACAACTAATCGCCCAGGGAGCTGAGGCAAAGCTTTTCTTAGATGATAATATCATAAAACAGAGAATAAAGAAATCTTACAGGATTAAAGAGATTGATGATAAATTAAGGAAGAGGAGAACCAGGAGAGAGGCAAAGGTTATACAAAAGCTAAATATTATCGGTTTACCTTGCCCAAAGTTAATAAAGACTGATGAGAAAGAAAGGCTTGAGATAGAGTTTATTGATGGCGATATTATAAGGGATATTTTAGAGAAGAATGATTATAAACAGCTTTGCATTGAGATAGGCAAACAGATAGCTGTTATGCATGATAATACTATCATTCATGGTGACCTTACTACATCCAATATGATTCTAAAAGAGAAGATTTATTTTATCGACTTTGGCTTGAGCTTTTTCTCGCATAGGATAGAGGATAAGGCTGTTGACCTGCATCTGCTTAAGCAGGCTCTTGAATCTAAGCATTATAAGATATGGGAGAGTTGTTTTGAGCATGTTCTTAAGGGATATAAAGAGTCAAAGGATTATGATGATGTTTTGAAGAAATTAGAGACTGTTGAGAAGAGGGGAAGGTATAAGAGAAAAGCTAAACCTTTTTTAAATACTTAACCTTCCTCATAGAATAATTTACAGGATTCTTTATTTTATTACAGAGATTATCAGGCTTGCATACTCCAATATCTTTGTAATAATCCTTGTTCTCACAGTTAGGAGGGAGGATTTTCTTTCTTTTCTGCTTATGATACCTTACATGACCTTTAAGATTTATTTCTCTTAATGCTTCTGGATTCTTTTTGTTCCATTCTCCCAACCTTTTTTCTATATTTTCATAGTCCCAGCCAAGGTTAGTAAGGAAGTTCACAAGGATGAACAATGCCCTTTTTCTTCCATCTTCCAGCCCATTAAATATGTTCTGGATGCAAGGCGGAAAATATTGTTCAGGCAAAGGAGAGTCTAACTGAACCTTTGGTATTCCCAAGGGCTTATATTCCTCTTTAGGTTCCTCTGTTTTCGGGGCAAAATCATAGGCCTGTTTTACAAGGCTTATGGCTTCATTCTCCGCTGCATTGCTTTTGTCAAGAAACCTTAATTTGCTGAGCCTGACATTCTCAGGCTTTGCCATCTCTTTGTTAAATAATAAGATTTTATCAGGGTTTAAGGGCACAGAAACTAAGCCGGATTTTTCGTTGAATGAGTAGACACTCCTGTAAAGATGTCGACTTGAGATAAGAATTGTGTCAATGTCAAGGAATGATTCTGTGTTTAGCCTAGTTATTGTCTCTGAGTCCTGCTTTTCTTTTATAGTGATTTCCTCAGCACTTTTTCCTATATTGTTGATTATCCTCTGTATATCATTGTTTTCAAACTCCATGAGATTATTTCTCAGGATATCTTTTATCATGCTCCTTAGGTAAACTGTTATCCTTCTCGGCATTTCAGGGAAAAGCAGCCTTGTTTCAATATTGTTTATTACCTTAGGGAATGCTTTGAATGGAACTGCAATATGCAGTCCCTTGTTGCCTGAGAATTTACATGAGAGCGAGTTAATGTTATGATGCTTTAAAGCCTTAACAAGCAGATCAGCTGCTATCTTGCTGTACTCAAGATAATGGCAGTCTATGTCCAGGACTAAGTCAAAACCTGTTCTTAGATCATCTAACTCGTTCTTTTTCAGCTCTGTGCTGAGCTGTAAAGGGTTTCTCCAGTGCTCTTCTGATATATGGAAAGAAGTAGCTCCTTTTTGCGCAAGGCTGAGCACATCATTGGGATATTGGAGAACCTCAGGCCTTTTGCCAAATCCTTTGTCACCAAACTTAACAGCAACTTCCCTGCCTTTTGCATTCCTGATTATCTCTTCCTGTATATCTTTTCTTTTGTAATGCTTGAGAAGGGCGCTTAAGGATATCATAGAGAGAGTTAATGAAATTGTATAGTTAAAGCTTTTGGTCAATCTTTCTTCAAATAAACTGTTCTTGTTGGGAATGGTATGTCTATCTTCTGCTTGTTCAGCTCTTTGTATGCCTTTGAAAGAATCTTATCACTAATATCGAACCTTTCTTTATAGTCTTCTATATAGAACCTCAGCTCAAAGTCCAGTGAGAAGTCGTTCATTTTTATGAATCTTACTCTGGGCTTAAATTTTTCATCATTACTATGAACTGTGCCATCAATGTTCTTAAGCGTGTTAAGCAGAGTTTCTTTTACCTTGTCTATGTCTGAGCCATAGGCTACTCCAATTGGAAGCACTATCCTGAGGATGTTGTTTGGCTTTGCCAGGTTCTTTATTTTGCTGTTGGATAGCTGGCCGTTTGGGATTATCAGCAGTTCATTGTCAAATGTTTTGAGCTTTGTGCTTCTTAAGCCCACACCTACAATCTGGCCGATTTCTCCTGATTCCAGCTGTATTACATCACCTACTTTGAATGTTTTGTCTAGTATTAAGGAAACAGAACCGAACAGGTTCCCGAGGGATGTTTGTAATGCAAATGCGATAGCAATGCCGGCTATTCCAAGGCTTGCAAGCAAAGGCCCTATCTCAACGCCCCAGGTATCAAATATAATTATTAAGGCTATCGCCCATATAAGAACCTTGGAGAATGAGTGAAACAATGGCAGGATTTCATCATCAAGCGTTGATTTGGTGGCGTCTGCAATCTTTTTTCCCCAGAGGCTTATGACTGTGTTTACAAAGCTGGAGATGATATATGCTATGACTATGATCACAAGTGTGTCAAATCCGCTCTGGACAGCAGGGTTTGTTATGCTTAATGGCTTTATAGCCATCTTTATTCCTACTAGCAACAGGATATAGAAAACCGGCTTTTCTGATTTTTCAAGGATTATGTCATCAGCTTTTGTTTTGGTTTTTAGTGCTATCTTTTTTATGTATCTTTTGTAGAATAATATTATAATGGTTGCCAGGAATAAGAAGAATATGAAGGTTAGTAAGGACTGGATATATATGTTTTCCAGTAATAGGTTTAGTTGTGGGATAGAGAAATTCATGTTGCTTTTTTCTCAATAACCTGGATTGTGCATGAGCATGGCAGTTTGTGCCTTGCCTTGTCCATTGCTTTCCTGGCTGTGCCCAGGCTTTGCTTGTTTGTTGATATGGTGAACATGGTCTGTCCTTTTTTTACTCTGGCAGCTGAGCTTATTGGCTTGCCGAATGAATGTTTCATTCCAGTGCTGAACCTGTCAGCGCCAGCGCCTGAAGCTAATGGGTTCTCCCTTAATATGTGGAAAGGGTAGATTTTAACCTTAAAATGATAGCCTTTTCTCCCAAGTTCGTTTTCCAGCAGCCTGTTAGAGGTTTGCCTGGCGCTTTCAATAGCGTTATGCCTTATCTGAAGGTCTTCTTTTGAGACAAGGTTCAGTGTGCAGGAAAAGCTTTTTTTTACTGTTCCCATGTCATACCTTACAATAACCTTGTTAGGGTTAGCCTTTATGAAAGACTTTTTCTTGTACTTTGATATCCTTGTGTAAGGCCTTTCCAGGATTTTGTAGCTGCAGAATCTTTTTAATCTTGCCATATGACAGGAAAACTAAATATTGTTTTTAAATGTTTCTATAAACTTTATTGCTTAAAATGCCCTAACCCTCTTATACTATTAGAAGTCGTTGATAAGAAATCCTGGTATGGAATAACATCTTCAACCCTTAACCTAGAACCAGGTGCATATCTTCTGCTTTGTAGACCTGTACGAAGCTTATGAAGATTTCCCTGAGCAGCTTCTGCAGCCAGGTTCAATACATCTATCAATGGCTTAACCTGTCTTTCAGTTTTGCCCCTCTGATTTAAGTCATGGCTTGTATAAAAAGAATTACCTTCCGGCTTTTCTCTGGCTGAATAATCTCTCTTAGCTTCAAGCACAGGACTGGATTCCATTATCTTTCTGTCCAATGTAAATATTTTTATCCTATATCCTGTAGAGCCTAACCTTTTGTAGTCAATAGAGACAACCAGGCCATGCGATTTTTGTATAGCTTTTAATGTTTCACTAACATCAGTTTCTTTAACTGCTCCGGAAATAGTCTTTAAGTCCATGCTTATTCCTGAGTATTTAAGCCCATGCAAAACTTTGTCTACATGGGCTTTGACAGAGCCTACTTTATCAACTTCATCCGAACGACATACCTTTTTGGCATAGCTTACAAGTTCAGGCACTATAGTTGAGTATTCATCGTGATAATCCTGCTCTGATTCTTTTAATCCTTCATCTAACTTTCCATGAAGACCGTCTAATAAGGCAAAGGCAACATCTTTATCTGCCTGAACGAGATTCATTATCCCTCCAGAGAAATGTTTTACAGCATCTATATCTATGTTAGTATCTCCAAGATTTTGTATTATAGCCAATGCATTATCAAGAAAACTATCAGCTGCTTCTCCATAAGTTTCTTTTGCTAAACTGCCAATGCATTCTGTGGATAATACCAACTCATAAGCATCGTCAAAATCAGATGTTCTTTTAAAAAGGGGACCAAGTTTTTCAGGATTATCTATGCTTGAATCTTCATTCAATTCCCCTTCCAATAGTTCCACTAATTCGCTGTCAGCATCAGGTAAATACTCTTCTAGCCATCCCATTAAAATCTCTCCATATCATTAAAAGTCAATAAATCTGAGATTTTGGGTGTTCTTATAAACATTTCTATTCTCAAGTGATGAACTTAGAAAGAACATAATCTTTTACTCAAGCGTTTTAAGAATCTCTACTTCTTTCTGTATGGAGCTTGTGTAGCCATAAGAGAGTTTTATTTCTAGTGGTGTCAGGAAGGCTGAAGTTCCGCCACTAACAGTCTTCTCGCATATAATAAACCCTCTGCCATCAATCAATCTTATAGTACTGCTTCCTTCCCTCACAGGCTTGCAACTTGAAGTAATATCTTCACTCCCAACAGAAACCTTATTTAATGTTATTTTGTCAATATCATCGTACCCTAAACCCTCCTCGCTATAAGGATTGCACTTAAGCCTTGGTACATTATCACTATCTTTAGCAGACCTTTCACTATGAGTCATATCAAATATCTTGCCATTTCCCTTATTTTCAAAATATATCTTAAACCTTACTTTGCCTTTGGCTGCC
>CEPX01132894.1_pt1 | contig 22257 bp, 11 predicted proteins | sample 361361 | NCBI WGS metagenome assembly CEPX01 (sample SAMEA2619974, study PRJEB7988) | marine metagenome | biome: marine biome (ENVO:00000447); feature: mesopelagic zone (ENVO:00000213) & marine oxygen minimum zone (ENVO:01000065); material: "saline water (ENVO:00002010), including plankton...
TCTCCACTTTTTAACTTGATAAAATTAAGAGTTAATTCAAGAAACAGTTAGGAGGCAATATCCTATCATGATTATCAAAAAACTAACCCCGGCTTTTTCAACATTATCGTGTGTACTGTTGGCCTTTTTCCTTCTCTCCCCCAATGTTTTGTTATCGGCAACAGTTGGGAAATTGGCAGGTAAGGTCACTGACCAATCCACCGGCGAACCTCTGCCTGGTGCGAATATAATTGTTGAAGGGACTTCTTTTGGTGCAGCCGCTGATGAGGAAGGAGACTATTATATCATCAATATTCCGCCTGGGAGATATTCTGTTCAGGTGACTGTAATTGGTTACCAGACTGTTGTAACGACTGATGTTTTAATTAGTACCGATCATACGACCCCGCTTGATTTTTCACTATCAACTGAAGCATTAGAAGGTGAAAGTGTTACTGTTACCGCCGAACGTGAGACGATCACGATGGATCGTTCTGCAAGCATTATCAGTGTTGAAAGTTCTGACATTTTGGAACTGCCATCCGTCACGGATGTTGGAGCATTTTTGAGTAACCAAGTAGGTTTTGATATAGGCGAAAACCGTGAAATGCTTCTCCGGGGTGGTGGTGTTGATCAAATTGAGATGCAAGTTGATGGAATGCTATTAACTAACACTGCTCAGAATAGACCAATGGTCGGAATGATAAATCTTAGTTCAATTCAGGAGCTGAATATTATTAAAGGTGGTTTTAACGCCGAATATGGCAATGTCAGATCTGGTGTATTTAGTGTTGTAACTAAAACCGGTGGGATTTCTGAATATCATGGTTCAGCCGATATTAGGGTTGCTCCGCCTCAACTAAAACATGGCGGGCCCTCGCTTGTTGATACGACAAATTACTTTTTACGTCCTTATTTTGATAAGGACGTTGCTTTTGTGGGAACGGCCGAAGGCTGGGATCAAGATACCCAAGGCCAATATCCAGAGTGGGAGGGTTGGAACAGTTGGTCCCAAAGGCTTTTAGAAGATGACGACCCTTCAAATGATCAAACTCCTAATCAAGCCCAGGAAATGTTCCGGTGGCACCACATGGCCGAAGGAGCTGATAAAATAGGTCACCCTCGTGGTGTAAATAGATATTGGGACGTGCTAGATCAATATGCTGATCTGAGTTTAAGTGGACCTGTTCCAGTTATTGGGAAACTCTTAGGCAATCTATCATTCTTTTTATCTCTCAAAAATACTTCTGATGCTTTTGCCTTACCGGTATCAAGACCTACTCTTGATCAACGCAATGCCCATTTAAAACTTACTTCGCGTATATCTAGTGCAATGAAACTTCACGTGGAATATCTTTATGGAGAGGTATTCACCATAAGAGGAGGAGTTGAAGGAGGTGGGTCAGGCGGAACAGGATCAGCTGGGCAATTTGTTGAAGATCCCCGTGGTGTTTTATATAGTGGAAAATTTGGAGCTCAATCTAGAAATATTTTCTATCCATATAATACTACACCAATGGATGTTTACAGGACAATGCGTGGTGTTACCTTCGATCATGTATTAAGCCCACAATCTCACTATAGCATTAGAGTTTCAAATATTAACATCCACTACTGGGGTCACGGTGACCTTTTGCCTGTGCGGGACTTTACTATTTTAAAATTCTTTGGAAGTCAGGGTGTTGATGAAACCCCGTATGGTTCTTCTCAAGAGGGTTATGTTTACATGAATGGTGATAACCAATTGAGAGCTCTTGGCGCCGGGGCCAGGGATCAATCCAAATCAAATACGTACCAGTTAAAGTTCGATTTTACCAATCAGATTAATAAGTATAATCAAATTAAAGCTGGTTTCCTTTACAACACCGATGATCTTTCAACCAATTTTGGTCTGTTTGATGCTTTTGATGTAACTGGAAATTATCACATGGTTTGGGAACAAAACCCTAACCGTTTAGGCGCATATTTACAGAACAAGCTGGAATTTGAGGGAATGATTGCCAATTTTGGTCTTCGTGTAGATTTGAATAATCCAAATTCAATGTGGTATAATGCAGATGAGAGATATTCAAAGTTCTATAGATCAAAATACCGAGAGACCTTTCAAGATTCAGCCACGACTTTGTTGGCTGATACTGAAGGAGATTTAAATATAAGCCCACGGTTAGGTGTATCTCATCCTATCTCAGCTACATCTAAATTGTTTTTCAATTATGGTCATTTTTATTCAATGCCTCCCTCCTTTGATATGTATTCGATTCAGCCCGGAGGGGGTGCGCAAGGATTATCCTTTATTGGTAATCCCTCTGTAAAGATGCCACGTACTATTGCTTATGAACTGGGGTTTGAAAAAGAATTTAGTGACATTCTTGTTCGTGCAACCGGTTACTATAAGAATGTCTCAAGCCAAACTGGTCAAGTCTCATACATTAGCTATGATCAAAGTGTGGACTATAATACAGTCGAAAACAATAATTATGCTGATAATAGGGGTGTTGAGCTAACAGTAGAGAAAAACTTTGGCAGCTGGGTAACCGGCTTTTTTAATTACGATTACCGGGTTGATACCGAAGGATTCGTTGGTCGAGAAGTCTACTACGAAGATCCTAGGATGCAATTGTTATATGGTCTTCAGAATCCCTATCAGGAAAGACCTCTTGCCCGTCCGGTTGCTCATGGAAACATACGTGTAATGTCTCCATCGAACTGGGGTCCAACTGTCGGCAATATTAACCCTTTGGGTGGAGTTAGTGTGAGCTTGCTTATGCGTTACAAAGCTGGAAGGTGGGACACTTGGGATCCACTAGATGAAAAATTACAGGACAATATCCAGTGGAAGGGCGAAACATATTTTGATATGAGATTAGAGAAACGTACCCAGATTGGTGGTTCTAGCCTGATAACGTTTGTCGATATCGATAATGTCTTTAATCTCCAGCACGTTTCCTCACAAGGTTTTGGTCCAGGTAATGATACTAGGTATTATCTATCATCCCTGCATCTTCCTATGTATGATGATGAAGATATGCACAATTCAGGACTGCCATCAGTTCCAGAATCTTACTCTGGTACTCCTCAGCAATACTGGGGTGAGATCGAGTACAATGATAAACCTGGTGATATAAAAAGTGATGATAAGCCATACATTGATATGCCTAATCGTGATTTGTTTACATATCTTTATCCTCGATATGTCAGATTTGGTCTGAGCTTTTATTTTTAGAATAACGGGAAGAGGTTGACTAATGAAAGGGAGCTTAAAAATGCATAAACGTTTTTCAAATCATATCATATGGTTTTCAGTTGTGTGTCTATCACTAATTCTAATACCAGACACAGCAAATGCTGGAGTTGTAAAATGGATAAGGCAAGGTAGTTATTGGAAACCATTTGCTGATTCAGGTGATGAAGGTGAAGGGAATATAGGGTGGGGAACTCTCGGGTTGTACTACTACCACGGTTTCACTCGCCAACAGTGGTCTTCTAAAGCATGGTTTGTAGGTACAAGTGATTTTACAGATACAACTGGTACAAATTATTCTGTTTTTATTTCAGGAAATGGGCAGTGGGAGGTTGATGAAGCAAAAATTGTAATGCCAGTCCCAGATGATAAGGGTTTTACAATTAAAAAATATCTTAGAAATCCCATACCCGAGATTTATGTTGATGGTTTCCCCTTACATGATCCATTCTTTGGACGAGAGAATGACGAGTCTGTTGATCCTAGTTATATTAATCAACATGCAGGCAGTGCTGATGCTATGCTCGAGTCCACTATGAGAACTAATATGGGTCTCACAATTAATCGAAAAGTAATCGGTTACAGTCAACAAAATCATGATGATTATCTTGTTGATGACTGGACTTTTACCAACACAGGTAATGCTGACTTAGATGATGCTATTGAATATCCCAGTCAGACCCTTAAGGATGTGTACTTTTTTCGTCAAATAAGACCTACGGAAGCTGGAGATTTTCATACCAACTGGATGACTTCTTACGGTCAATACACAACGGATACCCTAAGATTACCAGGTATTGGTTATGGCACAAACGTTGAAGGTGAAACATATGATCAATTTGGAGAAGTTGTTCAGGAGACTGGGAAAATTCAAGAACCAGCATTTAGAGCTGAAACTGTCCTTCATATAGACAATGCACCCAATGATCCAACTAATAATCCAGCTCAGCCTCACATGACTGATGTTCAGGACTGCGACCTTCCCTATGTGGTAAGGCATCCTCAGGGCATGTCAAGTACAGACTGGGCCAACCTGTATCAAACAATGGAGGAAGGTCTGAATTTCTATGATGCCTCGCCAACAATGACAGAAGCGGATTATCCAGTTTACCCTAATACCCATCATGGTGTGAGATTTGATGAAAGGAGTTACAAGTTTACTACAGACTATGAATATTTTGGTTGGTCACTTGCGGGTGTTTGGGCTGCTGGTCCCTATACTTTGGAGCCAGGAGAGGACTTTAATATCGTGTGGGCTGATGTGGCTGCTTCTATATCCTTTGAAAAAGGGTGGGAGGTTGGTAAAGCATGGCTTGCTGGTAATTCAGAGTCGACTGTACCATTCCCAGGAGAAGACAACCTTCCAAAAAGATTTACAGACTTCCCAGACTTAGCGCCAACAGATAATGATAGGAACAAAGACCGTTGGATAATGTCAGGTATGGATTCATTGCACAAGAATGCTAATGCTGCACTGTGGGCTTATGAAAATGATTATGAGGTTCCATCTGCACCACCAGCTCCATCGATTTATGTTTCATCAAAACCGGGATATATATTGGTTGAATGGGGTAGTGAATCGGAGTCAGCGAGCGATTTTGCCGGATATAAAGTTTATAGATCCACTGGTACTCAAGATTCTACGTGGGCTGAGATTGCAGACTATCCTGGTTCAAGCACTCATAAGCATGAAGATGCCACAGCTTCAAGAGGAATGGCATATTTTTACTCTGTTGCAGGTTATGATGATGGTAACGGAAATGCTGTGGGAGTATCTGGTGTTAAAGAGTCTCTTGAAAGTGGCAGGTATATTAACCGAACCACTAAAGCAGCATATCTGACTAGAGAACCAGGTTCTTTGGATGAGGTGATTATTGTTCCTAACCCATTTAATATCGCCGCATCCGCACTTCAATTTGTTGGCGAGCAGGACAAAATCATGTTTTACAACGTTCCCGCCTTTTGCATTATTGATATTTATTCAGAAAGTGGGGATCATGTAAAATCTATTAACCACACGGACGGCTCAGGTGATCAGTCATGGGGTGTTTTATCGGAAGAGTTTTCAGCTACCAAATCAAGTCAGGTAATTGTGAGTGGGATTTACATTGCTCGGATTGAAGAAACAGATGAAAGTGGTAAGAGGTCGGGTAATGCTGTGTTGAGAAAACTTCTGGTAGTTCGATAGAGCATTTTTTACTTAATTAAGGAAAATAAAATGAAAATAATAATAAAGCCCCTAACTATTTTGGTTCTCCCCTTTTTCTTATTGTCATCAGCTAAAGGAGAGGATTTAAAGAAAGTTGCTCAAACCGGGCTACAATTTTTAAAAGTTGATATGCTCGCAAGTGCTGCAGCAATGGGTGGCGCATTCACCATGGCTGGAACAGGAGCAAATGCAATGTTTTATAATCCAGCTGGTATGAGTGGAACTGAATCAGGTTTTGATTTGGTCACATCAAATACATCCTGGATAGCGGATATAAACTATATTGCTGCAGGAATAGCCAGAAGCTTTGGAAACCTTGGAACTGTGGGTGTGTCCTTTGTGACGTCAGATTACGGTGATATTCAAGGTACACGCTTAGATGCTTCAACAGCAGCTGGTTATGTAGAAACTGATATTGGTAATGTAAACTCTCAAGCGATAGGTATTAGTTACGCAAGAATCCTTACAGATAAATTTCGAGTTGGAGGTCAGGTAAAATTTGCAAGTCAAGCACTTGGCGCAAACCTAATGCCTGAAGGAGAAACAAAGAATAATGAAGTATCTGGTCTTGCATATGATTTTGGTACAATTTTTTACCCTGGTTTGAAAAGTTTGGCTTTTGGAATGTCCATAAGGAATTTTTCTCCCCAATTTAAATATGAAGAAGAAGCTTTTGAGTTGCCATTAACATTTAATATTGGGACATCCGTTAATCTTTTTGATTTTGTTAACGGGCCATCAAATAGCGCCCTGCTGATTGCAGTGGATGCTGTTCATCCTCGGGACTACACGGAACGAGTTCATGTTGGGGCGGAATATCTTTTTGCTGATTTACTAGCTGTTAGAGCTGGGTACAAAACGAATTATGATGAAGAAGCGTTAAGTATGGGTTTTGGAGTTAAATATGCTGTTGGGGGTATTGGTTTGAGGATCGATTACTCTTATTCTCAATTAGGAGCATTTGATGGAGTTAGCAGAATTACCATAGGTGGGAGTTTTTAGTTTATGTAAAGAGAAAATCTCTCTCAAATAAATTATTATACATGAATTAAATCTGGGTTGGTATGAAAATATCAATCCAGATTATTGTATATAAGATGATGATTCGTTTAATATTTTCCTTGTCTTTGTTCACATTTTTTATTTTTCCAGTTTTACTTTCTGGTACTAATAAAAAGAATAAAGCAATTCTGATATCTGAATAATCTTGAATAGTATTAATTGGGAATAATCTTTGTTCAAGGATGATGAATTATGGAGGAAATTCATTGATGCAACCGGCACGCCAATGGGCGCCTTCTATGCGTATGTCACCAAGGTTAGGTGGTGCATATGGGCATCACTGTGGTGGGTTTCGAGAAATGGCTGGATATATGAAAAACCAACGAACATTTTTAGTTCTCTTGGCTTTTTGCCTGACCGTGGCTCCTCAAATTTTATTCTCAATTCATGATCTTTTTACCGAGACCGTATTTTTTAAGGATATAAAATAAATGTTGTTAGGAGGAATAGATGCCGGCGGTACGACAATAAATTGTGCCGTGGCTGAATATTCATCATCCAAACCCAACATTTTGGAACATAATAAAATAAGTACCGGTAGCCCAGTGGAGACAATGTCTAAAATACTTCGTTTTTTCGAATCCAAAAAAATCGATGCTCTTGGCATTGCTTGTTTCGGTCCTGTTGATCTGAATACTAATTCAGCTACTTATGGTTATATAACAACAACCCCAAAACTAAATTGGCGAGACTTCAATATTGTTGGGCATCTAAAGAATGAAATTAAAGGCCCAGTTGGTTTTGACACTGATGTTAATGGTGCCGCTTTAGCTGAGCTCAAGTGGGGATGTGCACAGAGTGTTAAATCATGTGTCTATTTAACTGTCGGCACAGGGATTGGAGGAGGAGCCATTGTTGGCAATAAACTTGTTCATGGACTTCTACATCCTGAAATGGGGCATGTAATAGTAAGAAGACATCCCAAAGATGATTTCCAAGGTATCTGTCCAAATCATGGCGATTGTTTAGAAGGTTTATCGTCTGGTCTGGCAATTGAAAAAAGAACGGGAATGAAGGGCGAAGAACTAAGAGATAAATCAGCTACGACTTGGATTATTATATCCAATTATCTGGCTCAGGCTGTAGTTAATTACATTCTTGTCCTTTCTCCTCAAAAAGTTATTCTGGGTGGTGGTGTAATGAAGCATGAGCACCTATTTCCAATAATTAGGAAAGATGTAAAACAATTATTGAATTCTTATTTGCTTAAAGATGAACTGTTAGATGGCATAAATGATTATATAGTTTATCCAGGATTAGGTGAAGACGCTGGGCTATTTGGTGGTTTTGCTTTAGCTATTGAGGCATTAAAAAACGAAACAAAACAATAATTTGAAAAAGAAAGGTTATTCATAGATGGAATCCTCACCGATGAAGGGATTGAATATTATGATAATGGAATGAATAAAATGCCTCTTATTACAAGGAAGGTTAACTCGATGAAAGATTAACTACCTGGTATGAGAACGACCAGAAAGAGAAAGAGGGTGTTATTAGGTCAGGGAAACTTCATGGAAAGCTGATTCAGTGGTACACAAACGGGCAGAAAGAACTTGAGGGCGCTTATGAATCAGGCAAAGAAAAAGGTAAATGGATTTATTATAACCAGGATGGCACCATCAGTTCAGTTGAAAAAGATAATATAGACTTCAATCAGTGATTGAGGTCAATATCACAATAATAGGGGGAATTCTATGAGAAAATGGTTCACATTTCTTGGATTACTCATTATTGCTCATGCAGTATTAAAGGGTTTTGACAATGAACCCTATAAAAACGCCTTAACAATCAACAAAGGAACTCACATTGTTTTAATCGGGAACAATCTGTGCTCTAGAATGATGAATTCCGGTCATTTTGAAACGGAGGTTCACCTCCGATATCCGAAGAACAAGTTAACGATAAGGAATATGTGTGACGGCGGCAACACACCAGGCTTTCGTCCACACTCTGGTAGATTGTCACCATGGGCTTTCCCAGGAGCCGAAGAATACAACAGTGAATATATGAGAAACTCTGACAGCCAAGGTCACTTTGAGACCCCTGATGAATGGCTAACAAGGCTTAAAGCAGATGTTATTATTGCCTTCTTTGGTTATAATGAGTCTTTCAGAAAAGAAGCTGGCGTGAAAATATTTGAGGAAGAATTAGGAGCATTTATCCGTCATAGTCTTAGTCAAAAATACAATGGTGAAACAGCCCCTCAATTAGCCATAGTGTCCCCAATAGCTTTTCAGGATTTATCGTATAAATACGACCTCCCAAATAGTCAGAGTGAAAACAAGTATCTCCTTATGTATAAAGATGCCATGAAAAGAGCTTCGGAAAAATATAAAGTTATCTTTATTGATGTTTTTACTCCATCAATAACATGGTTTCAAAAAGATGGTGTTTTAACTATTGATGGATTTCAAATGAATGATAAGGGCTATAAACACTTATCACTTTTTATAGCTGAGAAGCTATTCCCAAAAAGGAACAGAAAAGCTGCTAAACATGAAAAGTTGGTACGAGAAGCTGTCTTGGAAAAAAACTGGATGTGGCACAATGATTTCAAGATCCCGAATGGAGTCCATGTTTTTGGTCGCCGATACAAACCTTATGGACCTGATAACTATCCCTCTGAACTGACCAAGATCAGGGAAATGACAGTTATAAGGGATAAAGCAATATGGGCGGCAATTAGAGGTAAGAGCACAGATTTAACGAATAAAGATAGAAATACTTCCTTACTAACCGCTGTTGAAACCAATTACAAACGTGGCGATTTCTACAGCACCGACCAATCCGGGAAAATGGTTATAGATAAAACCAAAAAAGGAACGCAACTAGCTGATGGGAATTCTATTTATCTTTCGCAAGAGAATGCCTTAGAAAAAATCAAAGCGGCACCCGGATATAAAATCGAATTATTTGCATCTGAGAAGGAGTTTCCTGATTTAGCAAACCCGGTTCAACTTTCCTTTGATAATAAAGGTAGGCTATGGGTAGCCACTATGCCAACCTATCCCCATTACCGACCTGGGGACAAGCGACCTGATGATAAATTGATAATACTAGAGGATAATGATCGTGATGGTAGAGCAGATAATCAAATTATTTTCGCTGATGGACTTCATATCCCCGTAGGCTTTGAATTTTCTCCAGAAGGAGTATATGTCTCTCAGGGCACTAATCTAACTTTATTTTCCGACACAGATGGTGATGATAAATTTGACAAAAAGCAGATTGTCTTGAGTGGATTTGATGATCATGATACTCATCATACGATAAGTGCTTTTTGTGCAGACCCATCTGGTGCTCTCTATATGGGTCAGGGGGTTTTTCTTCATAGTAATATTGAAACAGCTTATGGTCCAGTGCATGGAACAAATGGCGGTTTCTTTAGATATAGCCCCCAAAGAAGACACCTAGAGCGTACTGTCCAAAACGACTTTTTGCCTAATCCTTGGGGAATTGCTTTTGACAGGTGGGGACAAAATTTCTTCTGTGATACATCTGGCCCGCCAATAAGATGGATGATGCCAGCAACCATTAAACCTCTTTATGGTGTTGGAACAAAGAAAACAAGAAATCTGGTTCCAAAGGAACATCAAGTAAGACCCACCTCAGGTTTGGAATTTGTATCAAGTCGACACTTTCCTGAAGAAGTTCAAGGGGATCTTCTTGTCAACAATACAATAGGATTCCTTGGAACAAAACAACATGCTGTTTTCGAAGATGGGACGGGGTATAGGTTCGAATTTCGTCAAGACCTAATCGTATCTGAAGATGGTAATTTCCGTCCTGTTGATATGGAATTTGCTCCGGATGGTTCGCTCTATATTGTTGACTGGCACAACCTTTTAATTGGGCATATGCAACATAATGCCAGAGATCCACTTAGAGATCATTCCCATGGTAGGATTTATCGCATAACCTATCCCGATAGGCCATTGGTAAAAGAAGCCTCAGTCGCTGGCGCATCGATCAAGCAACTGCTCGATAATCTAAAACTTCCAGAATATAGAACTCGTTACAGAACACGCCGTGAGCTGAGAGGAAGAGATGCTAATGAGGTTCTACCTGCTCTTAAGAAATGGGTGGAAGAACTAGACGATGTTGATCCACAACGAAATCATCACCTTCTTGAAGCTCTATGGGTAACATGGGGATTGAATAAAGTTGATGAAGATCTCTTAAAGGAACTTCTTATTTCTAAAGACCACCGTGTTAGAGCCGCCGCGATAAGAGTTTTGCGATATAGCGGCCATCAAGTTGATCAAAAGGCTAAACTAATGAAAGTCGCTGCGCAAGATGAACATGGTAGAGTTCGATTAGAAGCTATCACTGCTGCTTCATGGCTAGAAAAAGATCAAGGGATTCCTATCCTAACAGAAGCAAAAAAAATGCCTTTGGATGATTGGATGGATTATGCTCACCAAGTTTCTGTCTCACATATTAATGATAGAGCTGTTTATGAAGAAAAAATTGAAGAAAAAATTATAACTGATTTGACAGGAAGTGACCTCGACCTTTTCAAGCAAGGATGGAAACTATACAATAGGAATGGACTTTGTATAACCTGCCATCAGGTTGATGGCAAAGGACTTTCAGCATCAGGTTATCCCTCATTGGCTGATACTGATTGGGTCATTGGGAATGAAGAACGTCTAATTAAGATTCTACTAAAAGGTCTCTACGGGCCTCTTGAGGTAAACGGGGAAAAATATTCGGGTGTTATGGCTTCCTATGGTAAACTGTTAAAAGACGAGGATATAGCTTCAGTATTGACTTATATCCGTAATTCTTTTGGAAATCAGGCCTCAGTTATCACACAAGAAAAAGTTGCCAGTGTACGACTTGCTACTAGAGACAGGGCAAATTATTTCACCCCTGAAGAATTGCTAGAAGAGAATATCAAAAAGAAATGAACCTTTTACTTCCATTGTAAATCAAATAAGGAATATCATGAAGGTATTATATCAATCATTAAATCTATTGTCAACCCTACTTATTCTGCTGATTTTGGCTGGCTGCGAGAAAAGAGAAAAAAATCAATTCGTTGCCATAAGCACAACTGATATGATCGCGGCACAGCGTCAACTGCGTGAGCTTCAGCTCAGCGATCCTCACCGTCCCACCTACCATTTTGTTAATCCCGAAGGCAGGGGAATGCCGTTTGATCCGAATGGTGCCATTTTCTGGAACGGTCGTTACCACCTTTTCTACATTTTTCAAGATCACAGGGGCGATGGGTGGGGGCACGCCTCAAGCAGGGATTTGCTCCATTGGCGGTTTCATCCCGCGGCGCTTTTTCCGGCAGAAAATGATCCTGACAGGGGAATATTCAGTGGCAATGCGTTCGTTACTCTGGATGGCGATGTAGCCATCCTCTATCACGGAGTCCGTGCCGGCAACTGCATTGCCCTGAGCAGCGATCAGGACCTCAATACCTGGACGAAACTTACCTCGAACCCCATCATACCCATCCCCGAAGAAGGCAGTCCGGAAGAAAAACTCTACAGTTCCTGGGATCCTCACGGATGGGTTGAAAATAACGAATATTACGCGATTTTTGGGGGGAAGAAACCATCGCTTTTCAAAGCTTCCGATCTGGATAGATGGCATTATGTTGGTCCTTTGCTCGCATCCAACATGCCTGATGTGGACGAAGCCATTGAAGACCTCTCATGTCCGGATTTTTTCACTCTTGGTAATAAACATGCTCTGCTGAGTATCAGCCACTCCCATGGAACAAGGATTTACCTCGGTCAGTGGGACGGGAGCCAGTTTCATCCAGAATCTCATCAGAGGATGAACTGGCTTGGCGGGACCACTTTTGCACCTGAAACACTCCTTGATGATAAGAAGCGAAGGATCATGTGGGCATGGGTTCTTGATCGGCGGGAAAGGCTTCACATCCGGTACCCTCGGGATCAAGAACCGCCTCCTTACGGGTGGACCGGAACCATGACTTTACCACGTGTACTTTCCCTCGCTTCTGACGGGACGCTTCTGATTCAACCGGTGGAGGAATTGAAAGAATTGAGGACAAACCCAAGAGTTGCAAGAAACATCGAAGTCAACGATGGTGAAGGATTTCGACTTAATGATATTGAAGGGACCGAACTGGAGATAGCCGCGACTGTGGACATGAGCGGAGCAAACACTTTCGGGCTCAAAGTAATGGCATCGCCAGGCGGGGAAGAAGAGACGACCATTGAGTTCAACCGGACGGAAGAAAATATCATTATCGATTTCGCGAAGTCTTCCCAAGACACTTCAATTAAGCATTACAAAAGAACTATGAATTTCATGACAGAAGAGGCAAACCCAATTGCCACCAATCAGGTTGCCCCCTTTAAATTGGGGGGAAACGAAGAGCTTAAGATTCAGATCTTCATAGACAGATCCATTATTGAAGTATTTGCAAACGGTCGCCAGTGTGTTACACAACGTGTATACCCAACGAGACCGGACAGCCGTGGGGTGGAGCTTTTTTCTAAAGGGGGAGACTCAAGGGTAAGCCTGTTAAGAGCGTGGGACATATCACCCACCAATCACTGGTAAGCTTTTCTGCTTACTTTCGCTCCGACAGAAACTGAACTAGATCCCGGAATTCGGAAGATGTCATGGTCTCATGAAGATTAGCTGGCATCAATGAATATTGGAGCGTAGTCTGATCAGCGATCTCGTCATAAGCTATGGCCACTCGCTCGCCGTTTGCGAGAATCATCTGCAGGTGGCGTTTTGAATCTATAAGCTTATCCCACCTGCCTACAAATAAATCTCCATCTTCTGTAGTAACCTCATACCCTACATAATACGGAGCAACAATTGCATCAGGGTTTAAAATACTTTCAATTATTCTTTCTTTCCCCTGATTGCTTCCTACCCGTGAAAGATCCGTACCATATATCCCACCTCTACCATTAATTCGGTGGCAACTAGCACATTGATAACGATTACTGAAGAAAACTCTCGCACCTGAGGATCCATCTCCCTTATCTAAACCCAAATTTCTCAACTCAGAATTGGTACGAAGTTTATTATTTTCTGAACTTGTCTCGGATATACCCGCCAACTCCAAGCTATGCTGTGCTTCATTCTTTATAATTGATGGTTGACCCTGATCATCTATAATCTCTGAAAGGGAAATTTGAGCTGACTGGTTAATATTTAGACTATTACCTAAACCAACAATAGCCTCTAGCCTAACATTCTCAGCAAAAGAAGACTCTTTTGAGATATCTGATAAAATTTCTATAGCTGCACTATCATTGATTCGAGCACCGAGAGACCTAATTGCTTCAATTTGGAGAACTGGCTCTGAGGCATCTATTAATTCCTTCAGCATGCCAGTTTTAAGATCAGGATAATTAGGATTCACTGAAGACAAAACACGAGCTCTAATTTCAAAGCTAAGGTTCTTATTGAAAGAAGCTCTTAGTAATTGTGGCTGTCTTTTATAGAAAGTTCGTGTTATGTGATCGTCTCCTTCCATAAAATGGCTTTCCATATTAAAAGCTCCGTCCATATACTGAAAAGCAGCCATGTAAGTATCAAATAGTTCTTGTGAAACATCAGAAAGATTAGCAAATGATGACTCAACGTTATTTTTAAATTCAACTAAGTGCTCTTCAGAAATCCATTTTAGAGCGGTAATACGATTTTCTTGAACAGGATCCTCCAAAAATTCTTTGAGGATAATTGTTGCATCCTTAACACCAGACTGACGCAGGCACAACAGTGATGCTAAACGTATATCAGGATTGTTGCTTTTCGAATTCTCAATCAGAAAGCTATAATTATTGGGCTTACCAAAAGTTTTGATGATAGCGGTATTAATAAAGGGATCATCTTGCTCAAAAAATTTTACTACCTTATTGAATGAGGACTCTGAAAACAACCCATAGATAGCTTCTCTAATAACATAAGGGGACTCATCACTCTCAATAATATTGACATAAAACTCCTCTTTATTTTCCAGAGAATTGTCAACTAGTATGCGTACTGCTGCTGAGCGAACAAGCTCATTTTTTTCCTTAAGAGCAAGATCCAGCAAGCCATCAAGTTCAACGTGGTCATGATTGAGAGCAGCCATTAGAAGGCTCATTTTCCCTTCATCAGTAATGTCTTTAGATGAGAACTGTGATAGAGTTTTAGAGCTAGAGTTTTTAATCATTTTTTCAGCCGCCTGAGCTCTAATACGACGGTCGCCTGAATTGATCGGTTTTATATTCTGGTTATTGTCAAATCCAGGCCCTGTAATTCTCCATATTCTACCTTTTCCATGGACAGCGTAAGATATGCTGGCCCAGTCCGTTAAAAGGATACCGCCTTTAGAATCAATAGCAAGGCCCACAGGGAAGAAATCCCTGGGACCCTTTATAAAAGTTTTGGCTTCAGAAATAAAGGAACTTCCCCGTGAATTCAATTGAAAACTTTGAACCACACTATCTCCCCAAGCTGTGGCCAATAAAGTACCTTTTAATGAATTTCCAAAATGACCTAAACCATAATGAAGAAGTCCACTGGGTGCCTCTCCTGTACCTGCTACCATTGGGAGTGTGCCAGGAATTTGACCAAACCATGATGTAAGAGGACTTAATCCATCTCGTCCATGCTGAAATTGAAAACCATAGTTTCCGCCATTAACAATATGCAGGAGACGGCAAGGAGGCATACCATCTGGATCATTTTCGACAGCAAAAAGATTACCAAAATCATCAAATGTCATTGAAAAACAGTTCCAGATAGCTGTCCCAATTCTTTCAAGATTCGAACCATCTAAATCACAACGGTAAAGACTGCCTCCTTCACGCTCTTTACCTAGTATAGAGATTCCATCACTTCCTGAAATAGTGTATTCAGAACCAAAGTTTTCACCACATTGAAAATATATTTTCCCGTCCGGTCCTATAACTAGGCCTGACATACCATTATGAGGAAACTGTTCTTTTGTTTCTAGAGAGATAAGCGTATCTTGGCCGTCCGCGAGCAGATCACCATCCAAATCAGCAAATTCGATGATGGACGCCCGAGTCGCAATCAATGCCCGTCCGGGCTCCCTAAGGGCCAGTGACATGCCATCGGTAAAGTCAGTCGCAAATTCAACAATCCGTTTTTGCCCACTATCGTTAATATAACCATCCAGAACAAGTAGACGATCTACAGTCGGGCCAGGGTAATTATCTTGTCTTAGATGGGTGTGATTTTCGATTACCCAAATCCGATCCGCTTCGTCCACTGCTATTCCTGTTGGGGTTACAATGTCTGGCTCCCTCGCGATGAGAGTCAGCTCTGCTCCATCAACAAGAACTTCTGGGGTTCTTCCGAGCCCATCACTTCGATCGGGGCTAGCCACCGCTGGTGGCCGGGCAGAAATCTCAGGTTTTGGTGTCTGATAACAGCCTGATGCAAACCCCCAAAAAAGAAGAATCAGATAGTGAACACCTATGGCCTTATAAGACATCAAAGGCTGTAAAGATTCCGACTATTCCTTGAAAGAAGAATCGAATGACACTTCAGACCTTCCAAAATCCACACTCTTTGCAAAAGCGGCTGCCTCAGCAGCACCAGTCTCCCTGTCCATTCCATTGTCTTCCCACTCTATCGATAATGGCCCTGAGTAATGGATGTCATTTAGAGCCCTGATGATTTCTTCGAAGTTTATATTTCCGCGACCGAGCGATCGGAAATTCCAGAATCGCCTGTTGTCACCGAATTCCAGATGACCGCCAAAAACGCCGGAGTCAACTTGGTTATTGCTCCACGCAACATCCTTCAGGTGAACGGCGAAAATCCTGTCAGGAAACCTCCTAATGAAAGCGACGTAGTCAACTCCCTGATAACCAAGGTGGCTGGGATCATAATTGAATCCGAACGCTTCATGACCGTTAACTGCTTGAACGGCCCTTTCAGCGGTGACAATATCAAATGCGATTCCGGTTGGATGTACTTCCAATCCAAAACGAACCCCATTATCCTTGAAGGCATCCAGAATGGGATTCCACCGATTTGCGAAATCATTGAATCCCTGGTCAATCATATCGGGAATCATTGGTGGGAAAGGATAAATCAGATGCCATATACTGCTGCCGGTAAAACCATTTACAATATCCACGCCAAGCCGTTTTGCCGCTTCGGCAGTCTTGATCATTTCATCGGATGCTCGTTTCTGAACATCCTCGGATTTTCCGTCACCATAGACATAATCTGGTAGAATATTTTTATGGCGTTCATCCACCTTATCACAAACAGCCTGCCCGACGAGATGGTTGGATATTGCGAATAGTTCAAGGTCATACTTTCTTAATAGTTCACGTTTGGCATCGCAGTAGGCCTGGTCGGCTTTGCCAACCTCGAAATGATCACCCCAACATGCAAGTTCCAGACCGTCATAACCGAAATCTTTGGCTTTAACACACACATCTTCCAGTGTGAGATCGGCCCATTGTGCGGTAAAAAGTGTAACAGATCTGCTCATTGTTTCTCGCTCCTTGTGTTTAGAATATTTTAGGGAAATTTTGGAGTCACCCACTGAGCTCCGGCTTCAGAAGATCGGACGCATGCATCAATGAAAGACATTCCTCTCAAACCATCGTTTACATCCGGAAAGTCCAGCGACGCCTGTTGCGGTTCTTGTCCTTCGAGTCTGGCTCGGACAGCTTCAGCAAAATTGCGGTAAAGTACAGCAAAGGCTTCAATATAACCTTCCGGATGACCGGCGGGAAGCCTCCCAGCTGCCAGACCCTGTGGCGATAGACGATCGCCGTAGTTTGCTCCAGCCCTAACGATCTCTCGGGGCCGATCGAGATGCTTTAAGACAAGCGTGTTTGGCTCCTGTTGATCCCATTCAAGCCCACCTTTGGTCCCGTATATCCTAATGCTGAGACGGTTCTCTTCATCAACAGAAATTTGACTGGAATAGAGAATTCCCCTTGCGCCGTTGTCGTATTTAATCAATAGATTTGCATCATCTTCTAGAAGACGTCCTTCGACGAAGGTGGTGAATTCGCAACAAAGCTCAGCAATCTTCAGACCGGTGATATACTCGGCAAGATTTTCAGCGTGAGTGCCAATATCGCCGATACAACAGGAAGCACCGGCCCGCTCTGGGTCGGTTCGCCAGGAGGCCTGCTTTTGATGTTCGTTCTCAAGAAACGTTGCGAGCCAGCCCTGAGAATACTCTACTATAATCTTTCTGATTTTTCCAAGGTCACCGCTTGCGATCCTGTGTTTGGCCTCTTTGACCATGGGGTAACCGGTGTAGTTGTGTGTAAGGCCGAAGAGCATCCCGGCGCTATTAACAAGAACTACCAGCTGCTCTGCCTCACTAAGATTGAAACACATCGGTTTGTCACTCATAATATTAAAACCGCTCTCTAAAGCCCTCTTTTGAACCGGGAAGTGCATGTGGTTGGGCGTAACTATTGTAACAAAATCCATTCTATCACCTTCTGGCAGTTCTGCCTCCGCTTTAAACATCTCCTCATAACTCGGGTAAGTTCTATTTTCTGGAAGAAAGTACGCCTTGCCTGATTCTTTGGATTTTGCCGGATCGGAGCTAAACGCCCCACATACTAGTTCGATCTGGTTATCAAGTTGAGCGGCCATGAGGTGGATGGGCCCAATGAATGCGCCTTGACCACCTCCTACCATACCCATACGTATTTTGCGTTGCATATTCCTGTTCTTATTGTTAGTTGCTAGTGTGTATCAGTCGTCATTAAATGCTGTCCAATAAACTGATGAAACACATGCTAGCTAGTCATTCTTAAGGAGTGTTCAAAATTAGTTTTTCTCGAGTCTAAACCATAGAGAATTATCTTTGGATTGAAATAAACTTTTTGCAAAAGAAGTTATAATTACGTTTATTATACAATCATCATTCTCACGGGCCATGGTGTGAATCTGGGTCGTTAGACGAATAGTCAAAAGGGGGATTTTACCAATTGAAGAATTCCAAGTCCGTATTTTTTCTATACATCATTTTACTGTTCAACATGAATTGTTCAGGTACAAAACAGAACAATGCTGCCCAAACAAATCCGAGTCTCAATCGGGGTTATACTTTAGAAATTCCTGATGGTTTTACGCCTCTCTTTAACGGTGCTGATTTTTCAGGATGGGAAGGAAATCTAAAATATTTCAGAATTGAGGATGGAATAATCAAAGCTGGGACTCTGAAAAAACCGATTCCGAGAAACGAGTTCCTCTGTACAATTAAGGACTATTCAGATTTTGAATTAAGATTGCAGGTTAAGACAACAACTGGACATATAAAACCATATGGTTATGAAAATGGGGGTATTCAATTTAGAAGTAGAAGAGTACCTAACCATAATGAAGTATCAGGTTACCAAGCAGATGTTGGTTTCGAATTAAACTATCATAAAGGTGTTTCAGATCTAGGTTATAGTGAAGACGAATTTCCTATTAGTATTTGGGGCGGCCTTTATGATGAATCGAGAAGAAATATTATGTTTGGAGTGGGAGACCAAGATAGTCTTAATGCGGTAATGAAAGCTGGAGAGTGGACTGATTATGTGCTAAGAGGTCAAGGTAGTAGAATTCAAATTTGGATTAATGGTTATAAAACAATTGATTATCTTGAAGAAGATGATACTATTGAAAGAACAGGAATTATTGCTCTACAAATTCATGCTAGTAGAGACCCAAGTGAAATATGGTACAAAAATATATATATTAAAGAGTTAACAGAAAATTCTTCCCTCAGCGATAATAGAATCCCATCTAATTCATTAAAAAATATAGATATTTATCCAGGCCTAGAGGCAACAATGTTTGCTTCAGAGCCAATGATACTTAGTCCAACAAATCTGGATATTGATGATCGGGGCCGTGTATGGGTTTGTGAGGTGGTTAATTACCGTTCCCATGCAAAGAATAATAAAAGACCAGAGGGTGACAGGATTTTAATTTTGGAAGATCTGAACGGTGACGGCGTGGCAGATACCTCGAAGGTGTACTATCAGGGCAGGGATGTAGATGCTGCCCTTGGGATTGCTGTCTTGGGGAATAAGGTAATCGTATCCTCGGCACCTAACGTCATCGTTTTTACTGATGAGGATGGCGACGACAAACCCGATAGGAAAGAATACCTTTTTACAAAATCGGGTATACCACAAGACGATCATTCTATCCATTCCTTTGTTTTCGGGCCTGACGGGAAACTTTACTGGAACATGGGCAATAACGGCTATTATGTCCACGATAGTCAAGGCAATCCCGTGATTGACAAGAAAGGCAATACTGTTTTTTCGTTTAGGGCAACTCAGCACATTGAAGAATATCGAGGTAGGCAATCTCCGTACCACGGCGGCATGACCTTCAGATGTAATCCAGACGGCTCTGAATTCGAGGTTTTGGCTCACAACTTTCGAAATAATTATGAAGTAACAATCAATTCTTACGGTGATTTATGGCAATCTGACAACGACGATGACGGAAACGCGAGTTGTCGGATCAACTATTTGATGGAGTACGGGAATTACGGCTATCAAGATGAGATCACAGGTGCCGGTTGGGCAGTCCCTAGAACAGGTTGGCATGAAAAAACCCCACAACGACACTGGCATCAGAACGATCCTGGTGTTGTACCGAATGTGGTTTTCACCGGGGCCGGTTCCCCCGCAGGTATAACCGTGTATGAAGGAGACCTTCTTCCCGAAGTATTCTCCAACAGGGTTCTACATTGTGATGCTGGACCGGGCGTACTTTGGTCTTTACAAGAAAAGAAGTCAGGTGCAGGCTACACTGGTGAGATGCTCAATCTCTTAAAAGAGAAGAGTGATAAATGGATCAGACCGGTTGATGTTGTGGTCGCTCCGGATGGCTCGGTCTTCATTACCGATTGGTACGACCCTGTTGTTGGTTGGAATCGACAAGAGGATACAACCCGTGGAAGAGTTTTCAGACTTGCCCCGAAGGGTGTCAGTTATAAGGTTCCAAAGTTTGATTATTCAACTCCTGAGGGGGCAGCGGAAGCCCTAAAAAACCCTAGTTTTGCTGTTCGCTATCGTGCTTGGATTTCTTTGAACTCAATGCAAAAACAAGCAGAAGCTGAATTACTAGAACTCTATCATTCAGAGAATCCTGTATTTAGGGCAAGAGCACTATGGCTATTGACCAAGTTGGAGGAGAACGGGGGAGGCCATCTCAATAGAGGTCTGCTTGATGAGGATGAGAACATCAGAGTTGTGGCAATCCGTGCCGCACGCCAATTGGAACTTGACATGATCCCAATTTTGGAATCCATGAAGTCGGATCCATCACCTCAGGTCCTCCGGGAGTGCGCAATTGCCCTCAGTGAAATCAGTTCAGAGATGGCTCCCTCTATTTGGACAGAACTTGCGTTTCGGTACGATGGAGTCGATCGGTGGTACTTGGAAGCCCTTGGTATTGCAGCCGATGGACGTTGGGATTCATTCTTAGCTCAATGGCTTAAGTCCGTCGGCGATGATTGGAACACGAAGAAGGGACGTGAAATAATCTGGCGTTCCCGGGCAGCAGTCACAGCTAGTTATCTTTCTCGGATTTTGAGCTCAGATATTCCTAGCTTTGAAGCCGAGCGATTCTTGAGAGCGTTTGATTTTCAACCCTCCAGCAGAGACAAGACTGAAGCTTTGGAGAGTTTGGTATTTGACATTAATTATGATGAGTCAGATAAAAGCACATTAATTGCCTTAGAAGCCCTTTTGCGGCTCGATGGCACTGATATTCTCACTGATACCGGGAAGAGAAACCGAATTATGCAACTGGTGGAGAATGCACACGGTACGGAGCAGTTTGTCCTTATTGTGAGCCACTACAAGTTAGAAAATTTCTATCCTGATCTGTTAAAGATTGCCTTGTCCAGCACGGATCAAGTGGTGGTGATCAAGGCGATCACTGTGCTATTCGATTTTGATCAGACTGGCCTGATAGGTGAGTCTTTAAATAATGAAGAGTCTGAAATCGGTTCGACAACGGCTGCAGCTTTGGCACTCAGCAGGGACAGCAGATCAGTCCCCATCCTATTGGAAGCCTTGGGAAATGAAAATCTTAACACTGACACACAATCTCAAATTGTGAGAGCACTGTTGGGGACCTCCCGTGGCTCGGAATCATTGTTAGAAATCGTCAAAGCTGGTCGACTTTCGAATAGACTGAAAGAGATCGCCGGGAAAGTTTTCTCGAACTCCCTAAATGTTAGTCTGCGTGATCAAGCTGCAGACTATCTCCCCATCCCAACTATGAGAAACGGTGAAGCGATACCGAGCATGACTGATCTTCTGGTATATACGGGCAATAGGGAGAGAGGGAAAAAAGTTTTTCAAGAAGCGACTTGCTCACAATGTCATGTGGTTAACGGTGAGGGCACTGATTTCGGACCTAATTTATCAAAAATTGGAGACAAATTGTCTAGGAGGGGTCTTTATCAATCGGTTCTTGATCCTAGTGCTGGTATTTCACCAACCTATACTCAACACATTATTGAGTTAAATGATGGTCGAGAAATATCAGGTTATATTACAAGTGAAACTTTAAATAAAATCAACGTAAAGAGTGCTGGCGGAATATCGAACGTTCTCAATTCTATTGAAATTAAAGCTAAACATGAGTTGCCTTATTCCATTATGCCTAATAATTTGCAAATGCAGCTAAGTATAGATGATTTTGTTAATCTTGTTGAGTACATGGTTTCATTAAAGTAAAAACAATGTTGGATGGGTAATATGCGCAAGCTTTTTTCATTCAGTTTTTTTATAGTTGGTAT
>CEPX01116332.1_pt1 | contig 22255 bp, 19 predicted proteins | sample 361361 | NCBI WGS metagenome assembly CEPX01 (sample SAMEA2619974, study PRJEB7988) | marine metagenome | biome: marine biome (ENVO:00000447); feature: mesopelagic zone (ENVO:00000213) & marine oxygen minimum zone (ENVO:01000065); material: "saline water (ENVO:00002010), including plankton...
AAAATACTGGTCTCCTTCGCTAGAGATTGTAACTGGCGCAGTATACGCAGTCCCTGGTGTGCATGTATCAGCTGTATCAACACAGTACATTGTTGAAGCCACCCCTGATAAAGCATCAGCTTCTGTTAAAGTAACATCAAAATCTGCGCTTTGCCATCCTGTTGTGGCATTATCAGTTGTTGTTGGCGCTGTCTTATCCAGTTGTATATTCCTGCTCACCACTGTTTGAACATTTCCTGCATTATCATTTGAATAATATCTAAAATACTGATCACCTTCAGTTGATATAGGCACAGCTGCACTATAAGCTATACCTGGCGTGCATGCATCAGCTGTATCAACGCAATACACTGTTGAAGCAATACCTGAACCACCAGTATCTGCTGGTGTTAAAATAATTGTAAAGTCAGCGGTTTGCCATCCTGCTGGCGCATCATCTGTTGTTGTAGGCGCACTCTTATCAACCTTAATATTCTCGCTCAAAACATCTTCAACATTTCCAGCATTATCTGTTGATTGGTATCTGAAATACTGGTTTCCTTCAGTATCAATAGTAACCGACCCGGAATAAGCTGTGGTTGGCGTGCATGCATTGGCAGTATCAACACAATACTTTGTTGATGCTATCCCACTGCCAGCTGGCCCGTCAGGATTATCAACAGCTGTAAGAGTTACGACAACATCATTAATATACCAGCTATTAGCGCCATCTGGTGCTCTATCCTTAGACAAGGTTGTAACCGGCTTGATATCATCATTAACTGTAATCCTACAGCCCCAGATAGGATTTGGCTGGCCTGTGCAATCATAACCATCATACCATCCACCCCTGTCATAAACCATTGCCTTAAAATTAGAAATCCCCGGCACATCTGCAGTAATAGTTTCAGTAAGTGTACACTTCCAGGTCCCACCGCAGGGCAGTTCCTTCACCAGAGTTGCGCCGTTATATAACTCAATCCTATCAACACCGCTTTCATAATCTATCCCAACAACCTTCACCTGGTAAGAGCCAGCGCTCTGCCCAACACTTCCTGCTGGGATGGTTGTGAACTCATCTAAAAACGGCGCTGTAAAATCATAAGCATAAACACTTGTTAGAGAATAAATAGAGAAGAACAAAACTAAAAACAGACTCATTATCCAATACTTTTTCATATCATAATCCCCCTTAAAAACAGCTTAATCTTTCTTCTCTATCAGCCTTGAAAGACCTTCTCCAACATTTCTGAAAAATCCCTCAACTTGATCCATTGGGTATCTTGCATAGATTGTAGCCATAGGCGTTACTGACTTAGCGTAAAGACTTTCAAAATTTAATATATTTCCAGTCCATCTTATTTCATTAATTCCTACCCCTACATCAAAACCAATGCCATATCCGCTTCTCATAATGCCGATATCTCTAACGCTTCCTACAAGATAAATATTAGCAAAGTCATCAAAAGGCTTTTGTGAGCTTATCTCTGGCCAGCCTTCCTTAGCGGTTTGCGTTATATCAAATGCGCTTGCAGCATATTCCGCTCCTGCTTTAACATTCCAGTCAATAGCTCCTTCTTTGCTGCCAACAAGCAGATAACCGCCGAGCTTGCCCCCTCTCAAGAATAATTGGTCATTTGGGCTAACACTCATCTTAACAGAATCCAAGCCTGGAAGCGGAGAATACATCTCAGTCCCTGGCCCCACAGTGGTAATATACCCAACCAATGCAATTGGCGCAGGAATATCTCCTGTTGCCCTGCCAGGAATAGGAATCAGGCTGTGCCTATTAAGCTCATCCCTTGAAGAGTTGCTATAAACTTCCCTGAAATGCTCAATAATGTCATTCCTGTCAGCAAAAAGAGGGATTGCTAAAGAAGCGTTCCATTCATGTAACATTACCTCTCCGGCTCTGTCAGCCTCTTCACCAACATAAGATGCTACTCTGCTGTTCCTGAAATTCAACTCTCCTCCCAAAAGCACAGAGAAGATATCTCCAAGCATTAAATGCTCATATAATGAAATCTCATGCAGATTGTTTATTCCTACATTGTTGGAATTTGGCTGCCCTCTTGCCAGATTTGCATGAGTCCAGTTATATCTTGCCAAAGTGTCAGATGAAAGGAAGCCGCCAAATGCCGTAAAGCCAACATCAACTCCCCCTCCAACCTGGCTTCCAAACAGATCTTTGGTTCCAGCCACTTCACCTCCTCTAATCTGCCCATCTGTATAGTTGGTAGTTGTCATCCCTATGCTAGGAACCAAAATAAAACCTCCATGCAGATTGGCGCCTAACCTAAAGTCAGGGTTATCAATCGCAAGAAGATAAAGGTCCAGGCTTGGCATAATCTGGGCTATGCTGCCCTTATCAATAGTCTCTAATAAGCTTCCCTTTGAGCCATCTGACCTTGTATCCTGGGTTGTCATTGTAGCTGAGCTGTTTCCAAACATCAAACCAAGAGCCAAATCAGCCTCAAAGCTTCTTGGGCTTCCTAATCTTGCCCAAGGGGTTAGCATAACAACGTTCTCAATGGTTTCTCCATAAGTTCTGTGAGTGCTTCTTCCCTGATCTTTAACAGTTGAAGTATTTGGTGCCCTGGTTATTCCCATATTGCTCCACTTAAAATCAAGGCCCCCATTAACAAGGCTTCCAGGCTTGTCATAACCATGATATGTCTCAAACAATACAGTTTCAACTGTTCTCTGCCCTAAAGTAAAAGCAGGGCTTAAGAATGGTGGAAGTATAACATTTTCTCTATAATTTCCATTGCTGGATATTCCTCTATGGTTAACCCCAAGACCAAGATTTCCTATCCTGAAATCAGGCTTGTTTGGGTCAATAATCCCGCTGAAACTAAATGAAGCCCAGCCGCTATTCTCAGGATCTTTCTGGAACATGGCTACAACATTGTTCAATCTCCCAACAACCTTATTAGGGTCAAAAGATAAACCACTATAATCCTTGAAAAACTCAGAATTCCTTTCAATTACATTCGCTAACTCTACAGCCTCGCCTAAGGTTATCTCCCCTGCTTTTTCTCCTGGTCCCATGAACTTATTCACTCTATTAACATAAGATGCAGTGGCTTCTTCCATAGACACGATATGCTTACCTAGAGCATCATAAAGCTCCTCACCAGCATCCCACAACTTTCCTGCATCTCCTTTAACTCTGGCCAGTCCTCCGTCATCACCTCTACCAATATCACCTTTATCCCACCAGCTAACAATGCCTTCATCAACAGCCTTTTCCAAACTCCTTCCTATCAACTCAAACTCATACTTTATTCTTCTTAATTCTTCTAGGTCCCCTGGTGAATAGACCTTTCCAGGCTCTAAGATATCTCCTGTATTTTGGTCTATTAAAGGCGCTAAATCACTTCTATAATCTGCTACAATTCCTTCCCAGTCACCAAGCGAGCCAGCTAGTTTCTCGCCTAGTGTCCCGCTTAATTGTCCCATTATGCTTACATCATATCCAAAAATCTTTTCAATGCCTTCTCTACCAGCTACCTCTAACAGTGGAGATAACATACTAAATCTCTCCAAAGCATCAATCCTTCTCTCACGCGTATCAAGCTCACGTGTATCAACTTTTAGAAGATAATTAAAACTTGTTTTAACATAAGAGGTATATTCCTCAACAGCCCCTGCTAAATCATCAGCCCTGCTAAGCATACGCTCTCCAAACCCTTCGAGAACACGGACCAAAGCAGAATCTTCATCTAATTGTTCTAAAGCATATGGCAATCCCTCTTCAGCCTGGCTAACCTCTTCAGAAAGTCCATGAGCGGTTATAAACATCTCAGGCTTAATCTCAATCTCTCCCTCTTCTCCTACAAGTGGGTTAAACTTAGCTTCCCTGTCATTACCAAAACCAACTATAGCTCCATATAACTTTACCATCTGGCTGGATGCATTCTCTGCACCTTCTGATGTAAGACCTTTATAATTTTGCCAGGACTCACCCAATGCCTCTCTTTTTTCATCCCTATCTAAATAGTTCTCTGAAAGCCCTTCATAACCGCCTTTTAACTTATCAAACCACTGAAATAAAGAAATAAAACCGCTGATATTATCAATACTAACTTCCTCGCCTAGTAATGTATCAGACTCAGAAACTAGCCTATCATAATTTGAATCTAACCATGATAAAATATATTTAACGGCCTCTTCTACACCCTCTGCAGAACTCATTTCCCTAACAACTTCTGTTCCTGCTGATCGAACCTCAGTTTCAAGATCTGGTAAAGTAGCTTCAGTATCTGGCATTAATATCCCCCCACGATTTGATTATAATCATACCTCTGTTCATATTTATACCTTTTAATAATATAGAAATACTCCAAAATCAATTAAGCTTTTTAAATCTTTCTTTAAAAGTGATTACAAGATGAAACCACGACATAGTGACGAAAACCACACAATCACTCAGATTTTGTAATATTCAGGCCCTTTACTAATACCATTGGAGTTATAACAGGCGTCTCAATCTCCCAGCCAAATATCTGTTCAGGCCTGTTCCCGATCATCTTAACATTCTTCAGGATGTTAAGTATATTGTCGCTGATTCTCAGGTGCTTAACAGGAAACTTAATCTCTCCGTCCTTAACATAGAACACAGCATCCCTTGGTATTGTAGAAAAATCTCCTGTATTATAATTATTAAACCTTGTATACCAAAGGTTAGTGATATAATATCCCTCTTTAATCTCCTTCAGCATATCTTCCTCTGAAGAATCGCCTTTCTCAAGCACAATGTTAGAAGGCTCAGGCGAAACCAGGCCGGCATTTGCGGTTGTCTCAGTATGGTGTCTCTTAGCTGTTGATGAGTTATGGAGATATGTCTTCAGCTCGCCATTTTCTATTACAGCTGTCTTTTTTGAAGGAACTCCTTCTGCATCAAACCCTGATGAGCCAAGAGCATTAGCAACAGTGCCGTCATCATAAATGTTTACAATAGGGCTTGCTATCATCTTATTAAGCTTGCCAGCCAGGCATGAAAGCCCGGATTCCACAGAAAACACTGAAAAGGCCTCCCCAAGGTTAGCAAGTATATTAGCAAACGCAAGCGGGCTGAACAGGACATCAAACTTCCCGCTTCTTCCCTCAACAGGGTTAACAGCCTTCTTTGCAAGAGAAGCTGCCTTCCTTCCTATCTTCTCCGGCTCAAAGCCATCCATGGTCCTTGCCCCATAGTTAAGATGGCATGATGCATACTTATCAACCAAAGCCCTTAACGAGAAATACAGGCTTGTGGACTTTTCTCTTGCTATTACATTGTTAGAGGTTATGAGGTATACGCTTGACAGGTCTGTCTCCAGCACGCCAGCCACCCTCTTTGCCCCCTTCTTGACAGCAGCATCAACAGCCTGCTTCACAACCTCTATATTCTCTCCCTTGTTAAGCTCTTTAACCCTCTTATCAAACCCTTTCTTAACATTCCTGTACTTAAAAGGTCCCTTGGCTATCCCATTATACTCCTTATTAGGCGGCAGGTTCTTTGCAAACTTCAGGAGCTTATCAACAACCTCATCAGCAGATTCCTTTGAAAAATCCCTTGTGCTTATCATGATAGTCCTTTTCTTATAAACAGCATAGACTCCTATAGCCATCTGGTACCAGTTCTTGATGGCAGATACTTTGCTGTTAGAAAATTTTATCTGAGAGCTCTCCTGCTTCTGCAAAGAAACGATAGCGCTATCTGTTCCCTTCTTCAGCAGCTGCTCCTGGATATATCTTGTTAATTCTTCAGGTTCCATTTTACTTAATCCTTAAATTCCTTAACCTTATCGCAGGCCCGCCAAACCAGACAGGCAATGCCTGCATCGGCTCTCCCTTCCCGCAGTTGCCCGCATGAAACTCAGGCTTCTTGCCGACAGCGTCAACAGCGTTATACAATTCAGTGGTTGTGATCTCAATAGTAGGGCTTATCACAGGCTCTTTCAGCTCGCCGTTCTTGATCAGGTAAGCCTCTGCCCCCACATACTTTTGGCTGAGCCTCTTATCATCAATATTCCACTCCATGAAATTCTTCATGTATATACCTTCTTTTACATCCTCGATTAACTCTTCCTCCTTATGATCCCCTGGCAGCATGAATGTATTAGACATCCTAACAATGCTCTCCCTGTTATAATCAACAGCCCTTGAGGAGCCATTGCTCTTCAGCCCCATGAACATTGCCGTCTCCCTGTTATGAAGCAGCTCATTCATCTTCCCTTCCTTGATAAGAAACTTTCTCCTTGCCTTAACACCCTCATTATCATAAAGATAAAACCCATAGCTGTTAGGAAGCGTGGGATCATCAACAACATTAACAACTTCATTCCCTATCTTACTGCCCATCATATCCTTCTCAATAAAAGACTCGCCAGCCTGCGCAGCCTCCCTCCCGAAGATCCTGTCAGCCTCATAAGGATGGCCCGCGCTCTCATGCACCATAATTCCCACAACCTGCGGGCATGCCACAACATCCAGCTTCTTTTGCGGAGCCTTAACCCCATTCTTCAGGTTTGCCTGCATAGCCTTAACCTCGCCCGTCAACAGATCAGGCATGTTCCATTCCTTGATAAGCTCATACCCTTTTGTAGCTCCATACTGCCAGAACCTCTGGATTGACTTATTATTCTCCTGCACTGTCAGAAAATAAACAAAAGCCATCCTTGGTATGGTTGCCATTATCCTGCTTCCTTCCGAATTAGCAAAATACTCTGTAACCTGGCTGTCAGAAAGCGAAAGAAACCTTCCGATTGTATTCGCCTTTGTATTTAATATAGCCTTGTCAGCATCTAAAAGAGCCTTAAGCTTCTCCTCAGGAGAAATATCATCCAACTTAACCTTCTGCTCAACCTTATACCTTTTCTCAACGGTCTGCTCTTCTGACAGCTCAACCTTTTCCCCTATCTTAACAGAATTCTTAGCGCTCTTAAGCGCGTTCGAAAGCAGGCTCTTGATCCTGCTCCTCTCAAGAGAATCTGAAGACACAAAGCTCAGTATATTATTAGAAAGAAACCTTACCCCTATGCCTGTGCTCTCGTCGAACCCTGAAAGCTGGGGGATCCCGTTCTTAAGGATAAAGCCATTGCTTGAAATATCCTGCAGCCTTGCCTCAGCATAGGAAGCCCCTTTATTTGTTAGGTATTTTATTACAAAATTAGCCAAATCTTCATCAATCATAGAAATTTGTAGAATATAGAAATATAAAAAGCTTTTGTATGCGAAACTTTATTAAATAGCTTATAATATCCAATATATTGCCCCAAAAGGGATATCGCTGCCCCAAAATCCTTAAGGATTTGGCAAGTGTGGTGTAGTCCGGTCAATCATTCTGCCTTTTCGAGGCGGGGACTTGGGTTCAAATCCCAGCGGGGGCATTTTTTAAAACAAAAAAATTCCACTTTTCTATGAGAAGTGGTTTAGCAACAATATATATATCCTGTTGGAATTTTGTGTGCTCAAAAACCGCCCATCCAATTGACAGCGGAATTTTGAGCGTCAAAAACCACTCGATTATGCAGACGCTACCAAACATGCCACCCATCTATGATGGGTGATTTTTGACAATATTATGGAGGTTAACCAGCTCAAAGAAATGAGTGAAGAAAAATAAAGTGAAACGAAGCTCAAGACGATGGAAGAAAAAAGGCCAGATGAGATGGAAATGGCAGAGAAAAAGGATGAAAAAAGAGAAGAGAAAAAGGATGAAGAAATAATAAAAGTTCCTTTCTTATATTTTTCTTGTATTATACTTAAATACTTAATAAAAGCCTCAGATGGGGATCGCACCCATGACCTGCAGCTGTCTGAAGTCAGGAAATCTGACTTTACGAGGTTCGGCTTCTAAACATAAAACTGCCGCTCTGCTAGCTGAGCTACTGAGGCAAAAAAACTTCGTTTTTTTGTTTAAGTTCTTAACTAAGCCTATTTTCTCGCTTCGCTCGGAATAGGCTATCTAATTTTTTCTGCGGAAAAAATTAGTTAAGGTTATAAAACTAGAGCTTCTCAAGAACCTTTTCCTTATCATTCCCAAGATTCTTCTGGCACTCAGGGCAGATAACATGCTTCTTGCCCTTCTTATCCTTGACATAGGTTCCTATCAGTTTCTTGAGGAAATTCAGCTCAATCTTTTTCTTGCAAATTTCGCATTTTGGCATGCAAACAAAGAAATCTTTCAGGTATATAAAAATTTGTAAAAATACGATGGTTTTTTATATAATGGTTTATTTGGTTTCCCTAGAAAATGTTTGAATCATTCATAAACCCAATATTCGCGCCATTGCTCAGGCTTCCTATTCTCTGGGTAGTTGTAATAATCTCATTTACAGTCTCTCTAATTATCACATTAGTCTACAAATTCACAACAAACCAGAGCTTAATGAAAACACTCAAAGATGAGATGAAAGAGTTCCAGAAAGAGGTCAAAGAGCTTAAGAATGAGCCGGAGAAAGCAATGGAAGTCCAAAAAAGGGCAATGCAGACAAACATGAAATATATGGGCCATTCAATGAGGTCAACTTTATTCACCTTTATCCCGATCATCATCATATTCGGCTGGATGAACTCTCATATTGCTTATGAAGCAATAAACCCAAGCCAGGAATTCACAACAACCCTCCTGCTAAACAATGATGTTAAAGGCGAGATAGAGCTTATAGAATCTGAAGGTATTACTGTAAAAAGCGAGAACCCAAAAACAATAGAAGACGGCAAAGCAATCTGGCTCCTTGAAGCTGAAAGAGGAGAATATCTGTTGGAATACAAATTCCAGGGCAGAAGCTATACAAAAGAATTGTTGATAACAGAGCAGCAGGGATACAGCAAGGTATCAAAGAAAGTAAGCGATGGGTTTGTAAAAACCATTAACATTGACAACAACCCGATGAAAGTCCTTAACCTATTCGGCTGGAAGGTTGGCTGGCTGGGGACTTATATTATATTCTCTTTGATCTTCAGCATGACATTGAGGAAGATTGTTAAGGTTTATTAGTAAGATTTATTAATTCTCTAAAATAAAACCTGATTTATGCAATCATGGATATTATTCACTGTTTTAGCCACTTTACTTTGGTCGGTTGTAAGTATAATCGACAAATTTGTAGTAGAAAAGTGGGTTAAGAAACCAGCCTTTATTGTTATAGTGATTTGTATTGTTGGACTGCTTGCAGGATTACTTGTATATCTGTTTAAAGGTTTCTCACATCTGTCATACTTTAATATTGCCCTGGCCATGGTCACAGGGGTCCTTTATGTTTTATCACTTCTTCTGTATTTTGAAGCAGTAAAAACAGAAGAGATCTCCCGCATTGTTCCGCTCTGGTATTTATCGCCCATCTTTGTTTCAATCCTTGCTTCAGTATTTCTGGGAGAAATCTTCACACCTGTAAAATATTTAGGTATTTTTATACTGGTAGCTGGTGCGATGTTAATATCTTTCAAGAACATAATAAAATTGAGCCTGGGAAAACCATTCTGGTTCATGGTATTAGCATCTTTGATGGTGGCAGTAAGCTATGTAATAACAAAACATCTTCTCAACTTTGCTGATTACTGGACAGTTTTTTCATATTCCAGAATCGGGGCATTCTTGGCTGTAATCCCCATATTCTTAAAACTTTCCAGGGTTATACTATCAAGCCACTATGGCAATAAGGTGATAGGCATAATATCATTAAACGCAGTAATAGGCCTAACCGGCATGTTGCTCGTTACAATAGCTGCATCAATAGGCCATGTATCCTTGGTTAATGCATTATCTTCCATACAGCCCTTCTTTGTTTTGTTATTAACTTTATTCTTAAGCCTCTTCTTCCCACACATAATAAAAGAAGAAATCACAAAATCAACAATATCTCTAAAACTCATCGCAATAGCTTTGATGTTTTTAGGCGTGATCTTAATAACTTAAATAGAACTCAATCCTTCTTCGGCTTATCTTCCTTTGCTTCCTTGGCCGCTTCTTTCTTTACTTTCTCTGTTTTCCCCTTTTTCTCAGTCTTCTCAACCTTTTCCTGCTTCTTTTTCTCTTCGTCTTTGCTCTTTGCTTCTTTTTCTTCCTTTACCTCTTCCGGCTTTTCAACTGGCCTTGCCTTCTCAACCACAGCCTTTCTCATGCATCTTGAGCAAAGATTGCCGCCAAAAGGCCTCTCAGGCCTCTTCTTAGTCTTAGGCAGATTACTCATCTTATAAGGCCTTTCTCTTGGCACCCCTTTCAAAGCAGTTCCGCAGCATCCGCACTTAGCTGCCTTAGGCTTTCTCTTCCTGTAATGGAGCACAGTCCTTGCCCCGGGAGTTCTAACGAAAACCCTTCTAAAAGTCCTTGACTTAAATCTTCCTGCTGGCATAATATAAGAGAAAAATATTGGTATTTAAAAAGCTTCTTATTTACACTCAACAAGGGTTTCATCCAAAAAGAAGGTTGCCATCAATTATGCGAGCTTTATCAATTTTAGGACTCCTGACTGGAAGGGGGTTGTCCCTTACGGGGAACCCAGTCCGTTTATAGGAGAAGCAGAAAGCGAGCCAGATGGCAACCCGAGCTATGCGAGTTTTTGGATGAAGCCCCAACAAGTAAAAGCTTAAATAGTAATTAAGAAAATAAAGTATCTATGAGCTGGGATCTTAAGAAGGAAATAGGAAGGAAGGCTATCCATTTATTATCAATATTCTTTTTAATAATCTACATTATATTTGCTTCAACATTCAGCCATAGAATCGCTCTGCTTATCTTAGGATTTCTGCTTATAACACTTATTGAGTTTGAATATCTAAGAGTTGAAACAGGAATGAAAATTCCAATAATATCGCTTCTTTGGAGATATAGGCGAGCTAAAGAGCGTAATAAGTTAGGAGGAGAAGTTTATTTCCTTATTGCTTCCATCCTTTGTCTTGCGTTATTTGATTTAAGAATAGCAGCAGCAGCAATTTTAATGTTAACCTTTGGCGATTTAGTAGCTGCATTAATCGGAAAGCGGTTTGGAAGAATATGGATACCTAAATTAAAAGACAGAGCTGTTGAGGGAGTATTAGCAGAATTGGCTGTGGATTTAATAATTGGTTTCCTAATAATTAGATCATTAGTTAATGGTTCTGTATGGTGGCTTTCATCAATAATTCCATCAGGTCAGCCAATATGGCCTATAATTATAACAATGGCTTTAACAGCAACTATTGTAGAAACATTAGTGCATAAATTAGATGATAATCTGCTTGTTCCTTTATTTTCAGGATTTAATGGCCAGATTGTGCTTATACTATTAAGCATAAAGATAATTTAAGGGATTATAATTCTAAAGAAAAAATAGCCCCGCCAGGATTCCCACGTAAGGATTTCATCCTTACCAACCTGTGGTCTATTTCTCACTCTGTTTGAAATAGCCCGACTTGGTTACGAAGCGATGCGAGAAAACATAAAATAGCCCCGCCAGGATTCGAACCTGAGTCCTCGGACGTTTTCAATGAAAACAATGTTATCATCACCAAAATCCGAGATGATTAGTCTCGTTAGATTTGACCACTACACCACAGGGCTATATAATAGTAATATATATTACACTGTTTAAAAAAGTTTCCTCAAAAACAACAAAAGCCTTGGCTCCCTCAACGCCAGCTTAAACAAAAACTTAGAAGGAAAGTCGCGGTCATGGTTCTCAAGCAATTCTTTGGCTTTGCCTTTATTCAGCAATTCAATTAAATCCTCATAATCCTTTAATGAAAACTTATCCAGGATTTTCCTGCTGAACAGGCTCAGCCACAGCTCCCTGCCAAACCTCTTCCTCCATAACCTATTATAATCCTTATTCTCAGAAACAGCCCTGCACAATTCCTCTGCTCCCATCAAGCCATAAATCACTCCTCCAAAACTGGTAGCCTTCACATGCGTTGCAGCGTCTCCAACTAAGAATACATTTCCTTTTTGGGAATTAATCCCGGGATCATAAACAGGCACTAACCCTGATTGGTACTCTATAACCTTTATCCTCTCAAACCTTTTCAGCAAAGCCCTGAAATGCTCATTAATATTATCATAAGCAATCACGCCGATTCTTGCCGTCTCTCCGCTCTCTGGAACAAGCCAGCCGAACATCCCCGTATCCAGATAGAACTCAATCAGCTCCTTGTCATGCTCTAAATTCACCCTTGCCTGCAGCCCTGTTACATACTTTACCTTTTCTTTATTCATAACCTTGCTAACATTGGAAAAAGCGCCGTCAGCCCCAACCAGGAAATCCGTTTCATATTCCTTGCCGTTTGCCTTAAACCTTATTTTATCCTTTGCTTTGCAGCCGCTGAATTTGCTCCCAAAGAAAAACTCAACCCCTTCTTTCATAGCTTTATCAGCTAAGAATTTATCAAACCTCTCCCTGTCGACAATAATATTATCTCTCCTTAGCCTGAACTCAATCTCCTTATCACCAGCCATCACCTTAGCCCTCTTGATCCTGTTCACAACAAACTCTTTCCTCATAGGCAATATATTCTCTACAGAACCAGTAAACAGGCCAGTGCACTGGACAGGTTTCCCTATAATATCATGCTCTTCAAACACTTTTACCTTATGCCCCCGCCTGGCAAGCAGGTAAGCTGCATAAGAGCCCGCCGGGCCACCGCCTATGATAGCTACCTTCATTCTACATAAGATTTTTAGCTATATTTTTAAACAAATATGCAGTTAACAACAACAATATTTAAATATAACTTGTTTCTATTTATAAATGGTTATCATAAGTAACCACTTTAATATACTCAATAACAACAAAGTTTAAATATGTGTGGCGTATTTTAAGTCATTAATTAACAATTTTTAAAAAATTTTGGGGGAAGATAACATGAAAAGATGGAAAAATTTTTTAGCGTTAACATTCTTTTTAGTGAGTGTTTTTTTATTTGGAGGCGTGGCTAACGGTCTAAGCGCTGTCGACTTAAGTATTGTAAAGTTGGAAGCTAATGATGTAGAGCTGGCAGCAGGAACACCTAAAAGCATACAGGTAACTGACGAGATTGACATATTGCTTGTATTTGATTCTAATATTAATACATCAGACATGCAAATCGAAGCTGTCTTAAGAGGCTATGATTATGGCGACTTAATAGAAGACATATCTGAAGTGTTTGAAGTTAAGAGCGGCAACAGATACGACACAAGGCTTCAATTAAGAATTCCAAGAAGGCTTGAACAGGGAAGATATGACATAAAGTTAAGATTTGATGACAGAACTGATGCAACTTATACAGTAACATATCCTTTAGACGTTGGCTCAGCAAGACATGCTTTGCAGATAAAGGATGTTGTTCTAGACCCTGAGAATGAGATAAAGGCTAAAAGAACCATTATATCAAAAGTAAGGGTTAAGAACTATGGAGAAAGGGATGAAGAAAGCGTTAAAGTTAAGATAAGCATTCCTGAGCTTGGTATATCAGCTTCTGAGTATATAGATGAGATAGAATCAGGAGATTCTGTAACAAGCCCAGAGCTTTTCATGAGAGTTCCTGAAGGAACTGAAACAGGCCAATACACCCTAAGAGTAAAGGTTGAGTATCATGATGGAGAGAAAGCTGAAGAAGAAGAGTTTTCCTACAGGGTTTTAGGCGCAGATGAAGAAGAGACAGGCGGAAATGAAGAAACACCTGAGTCAAGGACTGTAATAACCATCAGCCAGGAAACCCAGGAAGTTACAGCAGGAGTTGGCGGGATTGTTTATCCTATCACAATTGCTAACGAAGGCTCTGAATCAAGAACTTACTCAGTTGAAGTAGAAGGTGCTGATAACTGGGCAACTACAAGGATCACCCCTTCAAACACAGAAATAATTGAAGGCGGAGAAACAGAATCCTTGTATGTATATGTTTCAGCAGGACAATCTGCAAGCGCAGGAGAGCATATGTTCAGCGTAACAGTAAGATCCGGCGAAACTGTCTTAAAACAGATTCCTCTGAAAGCAAACGTAATATCAGCACAGGCAACACCAAAGCTGGTTTCAAGGGCAACCTTGGTAAAGCTGTTGCAGATTGGCTTAGTTACCTTCATAGTATTGCTGGTAATACTGGGGCTAATAATCGGCTTCAACAAGCTGAGAGGGGAAGAGATAGAAGAGCCTGAAGAAGGTTCAGAGAAATATTATTAAATCTCTTTTTTTTCTTTTTCTTTTCTATACTTTTTATAACATCGTTACTGCCTGACTACCTGGGTGAAGAGGAATCTGTATGAAAAAAATAATCAATTTACTTATTAATTTGTTCATATTTCTATTTATACTAAGCTCTGTAAATGCAGGAACAGAAGACTTCTCAGCAATATCGCGGAACAGGATTGTTAATCTTTGTTCATGCTCTGTATATGAGGATACAATAGAGCTGGAAAACACCGGCTGGGATATAAGCGCTTACCATATAACAGGGGAAGATGCTGCCAGAGACTGGATAACATTCTATCCCAATTTCCTTGTGCTTTCCCCAGGGCAGAAAGCTTCTGTAAGCTCTTACATCAAGCCCCCCTGCGGAACTGCAGGAGATTATGAGCTGAAGACAACAATAAGCACGGAAAAAGGCTTAAAAAAGCAGATTGTGCAGCAAGCTTCAGTAAGGCAATGTCCTAACTATGCTTTAGAACTAAAAGGCTATGACAAAACAGGCTGCCCCTGCTCGCTTCTTTATTATGAGTTCCAGATAAAGAATACAGGCTCGTTTGTGGAATTTTATAATCTAAATGTGGAAGAGCCTTACACAAGCTGGGCAACGCTAACAGCCAACAGGATTATTTTAGCGCCCGGGGAAACAAGCAGCTTCTTCCTATACATAAACAGCCCATGCAGCAAAAGCTCTGGCGACCATACGCTTAATTTAGCAATATCCTCAGAAAACAGCAAACTGAGCTCAGTATACCCCCTAGAAATAAGCCTGCTTCCCTGCTTTGATTATGGCCTGGAACTAGGCGATTACACACAGGAAGATGAAGAATTTGTCTTCACAGAACATCCCTCTTCTATATACAGCCTATGCGAGCAGGAGCTTAAAATAGTCCCGGTTCTTATAGAAAACAAGGCAGACATATCAAATACATACCATCTTGAGCTTCATGGCAAGGCATGGGCTTATCTTGAGAAAGATGAGCTGATGCTGAACAAAACCCAGAAAGGCATTGTTAACCTTGTCCTAAGCCCTAAAAAGATTGAAAACAAAAACTATACATTTACTTTAAATGCAGAGGCTTTAAATGGCGGAATCGCAAAAGAAGGGGAAGTCTTGGTTAATTTGGGGATATGCTATCTGCCATCTGTAACCATTGAAAAAAAGCTTAAAGCAGACTATACTAAAACCGCAGCCCCTGTTACCATAAAAAACACAGGAAGCAAAACAGCAGCATACTCCATAGAAACAGAAGGGGAAAGCTGGGTAACTGTTGAGCCTTCTAACATTACAATTGAGCCAGGCAAGGAAGCTATAGTGGAGCTGCGCACATCCCCTGATGAAAATGTTAAACAGGGAAGCTATAAAACAACTCTTAACATACTTGTAAACCAGAGCGGGCAAAGCTACCAGGAAGGAACTGTGATAAGGCTAAAAAGGCCGGGAATACTCTCTAAGGTAACTGACTTCTTTGTTAAGGTTTTAAACATAGTTAAGATATATGTTTGGTACTTTACAGGGGGCTTGGTGCTGTTAACAGCCCTTGTGATAGTATTATCCCTGGTCATCAGGAAAAGAGCAGAGGAGCTGCCTGAAGGCTTGCCGGGGGAAAAGGCAGAGCTAAAAGAAAAGCCTAAAAAAGAAAAGGCTGTAATAGAAAAGAAACCTGAGAAAGTAATGGCGGAAAAAGAAAAGCCTGCATTTATGAAAATTCTGCCTTATATACTTGTGGTAGCTGTTCTGGGAGCATTGATCTTCCTTGGCATAAGATACAAGATATTTGCAAGCCTGTTAAGCCTTCTGAGGGCGTACTTTTTATATATCATAATCGGCTTATCTTCCTTGATTGCCTTAATAATAATACTAACTGCCATTAGGCGCAGGGCTGAATTGCCTGAAGAACCTAAAGAGAAAAAGGAAAAGAAGGAAGCAAAAAAACTTTCGAATGGTTTAGAAAAGGCTGAGCCTGAAGAGGAAAAGCCAGGCTTTAACAAGGTAATTATTTATTTGCTTATTGTGGCGGTTATTGCTGTGATAGCATTCTTTGCCATTAGATCCTTAAAGGCGCCAGCCGTTGACACAGCCTTAAACGCTTCAGTGAATGCAACCTCTCTGGACATTGCAAAACAGGGGTTAAAAGATAGTGTAATTGAGCCTTCAAAAAAGCTATTTAGCCAGGCTTATACCCTTCTGAAATCCTATCTGCTTTACATTGTTATAGGGCTTGCAGCATTATTTATTCTTGTGTTGGCAATTAATATTATAAAAAAGAGAAAGGTTATCAGGAAGGGAAGAAAGGCAATCAAAAGCAATTTTGTTAAGACTAAAAGGCTGGTAAGAAAAAAGAAGTTCAAAAAACAGATAAAGAATGTAGCTCTTGTGCTCCTGGTGCTTTCCATACTCTCTCTTGCAGGCTACTACTCAGCGAAAACAGCGCCTTATATCATTGAGAGGTTCAGGAACATAAGCATAAAAGAAAACTTTACAGAAGAGGGCATAATAAAAGATAATATCACGGAAGAGCCTTTTATACCAGTTGGAGAAGATATAAAGGAAAACCTTACAGAAGAAAACCTCACAAAAGAGAACCTCACAGAAGAGCCTTCACCGCCAGTTGAAGAAATAAAGGAAAACATTACAGAGGAGCCTTTTATACCAATTGAGGAAGAAGGCATAAAAACCCAGACATGGAATGAAGACACAACCCATAAAATAGATATCTCAAGATACTTCAAGGACCCTGATAATGACCAGCTTTTTTACTCAAGCAGCCATGTGGATAATATAACCATTGCTGTTAATGACAAAACCGGGATTGCTGAGCTGAAGCCTGAAAAGGACTGGCATGGAAAAAGGGTTGTGGTCTTTACAGCGGATGATAAAAAAGGAGGGATTGTAAAAAGCAATAATGTAACCCTAATAGTGAAAGATGTTCCTGAGTCAGTCCTTGGGGATATAATGGGTGTTATAAGCCCTGCGGAATCTCCGGCCTCAGATGGTTTCATATCAAAGCAGCTAAGCCAGCTGAAAGATTATCTTATGATGTATATCAGCTATATAATCTTAGGGTTGTCTATTTTGCTGCTGATTATACTCTTTATCAGGTTCAAGAAACAGATATTGGACTTCCTGGAAGAGAACATTGAAGAATCAGAGAAAAAGGCAAGAAGGCCAGGGAAAAGGAAGAAAAAGTAAAACTTATTTACATATCTCAGATTGCAATATTAATATTTATCTTATCATAATCTACAATTGGCTTTATTGTTTCTCTTCCTTCATTTATATGGTCTAAATCAAGGATTCCTAATCTATAAAGTATAACAACATCGGTATTAACACTCTTTGGATCTCTTCCTACCATTTTTGCTAACCCATAAATTGACCCTGGATGTTTATGCTTAATCATTTTTAGTAATTCTATTCTTCTTGGGGTAAGTATTTTCCTCATAACTTCAATACTTTCGAAACTAATAATATCCTTTTTTGCCAGTTTTTCATTCCTTTCTATTTTTCCCATTACATTCATAGCGTCTTTGAACGTATCTTTTAGTGGCTTTATTTCCACTATAATATTCTTAATCTTCATTTTCTTCTCATGAAAAACTAATTCACTCATCAGAATATGGGTGTGGTATACCAATATATAAACTTTTCTATAATAAAGGCTCCATCCAAAAAATAGTTTTTTATTATAGTAATTACTTCTTTAATCCTATTCCTTCAGCTGTTAAGCTGTTTTGTTCCAAAACAGCCTTACTAATCTTATGGCTGTTCATATCAGCAAAGAAGTTTGTTTCACAAACTTCTTTTTCAGCTAGAATAAGCAGATAATCATTATTTTAATAATTATCAACAAATATTAGTCCTCTCGCTCTGTTACTGATTCTCTGTCTTCCCTTTCTGTTATTCTCTTCTTCCTCTGCTTAACAAACATCATCACCAAGGCAAAGCTTAAAGCCAGGCCTATGATTATAATAAAAGCAGAGCCTATATATCCGCCTGGGACTGCAACAAAAAAAGCTCCAATATATCCGCCCAGGCTTGTGCACTTATGCCCTGCTATGAAATCACCTTCTTCGCACCTAAGAGGCTTGCACTTGAACAGGTCCATGTTGCAATACTCTCTGGCTGAGCAATCCTTATTGCTTTCGCATTGAATCTTTGATAAAGGTATAACTGATATTGTTTTCTGGGCTTCACCGCAGACATCACCAGCCTCTGTTATCTCTGTTTCGTTTGAGATAACAGTGGTAAAGCAGGGATAAAAATAGAAAGTATAGCCCTCCAAAGGAGCCTTTACGCTGGAAGTAAAATTAAAGGTCTTATGCTCTCCCGGGAAAACTCTTTCTGCAACAGAATGATTTTCCAGGATTCTTCCGGTTCCCTCTTCCTTAAGAAAAAGATTCCCTATATCAATCTTCTTATCAATGTTATTATAGATAATAAAACTGTAATCTACAGTTGTGCCTTCAAGGCATCTTTTATCATGGCAATTGTATTCTATGTCTATTGCTGCAGATACAATACCTATATTCAACAGCAATAATATAAGCAGGATTATTTTTTTCATCTTTATTTATTAACTTTGACTGCTATAAGCTCGAGAAACCTGATTTCGCAGCTCTTTAATGGATAAACCTTGTTCAGCTGCTTTTTCAGCTCAGCCTGAAGCTTATGGTTAAGGATATCATTAATCAGCTTATCAAAGCTAAGCTTGCCTACCATCTCGCTTATAATAACCCTGGCTGTCTTTCTAAGCTTGCTGACAATTAGGTGAGAAGTGTATGTTCTTGTTACAAAAAATGGCTTGAGCCTAACAGATCTGCCTTCCTTTGTCTTGCATACAAAAGAATCATCAGTCCTTCTACAGCCCCTTTTGACCAGCCTCTTTATAGAAGAGGGAGAAAAATAATAGCCGACAACGCTTGCCTTCAGGCCATTGTCCGCAACACTGTCTATTGAAAACTTAAGGTTTATATGCTGGAGCTTTGGATTATCCGTTATGCTCATCAGGTTCAGGGTAAGATGCCTGCCTATAACGCTCTCAGGCTCAAAGGCTGTTAACTCTCCTATAACCTGGCCGTTTAAGAGCTTAGACTCAGTTATCCTGTACCATGACTTCTTCTTGGTCTTTTTAATCATATACTCCAAGAGAATAAGAAAGTTGTTTATAAAGGTAACGATTTAATCAGAGAGTTTTTTTCTTAATCAGGGTTTATGAAAGAAAACTTAATAAACTCCTCCTGATATAAGCATCCTTATGGCAACAGCCCTATTCATAGGAAGGTTCCAGCCATTCCATAACGGCCATCTCTCTGCAATAAAGCAAGTGTTAGATGAAATGGACAGGATAATCATCGGCATAGGAAGCTCACAGCACTTTAATAATAAGGAAAACCCCTTTGCATTTGAAGAAAGGTTTAAGATGATCGAGAACAGCCTGCTTAAGGAAGAGATAGAGACATTCACAATATTCCCTGTTCCTGACATCCCTGATGACAAAAAATGGGTTGAGCATGTTAAAACCATATTGCCAAGGTTTGATGTTGTATATTCCGGCAACCCAAGGACGCTTAAGCTTTTTAGGGAATATAAAAATAAAAAATATAAGGTAAAGGAAGTTAAGATTGTTGAAGGAACCGCTTCCACAGGAATAAGAAAACTGATGAAAGAAGGGGGGAGCTGGAAAGAGCTTGTGCCGGGTGAAGTAGCAAAGTTTATTAATGGTATCAATGGCTGTAAAAGGCTGAAGAGGTTTAAATGATGCAAATATATGCAGTAGGCGGATATAACGAGGTTGGCAAGAACTGCACAGCCCTGAAAGTTGGGGATGAGGCAGTGCTCTTTGACCTGGGGATTCACCTGGACAGTTATATAAAATACACAGAAGATGAGGATATTATTAATGTTAATACCTATGAATTGATGAAGGTTGGGGCGGTTCCTAATATTTCTGTTATTGATAAGCTTAAGGATAAGGTGAAAGCTATAATAGTCACCCATGCCCATCTTGACCATTGCGGAGCCATACCTTACCTTGCTAATCAGTTTAAAGCTCCCATCATATGCACACCTTATACTGCAGAGGTCATAAAGACCATACTAAGGGATGAAAATATTAAGATTAAGAACAGGATCATAGTGTTAAACGCCAATTCAAGCCATAAGCTGTCTAATGGGCTCAAGATAGAGTTTATTAACGTAACCCACTCAACGCCTCAGACAGTGATGGCTGTTGTGCACTCTAAATTCGGCAAGGTATTGTATGCTAACGACTTCAAGTTTGACAGGTTTCCAACACTTGGCCAAAAGCCGAACTTTAACAGGCTAAAGGAGCTGGGAAAAGAAGGCGTGCAGGCAGTGGTAGTTGACTCAACCTATGCCCCTGACGCAAGCAAAACCCCTTCAGAATCAATAGCAAAGCATATGCTAAGGGACGTAATGTTAGGCGTTGACAACAAAGGCAAGGCTGTTATAGTCACAACATTCGCTTCCCATCTTGCAAGGCTGAAAAGCATAGTAGAATTCGGCAAAAAGCTTAACAGGAAGATTATCTTCTTAGGCAGGTCATTGGCTAAATATGTCCATGCTGGGGAAAACATTGGTCTGGTTAATTTTTCCAAAGATGTTGAAATCGTGAAATACGGCAGCAAGATCAAAAGAAAGCTCAGGATGGTTGAAGGAAAAGGCAGGGAAAAGTTTTTATTGGTTGTTACCGGGCACCAGGGAGAGCCCAAATCAACATTATCAAAGATGGCAGGGGGAGAGATTAATTTCAAGTTCAGGAAAGAGGATAATGTTATCTTCTCATGCAAGGTTATACCCACCCCTGTCAACAAGGCAAATAGGGAAGAACTGGAAAAAAGGCTGAAAGAGCTGGGAGTGAGCATATTTAAGAATATCCATGTAAGCGGGCACTGCGCAAGAGAAGACTTAAGAGAGTTTATTAACCTGGTAAAGCCCAAGCATATCATACCTGCGCATGGTGGGATTGAGATGAGGAAAGCATTGCAGGAGCTTGCTGTTGAGATGGGCTATAAGCCTAAGAAGGATATTCATCTGCTGAAGGATGGGGAGAAAATAGAACTATGAAGCAGCTTTGGTAGAATATCTTTTTGCTCTTTCTGGACTTATCTCGTTTTCTGCATAATCTATTATTCTGTTCAATGCGCCTGTGCTTCTAAGCTTGCTGTCCCTAGTGTATCCTACTTTTGTTTTTCCTGAGTCTCTCCAGTCAATGTAAATGCTGATTTTCTCTTTTTCGCTTAGGTCCCTGTAGGAAAAGCCTAAGGTAGCTTTTCTTATGGATTCCAGCCATGTTTTTACATAGTTTGAGTTTTGAATCTGTCTCCTAAGCTTTGAATAATCGCTGTTGGTTATCCTTTTCTTGTCTAAGAAATATTGCTTGAAGGTTAGCTCAGGCTTTTCTTTGTCATAGCTTTGCCTTAACCCTGTTTTAGGATTCTCTGCTTTCATTAGAGGAATATCATCATAGTTTGATACCTCAAAAGGAACATTGATCCAAGGAATATTGGTGTTGGCTTCAAATATTATATTATAATCAATCAGCTGGCTTACAGAATATTCTGCTCTTCTTAATTTCATCATGTTAAGAACCCTGTCTATCTTTTTTGCTTCTTCGCCTTCTAATCTTTTTCTGGCTCTTTTCAGCTGCGTTAATTTCTCACCATCTTTTAGGCTTAAATTATCAATCAGAGACTTATTTTCTTCTGAGAATTGTCCGTTATAGCCTGAATGGTAAAATTTGTTTATAACAGAATCGTCAACTTTTGCAAGCTCATCAGAGATATTTCTTATGTTATTTCTCTCTTTATAATCTTCAACTATGGTATTTATTGTGATACCTTCAGAAGCAGCTAAAAGCCCTAAACTGCCTATGTCTTCCTCTGCCTTCCTTTTTGTGATATTTCCTAACTGAAGCTGTCTTAGGATATCTTCTATCATTATAATTGTTAGGAATAAGGCTGTTTTTTTAAATATTACGGAAAATTAGTCTTGTTTGGGATAAACAACATGCAATGGGTAAAACTCGTGGTAGTTGTGTTGGTTGAACCAGGCGCATTTGAATGAATGGAGGTCTAGTTTAGTTCATTACATCTAAAGGATACCTTGGGCTTTAGCCCAAGTTGTA
>CEPX01196117.1_pt1 | contig 22250 bp, 25 predicted proteins | sample 361361 | NCBI WGS metagenome assembly CEPX01 (sample SAMEA2619974, study PRJEB7988) | marine metagenome | biome: marine biome (ENVO:00000447); feature: mesopelagic zone (ENVO:00000213) & marine oxygen minimum zone (ENVO:01000065); material: "saline water (ENVO:00002010), including plankton...
TTTTTCATTCCTCACAAGATATTTTATTTTTTGGGAAATAACAAGAATGCTGCTGTTCAGTGCTTTGATATCTGAATTAATTCTGGAAAAAACGCCCTGGGCTTTTCCTGAAACCCTTTTTTCTTTACGGTCATCTTCTCTTTCGCTTCTGGAATGTCTATGGTGTGGCGGCAAATTAAAACCTTCAATATAAAATCCTTTATTGTAACAATAATACTTATGGCATATAATAAAGTTACTGGATTGCTCTTAGAAGCCAATTATAAAGTGGATGAGGATGGAAATTCAGCAATTCAGGTTTTTGTAAGTACTGATAAAGAGATCAAAAAATTCGAAGATCCTGATTTTAAACCGTATTTTCATGTTATCTCAAAAGACCCTGAAAAAACTGCAAAAGCTATAGAGCAAGCTGATTTTGGAGAAGGAATAAAATCTTTAAAAGTAGAAAAAGTAGAAAAGGAAAATGCAAAAAATGTTCTCAGGGTTTATTTCAAAAATCCCCAGGAACTTGTAAAAGCAAGAGATACTGTTGAGGAACTTGAAGGAGTTATTGAAAAAAGAGAATTTGATATTCCGTTTGCAAACAGATATTTAATTGATAAAAACTTAAAACCAATGACTGGTGTTGAGATTGAGGAAGAAAACAAAGAGATAAGAAAAATTGTTTCGAAAGAAGTTAAGCATGATTTGAGAATAGTTGCTATTGATCTTGAAACTTATTCTCCCGGAAGATTTTCAGACCCGAAAAAAGATCCGATTTTAATGGCTGTTCTTTCAACAAAAAAAGAATCTGTTGTTTACACTTACAAAAAAACTTCTGCAAAAAATACTGTTGTTCTGAAAAATGAAAAAGAATTAGTGAAAAAAATCATTGATGACCTCAATAAAATGCAGCCGGATATTCTTGTTACTTATAACGGAGATTCTTTTGACCTGCCTTATCTGAAAACAAGATGTGAAAAACTTAAACTTGAATGTAAAATCGGCCATGGCGGAATAAGGGTTGTGAGAAAAGGCATGTTTAATGCTGCAGGTTTGAAAGGAATTCAGCATTTGGATGCATTCCAACTGGTGAGATTTATGGCAAGGATTGGCGCTGTTAATCTTTTGAAGTTTGATCTTGAAAATGTTTCTGACAAGCTGTTTGGAAAACCAAAGGAAAAAGTTAAAGCAGAGGAAATAAACACACTCTGGGATAAAGGAACAATAGACCGAGTTGTTGAATACAACAGAGAAGACGGAGCAGTAACTGTTGAACTTGCGGAGGAATTTTTACCACTGCAATTGCAGTTAACCTCCATGTTAAAGCAGTCTTTGCAGGATACTTCCAGAGCTTCATCAAGCCAAATGGTCGAACAACTATTAATCGTTAACAGTTTTGAAAAAAACGCATTAATCCCGAACAAACCAAGGGAAAGTGAAGTTAACCAAAGGAACCTGCAGACCTATCAGGGAGGGTTTGTGAAAGAACCTTTGCCGGGTTTGCATGAGAATATTGCTGTTCTGGATTTCAGGTCTTTGCATCCAACAATAATGATTTCGCATAACATTTCTCTTGAAACTTTAAAATGTGAACATGAATCATGCAAAAAAGGAAAGAACCTTTCTCCGGATAAAGATTGGTTTTGTGAAAAACAAAAAGGTTTTCTTTCAGGAATTCTGGAAGAAATTCTGAATAACAGGGTGAAGATTAAAGGAGAAATGGCAAAAGTTGAAAAAGGAAGCCATGAATATAAGATGCTGGATGCAGGACAGCACGCTCTTAAAATTCTTCTGAATTCTCATTATGGTTATTTAGGATACCCTAGGGCAAGATGGTATTCTAGAGAAAGTGCAAGGGCAGTAACTGCATGGAGCAGACATTATATTCAGAATACAATGGAAAAAGCCAATGAGCAGGGATTCAGAACTTTGTATGGGGATACGGATTCTTTGTTTATTCTTGTTCCAAAAGAAAAGGGAAAAAAGGAAGTTGTTGGGTTTGTTGATGGAATTAATTCTGAATTGCCCGGAGCAATGGAATTAGAGTTTGAGGGAATGTTCAAGCGTGGGATTTTTGTAACCAAAAAAGAAGGCGGAGCTGCAAAGAAAAAATATGCATTAGTTGATTTTGAAGGAAATCTGAAAATAGTAGGGTTTGAATATGTAAGAAGAGACTGGTCTGCAATAGCTAAGGAAACGCAAAAAGGAGTTATTGAAGCTGTTTTAAAAGAAGGAAATCCTGAAAAGGCAATTGCACTTGTGAGAAAAGTTATTAGTGATCTGAAATCAGGAAATGTTCTGAAAAAAGATTTAGTAATAATGACCCAGCTCAAAAGGAAAATTGAAAAGTATGATGCAATAGGACCTCATGTGGCTGCTGCAAAAAAAGCAATTGAAAGAGGTAAAGAAATTGATATTGGTTCTGTTTTAGGATTTGTTATTACTAAAGGAGTTGGCAAAAAGATTTCTGATAATTCTGAACTTGAGGAGTATGTTGAGGAAGGAAATTATGATCCTGATTATTATATTAAACATCAGATTATTCCTGCAGTAATCAAAATAATGCGGGAATTAGGGTATGAAGAGGAAGATCTGATACAAGGAGGAAAGCAGAGTTCATTATCTGCTTTCACGTAAACTTTAAAACCCGTTTCAGAGGAGATTTGTTTATGGAAAAAGAAGAAATTGCAGCATATAAGAAAGCAGGAGAAATAGTAAAAGAAGCCCATGAGCTTTCAAAGAAAAAGCTTAAAGTTGGTACTAATCTTTTTGATTTTTCTGAGGAAATTGAATCCGCGATTAAGAAGAAAGGTGGTTTTCCTGCATTCCCTATAAACTTATCAGTAAACAATGTAGCTGCTCATTACACCCCAAGTTTTGAATCAGAGGATGTACTGGAAGAAAATGCAGTTATCAAAGTTGATATTGGGGTTCATGTTGATGGTTATATTTGTGATACCGCTGAAACAATTGATTTTTCAGGGAAGCAAACTGAAATGGTTAATGCAACAAAAGAAGCTTTGGAAGCAGCGGTAAAACTTGTTAAAGAAGAAACTGAACTTGGAGTGATTGGGGAAAAAATTCAGAAAATAATTAAAGGAAAAGGATTCAACCCTATTCAGAATCTTTCTGGACACGGAGTTCAGCAGTATGATGCACATACTTATCCGACAATTCCTAATATCGCTAATAATGACACAAAAGTTCTGGAAGATGACATGGCTATTGCTATTGAACCGTTTGCAACTGACGGACAAGGTTTTGTAAAAGAGGGAAGCCAGGCAGAAATTTTCCAAATGGAAGAAAAGAAACCACTTAGAGGAAGAGAAGCAAGAAAAATAATTGATTTTATTGAGGAAGAATATTCCACTCTGCCATTCGCAGAAAGATGGGTTCAGAGAGATCTTGAAATGAGTGAATTTTCCAGAAAAATTGGTTTGCGTGAATTAATGCAAAAAAAATGTATTGGTGCTTTTCCTTTACTAAAAGAAGATGAAGAAAAAACAGTAACCCAAGCAGAAACAACATTGCTTTTGAACGAAGGCAAAGTAATCCGCTTGTACTGAAAGCTCCCATGGGGTAATGGATAGCCTTCAAGCTTGCGGTAAACTTTTTGAAAAAGTTTAATCAAAAAAGTTTGCAATTAGCTTGAGGCCTGGGTTCAATTCCCAGTGGGAGCGTTTACTTTTACTGACAAAAAAATTAAATAAACTAAAACCGTAATTTATCCAGTGATTTTATGGTTTTTGGTTTAGGTGCTGGAAAAATTGATTTGGAATTAGGGAAGACTATTTTTAATCCCGGGGAAGCTATTCAGGGAGAAGTAAAACTGAAAGTGAATAAGTCCACAAAAGCAAAAGGAGTCAAGGTTGTTCTTATGGCTACTAGGGAAACCTCAAGCTACTCACAAGGAAGAAGAACCAACAGGAAAGAAACACTTTATAATTTTGAGCAGGAATTGGATGTTGAAAGAGATTACAATCCTAGCGAAGGGGAAAAAACTTACAAATTCCAATTGCAGGTTCCGACAGGAATTGGTAACAAACCAATGGGAAATGAAGCATTAGGTCAAATTATGAATGTGGCCAGTATGCTCTCAGGAAGATCAAGTCAGATTAAATGGATTTTAACCGCAAAACTTGATATTCCAATGGGTTTTGATGTGTCAAAAACAGTTCAGATAAGCGTTTCTGAAAGCAAATAAAGATTTACTTTAAAAGTCTTCTTCAAGTAAATTTCTTAGTATTTGTCCTACCGAATGAAATGAGGTGGACGCCTTGTCAACTGAGGCTTCAGTTGCAGGAGTAGCGAAGTGGTCAAACGCGCCAGGTTTAGGACCTGGTGGCCTAGCGCCTTCGGAGGTTCGAATCCTCCCTCCTGCATCTCCACAGTTGCGGCTGTGGGCAACGCAAACGGCCGTCCTGCCTAAAGCAGGACATAAGTTTTAAGGAAAAGGTCTCGGAAAAACGTAGTTTTTCTGAGTTTGGATCCTCCCTCCTGCACTCTCTTTTTTATTGTTCAAGTCTGTTTTAATTTTATGGCAAAAGAACTTCATGAACTGACTTTTCAAGAATTAATTATTATAAAGGCAAGGTTGCTGAAACAAAAATATGAACTAGAGTACGGAACAAATTTAACGCCAAAAACTAAAAATCAACAACTTTTGTTAAAGGATCCAAAAAAATGGGCTGCACAAGAACTAAAAGCAAAACAATATCAAAATCCTAGTGCAAGAGTAAAAAGAAATATGATTGAAGGAATTAAAAGATTAAGAACAACAATTAGAAATACTCAGCAAGCTAAACGTGCGGCACTAAAACCTATACAAAAACGACCTAAACCTAGACGAAGATAATTATCTGGGTAGATAACCTTTAGCGTGTTTAACAATTAGTTCTGAATCCAGGAAAATTTTGTAACCAAGTTCTTTTGCTCTTTCACAAAAAACCTGATCCTCAGTAACTAAAGAACCGTCATCCAAAGGACGCAAGTCAAACGGCCTTGGCTTGAATTTTTCAAAAGCACGCCTTGCAATATCCATTTTGAAAGCACAAAAACCAAAACCAACAGCATCAACTTCTATGAAACCGTTTAACTCCGATTCTTCTAACCACTTGTATCGTTCTCCGTTAGCATAATAAGCAACTGGTCTGATTCCATCATCAAGCGGATTAAAATAAACCCCTGAAACAAAATCCTTTCCGGAATCTAAATGAGAAATTAACTTTTGTATTTGTTTAAAGTTGAAAACAATATCGTTATCAAGCCAAAGAATATAATCAAACAAAAAACCAGGATTTGTTTCTTCGAACTTAAAAGTTCTTCTCATTAATTCGTTCCTGTTTTCAAAAATCATCGGGGAAGCAACAGTAAAAACTGCAGTATTATAAGTTAACATCAGATTTCCTATATTTTGTGCAAATGATTTGAAGAAACTGAAATCCACAAAGCGACCACTCGGAATGCAAATTGCAATGTTTTTTTTGTCTGCCATGAAGGATTAAATATAGGGAAAGCCTTTTTAGTATTGATTTTTGATGCTTGTAAGGCTCGGATTGGAAGATTTAAGGGTTGTTCTGCGTGATTCTGGAGAACTGATCAAATGGAGTTCAATTCTGTTTATTTTGCCTATATTAGCAGGAATCTGGTTCAGAGAAAGTATTGATTTTTTGATTATTTATGGTTTGACCGGAGTATTCAGTTTCTTTTTGGGAACGGCTTTGAAAAAGGTTTTCAGAACAAATGCAGACACTGATTTGAAACACGCTTTTATGATTGTTGGATTAGTGTGGATTGTGTTTACTGCGATTTCTGCAGTGCCGTTTTCTTTGATAATGGGCATGCAATTTATAGATGCTTTTTTTGAAGCAATGAGTGCAATAACAACCACAGGATTAAGCATGATGACCAGCATTATTGATTCAGCTCCTAAAAGCCTGATATTGTGGAGATCATTAATTTCCTGGATTGGAGGAGTTGGAATTATTGTATTAAGTTTGATGGGTATTTTTACAACTTATACTAAATCAGCAAAGCTTATGGTTGCTGAAGGAAGAGAAGAACTAATAAGACCAAACCTAAAAAATACTGCAAAGGAAATTTGGGTCATTTATGTTTTTCTTTCAATACTTAGTATTGGATTGTTGTTTTTTGTTGGAATGGATTTTTTCTCAGCAGTAAATTATTCAATGTCCGCAATTTCCACAACAGGAATGGACATAACTTCAACAGGGCTTGTGGGAATTGATAACAGTTTAATCGGTTTAAGTTTAGTTTTGATAATGCTTGTGGGAGCTACTTCATTTTCCGCACATTATTTGTTTATTCGAAAAAAAGACTTCGGAGCTTATTTCAAAGATAGTGAATTTAAAGTCATGATTTCAATTTTGATTATTTCATTGATAATGATTCTTCCAAAAATGATGCTCTTTTACCCTAACGCAATAATGGCTGTTGAAACTGCACTTTTTCATAATACATCCGCATTAACCTGCGGGGGATTTTTTAACGTGCCAATAGGAGACCTTGCAAAGTGGGACGATTTTGTGTTATTGATTTTGATGGGATTAATGGTTATTGGGGGAAGCTCTGGTTCAACTGCAGGCGGAATAAAAGTATCAAGAATAATTATTTTCACAAAATCAATTTATTGGAGAATAAAGGAACTTATTCTTCCAAAAGATTCTTACTTCCAGAAAAAGTTTGAAGGAAAACCAATTGAAAACCGTTTAATCAGGGAAGTTAATCAATTCATCCTGCTTTACATAGTTATCATTGTTATGGGGGTATTTGTTTTAACAATGCAGGGAACCGGTTTTACGGATGCATTATTTGTGGTTGTTTCAGCACAGGGGAATGTGGGCCTTGATGTGGGGGTTGTGAGTACTTTGCTTCCAGTAGCATCAAAAATAATGCTTATTCTGAGTATGTGGGTCGGAAGGCTTGAAATAATACCATTACTCTCAGCAATAGGATTTGCCCTGAGTTTTAGGAAAAGTTAAAAAGGAGCAGAAACTTCTATTATTAGGTGATTTTGAAGTGTATATAATAATTGTCGGAGGCGGAGATTTAGGGTTTTATCTTGCCCAGATTCTTTTGGATGAAGAACATGATGTTATAATTATAGATAAAGATGAAAAGATCTGTGAAAAGATTTCCGGAGAACTTGATCTTGTGGTTCAGAAAGGTGATGCTACCGAAACCAAAACTCTTGAAAAAGCAGGCATCAAAGAAGCCAATGCACTTGTTGCTTTAACCGGCCAGGATGAAACCAATATGGTTATTTCCCTTCTTGCAAAAGAGCTGGGAGCTGAAAATGTTGCAACAAGAATTGGTAAAATAGATTATGATGAAATGGTACTGAAAAAACTTGGAATCGATATTGTTATTCATCCGGAAGCAGCAGCCGCAGGTTATATTTCAGAATTAATTACAAAACCAGAGGTTTTAGATTTGGCTTTTATTTCAAGAGGTCAAGCTGAGATAATGGAACTTGAAATAACTGAAAAATCAAAAATTGTCGGTAAAAAAATCAAAGAAATAGAACATCCTTCCGGATCAGCAATAGTTGCTTTGTATGAAAATGATAACCTCATTATTCCTGATAAGGAAACCGAAATTAATGTTGGTTCAAAAATATTAATACTTGCAAAAAGAGACATTGCTGAAAAAGTAAGAAAAAGCATTATTTAATTGGTTTTTATGAAACGTGTTTTGCATACGGTTATTGGGTTTCCGAAACGGTTTGCGGGAAAATTTAGAGATGCAGTTGCTGATAAAAAACAAAGATCAAAACAAAAATACCATAAACCTTCATTTGTCGCCAATGTTATTTCGGCAACAATAAATACATTTAGAAGAGATGGAAAAAAATAATTATGAAAAATTATTGAGGGGGTTTTCTCTTTCTAATTCCGCCTTCAAAAAATATTCCGAAAATATCCCCTATAGTTTTTCCAAACCCTCTTACTCTTGAAGGCGCTCTTCTTCCAGGCAACGGCATTAGTTCACCTCTAAATTTGGTTTTACTTTTTTCTTAATCTTGGATTTTAAATTATCAGTTTTGTGAAGATTGATTTTTAGAATAGATGCATGATGCTTTGCTTTGATTTTTGCATGCTCTTTATTACCAGGGACTTTTTCTAATACTGAATTCATAACAATCAGATAAATTGTGTGTTTCAGAATATTTAATTGTTTCTTGCTAAAATGGGTCACAATACTGAAAAAACACAAACTTTAAGTAAAACCTATTTCGTTATACTGCTATGAAATTCAAAAACATCGGAATTGTTTTAATCGGGTTATTGTTCATTAGCGGATGCGTAACTTTTAATGGAAAATCGAATTCTAATGAATCAATTCTATTTGTATGCGGAAATGGAGTATGTGAAAGTAATGAAGATGATCTTAGTTGTCCGGATGATTGTGACCCTAACCAAATATGTGGAGATTATAACTGCAGAGGTACTGAAAATGAAGAAAACTGTCCGGTGGATTGTTTACTAGATTGTGCAGGAGGAGGTTGCGGAGCTGAAGAAGTGTGCGGAAATGATATTTGTGAAATTGAGGAAACAGGAGAAACATGTCCAGGAGATTGCGCAAGCCCAGATCCTGATACTGAAGATAACTCATGTAACGTAAGAGCTAATTGTCCAACCAGACAAGATTGCCAAGCAGGAAGATGTGTTGAGGTGGAATGTATTTTCAACAGTCACTGCGATTTTGGAGAAGAATGTAATTCCTCTAGAAGATGCCAACCATGTCCAACTGGTGCCCTTGGAGTAGCAGCTTGTAGGTAAAATAAATTAGAAAACAATTTTAGTAAAATTAATAAACAATTACTCACCTAATTTAAGCATGGATAGTGAGTATATTCATCACAAAATCTTATTCTTTAAATAATATAGATAGCTATCCTCAAATAAAAAAATTTAATGGCTGCGGTGGTCTAGTGGTTATGATAGGGGCTTGTGGTGCCCTTGACCCGGGTTCGATTTCCGGTCGCGGCCCCATTTTTTTTAAGGGATTTTAATGGGTTTTCAAACAGTACGAGGAATGCGAGATTTTCTCCCGGAGAAGATGAAGAAAAAACAGTTCATCGAGGATTTTATAAGGAAAGTTTTCGAGAGCTATGGTTTTGAACCATTACAGACCCCAATAGTAGAAGAGTTTGATCTTCTTAGTAACAAAGATTCAGGCGGAGAAGCAGTAAAGGATGAGATTTATTATTTCAAGGACAAAGGAGACCGTGAGCTGGGTCTGAGGTATGATTTAACTGTTCCGCTTGCAAGAGTTGTTGCAAGTAATCCTAGCCTTTCAAAACCATTCAAACGTTACTGCATCAACCGAGTTTTTAGATATGACAGGCCGCAGGCAAAAAGGTACAGGGAATTTACACAAGCAGATGTGGATATTATAGGAACTAAAAGTGTTTACGCTGATTTTGAATGCTTGCAGGTTGCTGTTGATGTGATGCGTGGATTAGGATTTGATTTTAAAATTGTTATTAATAACAGAAAAGTGCTTGAGGAACTTTCACTGAAAATGGGTATCAAGGAAAATGAAATTAAGGAAGCTTTCAGGAGTCTGGATAAGCTGGATAAGATTGGTGTTAAAGGTGTGGAGAAAGAGTTTAAGGAAAAAGGAATTGATGCACGAATTTTAGGACAACTTGAGGCTAACTCTCTCAAAGAAACGCAACATTATCTGAAAGAAAGCGATTCTCTGAAAGAACTTGAAACTCTTTTGGAACTTTCAAAAGAAAACAAGTTAGAAGAGGTTGAGTTTGATCTTTCGCTTGCACGCGGTTTGGAATATTACACCGGAAATGTTTTTGAAATAAAAGTAAAGGATGGCCCTAGTGTTGGTGCCGGAGGACGCTATGATAAATTGATTGAAACTTACGGAGGGCCTGAAACTCCCGCTACGGGAATTAGTTTTGGAATAGATAGGTTGTATGATTATTTGGAAGAAACTTTGGTTGTTGGTGCTAATTCAGATGTTTTTGTTGCTGTTCTTTCTGAGGAAGCTTATTCAATTGCTTTTCAAACAGCTTCAAAAATAAGAGGTTTTGGAATTTCTGTCGAAATAGATTTAATGCAAAGGAACATGAAAAAGAATTTTGAGTATGTTCAGAAAAAGGGCATTGAATATTTGATTGTTTTTGGGGAAAATGAATTAAAATCCAAAAAGTTCAAAATCAAGGATATGACTTCCCGCGAGGAAAAGGAAATTGGTTTTGATGATTTACAGAAAATTTTAACAATAATAAAAAAGTAGGTGCTTTTCCTAATGAAAACAGAAACAAAAAAAATTATTGGTATACTTGGAGGCATGGGCCCTGAATCAACAGCGATATTTTATCATGAGATTATTCTACAATGCCAAAAACAATATGGTGCACAGCTTGATGAGGATTACCCTGAGATTTTCATGTATAACCTTCCTATTCCTGATGTTGTTGAAGGAATAAAAAATAAAGCAGAAACTTTGAACAGCTTAGTGAAGGGTGCAAAGAAAATAGAGTCTATTGGAGTAGATTTTATGGTTATGCCTTGCAATACAACCCACTACTTTTTCAAAGATATGAAAAAAGAAATTTCAATTCCTTTTCTTAGCATTGTTGAAGAAACTGCAAAGAAAATAAAGGAAAAAGGTTTCAAAAAAATCGGGTTATTAGCAACAAAGACTACTGTCGAGAATAAAATTTATAATCCTGAATTTGAAGAATACGGAATAGAACTAGTGATTCCTGAAGAACAAGACAAAGTAAACAAAGTGATTATGAATATACTTGCCGGAAATAAACTTGAAACTGATAAACAAGAACTGAAACAAGTAATTAATTCGCTTAAAGATAAAGGCGCAGAGGCAATTGTAATTGGGTGTACTGATATTCCGATTTTACTGAAAGCAGAAGATGTTGAGATGGCTGTTTTTGATACTGTTGAAATTTTAGCAGAATCAACAGTAAGATACGCCATTGAACCTTGATTTTTTAATTGTTTTCGAAGTGAATTTTTAGTTAAAGCCGGTGTAGCATAGTTGGTTGGTGCAGTCCATTGGTAATGGACAGGTCGGGAGTTCAAATCTTCCCACCGGCTTTCCAACAATAATATATATCTCTTAAGCACTACTTTTGGCATGCACGAAAAGCATATTGAGGATTTGATAGTTCGTTACATCAAGGACGGGGATGTTGTTAGTATTGGTTCCTCAGAGCTGGGAGAGAAATTCATTAAAAAATTAGCTCTTGCTTTGGAAGAGGAGCATATGCCGATTGATAAGATTAGTTTTGTGCCAACATCAATACAGAATGCTGCTATTGCTTCCAGTTTAGGTTTGCTTATTGCCGATATTAATGATGTTGAGGTTGATGTTGCAATAGAATTTGTGAATCAAATTGATGACAATTTTAATTTTGTGAAAAGGGAAAGCAGTTCTTTTGTAAGGGACAAGATGATTGCACAGAGTGCTGGAATTCTTATCGGGGTTACTGAGGAAAATGGTTTTGTGAAAAAACTTAAAGGAAAAATTCCTTTTGAGGTTGCTACTTTTGGCTGGAAAAGAACACTTAACCAGTTAGATTCTTTGGGAACAGCAAGGAGAAGAATGAATGGAAAGATTCCTTTCAAAACAGAAACAGGACATTATGTGATTGAGGTAGATATTGATAAGATTTTCAGTTATGAAGATTTGGAATTTGAAGCTAAAAATATTCCCGGGGTTTTAGAAACAGGATTGTTCGTTGGTTTTGCTGATAAGATTATTACGCATGGCAAGAAAATTCAGCTTCTGAGTAGGACCGAGTTTAAGTAAAACCATAATAGTTTTCTTTGGGTGCAACTTTTCCTTACTACATTTTTCTTTTTGGTTAAGCTTTTGCTTTTTGTGTTAACAAAAAGAAAAAGGTTATGCCGGTGGGCGGATTCGCACCGCCGACCTCCTGATTATGAGTCAGGCGTTCTAACTGCTAAACCACACCGGCTTCCTAAAGATTTCATTTGAAATGGTTTAAAAAACTCACTTTTAAGAAAAAAAAAGTAACCCGCCCCAAACGGAGCGGGCCTTCGTGTTTTCGGAGAAGTGTAAGTTATTTTTCTGGTTCTTCTTTTTTGCTTCCGATTTTTAAAACTAAAATCATTAAATAAGCATAAATCCAGAGCATAAAAAATCCTGAAAGTGTATAAATTTCTATTCCGAAATCTACTTTGCCTGTAATGTCCACTATGAAAAAAAATATTTGTAATGTAAAAGCTAAGGGCATTGCCTCTATGACCGATCTTAAGAACATTTTAGAAGAACCCCCATGCAGCTATTGCTAAAGTGAAAAAGAAGACCGCAACATACGCCAAAGGAATAAGTTGTGGCCCGCTTTTTGTGTTTTCGAGGAAGAGTAATACTACCATTCTGGCTAAGTACAAGAACATTAATCCAGTTGCTGTGTAGATGCTGAAGCCTATTACATTAAACACATCAACAGTCATAAGGATTATTGCTGCATAAACAAAGCCAAACATAATGAAACTTTTTTTATCTGTAAACAAGTAACCAGCAGCAATAAAACCAAAAACCCAGAATAGGTTGTTCATAATCAGGTCTATCAAAAATATGAAATCTAATGAAAACACTGCTTGTAATATATTTAGGAAGCTCATGTTGGCGATCCCTCAAGTTTTTCTTTTTCTTTCGAATCCTCTTCTTCTGAATCGTCATTTGGATGCAAAGCAAACATAACATCCAGCGGAACAGCAATGAAAATTATTAGTATACCACTCAATGCGAATGCTGTATCGTAAACTCTTCCCGGGAAAATGTAATCTCCAACAAACAAGATTATCAAAAGCAAGAGTGCAAAGTACAAACCCCTAACAAAGTTCTTGAACAAAGCCAATTTACCCACCTCCCACAAAAAATAGGAAAATGATTAGCATAATGAAAAAGTGGAACTCATTAAAAGCTACAATATAAGGTTTCAAAGAGGGAACAGATTCAACAAAAGCCAGTACCGCAAATTTAGTAATATAATAAACTAATAAAAACAATGTTCCAGTGAACACCAAACCAGTGTAAGTTCCAAGATCTATTAAAGCCCAAAGAGTAACGCTGATAAAAACAAACCAAAAAATCAATTTCTTTCCATCAAAAAAATAATGAGCGGCTGCAGCAATACCAAAAACAAAAATAATGTGGTCTATTATTATGTTTACAAAAAACGAAACGTCTAAACTGAGCAAAGCCTGTAGAGCTTCAAAAAATACCATTCATTTCCCCCGAAAACGTACATATTGGGGCTTGAAAAGTATATAATACTAACCTTTTCACTGAAATAAGTGATTTATTCGCTTATCGGCAGTTTTTTAAGGAATTCTGAGGATTTTTCCTTAATCAGGTTTTTTCTTTTTCCCAAGGGTTTTTCTTTCTTACAAGAAAGAAAAAGGCTTTGCTCCGATCGTCTAGCCCGGTCAAGGATACAAGCTTCTCACGCTTGTGACGGGGGTTCGAATCCCCCTCGGAGCACCATTTTTAACCTTAATTGGGTTTCTTTCTTTTTAGTACAGGTTTTTCTTTCTTTACAAAGAAAGAAAAAAGTGTGCCTCCGTGGCTCAGTGGTAGAGCAGCGGTTTTGTAAACCGCGGGTCGTGGGTTCGAATCCCACCGGAGGCTTAGAAAGAATCAGTCATAAGGTTCGGGGCTTTTAGTGTTCCGCAACCCTTTTTTTCTTTTATAGTAATGCCCTAAGTTGTTATTATATTTTTCGCGGATTTTGTGTTATTTGTTGGTAGCCACTTTTTCTTTCATTTCATCAATGTGTTGTTGCAGTTCGAAAAATTCGGTGTTTATTACTCTTATTTTTTGCTCTAATTTTTCCTGTGCTATCAGGAGTTCTTTTAGTAGTCTGAAGTTTGAGTTTCCGCCTGATTTTTTAAAATCGAAGTCTGCGAAGATTGATTCTGTTTCCAATTCTTTTTCACCTTGTTTGTGAAAACCTTTTCCTGATTGCTTCCAGTAGTGCCTTTTTTTCTACTGAGTATTTTTCACAGAAGCCGTCTAGTAGATGTTCAAATTCTTCATCTGATATTCCTTGTTTAATTTGTTCGTGTTTTATTTCGAGAAGGGTTTGGTTCCTGTTTGAGAATAAAGTCTGCTGCATTTTTCCAGCCTCTGAAACGATTTGCTGTTTGCCTCCTTTTTAAGGTTTTTGTTTAGCGTAGTTTAGCAAACGTGTACTGTGCTAAACAAAAGCTTTTTATTTACCGGATTCATTTTTCGTTAAATTCAGTATTAAAACTTGATTGGGTTAATTGTATTGTTATGGAAAAGGATTACTTCAGGGAAACCAAGGAAAACCTTGAGAAAAAAATACCAAGCTATGACTCTGATAAATTCGGGAAAATAAGGAGCCAAATAAGGAAGAAGCTTCAGGAGAGGGAAGCGGATTTTTACGTTCTCCTGAGGAACCTCAAAGTTCTGGTTCTTGGCGACTGGTACACAAAAGAAAAGAAGCAGCTGCTCCATTCCGTGAAAAACCACTTGCTGAAGAACGGAGTTTATGCAGAAACAATTGACAAGTATTATGACACTGAAAAGAAAGGCGGCCTGAGCCAGCTGCAGGTGCTGGAAACCTGCTGCATATCACACCAGTTAATTGTCTTCATTGACGGCGACGGAAAAGGGACTGTAACCGAGCAGAATTACCTCTCGGAAAATTACGTTTTTCAGGGAAAAATCATTTTCTTCATAGAACAGAGGAAATTCGACAAACTGAAGGCAAACCCAAGCGAGTACATAAAGTGCTTTCCCGCAATCTACCCATATACGAGTAGCGAGCTGTTGGATAAAATTTTAATATATTCCAACCTAAGACTATATAGATTAGCGGAAATAATAGAGCACCAGAACAGGACAAAAAAAGGCCTGAAAAGGCAGAATTACACTTCATGGAGGACAAGACTCAAAAACTCTTGAAACCAGGAGCGAAAGTTAAATATATCAGGTAAAACTTATTAAAGAACAAAAAAGGCGGGATTTTACATGGGTGAAGATTTGAAAAAACTCTCTTTGGATGCAGCAAAACTAAAGGGCATAATGCTAAGCGGCAAAAACATAGACATACTTCTATACCTGGCCAAATACAACCCAAAGGTCACAGAGGAAGAAATAGCCGACAAGTTCGGCAAAAAATCACTAGAAGGACTGAAACAACTAATTGATTACGACCTAGTGCAGGAAGAAAAGGAAAACCTCTCACTCACCAACCAAGGCATATTCCAGGTCGAAGGCCTGCTCACACTCACAGCTTGAAACCAAAAAAGCGTAGTGCCTAACCAAAAACATCCAAATGGCACGCTAATTTCTTGATGTAGTGCCTAAAAAAGACGAGGAAAATTGGCTTTAGAGGTGCTAATTATATATATCCCTGAATTTCATATCATATATGAAGAATATTTTGTTAGTTGCTTTCATATCTGCATTGCTTTTGATTTCAGGATTCTTCATTTTTTTCCAGGAAACCGAGAACAGCAAAGGACATGATTTTTCCATAAATTATTCGCCTATAAGTGCAGCCAAAAAAATTAGGTTTGCTGATGGAAAACGATCAGATCACCTATTTCTCAATAACGCAAAGGAATTTACAATATTTACAATAATCCCGAAAAACCTTGCCCCTTCAGTTCAAGATTTTTACCTTGAAACCAACGCAGACAAAAAGACTCTTAAGAACGACCCGATTTTGAAATTCACTCCAAAAGAAGATAACATAATAATTAAAATGGAATTCACAAACACTTCAGATATCGGTTCTGTGAATATAATTCTCCCAAAGGAGTTTACAGATTCATTGTCGACTGAACAGGAAGGAGAATTATTAAAAGAGTTTGAAAACATTTCAGAACTCAACCTTGACAATGCCAAAGCCAATGAACTTGAAAACATTTTAGGAGAACAACTGGTCAGCGCATTCACAGAAGAAGCAAAACTGGAAGAAAAAAAAGAAGAAAGAGTAATTTATTTTGAAGCCGAAGAATCACAATTTCGAAGAATCATAAATTCAATAAGAGGATCGGTTGGAGAGATTGTCAAAAAATATCTTGCTTCCGGTGAATCCAAGCAACTGGGTACTTCTTCACAACCAGAAATAAAAATTTTTGCTTATCCAAGAGAATTTGTCCCAGTCAAGCAAAAAACAAAAATAACAGTTACTTCTGATACAACAATCGAAGGCATTGATGTATTCGTTTTTGATTATAGTGGCAGTTTCTCAAAAACCCTAAACGAAAACCAAAAAACAATAGAGAAAGACAAACCTTTGGAAATAATTTGGGACGGAGACGGTTTTCAAGAAGGCACTTACTTTATTAAAGCCTCAAAAGAAGGCACAATAATAGAATTAGCTCAACGCAGTATTCCCGAAATTAGATTGATTGAAGAAGTGATAGTAAGGGATAGAAAAGCAAGGTTTGATGAAATTTATTCTGAAGAAAACATTTTTGAAGAAACAATTGAAATCGGATTGACAAAAAACAAACCAAAAATAACACTAAAAAAACCGCTATTTAATCCAAATGAAGTCAACTATACAGGAATCGGGCCAATAGAAGACTTTTCAATTCCGAATTCGGGCGACATTGAAATAAACGGGTTTCCTCAAAGGATAAGAACAGAACCAGGAATTAAGCTTTCAGTTGTTGATGAGGAAGGCGATAACAGCGAATGGGGGGAACAACCATACACCTTGGTTATTGACCTTAATTTTACCGAACTCCTAGGAAACAAAAAACTGCCTGAAACACTCGAAAAAGAAATAAAAATAGATTACAGCATATTCGAAGGAGGATATGCTCCGCCAATCAAACTCAAAATAAATTTAAACGAACCCGGTTACATATTAGCACCTCAAGAATTCAGCGAAGTTGCACAAGAAACAGCAACAAAAAAAGGCTGGGAATTCATAGAATTTGAAAACGAATTAGGAATAATAGAAGTTACTGGAGAAATTAGTTTTGAAAATGAAAAACTCTATGTCAGTTCAGGAAAAACAGCCATAATTAATGGAGTAAGTATAGAAGGCAATCCATATGGAGAAGGAAACACTTTCATTTATTTTGATGGAAAGAAAGAATATGAGGATACAGAAAATTATGTTTCATTTGTTGGAGAGAACGAGATTTATATAAATAATGCAAAAAATAATTTTTCTGTGAAATTTCTTGAAGGCAACCCTTATTTTGATATTGAAGAAAATGATTTTCTAAGGTTTGATGGTAGAAAAAAACTTGTCCGAATAAATGGCAGAAAGTCAGAGGGTTTGATTCCAGAGGTTTCTTTATTGAAAAACTTTGGAGATAAATATCAATTTCTCTCAATAAGAAACGGAGCTATTACTGTTGAAGTAAGTCCAACAAATAAAGTACATATTAATCAAGGCGAAGGATTCTACCGAAACAGTAGCACTCGATTCTCTTTTAGAATTTTAGATGAACAAGGTAATGACGCAATTGGAAAAGCAAGCAACCCGGAAAAAATACTATTTGGAAACTATAATGATTTTATTCAATTGCCTGCAAATGAGTCAGAAGGACTAATATCAAATGGCAATTTAAGCATTAAGCTTAGTGAAAAATTAGTAGTTATTGAAGATGAATCTTATTCGATGGAAAATTTTGGAGACGAATTCCCACACATCACAATTAATGGAGAAATAGATGAACATGGATTAAGAATTTTGAGAATGCAACTTAGTGTTCTAGCTCCTAAAGTTATTAGTTCTATAGAAGCAATCAATTTTTTGACAAGAGAAGAGTTTGTAGAGAGGGATATGAGTTCTGCAGGCGCTTTTGCTTCTTGGAATGGCATGTCGCTAACAATTCCGATTGTGGAACCAAATAGCATATGGACAACAGCCCATGAATCTTCTCACGTATATACATTTAGAATAATTAGAGATCAAACTAGATCGGAGTATTATAGTGAAGATTCAGAATTCCAGACTGCTTGGCAGGAAATTGCAGGAGAATATTTTAATCAATCTGGCGATCCAGGTAAAATGAGGACTAGATGGCCAGAAGATTCGGGTACTGAACCAAGAAACGGTTTTGCTAGACCCTATGGTGCTAACAACTTTTTAGAAGACGTAGCAACCTTAACTCAATTAGTTTATGAATCTCCAGACCAATATGCAGAATTAATTAACCCAAAAAATGAAAATTATGATATAAGATTTGTTCAAAAATTAAATTTACTAAAAGAATATGAGTTCATAATTGACAAACAATATAATTACATAACTGGAAAATAAATTTTATCTTACATACTAAAAAAAATTGCATCTTATTACTTAAAGTCAGACTTAATTAAAATTCATGAATTTACATCAAAAAACAAAATACTAAAATAATGCTAATTCCCTGCAAAAAAACTCCGCGGATTAAGCTCCGTTTCGCTGGTGAAGCTTTATGGAGTAGCTTCCGCGAAATTTATTTGGTGCCGTGACCTTCTTTTCTCCTATAAAGACAGGAGATTGCCGTGCCGATTATTGTGGTCGAAGCTACAATTATGAGAACCAAAATCAGTAATGGCAGTCCATATTGAGCCCCCATGTAAAAGTAAGGTTGATTTTGTGGTTCGTTACTCATGTGAATCCCCTGTTCTTGTTTATCAGCCTCAGCAAGTATTTGTCGAACTCTTCCTGCGTCATGTTCTGGGCAAAATTCTTGAAAACCTGAACAGCATTGTCCTTGTTGACAGCATTAATTTCTGTCAGATTGCTGCCGCACTTCACACAAAATTCCTTCCCAGAATTTTCAAAGCCGCATGCACTGCACTTTATCAGAAGCATCGGATTTTTTTCACCGACAATCATCTCGAGATACGGCTTGACAACATTCTTCCAATTGAAGTGGGTGTATATTGAGGAAACATGACCGCCACTTTGCCCGCACCAATAATTTTTCTGGGCAAACTTGAAATATTCACCAGCTCTTGTAATCCAGCAATGCCTTAACAAGTGAACATTCTTGTAGTGAGGAAACTTGTAGTTGATTCTTGCAAATGCCCTGCTGACAAACTTGGTGACTGCACGGTACTCCATTCTTTTTTTGTTCCTGTCAAGGAAAAGAGGCTCATTTGCCTTTTCGCTTATCGTGTCTTTGGTTATTCCCCTTAAAGCAAAACACTTCTTCAGGTAAGGCCTGGAAAGAAGGGAAACCACAGTTCGCGGAAAAGTTTTGCTCTGGGAAAACTTAACCAGAAACAAGTCCAGACCATCATGGTTTATTTCCTTTATATCGCCGACATTCACAGCCAGTAATTCCGCTATCCTGCAGCCCAAGTCATTAAGCATTGCAATTAAGAGCTGGTTCCTTGATTCCAGCAAATTACCCATATTATTACAGGATTCAATTGCATCTTTTATCTGCATCTGGGTAGGGAGAAGGTCGGGGTCAAGATACTGCTTTGTATCAATATTTGTATCCCAATGGTCAACCTGGTCAGGGTAACGGCCTGTTTTTAGTCCATAATGAACCCTGAAAAAACGCCTGATGCAGAGCAAATATTTTTTCAGCGTCCAGGGTTTCAAATCAGGATTATTGATTAGGTTAAGGTAATACTCATCACTATCCTCTTTTGTGATTGAGTCACCCATGTCCTTTCCAATATCCTTCAAAAACTTGTGGACAACCTGCATATTCTTGATTATTGTCGCAGGACTTTTCTTGGCCATGCTCCTGCAATACTCTGAAAGAATATTCTTGTTATGCTCACTCAAGCTTGGATCATTTCTAATCAATTCCAGCCTGTTGTTAATGCCCCTTATGTGGTTATGGGAATCAACCCACTCCCTACCATTAGCCAATACTGGCTTTGAAATCGTTATTGTTTCAACCAAAATTCACACCTCTCCATAGTTTTTGGTTGCGAATGAACGAATATAAAAGCCTTTACTCTGGTGACTGGAAACTCCCAAGCCCACCGGAGGCTTCAACTCACTTTTGTTCTTTCTTACAAGAAAGAAAAAGGCTGACCAAAAGCTTTTTATATGAAAAAACTGTAATCTCTAAAAATTCATAATTTTAGTGAGGTATTTGAAATGGCGTTAGATATTGAAACAGCAAGCCAGCAGCTGGTCAACCCGATAAACTCGTTCTGGAATTCTCTGGTTACTTATTTACCAGGAATCGTAGGAGCGCTATTGGTTATTGGAATTGGTTATCTTGTTGGTTTGATAGTTGGAGATGTTTTGACAAAAATACTCCAGAAATTAAATGCAGATGATTGGCTGAAAAAAATTAAAAGAGCCGATGCCCTTGGCGGAGTAACAATCTCAAGCCTTGCAGGCAAACTGGTAAAATGGTGGATCTTCATTGGATTTCTTGCATCAGCAGCAAATCTAATCGAACTGGAAGCAGTAGCAGCAATACTAACTGATGTTGCAATCTGGGCTCCTCATTTGATCATCGGAGTAATCATCATGGCAGCAGGTCTGCTTATAGCGGATTATGCAGCAGCCGAAATTGCAAAGGCAAAAAAATTCAAAGCAGTAAGCGCAGCGGTCAGGATATTCATCCTTATCTACTTCGCAATCTATGCTTTGAAAGAAGTCGGTCTGAGAGTAGAGCTGGCTGAAAGCACACTCCTCATAATAATCGCAGGAATTGTTTTCGCACTATCTCTAGGTTTCGGATTGGGCTTGAAAACCCACGCTGAGCAGATAATTGGAGACATGAGAAAAGAGATCAAATAACTATTACCGTAAAGGGGTTGGTTCTTTACAACCCCTTTATAAAAATTTTTCCCCCTGACTTTATTGAAAACTATGGGGGAAAATAAACTACTAATTGTTTAGGGGGTTTGAAAATGAACAAAATTTTACCAATAATAATATTAGCACTTTTAGTGCTTGTTTCGGGATGTACAACTGAACAAAATTCTGATGTTGAAACACCTGAAACAACAACTCAGGAAACGCAACAGGAACCTGAGGAACAAAATCAAGATGTAGCGGAATCAACAGTTAAAGATGCAGCTCAGGTATTAGAGGGTTTAATTTAAACCCCCTGATTTTCTTTTTTTTAAACAATAAGATTTTTAATTAGTAAAACGAATGTTTATTGGATTGGAGGAACAAAAAATGAGTGATAAGTATATTCAGTTTATAGCAAATTATGAGGATTGGGTTTCAATCAGGAAACTGAAAATAGATGAAGCTACAGACCCAAAAAGCATAATGGAATTTTTAGGAAGCCTTGGAACAAGCATTGATTCTAAGGTTGAGGAAAATCTCCGGAAAATTATTAAGCTTGAAAAGGTTGATGAAGCAATTGCTGCTCTTGACATTGGGAAAAAAGATACATCAAAAGCTTTGGAAGAGGTTAACTCCAGAAAAGTAGGTTCTGCAATAAAAGAAATAACTGAAGGATTAGAAGGATTGTCAAAACCAGAAAAAAAAGAATTGGGACAGTTCTGCAAAGTTTATGCTATGAAAAAAGCATTAAAGCAGACAGGCATAATGGTTGATTATTCTGAAATAGAAATCCCGGGAATGAAAAGAATAAAGAAAAAAAAAGCGTGAATGAATGTTTGAAGCACTTGAAGCAGAATTATGGTTCAGTACTTTTGTCCAATCATTTTCTACAGTTTCATTAGATTCTTTTTTTTTAACAATAACCTGGCTTGGGAACCCGGTTCTTTGGATTAGCCTTGCTGCTTTTCTTTACTGGAAAGGCGATGAGAAAAAATCTTTTTTCTTAATGCTGACAATTCTTTTTGCAACTGCGGTAGTTGGAATATTAAAACCGTTAATTGGGAGGCTTCGTCCGAGTGAAGAAATGTTCAGAGTTCTTGATAATTTAACTGAATCACAATACTCTTTTCCTTCCGGACACTCCGCAACAATTGCAGGAATCTTTGGATATTACTGGGAAAAGTTTAAGCACAATGCCAGAATAACCGGATTGATTATTGTTCTGCTCGTGTTACTTTCAAGAATTTATTTAGGAGTTCATTTCCTTGGGGATGTATTAGTGGGGGCATTATTTGGTTTTTTAATCGGAAGATTAGTGCATTATCTAGAGAAAAAGTACGCAAAAATCAGGTTTAATCAGATTAAACTATTAGAAGAAATAGGGTTAGTGTCGGTAATTGTACTTGCAATATTTGTTTCTTTAGGGCTGAGGCAACTTGAGCTGAGTATAGGCTTGTTTGGTTATTTTGCAGGAGCATTTGCATTCAAATTAATTAATATGGATTCAACAAGGCTTTCAGGA